>Ga0268359_10475_pt1 | contig 13729 bp, 17 predicted proteins | sample BioMet11_FD_194416 | JGI IMG/M metagenome (GOLD analysis project Ga0268359, IMG submission 194416) | Sewage microbial communities from Oakland, California, United States - Biofuel 11 (PacBio Assembly) | ecosystem: Engineered > Wastewater > Sewage > Unclassified | place: USA: California | collected...
AAGGGACTGCTCGGCGTCGTAACCAAGGTCGGCAAGGTGCTGTATCGCCTGCGGCAGTTTTTTGCCTCGTCTTGGGATGCGTTGCGCGACGGCGTGTCCGGGATCGGGGCCATCTTTGCCCCTTTGGCCAACGCCTTTGATCCCATCCTCAACGCGCTGGCGCCGCTTTGGGCCGAGCTCAAACAACTATTCGGGATCGCGGCGGACTCCAAGCTCTCGGGCTGGGCGGCGGCAGGTAAAATTTTCGGCCAGGTGCTGGGCGTGGCCTTTCGCCTGATCGCTCTGGGCATACGCATGGCTCTGGTGCCATTGCAACTTTCGGGGCATTGATCGGCTGGGTGATCGGCGTCTTCACGGGCAAGGGCGGCTCGCTGGCCGACCTGGGGGCACACCTGGGCAAGGTGTTTACGAGCCTCTGGCAATCCGTCGAGGCTGCCTTTCCGGGGATCACCGCCGCGCTGGAAAAGCTGTGGACGCTGTTCGAGATGTGGTGTGTCGGTTTGGGTGTCAAACTTTTGGGATGGCTGCGGGACGCTTTCTCCGGTGCCGGCGAGGCCATCACCGGCGCGCTGTCCGGCGTGGGCGCGGCCTTGTCCGGCTGGTGGGACGGCCTTGCCGCCTGGTTTGCCGGGCTCAACCCGGTGGCCTGGGTCACGGGTGCCTTCGCCGGCGTGGGTGAGGCCATCATGGCCGGTTTCGAGCAGGTCAAGTCCTTCCTGGCCGGCATCGACCTGTCGGCCGCCGGCGCGGCCATCATGCACACCCTGACCGCCGGCGTAAAATCGGCAGGCGGAGCCGTGGCCGGGGCCGTGAAATCGGCGTTTAACGCGGTCACTCCTTTCCTGACGCACTCCGACGCCAAGGAGGGGCCGCTCTCCACCCTGACCGCCTCGGGCCGGGCCATCATGACCACTTTGGCAACGGGCGTGGCGTCCGCCGGGCCGCGTCTGGCCCAGGCCACCTCGGCCGCCATGGTCGGCGCGGCCCTGACCCTGGCCAACCCGATACCGGCCCCGGCCATGCAGCCCATGGCCATCACGGCTCCGGACTCCCCAGCCTTGCCCGACCTGACTGCCACGGCCTCCTGGCAGGCGGTCCCGCCGCCGGATGTCCGCCTGCCTGACGCTGCCGCCTCCGGTCAATCGCCCTTCGCCGGAGGGCGGCATGACCAGGACCGGCCCGGCGGCAGCCGCATCGTCATCCAGTCCCTGACCGTGACCCTGCCCGACGTGACCGACGGCCAGGGCTTTGCCAAGAGCCTGCAACGCTTCGTGGAGCAGTACGATGCCTGATTATCCCGAGTACGACGGCTACCTCACTTTCGAGGACGGCGTCTTGCGCCTGGGCGACGAGGCCATTCCGGGCGTGTTCGCCAACTCGAACATCACCTGCGACGTCAAGTTCGATGAGGCCGAGTCCGACCAGCTATCAGGCAAGAAAAGACGCCCATGGGCTGGGAGGATGCCGAGATCGATTTTGATTTCGTGCTGCTCTCCGACGACGACGGCGACTGCTACGACAAGCTGGCCCGGGTCAACGCCCTCTTTAAGGGCTACGGCAGCACGGCCAGCCCCAAAATCTTTGACATCCTCAATCGGCATATCCAGGCCCGGGGTATCGAACGGGTGGTGTTCAAGACGCTCGCCTCCCGCGAGTCCAACAAGGACGATACCATCATGGTGTCGCTCCATTTCGCGGAGCATGTGCCTCCTGTCGTCCAGGCCGAGCAGCGCGTGGTCAAGTCCGACAAGGCGGCCACCGCATCCGGATCGGCACCGGCCGTCAATCCGTCCAAGGCGGACGATTATACCATTTCGGTGGACGTCGGCTGATGATGACCATCCCGAGCCAAAGCGCCGACCGGGGAGCGCGGACCATCGACGGCATCCGGCTGCATTTTGTCGTGGGCGGCGTGGAGTACCTGCGCTGCCCGCATTGCTGGATCGAGGCGCGGCGCGGCGCGCCGCTCTCCCGGGCCGGACTGACCCTGCCCGATCCGCTCGGGGCCGAGGCCAAGCGGCTCACCAAGGGGGCGGCCGTGGAGATCCGGCTCGGCTACCGCGACGAGGAGCCGGCCGCCTGGACCGGCACCGTGGAGTGGGTCAGGCCCGGCACCGTCGACCAGATCGAGGTCGGCGCCGCCGGCGGCGAAAAGGCGCTCTCCACCGCGCGTATCACCCAGGCCTGGCAGTCCGAGACGCCGGACCGCATCGTGCGCCACGCCATCGAGGCCGCCGGTCTGACCGTGGGTCGCATCGACGCTCCCGCCGGTGTGACGCTCCCTCGGTTCGTGGCCTCCAATATTTCGCCCCGCGACGTGATCGAGCAGGTGGAGCACTCCTGCCGCCGGGCCTACGGCCAGGACATGGCCGGCTGGCGGTTGTGGGTGGATGGCTCGGGCAAGGTCAACTGGGGCGATTTCGAGGACTTCACAGGCCAGGGGTTCGTGGCCGCCACCGGCGGCAACCTGATCACCCATTCGCCGGCCACCGATGCCCTGGGGCAGGGTGTCGTGCAGACGTTCCTGGCCCCGGCCGTCTGGCCCGGCCAGACGTTTACCCTCCAGGACGCCCGGCGCGGCACCAATCAATCCTTGCGCGTCCTGGCCGTGCGCCACGACATCCAGGGCACGGCCGCCCGGACCTGGATCACCTACGGAGCCGAGCATGCCCGGTATTGATCTGTCGGATCTGCGCGAGCTGCTGCGCCGGGCCATCGAGCTGGCCCAGCCCAACCTGCGTAAGTACGTCCGCATGCCCCGCAAGGGCAGGATCGTGACCGCCTATAGATCCGACGGCACGTATTACGCCGACGTGCAGCCGCTCACCAACGACGGCAGCGTGGACGCCGACGAGCCCATGTATCCCAAGCTGGATCTGCCCGTGATCTGGGGCGGGGCCAACCGGGGCGTGGTCTGCCCGCCGGCGGCCGGCACGCCGTGCGTCATCGGCTACTACGACGGCGACCCCAATTTCCCGTTTATTCAGGACATCCGGTGGAGTCAGACACCCGAGACCGATCTTGAGGAGTTCGTGATCCAGCTCAATCCCACCACGCAATTCAAGATTGATAAGCAGGGCAACATCTGCCTGTGCGCCAACGCCGCCGGTGCCTCGGGCGGCAAGGTCGGCAAGTCCGTGCTGATCGAGGTCGGCCCGGGAGGCAAGCTCGTGTTTCGGGCACCGGAGATCTGGAGCTACTCCGACGGCGGCGGCAGCGGCAGCTATGACGCCTGTCCCATTAACCAGCGGGCCTCCACCAAGGGATGACGATGAGCGACAGCGTCAACGCCACCGATCTTTTCGGCGAGGATATCGCCCTGGACAGCGACTGGGAGCCGGTCATCCTGGCCGACGGCTCCCTGTCCCTGTGCTCGGGCACGGATACCGCCAACCAGGACATTGCCCTGCGCCTCTACACCGTGCTGGGCACGCTCTTTTACGACGTGGAGTTCGGCAGCCTGGTCATGATGTTCGTCAAGGACGAGTCCACGGCGCTCAATCGAGCCGCCCTGTGCGCCGAGGTGGCGCGCCGCATCAACGCCGACCCGGCCGTCCAGGTCGGCTCGGCCACGTGCAACATTCGCACATGGGACGAGGAGCACGTTCAGTTGTCCGCCTCATTTACTCTTATCAACGCAACCCACCCCGAGAATATGGTCTTTTCGATTGACGTCTCGACCATGACATTGCGGGTGGCGGACCTGGTGGCCGATGTCGATCCCCGTTAGCAAATCCTTGGGTGAGGTGCGCGAGGCCCTCTACGCCCGACTGTCCGAGGTGCATGCCACCTACGCGGCCAAGGGGTGGCTGCCGCGCGCGCTCAATCTCAACAAGGGCGTCATTCGCGGCCTGATCGAGTTGTGGGCCTGGGGCCTGTACGCCCTCTACCAGTTCCTTTTTGCGATCCTCAAGCAGGCCTTCCCGGAGTCGGCCACGGGGGCGTGGCTCGATTTGCACTGCGCCCAGGTCGGCGTCACCCGCCGGGCCGCCACCAAGGCCGCCGGCACCGTGGTGTTCTCCCGTTCCGGGACAAACGGCAACGTCAAGATTGCCGCCGGGCGCATCGTCAAGACGCTGCCGGACGGCACCGGCGCGGTCTACCGCTACGTCACCGACGCGGACGCCGTGTTGCCTGACGGCCAGACGTCCGTGGCCGTGGCCGTCACGGCCGAGGAGTACGGCACCGCCTCCAACGTCACCGTGGGCAGCATCACCGAGATATCCACCGTCATCGACGGCATTGAGGCCGTCACCAATGCGGCCGACTGGCTCACGAGCGAGGGCGCGGACGCAGAGGACGATGATTCGCTTCGGGAGCGGTATTTCCTCAAATGGACCGACGCCAACGGCTGCACCAAGTTTGCCTACAAGTCCTGGGCGCTGTCGGTGACGGGCGTTATCGCCGTGACCATCCTGGACCAGCATCCGCGCGGCCAAGGTACGGTGGATGTGGTCATAAAGGGTTCGGCCGGCATCCCCACCGACGCGCTCGTCGAGGCCGTGCGTGTGGCGGTCGCGGCCGAAGCGCCGGTCAATGACGATTTCCTGGTCAAGGGCGCCGCGGCCGTCAATGTTGCCATATCCGCTGACCTGGTCCTGGCTCCCGACGCCGGCGATGCCGCCGTTATTGCGGCCGCCGCCGAAGCACGCCTGCGGGCGCTGTTCACCGATCCGACCACCGTGACCAAGGTCTCGCCCCTGCAAATCGGCGAGGATCTGACGCTCGCCCGGCTGACCGGCACCGTCATGTACGTGGACGGCATCAAGTCTGTCTCCTGGACCAGCCCGGCCGCCGACGTGACCGTGGCCGCCGACGGCCTGGCCGTGCTGGCCAGCCTGGCCCTGACCACCAGCACCGCCGGGGAGGCCTAGAGATGGGCGTGATGTGGTCCTATTTTCACGACACGCTCCGGTGGCCACTGATCCGCCTCAAACAGGGCGCCTTGGCCATGCTGGCCGAGGGCGGCGCGGGTGCCCTGGACGACGTGCGCGAGGCCATCCTCTGGCTGCGCCGGCAGTTCCTGCCCGCCACGTCCGAGGCCGACTACCTGACCAACTACGCCGCCTCCCGGTCCATCGTCCGCCACCCCAGCGAGACCGACGCACAATTCAAGACGCGCGTGGTGCGGGCCTGGTACTGGCATTACCTGGGGGGCAAGCAGGCCGGCATGCCCAAAATGCTGGAGCTCTACGGCTACACCGGCGCGGACATCATCAACTGGCGGCAATACGACCCGGAGCGGTGGGCCGAGTTCTGGTGCAAGTTGCTTCCGCCACCAACTCAGACGTTCGCCGAGGCCGATTATGAACTGCTCCTGTGGCTGCTCAATGAATACAAGCCGGCCCGCTCCAAGCTGGTCAAGCTGTCCATCGCCGTGGAGGAGTCCGCCGCGACCGGCGTCGGCATCCTGGCCGTGCAGGGCGACCGGCACATACTCATGGCTCGGTTCGAGCCGCAACCGGCCGCCGGAGCGTTGACCGCCTGGGCTGGCGTGGTGGCCGGCGACCGGCAAAGCGTGCCCGTGGTCGACCTGGTCCTGACCGGGGGGCGCCCCCCGATCTATGCCGCCGCGCTGGTGGCCACCTGCGAACGCATAACCGTAAGGAGCGCTTGATATGGCTGATTTCGGCGGCATGGTCCTCACCTCCCTGGGGCTCAACCTCCTGGCCAAGGCCCAAACCGGCGCGGCCCTCAATATCACCCGTGTGGCTGCCGGAGCCGGCGTCTGGGCCGATGATACCAATGCCGAGGACGTGACGGCCCTGGTCGACGAGCGCCTGTCCGTCCCCATTCAGTCCCTGGCGGTCCAGGGGGATGGCACGGTCAAATTGACAGTGGTCATCAGCAACAGCGGTCTGGATACGGGATTCATTTTCCGTGAGTTGGGCGTGTTCGCCACCGATCCTGATCTGGGCGAGATCCTCTATGCCGTGGCCTACTCCGGCGACCGCTACGACTATCTGCCGGCGTCGGCCACGACCGTCGAAAAGGTGCTCGACATCTACATCGTGGTCGGGGGCGCGCAAAACGTCACGGCCACCATCTCGCCCGGCGCGGTGCTGGCGCTCAAGAGCGACATCGAGGAGCACGAGGCGGCCGATCCGGCGCATCCGGCCAGCAAAATCAGTTTTGATAATGCAGCCGCCGGGCTGGAGGGCGATCCAACCAGGGTACAAGCTGCGCTTGAGGCACTATCGGCAAGGACATTGGAGCCGCTTGCTGTGTCTCGGCAGCTCTATGTGGCCACAACGGGATCGGACACTGACAATGATGGGTTGTCTGCGGAGACACCGTTCCGGACAATAGGCCACGCCATCGCTGTGGTGGCGCTAAATTATGCGCTTGGTGATTATGATATCACCATTAATGTCGCAGCTGGCACATACGCTGAGTGCGTGAACCTGCGACCATATTCAAGTGGCACAGGATGTATCGTTATTGTCGGGGCTGGAATAGGCCAGACAATAGTTAAGGATTTACCAACTACTTATGCCAATACGCTTCCTCAGACGATTAAGGCAGTAACAGGATCGGGGGAATACACATTAACTGACATGACAATTTCGGCTCCAAGTGTGTCTTCGCTTGGATGTCGTGCAGTTTATATTAATTATGGAGTTGTAAAGTTTCAGAATATTTCATTTTTAGGTGGCGGAGTAGTAGATGACCTTATCATAAAGGCGTGTAAAGGTAGTGTTATATATTTGTTGTCAGGTTGTAGTTTAAGCGCGGCATCATGCCATGCATTTTTATACGCTGACACTGCTGGAGAGATAATAATTGTTGAAAATGTTACAATTAATGGAAGTTCTTCCATTGCAACGGCATATGCAAGTCAATTAGGTATAATATATCGAGACATGGCAATACGCCAACAGTATCCGGCACAGTTACGGGGTATCGTTATGTAGCATCGTTAAATGGTATTATATCCACGAACGGAGGCGGAGCCAGCTATTTCCCTGGATCAGTTGCCGGTTATACTGCTACGGGCTGACAATATTCATAATAGGGGTGGGGTAACATGTGTGATTTGAGGCAATTGGTACTGGCAACTTTCGGATGGGCGAGTCTGGAGTACGGCGGCAGCCGCTTTTGTCGATGCCGCCCAGGCGTCGGATTGGCTAACCTTTAAGGGCTTCACTGCTATACCCTCGTCGCCTGTGGACGATTCGGGAGAGCAGTCCGAGTCAGGATTGCACGCGGCACTGATGTTTTACGGACTCTCCCTCGGTGCCCTGGCCACGACCGAGGAGATGGCCGCCACCATACGATCCGAGCGGGATCAACGCATAACCGCTACAGACTATCTGGCCATGCCGGATTATCCTCTGTCTGATGAGTCGCTAGCGGCGGTCAAGAGCTACCGCCAAACACTGCGGGACCTGCCGACCCAGGACGGATTCCCCTGGGGGGGCGACATATCCGCCGCGCCCTGGCCCGAGATGCCCGCAATCACCACGACCACTTCCGAGTCCACCGTGGAGACCACCGCGTCATGAGTTATCGCATCCTCTCCATCGACGGCGGTGGCCTCCCCGGTCTCGACCCGGCCATGGTCCTGGCCGAGATTGAGTCCCGGACCGGGCGACGGGCTGGGGAGCTGTTCGACCTGGTCGCGGGGGACCAGCACCGGTGGTATCATCGCCTGTGCTGTAGCCACCGGCATCCCAGCGCAAAAGGTAGCCGACCTTTACCGTCAACGTGGTGGGGATATATTCAGCCGGCCGTTGCGGCATCGCTTGGCCACCGGCTGGGGGCTTTGGGGGCCGCAGTACGGGGCGGCAGGGTTGGAAGCGGCCCTTTTCGACGTGTTCCAGGAGCTCAAACTGTCTGATTGCACCACAGCCCTTCTCGTGCCGGCGTATGACATAGAGGCCAGGACGTCGGTGTTTTTCAAGTCGGCCAAGGCTGCTGACCAGCCGCCGTGATTATTTCCTGCGCGACGTCTGCCGGGCGACGAGTGCCGCGCCGACCTACTTCCCCCCGGCGCGCATCACCTCACTGGCCGGGGACATCGTTACGGCCGTGGATGGCGGCCTGTACGCCAACAATCCGTCCGCCTGCGCCCTGGCCCAGGTGGCCAAGGCCAGCCACATGTACGGCGCTGTTATGGTGTCGCTGGGCACGGGTTCGCGTCAGCGGCCGTATCTCTACAACAAGGCCCGGCATTGGGGAGTGCCCCGTTGGGCGCGCCCGCTGCTCGACTGCATGTTCGACGGGCAGTCCGACACGGCCAGCCATCAAGCCCAAGCACTGCTGCGGGACAAATATTTCCGGCTTCAGCCGGCCCTGGCCAATGACATCGCCATGGATGACGCCCGCCCCCAGACGCTGGAGCTGTTGGAGGCTGTGGCGCGCGGTTTCATCGCCGAGCAGGACGCGGTAATCGACAAGATTTGCGAGATGCTGCTGCCCAAGGCGGCATAAGTGGAGCAGGAAAAGGATCAAGCAATATGAGATAACCGAGGCGGGCAAATCGTCTCATTTTGCTTGATACGATTTCTCATTTTGGTTGAGCGCTCACACCCGGAAGTCATCGCGCCGCCGCCGTCCCCTAGACATAGGGTATCAAAAAGAAAAAGGGCCTACGGAATTTCTTCCGTAAGCCCTTGGACTTCCTGGTTGCGGGGGCAGGATTTGAACCTGCGATCTTCGGGTTATGAGCCCGATGAGCTACCGGTCTGCTCCACCCCGCGTCACGTGGAGAAACGTTTCTAGGCCCGGCGCCCCTTCTCGTCAAGAGAAAAATGTGAAATAAGTGCATACCCGTCCGAATGAACCCCGGAGAGACAGCATGCCATGACACCTCTGACCCAAATCCTCCTCACCGGCGCCGGCGCGCTCGCCTTGGGCGCCTCCTGGCGAGACGGCAAAAAAGCCGCCTGGTATGCCTTGATCGGTGCCGGTGCCTTGATTCCTGTGGCTGTTTGGAATGTCGATCCCACGCTGGGGCTCGGCCTGTTGGCCTTCCTCGCGGCCCGCTTCCTCCGCCCCCGCTCCGTCTCCCCGCAAAACTCCCCGGCCTCGGCCGCTTCTCCCTCCCGGGCCGCCACGACCCGCCCCGGCCAAGCCCCTTGACGCGGCCGGAGATGCTGGGTACTAAAAGAAGTTCATCACAATTTCGGAGATGCTGCATGAGCAAAAAGACATATCAGCCGAGCAAAATTCGTAGAAAACGCACCCACGGGTTTCTGGTCCGCTCCAGAACCAAGAACGGGCAGGCCGTGTTGCGCCGCCGTCGGGCCAAGGGTCGCCAACGTCTGGCGGCCTAGGCTTTTCGCCGGCGCACAGGCTCCGGACGCAAAAGGAATTCGCGGCCTGCTTCGAGGCGGGCCGCCGGTATCATGGAAAAATTTTCCTTGCGTTTGTCCTGCCGCGTCCGCAGCGAGACGCCTCGTGGCGGCTGGGCTTGGCCATCGGCAAAAAAGTCGGGAACGCCGTGATTCGCAACCGGGTCAAACGCGTGGTGCGCGAATGCCTCCGGTTGACTGCTCCCATGGCCGTCTCCGCCGTGGACCTCGTGATCGTCGCCAAAAAGACGCTCGATCCCGATGTCCTTGATCTGAGCATGGCCTGCCGTGACCTGTGCCCCCTCCTGGAACGGATGGCAAAAGACTTCGACCGCTTCGGGCGGCCGGGGAATCCAACCGCATGCGAACCGCCGTCATCTGGGCCATACGCTTCTATCGGCTCGCCATCTCGCCCCTGAAGCCGCCTTGCTGCCGCTTCATCCCCACCTGTTCCGAGTACGCCTTGGAGGCCGTGGGCCGTTTCGGCGTAGTGCGGGGCGGACTTTTGGCCCTGTGGCGCCTTTTGCGCTGTCATCCCTTCGCCCGTGGCGGGTATGACCCCGTCCCCCTGGCCCCCTGGCCGCGCCTGCAGGCGCCTCGTTTCGCGTCCCCTCGCCGACGCACCCACTCCAATCGATGGGATTTAAACAACAATGGAAAACAAGCGTGTCATCCTGGCCGTGGTCCTCTCCCTTGCCATTCTGGTGGGTTGGAACTTCCTGTTCCCCCCCGCCAAATCCCCGGTCCCTAGGCCCGATCAAAAGCAGACCGCCCAGACCCCATCCGCTCCGGAGGTCGTAAAACCGGCACCCAAGGCCGAGTCCCTGACGGCTTTCGCTCCCACTCCCGGCAAAAAGGTCACCGTGGACACCCCCCTGTACACGGCCGTTTTCAATTCTTCCGGCGGCGTCCTCGAGCGGTTTTCCCTCAAGCGCTACCACCAGACCCTCGAGCCGGATTCCCCCTTGGTGGATCTCGTCGGCGAGGCGGTCGCCAAGGCGCCGCTCGGCCTCCTCATCAATGGCGCCCCGACCTGGCAGGGCCAGGAGTGGGCCGTGGAGGGCAGCGACCTCACTCTGGCCGCCGGCGGCACCGGAACCCTGGTCTTTACGGGCCGTATGGGCGAAACCGTGATCCGCCGGGCCATCACCTTCTCCGGCGACGGCTACCTGCTCGACGAAAAACTGAGCCTGTCCAACACCTCCGGGACCCCGATCCGGGGGCGACTGGCCCTGACCATGGCCGTGGCCCGGCTCTCGGCCGCCAGCAACAGCTACAATCCCACCCAGGCCGTCTTTTACGACACGTCGGGCCTGGATACTTTTTCCAGTGAAAAAAAGCTCGCGGAGGGCATCGTCGACGAAAAGGTCGTGCGTTGGGGTGCCATCATGAGCAACTATTTCCTGATCGGCACCATCCCCGACCTGGAAGACCTGCACGGCAAGGCCAAGATCGAGGACGGTATTTTCCGGGTGGCCGTGGAAAAGGACGGCCTGGAAATCCCGGCCGGCGGCCGTAGCGACCTTACCATTCATTATTATCTCGGACCGAAATCTCCGCACTATTTGGCGGCCGCGCCGCAAAAACTGTCCGCAGCCATTGACTATGGCTGGTTCGATTTCATCGCCAAGCCGCTGCTCAAATTACTGCATTTCTTCTACGACTATGTCGGCAACTATGGCGTGGCCATTATTTTGCTGACGGTCCTTATTAAGATCATTTTTTGGCCCTTATCCCACAAGAGCTATCGGTCAATGGAGCAAATGAAGAAGCTCCAGCCGCAGCTCAGCAAGTTGCGGGAAAAGTATAAGGGCGACCGCCAGAAGATGAATGAAGAGATGATGCAGCTCTATAAAACCTACAAGGTCAATCCGGCCGGAGGCTGTCTGCCCATGCTTGTGCAGATTCCGGTCTTTTTTGGCCTGTACCAGGCTTTGCTGCACTCCATTGAATTGCGGCATGCCGCTTTCATCACCCATCTTCCCTTTACCAATCTGATTTGGCTTGCGGACCTGTCGGCTAAGGACCCGTTCTACATCACCCCTCTTATCATGGGCGCCACCATGTTCCTGCAGCAAAGAATGACCCCTGCCCCGGGCGATCCGACCCAGGCCAAGATCATGCTGCTTATGCCCGTGATTTTTACGTTCATGTTCTTGAACTTCCCTTCGGGACTGGTTGTGTACTGGCTGGTCAACAACATCATTTCCATCGCCCAGCAATGGTGGATGCTTCGAAAAAAATCCTGAATCCCATGCCGAGAAACGAGCGTAGTCTTTGCCTGCGGCAGCCCGGGAAGGGCCATCAAGGAGCGCGTATGAGTGAATTTCGGATGTTTAACGGGAAATCCGTTGACGAAGCCATGGAGGAAGCCTGTCGCCAATTCGGCGTGGCCCGCGAGAAACTGGAAATCGAGATCCTTTCCGGTGGCTCCTCGGGGATATTCGGCCTGGTCGGCAAGAAAAAGGCCCAGGTCCGGGCCAAGCTGCGGGAGGAAATCAACCTGCGGGACATGACCGCCGAGGAAGAAACTCCCGCTCCTGCCCGCTCCGGCCGGCCGCCGCGTGCCGCCCAACCGCCGCGCCCGGCCCAGCCGCCGCGTCCGGCCCAGCCGTCGCGTCCGGCCCGCGCCGCCGCCGTACAACCCCAACCGGAGCCCGAACCGATGCCGCAAAGCCAGGCCGCCGCCCCAGCGCCGCAGCCTGCGCCTCCCGCGCCGCAGCCGGAGCCCGTGGCCGTTCCGGCCGACCTGCCCGTGGAAGAGGCGGGCCTTGAGGACGAGGAGATGCTTCCCGTCCACGCCCAGCCCCGCCGGGACGCCCGGTGCGAAGAGGAACAGGCCGAACAGACGCCGCCGCCGCCCCTTACCCCGGAACTGGAAGGGCTCGTCCGCGAAATCATGGAGCGGATGCTCGACGGCATCCTCGGCCAGATCCCCGAATTCGAGATTTCCGGGAACGGCGAGAGAGTCGGCGTGCTGGTCCGCGACGAGGAAAATTCCGGCCTGCTCATCGGGCGCGAGGGCCAGACCCTTTCCTCCATCCAGTACCTCGTCAACCGCATGGTCATCCGGCGCTACGGTTCGCCGGTCAAGGTGCAGATCAATACCGGCGAATACCGCGAACGCCAGGACGACAACCTGCGCAAAATGGCCATCTTCCTGGCCGATAAGGCCAAAAGCCTGGGCCGGCCCCAGTCCACCAAGCCCCTGTCCTCCTATCATCGCCGGGTGGTCCACCTGGCCCTGCAGGAAGACGAGGCCATTTCCACGCGCAGCAAGGGAGAGGGACCGCTCAAACGCGTCCTTATTCTGCCGCGTACGGTCAAGGGAGATGCCCCGACCGGCCAGCGCTGAGGGAAGGATGTCTCCGGCGGCCGGGGCCGGACGCCCGGCCGGCGGCATGATGTCCCCGGACTCCTCGCCTGCGGGGCAGGTTCGGGAAGAGGGGCCCCGGATCACCGGGCGGCGGAGGGAGAGACAAGGTGGGCAAGGCGTCGTTTCGGGCCGACATGCTGTGTCTGGTGACGGCCCTCATCTGGGGACTGGCTTTCGTGGCCCAGCGGGTGGGCATGGAGTCCATGGGGCCGCTGGCCTTTAACGGCGTGCGTTTCGCCCTGGGCGCGGTGGTCCTGGCGCCGTTGGCCGTGCGGTCCCTGCGCTATCCGCCGCCGGCGCCCTTTCTGGCCGGCGGGGAATCGGGCTTCCCGTGGCGCAGCGGTCTTCTGGCCGGGACGGTGCTTTTTTTCCGGGGCTACCCTGCAACAGGTGGGCATGACCTGCACCACGGCCGGCAAGGCCGGATTCATTACCGGCCTGTATGTGGTCCTGGTGCCGCTGTTGGGTCTTTTTTTTCGGCCAGCGGCCGGCCCGTGGCGACCTGATCGGCGCGGTGGCCGCAGCGGTCGGGCTGTATTTCCTGTCCGTGACCGAAACCTTCACCATGGCGCCGGGGGACGGGCTTGAGCTGCTGGGGGCTTTTTTCTGGGCCGGGCACGTGCTGGTCATCGGCTGGCTGTCGCCCCGCACCCGGGCCTTGCCCCTGGCCGCGGCCCAGTATGCCGTGTGCGCGGTGCTGAGTCTGTTCGGGGCGCTCTTGTTCGAGAAGAGCACCCTGGCCGGCCTGCGCGGCGCGCTCTGGCCGCTCCTTTACGGCGGCCTGCTTTCCGTGGGATTGGCCTATACGTTGCAAGTCGTGGCCCAGCGCGACGCCAAGCCCGCCCATGCCGCCATCCTGCTCAGTTTCGAGTCGGTGTTCGCCGCGTTGGGCGGGGCCGTGATTTTGTCCGAGAGTCTTGGCGCCCGGGGCATCCTGGGCTGCTGCCTGATGTTTTCCGGCGTCCTTGTTTCCCAGCTTTGGCCGAAAAAAGCCCACGCCTAGCCGCTGCCGTCCGCCGTTGCCCCCGGCCCCTCGCTCCGCATATTTTGAAGAGGG
>Ga0268359_11124_pt1 | contig 13729 bp, 14 predicted proteins | sample BioMet11_FD_194416 | JGI IMG/M metagenome (GOLD analysis project Ga0268359, IMG submission 194416) | Sewage microbial communities from Oakland, California, United States - Biofuel 11 (PacBio Assembly) | ecosystem: Engineered > Wastewater > Sewage > Unclassified | place: USA: California | collected...
CGCAGCTGGCCTTGGCGCCGTCGCAGATCATGCCGGAGTTGATCGCCACGGCGTTGACCACGGTATGGGCGATCTCGTTGCTCTTGCCGCCGAACAGGTAGGTTGATGCCCGCGCCGGCGCCGCAGCCCGCGCTGGTGGCGCCGCAATAGGCGGAGAGGCTGCCGATGCCGGATTTCAGGTGGATGGTGATCAGATTGGACACCACCAGCGCCCGATAGAGCAGTTCCTCGGACACGCCCAGCTCCCGGCCGTAAACGATTACGGGCACGGAGGCCGTGATGCCCTGATTGCCGCTGCCGGAATTGATGACCACCGGCAGCTCGCAGCCGTTCATACGGGCGTCGGAGCCCGCGGCGGCCATGGCCTTGGCCCGCACCCACACGCTGTTGCCGTAGGCCGCGATCAGGGTCCTCCCGATCTTCGCGCCGTAGCCGGTCTTCAGCCCCTCCTCGGCAATGGCCATATTGTACTCGATCTGCCGCCAGATGAGCTCGCGCACGTCGTCAATAACCACGCAGTCGGCAAATTCCACGATGCGCTCCACGGTCAGAATGCCCCGGTCGGTGGCATGGCCGCCCTCGGCCTGCGCGCAGTCCTTCTCCATCAGCGCCGTGCCGTCCTTTTTGATGGACACGATATTGGTGTGATTGCCCACGATGCGGCAGAAGGCGCTGTGCCCGCCGCCGAAAACGGTGATCCCGATATCGAAAATGTGACCGGAATCGGAGCGGCGCACCAAAAATTGCGCTTTCTCCAGATATTCCGCGATCTCTTGCACCTGCCGGGGCGTTACCCGGGAAATGACCTGCAATTCCGCCTCCGGGTCGCCGGCGACGATCCCGGCGGCGGTGGCGGCGGCCAGGCCCTTCAGGCCGTTGGTATTGGGCACGATGACGCTTTGACGTTTTGATGATATTGCCGCTGACGCAGATGTCCGTCTTTTCCGGCAGCGCGCCCAGCGTCTTTCTGGCCACCGCCGCGGCGTAGGCCACGGCGATGGGCTCCGTACAGCCCATGGCGGGCAGGAGCTCTTCTTTCAGGATGCTGACACAGTCGTTATACAGCGCGGTATCCATAGGCAGTCCTCCAAATTTCATTCATTTTCCCATTTTTTATTTTTTCAGCATATTCTCTATCGCGGTCATCACGCCCAGCTTGCCGTATTCGTAGGTCAGCCCGCCCTGCATAAAGGCGGTATACGGCGGGCAGAGCGGGCCGTCGGCGCTCAGCTCGATGGTGGCCCCGGTGGTGAAGGTGCCGCAGGCCATGATCTCGTCGTGGGGATAGCCGGGCATCGCGCCGGGCTCCGGCGTGGCGAAGGCTTCAATGGGTGAGCCGTGCTGCAGGCCCACGCAGAAATTGATGAGATTCTCCGCTGAATTCAGGTCCACGGTCTGCACGATGTCGGTGCGCTTTTCGTCGTAACGCGGGTCGATGCCCTCAAACCCGGCCAGCTCCAGCAGTCTGGCGGCGAATACCATGGACTTCAGCGCCGCGCGGGTCACCGACGGGGCCAAAAACAGTCCCTTATAAAAGGCCGTCAGCTGATTGAGGTTCGCGCCCAGCGACTTGCCCACCATGGGCGCGCACAGGCGCTCGGCCACGTCGTTGATCAGGTCGGCCCTGCCCGCGCAGTAAGCGCCGGTGACGGCCAGGCCGCCGCCGGGATTCTTCATCATAGACCCCACCGTGATATCCGCCCCCACATGGGTGGGCTCCCGATCCTCGGTAAACTCACCGTAGCAGTTGTCCACCATGACGATCACGGCGGGGTCCGCCGCCTTCACCGTTTCGATGGCGGCGGCGATTTTGGCCGATGGACAGGCTCTTGCGCCGGGCATAGCCCCGGCTGCGCTGGATCTCCACCAGCTTCACGCCGCCCCGCCGAATGCGCTTTCGATGGCGGCCAGATCAAAATCGCTGCCGATGAGGTCGATCTGCTCATACTTTACGCCGTTTGCGATTAAGGAATTGCGGCTGTCCCCCGCCGTGCCGATGACGCTGCGCAGCGTGTCATAGGGCTCGCCGGAGAGGCTGACCAGGGTGTCGCCGTGCTTCAGCAGCGCGCCTAGGGTCAGATACAGGGCATGGGTGCCGGACATCATCTGGGCGCGCACCAGCGCGTCCTCCGTGCCGAACAGGTCGGCGTAGATTCTTTCGAGCTTGTCCCGTCCCGGGTCGTCATAGCCGTAGCCGGTGATCTCCAGAAAATCCGCCGTGGATACGTTGTGGGTCTGGAACGCTTTGAGCACGCGGGCGCTCCAAAGCTGGCAGTTGGCGTCGATCTCGTCAAAACGCGCCGCGCAGTCACGCTCCGCCGCCGCGGACAGGTTCAGAATATTTTCACTGAAGTTCAAATCGCAGTTCATGTTTTGCTCCGTCATCTGATTATTTCCCGAAGCCCAGGAAGCATTCCTGGCTTTCGATCTCGGAATACAGCACCGCGTCGCGGGCCGCGACGTCGTATACGCTGATGATCCTGCTCATGCCGCTGCTGTCCCCGGTGAGGTCCGTATAGATATTGGGCAGCGAATCCAGCAGCGGCTCGTCGAAGTCCACGCCGTTGTCCCCGCGATAGATCGCGGCATACAGCGTCCCCGCCTCCACAAGGTCCTGGAAGAAGTGGCTGCCGTAGCTCAGCTCGGGCCGCAGGCCCTTTTCGTTATAGGCCACCTCGGAGATGGAGATAAAATTGGAGATCTCCATAAAGTTCACCGGCACGCCCAGCGACGGCGTGGTGGTGCCCCAGCGGCCGGGGCCGAACAGCGCGGCGTTTTTGCCGCGCAGCAGCGCGTTGAGCCTGCCCACGGAGCGCGCGGCCAGATATTTCTGCTGTTCCGGCAGCTCCAGGTATTCGCTGACCCGCACCTGCACGATATACTGCACCGGCATACACACGTTGCCGCCCATGAAATTGCCGTTGATATGGAACACATAGCGCCGGACCTCCGGACGCGAACCGGCGCCCACGGCGCCGATGCCCCGGGTCTGAAGCGGACGGCACTGCAGCAGGTTGACCTTGTAGCCGCCCTCGGTGAAGTCGCAGGCGTATTCGATGTCCACGGGGTAGTGATACTTCTCCTCCAGGGTACCCATTGCCGTGGTCATGGTAGCGGCAAAATCCGTGGTCTTCAGCAGCTTCAGGAAATTGATGATATCCGGCACGTCGTACCCGGTAATGCCGTCCTCCCGCAGACGGCTGGCGGTGGTCAGGTCTTTTTCCATGAACAGCGTCGTATCGGCCTTGAAATCCTTTTTGTCGATGAGGGTGGCGCCGATGGTGGTGAACTTGTTGGCCTCCAGGTCGATGACGTCCATCTTGTGCTGGGAATAGCGGTACTCGTCCCCATGGGCGACCTTCAGCGGCGCGGTGGGGTTGTCCAGGCTCAGAAGCCTCGCGTAATCGTCGGCCTCGCGGTCTACGGCCCGGGTGCCCAGTCCCAGCACCAGCCGCAGCATCCCCTTGTTTTCGCCGGTGGTGTTGGAGCAGACGTAGAGATTCTTGGAATGGCCCACGCCCGCCAGATGGGGATAATAGAAGCGGCCGTGGCGGTCGCCCGCCACGCGCATCACCAGCAGGGCCATCTGCTCGTCCCTCTGCAGCAGGTTGCGGTCGACGCGGTACATGATGGCCCCGGTGTTCAGCGTGCTGGCGTACACGGTGCGCACCGCGCGCTCGAACACCTGATAGCGCTCCTCCAGCGTGCCCTGATTGGGGCAGAAAACGCTGTCGTACTTTCCGGCGAAGGCGTTGCCGAAGCCGTCCTCCAGCAGGGAGCTGGAGCGCACGATGATTGGCGACTGGCCGAAATACTCCAGCATGGAAAGGAACTGCTCCCGGATGGCGTGACTGAAATAGCCGTTCATCAGCAGCTCCTGTCCCCGGGGGGCCAGGCGGATATAATCCGCCGGCTTGATCATTTCGGTGCGCAGATCCCAGATGCCGTTGTCCACGGCGTAGGTATAGAATACGTCCGCGCCCACGAAATAGGAATCGTGGGGCTCGATGCGGTCGCGGTACAGCTCCGGCAGCGTGTCGCGGATGATGTTGCGGGCCAGCAGCATACCGGCGGCCTTGCCGCCGATGCAGCCCGTGCCGATCTCCCGCCGCTTGATCTCAATGAGATCGGCGGTGGAGAAATATTTGCGGCACAGCTCCAGCCGGGTGGGCTCGATGCCCAGCAGGCATTCCAGAATGTTCTCCCGCAGGGGCACGCCGTCCTCGTCGGTGACGTCCTCGCTGCCCTCCACAAAATGGTCGAACATCTTGTCCCAGCAGTCCCGCTGTTCGCCGGTCTGGGTAAATTTATCGAAGATGGCGTACACATCCGCGCTGGAGGTCAGGGTGGTGCTTTCCTCGCCGCGGAGCTTCAGCGGAAAGTACATATCCCCGGTGTATCGCCCGCTGACCTGCACGGGCAAGATGTGCAGGCTGCCGTCCAGCGTGCGCATATTCATCAGCACGGGTACGGCGTGCCGGATGCGGGAGATGGTGTCATAGGTGTGCCGCTCGTACATCATAGGCATATAGGCGATGGCTTTCTGCCGGGCGATGAACGGCGTGGTCAGACACACGAAGTTGGCCACCATATTGTCGGAAAACCAGTATTTCTGCAGCTCGGAGATGCAGTCGAAGATGAAGAAAACGCCCTTCCCCTCCCCGCTGATAATGCGGTGGACCTGCACCGCAAAGGTCTCGAAGCCCACATAAGGATCCAGCACGTACTTTTTGACGTTGGCGCCGTATTTGACCAGGCCTTCGGCGTCGATGATCTCGTCATGGCTGCCGAAGCGGATATAGACGATGCGCTTCCCCGCCCGGGCAATGCTCATGACAAATTTGTTGGCCACAAAAATATAATCCGCGATGTCGTCGATCTGCCAGGCTACATTTTCGCCCTGTCTGAGCCCCTGTATCTTCTCATCCAGCCCCCCGATACCCGTGCTGACGATTCTGTTGTTATCCATCCGCGCGCCCCCGCTTCCATCAAAATGATATACAAATTATAACGCGGGTAAAAAAGGGACGCAATACAAATGTAAAAAGGAAGCCGCGATTTGCGGCTTCCTCAGAAATGTACTGCGGGATCAGACGATGCCCTGAGCCATCATGGCGTTGGCGACCTTCAGGAAGCCGGCCACGTTGGCGCCGACCATCATGTTGCCGGGCATGCCGCACTCGAGGGAGGCGTCATAGCAGGCCTTGAAGATTTCCTTCATGATGGTATGCAGCTTCTCATCGACTTCCTCGAAGCTCCAGCTCATGCGGATGGAGTTCTGGGACATCTCCAGGCCGGAGGTGGCCACGCCGCCGGCGTTGGAAGCCTTGCCGGGGGTATACAGCAGGCCGGCATCCAGAACGGCGGAGATGGCTTCCGGGGTCAGCGGCATATTGGCGCCCTCGAACACGGCCATGGCGCCGTTCCTGATAAGGGTCTTGGCGCCCTCCCCGTCCATCTCGTTCTGAGAGGCGCAGGGCATGGCGATGTTGCAGGGAATGGTCCAGATCTTTTTGCAGTCATCATGATATTCGGAACCGGGGACCTCATCCGCATAGACCTTGATGCGGGGCGGCGGACCTGCTTGATGTCGAACAGGACCTTCAGGTTGACGCCGTTGGGATCGTAAATGTAGCCGGCGGAATCGCTCATGGCGATAACGGTGGCGCCCATGGAGGTGCACTTCTCAGCGCAGTACTGGGCGACGTTGCCGGAGCCGGAGACGATGACCTTCTTGCCCTTGAAGCTGTCATGGGCGATGTGCTCCAGCACCTCGGCGGAGAAATAGCAGATGCCGTAGCCGGTGGCCTGGGTGCGGGCCAGAGAGCCGCCGTAGGTCAGGCCCTGCCGGTGAGAACGCCGCCGTCGAACGGTCGACGATCTTCTTGTACTGGCCGAACAGATAGCCGATCTCCCGGGCGCCCACGCCGATGTCGCCGGCGGGGGTGTCGGTGAACTGGCCGATGTGGCGATAGAGCTCGGTCATAAAGCTCTGGCAGAAACGCATGACCTCGGCGTCGGACTTGCCCTTGGGGTCAAAGTCGGAGCCGCCCTTGCCGCCGCCCATGGGGAGGGTGGTCAGGGAGTTCTTCAGGATCTGCTCAAAGCCCAGGAATTTAATTACGGAGAGGTTCACAGAGGGATGGAAGCGCAGGCCGCCCTTGTAGGGGCCGATGGCGGAGTTGAACTGCACGCGGTAGCCGCGGTTGACCTGGACCTTGCCGTTATCGTCCACCCAGGGAACACGGAACATCACCATGCGCTCGGGCTCGGTGAAGCGCTCAAGCAGGCCGTTGGCTTCCCACTCGGGATGCTTGTCGACGACAAGCTGCAGGCTCTCGAAAACTTCCTCGACAGCCTGCAAAAACTCAGGCTCGTTGGGGTTGCGGCGCTGCACACCCGCATAAACGCGCTGAAGGTACTCATTGTTGATCATTGTTGTTCTCTCCTTATTTTTGTTTGTCGATTCACATGTCTCTGCACATTTTACCAAATTCAATTTATCATTCTACTTGCGTTTTGTAAATAAACACTATATAATAGGGGCATAAGATTTTGTGGTAACTAAAACGGCTATAAGGATTTATCATTATATGGATGACAAAAAGCTATCTGCCTTTCTGGAAGCCGTGCATTCCGGCAGTCTGAGCCGGGCTGCGTCCGGGTTGGGTTATACCCAGTCGGGCCTGACCCAGATGATGAACAGTCTGGAGGATGAGCTGGACTGCGCCCTGCTGGTGCGCAGCTACAACGGCGTGCGCCTGACCCCCACCGGGGAGCAGCTGCTCCCCTTTATCGAGGATGCCGCCGCCTCGCTGAAGCGTCTGCGGGACGAGGCCCGCCAAAGCGCCGCCGGGCAGAGCAAGCCCATCCGCATCGGCGTGTTCCCCAGCCTGTCCAAAAGCTGGCTGCCCTACATCCTCAAGGAATTTCAGCGCCGCAGCCCGGGCACCACGGTGAAGATCGCCGTGGGCGGCTATGAGATCCCCGGCTGGCTGGATAACGACGCCGTGGATCTGGCGCTGATCGAGGAGAGCATGAAGGGCAACTATCGCTGGATCCCCCTGGGCGAGGACGTGTATTACGCCGTCGTTCCCAGGGACTGCGCGCTGGCCGCCCGCAGCGAGCTGACGCTGGACGATCTCTCCCCCTACCCTTTCATCCTCTCCGAGATCAGCGAGCTGAAGGCGCAGCTGCGCCCCCTCCTGATGAAGGGCCGTATGCACGAGGATATCCAGATCAACTCTGTGGACGACGCGGCGCTGCTGTCGCTGGTGGAGCAGGGTCTGGGCGTCACGGTGCTGCCGGAGCTGGCGCTGAAGGACTGCTCCGATCTGGTGACCGTGCTGCCGCTGGCCCCGCCCATGAAACGCACCGTGGGTATTGTCATGCCCCGCTCCACCCGCAGTCAGGTGGGCGAGTTTGTGGATTTCATCAGGGATCTGAAGCTCCCCTCGGGGAAACCCGACTAAAATGACTGCGCGGGCCGTTAAAACGGCCCGCGCAGTTTCCGGTTTTCCCGATTGCTCAGGCCCGCATGGCGTTGAGCGTCTTTTCAAACAGGGTGTTCAGATCCATCCCCAGCATTTCCGCGCCGCGGATGATGATATCCCGGGAGCAGCCGGCGGCGAACTTTTTGTCCTTGAACTTCTTGGATACGGACTTGACCTCCATGTCGGAGATGCCGGTGGGGCGCATCAGCGCGGCCGCGCCGATAAGACCGGTGAGCTCATCCGAGGCGAACAGCACTTTTTCCATGTATTTGGTGGGCTCCACATCGCAGCAGATGCCGTAGCCGTGGCTGACCACGGCGTGGATCACGTCCTCGTCCACGTCCAGCTCCCGCAGCAGCGTGTTGGCCTTGACGCAGTGCTCCTCCGGCCACTGCTCGAAGTCAATGTCGTGCAGCATACCCACCGTCCGCCAGAAGTCCGCGTTGTCCGGGTCGTATTCCCTGGCGAACTCGCCCATGACCTTGGACACGGTCTCGGCGTGCTGGATATGGAAGGGGTCCTTATTATACCGTTTTACAAGCTCCTCTGCCTGTTCGGGTGTGGGTATGTAGCTCATCTTGCGCCTCCGTCATTTTTTTCCTAAACTATAATACTGCAATTCGACAAAATCAAGATGCGCCCGAATGTTTCGGACGCATCCGGAGGTCACGGCGTCACCACGGTCCCCTGCTTGGCCGTGCCGTTGGGCACGGTGGTGCCGGTGCCGTTGGAGCTGATTCCGCCGCCTGTGGTCGCCGCCGGCTTTTCACTGACGGCGGCGGGCTGCTTGACGCCGCAGCCGCACAGCATGCTGAGCATCAGCGCCAGAATAAGGATTAATATCACGATTTTTTTCATGGTTTCCTCCAATTCGGAATAATTCCGCCTTTAGTATCTGCCTGTTTTCTAAAATTATGTTGAGTTTATTGAGAATTCTGGTAGAATAATGGCTATCAAACGCAAGCACCTGCGAACATTATTTAATAGGAGGCGCGAACCATGCCTGAGCTCAAAGGAACAAAAACGTATGACAATCTCTGCACCGCGCTGGCCGGCGAATCCCAGGCCCGCAACAAGTACAACTGGTATGCCAGCCAGGCCCGCAAGGACGGTCTCGAGCAGATCGCCGCAATTTTTGACGAGACCGCCGGCAACGAAAAGGAGCATGCCAAGCTGTGGTACAAGTATCTGCATAACGGTATGGGCAAGACCCCTGAGAACCTGAAGCTGGCCGCCGACGGCGAACATTACGAGTGGACCCAGATGTATGCCGGGTTTGCCGACGAGGCCGAGGCGGAGGGCTTCAACGAGATCGCCGCCAAATTCCGCATGGTGGCCGCCATCGAAAAGACCCACGAGGAGCGCTATCTCAAGCTGCTTCAGAATCTGGAGGAGGGCAAGGTCTTTACCAAGGACGGCGAGCAGGTGTGGATGTGCCGCAACTGCGGTCATCTCTACGTGGGCGCCAAGGCCCCCGAGGTCTGCCCTGTCTGCGACCATCCCCAGGCCTATTTTGAGGTCAAGAGCTACAACTACTGAGTCTGACAGAAAATGCCCTGTTCCAACGAACAGGGCATTTTCTTTTTCCTCCGGCTGTGGTAAAATAGCCGCTATGGATGAATTATGGAAAAACCAAATCGTCACCGCCGTCATGGACGGCTGGTCGGCAGACGGGGCCGGCGTATGCCATATCGGCGGCCGCGCCGTTTTCGTGCCCCGGGCCATCCCGGGCGAGCGGTGGGACGTGAAGATCCTCAAGGTCACCTCCGCCGCCGTCTACGGCCTGGGCGTGAAGCTTTACGACCCGGCGCCCGACCGGGCGGAGCCCGCGTGCCCGTATTTCGGCAGATGCGGCGGCTGCGACACCTGGCATCTCAGCTATGAAGCGGAGCTGCGCTTCAAGCTGGGCCGGGTCAACGACGCGCTGCGCCATGTGGGCGGGCAGATGTTTCACGTGGAACATATCCTTGGCTGTGAAAATCCGCTGAATTACCGCAATAAAGGCATTTATGCGGTCACAAACGTCAACAATCGCGCCGCCGCGGGCTTCTACCGGGAACGGAGCCACGACCTCATCCCGGTGGAGCGCTGCCTGATTCAAAACGAGCTGGCCGACCGCGCAGCCCGGGCGGTGACGGACTGGATGAACGCCCGCGGCGTGCCCGCCTACGACGAGGCCTCGGGTCGGGGCACGGTGCGGCATGTCTATACGCGGCGGGCCGTGAACACGGCGGACGCCGTGCTGTGCATCGTCACGGCGCGGGGCTTCGGCGAACAGACCACGGCGCTGACGGACGCGCTGCGCGCCGCCTGCCCGGAGCTTACCGGCATCGTGCTGTGCGTGAACAAGTCCAGGGGCAACGCCATTCTGGACGGAAAGTATTATACCCTGTGGGGCTGCGAGCTGCTGCGGGACACCCTGTGCGGCTTCTCCTTTGAGTTGTCGCCGCAGGCCTTCTATCAGATCAACCCGCCTCAGGCGGAGAAGCTGTACGGTCTGGCGGTAGATTATGCCGGGCTCACCGGCGGCGAGACCGTGCTGGATCTCTACTGCGGCGCGGGCACCATCAGTCTGTGTCTGTCGCGGAGGGCCGGAAAGGTCGTGGGCGCGGAGATCGTGCCGGAAGCGGTTGAAAACGCCGGAAAGAACGCGGCGCGCAACGGCGTGGCCAACGCGGAATTCCTCTGCGGCGACGCCGCGGAGGCGGCGGGCATCCTCGCCGCCCGGGGCCTGAAGCCCGACGCGGTGGTGGTGGATCCGCCCAGGAAGGGTATGGATGAGCCCGCCGTGGACGCCGTGTGCGGCATGGCGCCGGCCAGGGTGGTCTATGTCTCCTGCAACCCTGCAACGCTTTCCCGGGACATCGCCCGCTTCAACGCCCGGGGCTATGCTCTGGCGGACGCCGCCGCGGTGGATATGTTCCCCCGAACCTGCCACGTTGAGACGGTAGTATTGATGTCAAGGGCGAAAGAGTGAGTGTGCGAAAAACCCTTATTTATCAACGCTTTCAGCACACATGGGCGTAAAACCCATTGAGCGAAAAATATAAAAATATCGCTTCGTGGGAACAAGTCCAAAGGGGTTGTTTTGATAGTCAAGTGGTCAGGTTAGATGTCAGTGCCTTGGCGAGTGGTCGGGTTAGATGTCAGGGGGTCGTGAGTGGTCAGGTTAGATGTTTTTTCGGGAAGTTTTTGAGGTTGTGTGGTCAGGTTTGATGTTGACTAAAAATGTGTTTATTGAAGCGAAAGATTTAAATTTGAACGGAGGGGTTGCATGGTAAATGAAAAAGATGCCATTGAGATAATTTTTTATGCCGAAGAAAATGAGATTGCCATTTGGTTAGATGGCGGCTGGGGAGTTGATGCTCTCTTAGGTGAGGAAACAAGGGTCCACAACGATATTGATTTGTTTGTGGAAAAAAGCAATAGCAAAAAATTTCTTGAAATAATAAAAGAAAAAGGCTTTTCTGAAGTTATCGAAGCATATACCACTACAGATCACACGGTTTGGAAGGACGCTAAAGGTAGGATAATCGATCTTCATATATTTGAATTCGATGAACAGGGATACCTTGTTTTTGAAGGAGAAGCTTATCCTCCAGAAGTGTTTAGTGGTATCGGGAAAATAGGAGATAAAGTGGTAAAGTGTATAGATGCTAAGAATCAAGTTTTATTTCACCTGGGATATGAGTATGATGAAATGATGTTCATGATGTAAGACTTTTGTGCGAGAGGTTTAATATTCCTATTCCTAATGAATATAAATAACTGACAAATTTTAATTTGTCTTTGAGCCTAAACGCAAGAAAAAGTAAGGCTGCCTATTTAAAATTACTTTCTACTATTGTCGAGGTTTTATGCCAGGTTGAATGTCGGCTCCGAGACTGACTATTTACATAGGAACGACCGAAACTATAAGGAGAATTATATATGCAATATGGACCAGATCCAAATTCTATTTATCCGAATGAAAAAATAAAAAGCGTATGCTATATTAAAAATGTAATCACACGCCCAAATATTATCGTCGGTGATTACACCTATTATGATGATATCAATGGGCCGGTACGGTTTGAGGAGCGCGTTACACATCACTATGAATTTTTAGGTGATAAGCTCATCATTGGGAAATTCTGCGCTATAGCAAAAGGTATCGAGTTTATAATGAACGGTGCGAATCATAGAATGTGCAGCGTCACTACTTATCCATTTAATATCATGGGACATGGTTGGGAAAAGGCCACTCCGACACTTGGGGATTTACCTTTCAAAGGAGATACTGTTGTTGGCAATGATGTGTGGATAGGTCAAAATGTCACTGTAATGCCCGGCGTGCATATTGGTGATGGAGCAATTGTTGCTGCCAATTCAGTAGTTACAAAAGATATACCGGCTTATCATATTGCAGGTGGCAATCCTATCAGAATTATTAAGAAAAGGTTTGAGGATGAACTCATTGGCTATCTGCTGGAATTAAAGTGGTGGGAATGGCCTGCTAAAAAGATTTTTGATAACCTTGAGGCTTTGTGTAGTGCCGACCTTGAAAAAATAAAGGAGATAAATGAGCGTGTACTCGAAAGAAGAACTGTTCGAAGCCAAACGGCAGATTGATTCAACCATTCACAAGCTAACAGAAACACTTAAAACACTTGAGTCAAAGGAAAATCCTGATAGATATAAATCGCAGGTTACACTTGCAAAAAGACGAATCGTCGCTTTTGAAATTGCGGTGAATTTGCTGGAAAAAGAGCTAAAGGAGATATACGATGAAAAATAAAACAATAACAGAATTCGAATTATTAATCGAAAGCCATCTCGACTTAGAAAGGCAAGGCCCAGGAAGTGCTGAAATGACGCTAAAAGCCCTAAGTTTCATAATGAACCTTGACAGCAATTCAAAGATAGCAGATATCGGCTGCGGTACAGGCGGTCAACGATGATACTTGCAAAGAATACTGGTGGTCATATTACAGGCGTAGATATGGTAGCTGATTTTATAAACATTTTTAACGATGCTTCCAAGAAACATAATTTTTCCGACAGAGTGCAAGGTATTGTCGGCGACGCCCTAAAACTCCCTTTTGAAAAAGATGGGTTCGACCTTATCTGGTCTGAGGGAATGATAGACAGCTTAGGGTTTGAAAAAACACTTAGCTACTGGAATGGCTTTCTCAAAACAGATGGATATATAGCCGTAACCAGTCCCTCGTGGCTTACCACAGAAAGCCTGCCGAAATAGAGAAGTTCTGGATTGATGCAGGTAGTGGTTTGTATTCGATAGAAAGCAATATCGAATCAATGCAAAAATCGGGGGTATAGTTTTGTTGCAGCATTTACATTACCAGAGGAATGTTGGATTCAAAATTATTTTATCCCACGTCAGGCAACAGAAAAAGAGCTTTTGATAAAATATCCGGAAAATAAAACCGTAGAGGACTATGTCCACAGTATGAAGTATGAGGTTGATTTATATGAAAAGCACAAGCAGCATTATGGGTATGTTTTTTTACATCGGCAAAAAAATGGGTGAGAAGTTGAGCAGGAAGTAGCAAACCTTACCAGTACGCTTTTATGCAATAAAATTAAAAACAGGAAGTGAGGCAATGACCTATGTGGATAGTATTCATGTAATATATGTTTTTAAGCACGAACTCTTAGGAGTTTATTTGTTGTGTTTAAAAACATAGTCTATAAGGAAAATAAGATTCCAAATCTTCCTTATAAAATTATGTTTTTGTAAATGTGCAGCTTGTAATGTTGCATAAACTGATTTTATAAAAGGAGATTTCTTAAAAATGAACAAAATAATAAACTGGAAAAACAATTTGCTATAATATATGCAGGACAAGCTTTTTCAATATTGGGTTCTGCCGCAGTGCAGTTTGCCATTATCTGGTGGCTTACCATCCAGACTGAATCCGCAATCACACTGACGATTGCATCCGTTGTTGCTTTTCTCCCCAATATGTTAATCGGACCATTTGCCGGTGTATGGATCGATAGATACAATCGTCGCTCGGTAATGATTGCAGCTGACGGCTTAGTAGCCGTATCCAGCATCATTCTTGGCGCAGCTTTTTTACTTTTACAGACACCGCCTATTTGGTTTATCTACATTGTTTTATTTATACGCGGATTGGGCAATACCTTTCATGGGCCCGGCTATGCAAGCGGCTATACCAATGTTTGTGCCTACCGACATGTTGACCAAAGCAGGCGGTTGGGGTACATGATTC
>Ga0268359_13013_pt1 | contig 13723 bp, 17 predicted proteins | sample BioMet11_FD_194416 | JGI IMG/M metagenome (GOLD analysis project Ga0268359, IMG submission 194416) | Sewage microbial communities from Oakland, California, United States - Biofuel 11 (PacBio Assembly) | ecosystem: Engineered > Wastewater > Sewage > Unclassified | place: USA: California | collected...
CTCGGTTTCTTGAGATAATTGTTCCACGGTGAAAAATCTTGCCTTAGCATTTTTAAACGATATATATTTTAAAAGGATATATAAATTTTTTATTCGTAGTCCATCAACGCGAAGGGGGATCACCATGGGAAAGTTGATTAAAGAGGCGCAGGAAGGCGGTCGGCTGCACATCGAATCTCCCCTGATGGGAGAATCCCTTGTCAGCAAGGCGCTGTTGAAGGATACGGAACGCCATGAAGTGTTCCGGATGCACCCGGATGTGAATGTCATCAAGGTTGGCGGACAATCCATCATGGACCGTGGTGCCAAAGCGCTGCTGCCGATCATCGATGTGTTGCTGGAAGCCAAAGAAAAATACAAGATGATTTTGATGACAGGTGGGGGAACTAGAGCTCGCCACATTTACAATATTGGCCTTGAACTCGGCATGCCCACAGGTATCCTTTCCAAGCTTGGCGATAAGGTCTCTTCACAAAATGCGGAAATCCTCTCCGTCTTGTTGTCAAAACATGGCGGCGTGCGCATCGGGCATGGCGAGCATCTTGAGCAACTGACCATGTTCTGCCAGCTTGGCTACTTGCCGATCACCCGGGCATTCCGCCCTATGGTTTCTTCGAACATCCTGCGGAACAGGGCATGATCCCGCCGCATCGTACGGACTGTGGTGCCTTTCTCCTGGCCGAAAACATTGGGGCCCGGTCCTTGATCTATTTGAAGGATGAGAAGGGTCTCTATAGCAAGGATCCCAAAAAAACGAGCGATGTCAATTCGCTGGATTACTATAGCCGTATTTCTGTGGACGAGCTGATCGCCCTCGACCTTGAGGATATGATCGTGGAGCGGCCCGTCCTTCGTTTCCTGAAGTACTCCAAGATCATCAAAGAGTTCCAGATCATTGATGCCCTGCATCATCCGGAGCATATCATGGCCGCGTTGGCTGGAGAGCATGTCGGAACGATCGTCTATAAGGACTAGGCGCAACACAAGGAAGGCAAGCCGTTGGGAGGGAACGATTCCCTCCCAATGTGCTTTGGAACGTACCGGTTGGTGTGGTGTACCCACGCGCCTGGGGCAATGCACACACTTTTGACGCAGGGAACGTGAAAAAATTGACGAGCACTGCGCGATGTGAGAGCTTCACAGCGTGCCTGTTGCATCTATCCAGAATGTGCAGTGTTGGAGAATCGACAAAATTTCGAGTAGCCGAGACCTGTTGTCGGTATCTCGGCTACTCGTGGCGTTGCGCTTAGGCCTTGCCGCCGCCGGCGCCGCTCTTTTCGTCAGGCAGATAGACGACTTCGGCGCCGACCTGCTTGGCGATGGTTTCGAGTTCCTGCTTCCGGACGTGCTCGGCAAAAAACTTCACGCCCGTAGCGGCTACCACACGATACCGGGGCCTCTTCTCGCCGTTTTCGATCTTCCGGCGTTCCCGTGCGAAGATAAAGTTCATGGTCCACCTCCGTGGCGGGCTGCTTGCCCTGTTTGATTTGACTATATATCCTTTAAGTATCTATGTCAAGAGGTGTACACCCATGGCAGAAAAAACTGGTCCAGGGAAGCCGGACCGCTACATCCAACCCTCGATCCTCATGTCCTTGCTCAGTGGAGAGTCCTATGGCTATGAAATGATACAGCAAATAGGAGGGTACGGGTTCGTCAAAGGCGATGCCCCGCCCGGGATGATCTATAGGCATCTGCGGCAAATGGAGGATGACCAGCTCGTCCAATCCCGATGGGAAGCGGAGGGACGGGCCCGGCGCGGCGCGTGTATGCGATTACGCCGGCGGGGAGGGAGGAACTTGAGGCGTGGGTCGACTACATGCAGCGCCAAGCCACCACACTGGCGGATTTTGTGAAGCGATATGCGGCCCTCGCACAAGAGCCGAAGAACGAATAGGAACAGGACGATTGGCCTGGGTCGATTCGGTCTGACCCAGGCCACTACGGGAAGAGAACGCGCAAGGATACCTTCGTGAAGGTACCATCGGCGCCGTGATCAGGCCTTTTGGGATGTCTTCTTGGAGAGGGCGGTCGTCCACGTGCCTTTCCCGCTCGAACGGACCTGCAATACCGGTTGGCCGGCCAAGAGCGAGGGTCTGAGCCAGTCATCGGTTGTTACGACATCGTTTCCCAACGGAACCAACGGGTCGCGGTCGACGGAGGACAACCCTGATCCCAAGCTTGGATAATTCCCCGACCGTTACCGTAGATGGCAGGGACCGCATCGCTCCAAGCTCTATAAAACGGCCGCACCAGCCGTATTTTGTGAGTCCTACCGCGGCAGCGGCACCGATAATGCCATCCTCGGTGCCGCCGACACCAGCAAGAAGCACATTGGTCGTTGCCTTCATGGCGTCTTTTTGCGTGACTTTTCCGCCATTGCACGCGAGCGAAAAGGACACGTGCTCATCGGTGATGGCGTCTTGCGCTGCCAGGCAGACGCCGGGGTCACTGCCGTCAGGCGTTCCTTGGAGAGGTAGTCGACCGCGGCGCCGAACAGATCGGCTAACGGCAGCGACGCTTCACACCAAAGGACAGCGCAGGCGGAACTGTTGTTGCTCGTATAGGGGATGTCCGGCAGCTTGGGGAGCTGATGACGCAATATGCACCCGTAAGGCGTATCGGTTGTCCAATGAGGCGCAAAAATCCCTTATACAGCGCCCGGTACCACGCGAATAGCCGGCAATATCTGTGTCATCAAACCCAAGATACATGAGCTTTCCGGTATTGCTGCACGAAAACATACGCTCTCCAAGATAGTTAAGGTGATAAAAATATTGGCCAAAAGGAAATCGAACGCGACGAAAAATTTTTTACTGAGGCAAATATTTTGTCGCCTTTTTGTCTTTTGCTCCTACCCCGCAACCAACAGGAGAAAGCATGTCAGCCTCATTGCCACGCCGCAGTGGTTGGCCCGACAGCGCCGCAATGCTCGCAATAAAAATGATTTATTTTCAGAATAGGAGAGACGAGGACTGGAGATAAAAACGTTCTTCGGACTGAAGAGCATGGGACGTTGCTCGCAAAATAGTCGAACATTTCAGGTTGATAGACATGTTCCATCCTGGCGGTGCGTCAAATTTTTTGGCTAATTAAAACATAATGTTTCCCATGTCCAGAACTCTTGCGGGAGAGGTGTTCCGTTTTGGCGCTTTAACTCTTTAAAATAATAGTAAAATAGAGTCTCCCTGCGTCCACCGCCTGCCGAAGCGGCGGACGCAAAAAGGAAGCGGACGCCTGTATGCTGTTGCTGCCCCAAAATTGGTCGGCCATGTCGCCCAAGGGCTTGCTGCCGATTGTGCGGAAGTGCCCTCTGCATACGCATAGCGCTGGAGAAGATGCCGAGAACGCGGCACGATGGGGAAAGAGACGCTGTGGCCGGATGTGCCGGCACGAAGGCTGCTGGCGGCTCGCCGGTGCCGAGGCCCGTCTTATTTCAGGACGGTGGTCTCGTGCGTGTAATGACGCAATACCGGGTCGAGCGTATCCCAGGTGATGTGCTTGGCGACAAGCTTATAAATCGTATGGATGATGCGATTGCGATGCTTGCAGTAATTTGAAAGCGGAACGAGCGTGTGGCCCATCTCCATTTTGGGAGCATAGCCGGTCTGGCCGCTCTGGATCATGCGGGCGCCACGGGACAGGGACCACGTGACAACCGCTTCCCAAAGGCGAAATACAGCGACCACTCCTTGGGACGCCCATAGTCCAGCCCTATATACTTGTTGATGACCCGCTCGCCCATGTCGAAGCAGAGCATGAAGGCGAGCATCTCCCCCGTGTCGGCGTGCCGGAGCGTGATGAAGTGGCGAGGGGCAGGCGGCTTATCGCGGTGAAGAACGCCATGTCCAGACGCTCGAATTTCGTCTGGGCATGCTCGTACGTTTTCCAAAACAGCGCAAAAATCTCCGCCAGCGTGGGTGCGTCGGGATGTTGGATGACCTGCGTGTCAATGGCGACGCTCGCGGCTGCTGACGCGCAATTTTTTCTTGAGTTGCCGTCGGCGCGTGCCTTTCATGGCGCCTAAAGAAGTCTTCCATGGTCGGACCAGGCAATGCCGCGACCGTCCCCGGAAAGCTCACCATGGGGAAAAGGCCGGTCCTGGCCGCAAGCCAGTGCATGTCGGGGGCATACGCGTCCGGGAAATCCTTCCAGACCAGCATCGGGCATCCCGACCGCCGGGCCTCCCGGTCAAGGGCCTGTTGCAGCACGAAAAACGCTTCCCGGCGATCGACCTCGGGCAGCAGGCCGATGCTGCCTTCGTCGGCGCAGGGCGAGCCGACAAAGAGGGTGCGTTGGTGCCGCAACGCGGGGAAGACGTGGCCCAAGCCTTTGGCAAGGGGCAAGAGCACCTCGGGCACGACGATATCCAAGGGAACGTCCATCAGAAAGAACGGGGCGATGCCGACAGGCCGGGCGCCGTCGCACAGCACCGCGTAGCGAAAGACGAACTGCTCCTCGAGACCGCTTTGCTCCAAGGCCGCATACCACCACCGTCCTTCGAGCGGCGGCGGCAGGCAGGCCTCCCACAAGGTGGCGGGGATGGCCTGTTCGGAATCGACGAAGCGTACCGTCAGGGAAGCGGTCATGCCCGTCCCGCCACCAGGCTGGCGCCCAGGAGGATGAGCACGACGCCGGCCCAACGCATGCGGGTCACGCGCTCCTTGAGCAGACACTGGGAGAGGAGCGTGACCGCGACGAAACTGAGGCTCCCCAAGGGAAAGGCCATGCTGACGGGAAGATAGCGGAGCGACCAGGTGTAAATCGCCGTCTCCAGGCCGAAGCAGGCGAATCCTGCCACCCGCCATATGCCCTTGCCGGAAGCCACCATGGCGGCCTTCTTGAGGCACACCTGGGCGATACCTTCGATCGCCGTGGCCATGAGGACGAGCAGGATGCCGAAGTGGGACGCTGTCATGCAGCCTCGCGCGCGGACGGTTCGCCCTGGTGGTCGCTTTTGCCCACAAACCACACACCGAGCAGGATCAGGGCGATGCCGAGATCCTGGGGCACGGTGAGGGACTCGCCGAGGAGAAGGACCGAGAGCGCGGCCACGGAGACATAGCTGAGGGACGTAATGGCATGGGCGTAGCTGAGGTCCGTATGGTCAAGGACCACGACCCAGTTGCAGGCCTGCCCGGCCATGAGCAGGCCCACGAGCAGAAAAAGCGGCTGGCGCGCCATGCTTTGGAGGGTCTGCCAGAGGGTCGGCTGGCTCGGGATGTCCGCTACGGCCGATTTCCAGAGAAGTTGCAGGAAGGTGTCGAGGACAATGGCGAAGGCCAAGCCGAAAAACACCTTGCGGGAAGCCTGGGAACGGGGTGGCATGGCATCATTCCTCTGGATCGGGCGCCCGGCACGTCGGCGCCATGGAGGCGGAAGAGGGCGCACGGCCCAACGCGCGGAACCGTGGTGCGATCCGCCCTTGCATCCGGCTGAAAAAAATACGATTACCCTCTGGCGGGTAAACCAAAACATCCGAAAAACTTTTGAAAAATACGCTGTTGGCCCGCTTTATTCAAGGGACGATTTTCGAGGACGAAGACGATGACGTGCCGGGAGCGCTTGTAAATAATATGTAAATACACTATGTTGTTTGAAATATTTTCGTGACCGGAGGCGGCAAGTTATCAACATTACATAAGCGTAACTAGCCACAGTGTATGCTTTATCTTCATATCTCCGACGCCTCTTCAACCGTGCTTTTTCCTTCAAAATTCGGGAATCCTCTATGCGGGCGAGACTGAGTGTTTTTTGTGATTTTGATGGCACAGTGTCCGTAAAGGATGTCACCGATCTGCTTCTGGAGGCATACGCGCTGCCGGAGTGGCGGGAGATCGAGGCCCTCTGGCAGGAGGGCCGGATCGGCTCGATGGAATGCATGAGCCGGCAGGTGGCCTTGCTGCGCTGTTCGCGAAAGGAACTCGACGATCTGGCGGACGGCGTGGCCATCGACCCCCACTTCCCGGATTTCGTCGCGGACTGCCGGGAGGCGTCCCTGTCCGTCATCATCCTCAGTGACGGCCTGGACTACGTCATCCGGCGCATTTTGCGCAATCACGGCTTGGCGGACCTTCCGGTCTACGCCAATCGGCTGGAAATGCCCGGCGAAGCCCGCTACCGCCTGTCTTTTCCCTATGCCCGGGCGGACTGCCGCGCCGCCAGCGGCACGTGCAAGTGTGCCCTGATGCGCCGGTTGCCGCCGCCGGGCGCAGAAAAAAATTCTTGTCGGCGATGGGGTTTCGGATGTTTGCGCGGCTCGGGAAGCCGCGGATTTCGTCTTCGCCAAGGATGCGCTGCTTGCCACATGCCGCGAACATGCGCTGCCACATGCCGCCTATCGGGATTTTGGCGACATGAGACGTTTGCTCATCAACTCCCAAGACGATTGCTGTGCTTGCAGACCGCAGCCGATCGCATTGCACCATGAAGGACATCGCTTCCATGAATGAACAGGCTCTTCTCGCGCTTGAAGCCCGGTGCTGCTCGTTTGGTGATACGGTTCATTACCTCAATCCTCCCCAAAATTTTCAGCCGTTGCGAAGGCAGCTACCTGTACGATCCCGAGGACCGGCCTTACCTCGATTTGCAGATGTGGTATTCCGCCGTCAACTTCGGCTATGCCAATCCGCGGCTCAATGCCGTGCTGCATAAGGCGGTGGATACGTTGCCGCAGCTGGCCTGCCAGTACCTCCATCGCGAGAAGGTGGAGCTGGCCGCCCTGCTAGCCGGGCATATGGAGCGGGAGTCCCGGACCACGGGGCGGGTGCATTTCAATGTCGGCGGGTCCCAGGCCATCGAGGATGCCTTGAAGCTCGTGCGCAACGCCTGCGGCGGCAAAAGCCTCATGTTCGCCTTCGAGGGCGGCTACCACGGCCGGACCCTCGGCGCCTCGGCCATCACCTCCAGTTATCGCTACCGGCGGCGCTACGGCCATTTCGGCGACCGGGCCTGCTTTATTCCCTATCCCTACTGCTTCCGCTGCCCCTACGGGAAACACCGCGACGATTGCGGGTTCTACTGCCTGGACCAGTTCGCCCGACTTTTCGAGTCCGAATATTACGGCGTGTGGGACCCCAAGGCCGGCCAGGCGGAATACGCCGCCTTTTTCGTGGAGGCTGTCCAGGGGACGGGCGGCTATGTCATTCCGCCGCAGGGCTATTTCAAAAAGCTCAAGGCCGTCCTGGAAGACTACCACATTCTGCTGGTGGACGATGAAGTCCAGATGGGCTTTTTCCGTACGGGAAAATTCTGGGCCATGGAGAACTACGGCGTCACGCCCGACGTGGTGGTCTTCGGCAAGGCCATGACCAACGGCCTCAATCCGCTTTCCGGCCTCTGGGCCAGGGAAGACCTCATCAGCCCCGAGAAGTTCCCTCCCGGTTCGACCCATTCCACCTTTTCCAGCAATCCCCTGGGCACGGCCGTGGCCCTCGAGGTCGTCCGCATGCTGGAGGACGAGCGGCAAGACTACGAAACCATGGTGCCTGCCAAGGGTGCCTACATGCTGGACGGGCTGCGCCGGCTGCAAAAGCGCTATCCGGTCATCGGCGATGTCGACGGACTCGGCTTGGCCCTGCGCATCGAGATCTGCAAACCCGACGGGGGTGACGCCGGACAAGGAGCTCACCGACCGCATGGTGGAAGAGGGGCTGCGCTGCACGCTTTCGCGCTGACGGCAAGCCCTGCGGTCTCGTGCTCGACGTGGGCGGCTACTATAAAAACGTCTTTACCTTGGCACCGGCGCTGACCATCACGCAACCGGAAATGGATTTGGCGCTGGACCTGCTCGACCAGCTTTTCAAACGCTGCCTGGACGCGTAATGTGACCAGCTTTCGCAACGCGTCTGGTGATTAGGCATGGAACGACACGACAGCAGTTTCTTTTTCGAGGGAGGGGACGCCGGCGTCCTGTTGATCCACGGCCTGACGGGCACGCCGGCGGAAATGAAGATCGTGGGCAAGGGGCTGGCGCGCGCGGGTTTTACGGTTTATGGCATGCAGCTGGCCGGGCACTGCGGTTCGAAGGAGGACCTGCTGGCCACGGGCTGGCGCGACTGGTACGCCAGTGCCGAGCAGGGATTGCAATTCCTGGCCGGGCGCTGCCGGCATGTGTTCGCGGCCGGCCTTTCGATGGGCGCTTTGCTGTCCCTGCACCTGGCGGCGGCCCATCCCGGGCGCGTGGCCGGGATCGGGCTGTATTCGACCTCCTTGCGGCACGACGGCCGGGCCGTTTCGTCGATGCAGGCCTTTCTTCCCGTCTTGTTGCTGCTGCCCTGGGGGCGACGCCATTGTTTTCCCGAATCCCCGCCCTACGGCATCAAAAACGATCGCATCCGTGAAAGGATCGTCGCCCTCATGACCTCGGGAGACAGCAGCCAAGCCGGCCTGGTCGGGACGCCGGGAGCCAGCCTGGGGGAACTGCAACAGCTGCGCAAGGTGGTCATGCGGGAGATCCCCTCGATTGCGACCCCGACACTCATCATGCACGCGTCGCACGATGACGTTACCAGCTTGTGGAATGTCGAGTACCTTCAGGAACGTCTTGCCGGGTCCGTCGAAACGATATTGTTGCCCGATTGCTTTCACATGATCACCATCGATCAGCAGGTCCAGGATGTGATCACGCATAGCGCCCGGTTTTTTCAGGCGCTGGCTGCTTCCTGAGGCTCGATGCCTTGCCAATCTGCTATTTTTTTGTGGAGAGTGCGTATGCCCCTGACAGATGAAATTCTTGATATCGTATCGTCCGTGGCGTTGGTCGACCGGAAGGTTTTGTTGTTGGATACGCAGGTGTCGGATCTCGGGATTACCTCGCTCGATATGGTGGAAATCATCTTCGCCCTGGAAGAGAAGTACCATATCGAGCTGCCGTTCAATGCCAATACCAATATCCAAGGCTTCCGGACCCTTGGCGACGTCGTCGCCATCGTGGAGAAGATCATCGCCGAATCCGGCGGCGGCGCCTAGGCCGGCGGCGCTTTTGCCGTCGGTCGGTTGCAGCACGAGTTGTCCAGAGGAGAGGGTGCGGTTTATCCCATGAGAAATCAGCGACGCGTCGTCATTACGGGCATGGGCGTGGTAAGCCCTATCGGGCAGGACTTGGCCACCTTCCGGCAGAATCTTTTCGACGGGGTTTGCGCCATTGCCCCCGCCGACTTCTACCGGCGTGATTTTGTGGCCACCTACCCGGTGGCCGCGGTCAAGGATTTTGACCCCACGCGCTACCTTGATGCGAAAGCCTGTTCGCTGCTGGACCGCTTTGCCCAGTTCGCCGTGGCGGCGGCCCGACAAGCCTTCCAGGATTCCGGCTTGGTGCTGACCCCGGAAACGGCGCAGCGGATGGCGGTCATTACCGGGACGAGCGTGGGCGCGCAAAATACGCTCGAAGCCTCGTTTATGAAGCTTGTCGACGCCGCGGTCCCGCGGGCGCATCCGTTCACCATTCCACGCCTCATGTCGAACGCCGGGTCGAGCCACATCAGCATGGACCTCGGCATCACCGGCCCCGGCTTCACGGTCGCCAGCGCCTGCGCTTCCGCCGTGCACGCCATCGGCGTGACCCTCGGCATGCTCCGTTCCGGTCTGATCGATCGGGCCATTACCGGCGGGGCGGAAGCCTGCCTGACGTTCGGAACGCTGCGGGGATGGGATGCCCTGCGCGTCATGGCGCCGGACGTGTGTCGCCCTTTTTCGGCGGATCGTTCCGGAATGGTCCTGGGCGAGGGCGCGGCCATGCTGGTCCTGGAAACGCTGGAGGCCGCCGAGGCGCGGGGAGCGAAAATATACGCCGAGCTGGCCGGCAGCGGCATGAGTTCGGACGCGAAGGACATTACGAGCCCCGATGTGGGCGGGGCCTCGCGGGCGATCGCCTTGGCCCTGGAAGATGCCGGCCTTGCGCCTGAAGACATCGATTATATCAACGCCCACGGCACGGGGACCCGGATAAACGACATCATGGAGACCGCGGCGATTAAGAAGGTCTTCGGGCCGCACGCCTACAAGGTGGCCATCTCGGCGGCCAAATCCCTGTTCGGCCATGCCCTTGGTGCCGCCGGCGGACTGGAAACGGTCGCCACCGTCCTGGCCCTCGGCGCGGATATGGCTCCGCCCACGATACACTACGTCCGCCCCGACCCCGACTGCGATCTGGATTATACGCCGAACACGGCGCGTTCCCTGCCCATGCGGGCGGCGATCAAGAACGCCTTTGGTTTTGGCGGCCTCAATTCGGTCCTCGTGCTCCGCAAGCTTCCGTGAAGCGGTTGCCGCCGACCTCCTCCCGGATGCGGCGCGGTTTCCTCTCTCCCCCGTGGCGGTCATGGTTCGGCAGCGCCCCCGGCGTCTGCCCTGCCATGGCCGCGCGCCCTTCTTCTCGAACGTGTGTGGCGCTCCGTAACGTGGACGCGTCGTTCCCGACGCGCAGGGGAACGCGGTCGCGTACGGCTTTTGACGACCCACGGCCTCACGCCCTATACGAAAACGATCCATTGGCTTCCAGGGCGCCCATGCATACCAGTCGGATGCGCGTTTCCCTGCGCTGCCAACCAGTCCGAACAAGCGGGGGCACCCAATGACCATCGACGCGGGGCGATATCGTGACAAGCACATCTGGAAGGCTGCGGCCGGCGTGGTCCTGACCCTGGCTGTCGCCGGGGTCCTCCTCGAACTCCGTAAGCTCGGCTTCAACATCCCCAACCCCATTCTTGTGTTCGCTGACCTCATTGTCCTTTCGGGGTTTCTCGGCGGCGTGCGGGCCGGTGTTGCCAGCGTGGTCATAACGCTTGCGTTCGCCGTTCTCTATTGGAGCACGCCTGGACATTGGCTGCACTACAGCCTGTTCAATCAAAAAAGGCTTCTTGTGCTGGCGCTGACCATGCCGCCGCTTGGCTTGCTTGTCGGTTTGCTGCGTTCGGCCTACGATAGGAAGCAACAACAACTTGTCGTGCGTAACGAACAGCTCACAAATGAATTGAAGCGACGGGAAGCGCTGGAAAAGACGCAGCAAGACGTCGAGCATATCCTGCGCCACGATTTACGCAGTCCGCTCGGGGGCATTATCTCCATCCCCACCTTGCTCCTGGACGATGTCACTCTCAGTGCGGAGCAACGCAAGCTCCTCGAGATGATCACTGCATCAGGGCGTAAGATGCTTGGGCAAATTAACAACTCCCTGGGATTGCGGAAGATAGAGGATGGTTCCTACACATTCGAGGCCAGACCTTGTGATCCGATCAAAATCATAAAGGATAATTACAAGGTATTGTTATTAAGCGGGCAGACGGGAACCTCGCCCTTGCAACTTGTTGCGGAAACGCCTCTCGAACTCAAAACGGATGCGACGCTTCTTGATAATATCGTGGCGAACGTGCTGACCAATGCCTTTCAGGGAAGTGACGACGGATGTCCCGTCCTCGTGGAGGCCCGTGTGGAACATGGGGACTATATTATGGCAATATCCAATAATCGTCCCGTTCCGGAAGAAATACGCCAGCGCTTTTTTGAAAAATACGCGACATTCGGCAAGGTAGGCGGAACAGGCCTGGGCACCTACAGCGCCGCGCTGATGACCAAGGCAATCGGTGGCACGATCACGATGGAAACTGCAGAGCAAACCGGCACAACGGTGACCGTGCGCATCCCGTCATAGAAACCCTGCGGGAGTCCTTCCTCGTCGACCTGTCCCCCCGATCCAGCCCGCCGCAGTCCCCGCCGGGCCCGGGAACCTCGGAGGCAAGACGCCCGACGGCACCGAGGTCGGGACGGCGACGGTCAGGGCCGGCAGTCCCCGTGCTGCCGGCGGCATCCCTTGCTTCAGCCCAGCGCTCGTTGTAATCTCATAGCGCTACCTTCTTTTTGCCGTAGCGCGGTTGCATGGCTGCCCTCCAGGCCACTGCGGCGCAACATCGACCGGAATGGGGCATGATGATGCCACCGTGTCCGCACGCTGTTTCCAAAATCGCCAGCCTCGCGCTGGTGACCTATACCTATAACGACCACGATCTGGTCGACGACTTGCTGTCTTCCGTACGGTGTTGGTCGGTTCGGCCGAAAGAGATCATTGTGGTCGACGATGGTTCGCGCTGTCGCTTTACGGACAAGAACCAGCTGCAGGCGCTCACGATTCTCCGGCATGACCGCAATCGTGGGCCGACCTTGGCCAAGGCGGCGGGCATACGGGCCGTGACGTCGAAATTTTTTCTTTCCGTCGATGCCGACGTGCGCCTGCCGCCGCAGTGGGCCGAAGCCTGCCTGCCTCATGTCGCCGAGCGGGAGATCGGCATGGTCTCGTCGCGTGTGCGCCACGAGACAGGGTCGCCCGCCATGGATACGTATCTCGATGGCCTCTATGCACCAAAGCAGGAGGTCGGCCTGGTACGGTTTATTCCAGGGCCTGTCTTTGCCATGCGCAAGGACACGTACGACCTGGTCGGCGGTTTTGCCGGCCATGCCGCGCCACGGGGCGAAGACACGTATCTTTGCCAGCAGTTGCTACGCCATGGATTGCGGTTGTATAAGATGGACGGCGTTGAAGCATGCCAGCAACGCAAGCTGACCTTGGTCCAGTGCATGAAGCGCTGCGTGAGCTGGGACCTTCCCTATTTCGAAAAACGATCGGCCAAGGGAGATTCCCTGGTCGACACCTTGCCGGCGTTTTTCATGAAGTGCCGGCAGCGGATGGCCTTCCTTCCCCCCGACGATGCCGTGGTGCGCTACATCGGCATCCTGTTTCTTGTCTCCGGCAGCCTGACGATAGCCGGTCTCAACCCGGCGGAGCCGGAAGGTACCGCGCTACGTTTGGCGAAGTTTTGCCGACTACTTCTCGCCATTCCCCCATATCCTTGGGGCCCTTGCGAGGGACATCGCCAGAATAGGCCTCACCTCACCGGTGATGGCCGGCGAAGGGTGCTTTTTTGCCGGCATTGACGCCTTGCTCGACATGCTCTTCGAGAGGCGCGCGTTATCGGCCATGGACCAGGCCTTGCGCACCGCCACGGTGGACGAACCAGCCCACCCCCATTATTCCATGTACATGGAAGAGTGATGCGTCTTTTTTGGGGCGTGTGCGGCCGGTGGGGCGTCTCGCCGGGAAAGCAAGGGGAATAGCCGTTTCCCGCCTGCAATGCCGGGGCCCGCGACCGGGCGAGCGGCCTGGAATCCAGGCCGCCGTCAGGCGCGCCGGCTAGAAGATATAGGTCAGACCGAAAGCGAGCTTGAAGGCGTCGGTTTGCGCATGCACCAGGCGGCTTCCCCAGACGCTTTCCTGGAAATGGCCGTGGGCCCAGCCGGTTTCGACGACGGCCGCCAGGTTTCTCGTAGATCTTGTACGTGCTGTCGAGATTCAGGGCGTAGGCATATTCGTTGTCGGTGAGATCCCGGCCCATCACGAAGTAGGGATTGCTCCCCAGGGAGAGATTGCCGGAGCCGAGCAGGGCGTTGAGGCTGCGAATGGCCCGCGGCGAGTTGTTTGCCGTGCAGATAGGTGAAGGTCAGGCACTGGGTGAGGTCCGTCACCAGGGCGATGTTGTTGAGGGAGGCGCCGATGCCGTAGGCCCCCCACCGGGTTGATGCCCCATATTGGAATTCCTGCCGAACGCCTGATTGCTGTCGAAGAGGAGCTGTTGCCCGGGCCCCAACTCGGGCGAAGGACGGCAAGCCGTTCGGAGCCGTCGCGCCAGGAATCGTTTTCGCCGGAAGACCACCAACCGAAGACCTGCGGCGT
>Ga0268359_13236_pt1 | contig 13709 bp, 10 predicted proteins | sample BioMet11_FD_194416 | JGI IMG/M metagenome (GOLD analysis project Ga0268359, IMG submission 194416) | Sewage microbial communities from Oakland, California, United States - Biofuel 11 (PacBio Assembly) | ecosystem: Engineered > Wastewater > Sewage > Unclassified | place: USA: California | collected...
CTCGCCCCTCAACACTTCTTACACTGACAGCGGAATGGAAATCTGGAAATATGAACTGGCCAAAATAAGCGCTGATGCAACCAGTTATATTCCCGTGGTGAGCATTTTTGCAGCCAGTTCGAGCGGTAAAAAGAAAGAGCTTGTGGTCTTTTTTGACGAAAAAGACGTGGTCAAAAAATATAATATGAGTGAATCGGACGTAAAAGTACGGCGAGGACTTTTAAACCAGTAGATTGGCCGTGGGCCGCTGGAACAATGACAAAAGCCCGTTTCCGGGGGATGATCGTCATTCCCCGGAAACGGGCTTTGCCATATGTTTTTTACGCGGGCTGCATGGGTGTTCGGGCGTCGCCCTTTTGCAGCGCGGCTGCCGGGTCTAGCTCAGCGAAGCAAGGCGCTTGATGGCTTCTTCCGTATCGGCAGGCGAGCCAAAGGCCGTGAGGCGCACGTAACCCTCGCCGGACGCGCCAAAGCCTGCGCCAGGCGTGCAGACCAGGGCCGTACTGTTGAGCACATGGTCAAAGAAGCCCCACGAGGTCATGCTGTCGGGCACGCGCACCCAGATGTAGGGCGCATTGACGCCGCCGTAGACGGAGAGCCCCATGCCAGTAACGGCGGTGCGCAGCTTTTCCGCATTGCGCTGGTAACCGTGTATAACGTCCATGACCTGTGCACGGCCTTCCGGGCTGTAGGTGGCGGCAGCGGCCCGCTGCACAATGTAGGGGCAGCCGTTGTACTTGGTGCACTGGCGGCGATTCCACAGGCCGTTAAGCGCAATTTTGCCGCCCTTGCCGTCGCTAACCTGCAGGGCCTTGGGCACTACGGTATAGGCGCAGCGCAGGCCGGTAAAACCGGCTGTTTTGGAAAAACTGCGGAATTCCACGGCCACTTCCTGAGCGCCTTCGAGCTCGTAAATGCTGTGAGGGATGGAGCTGTCGGTAATGTAGGCCTCGTATGCGGAGTCATACAGGATGACGCAACCCTCGCGGCGGGCGTAGTCAACCCAGCCCTGCAGCACCTGGCGCGAGAGCACAGTGCCCGTGGGGTTGTTGGGGTAGCACAGGTAGATCATGTCGGGCCTGGTTTTGGGAAAATCGGGCACGAAGTCGTTTTCTTTGAGGCACGGCAGGTACACAAGCCTGTTCCACTGCTTGCCGTCAAACTCGCCGGAACGGCCCGCCATGGCGTTGGAATCGACATAGACGGGATAAACAGGGTCAGTCACAGCTACAATGCTGTCAGGATCAAACAGCTCCTGAAAATTGCCCACGTCTGATTTGGCGCCGTCGCTCACAAACACTTCGTCAGCGCTCAGGTCTACGCCGCGCGCCTTGTAGTCGTGCTCAGCGATGATCTCGCGCAAAAAAGCGTAGCCCTGTTCCGGGCCGTAACCGTGGAACGAGGATGCTTCGCCCATGTCGTCCACAGCCTTGTGCAGTGCAGCTATCACTGCGGGCGCAAGCGGGCGGGTAACGTCGCCGATGCCCAGGCTGATCACGCGCTTTTCGGGGTTGGCCTCCTTGAAAGAGGCGACCTTGCGGGCTATTTCCGCAAAAAGATAGTTGCTTTGCAGCTTGAGAAAATTGCTGTTTACGCTGGTCATCACATTCCTCTGAATCAGATGTGGTAAGTGCCGGTGAAGACGGTGACGGCCCCGCCGGTCATGTAAACGTGGTTGGAAATTTCGTCCCAGTGGATGTGCAGGGTGCCGCCCTTCAGCTCCACGTCAATCTCGCGGCCTGTCAGCTTGTTGAGCACGCAGGCCACAGCCACGGCGCACGCGCCAGTGCCGCAGGCCAGGGTTTCGCCCGCGCCGCGTTCCCACACGCGCATCTTTACCTTGGTGGAAGAGATGACCTCCACAAACTCCGTGTTGGTGCGCTGCGGAAAAAGCCGGTGATGCTCAAAGTTGGGGCCTATTTTGGGCAGGTCCAGGTCGTCTATCCCCTTCATAAAGACAACCGCGTGCGGGTTGCCCATGGAAACAGCGGTGATGTCGTAGCCTGCGCCGTCCACTTCGACCGGGCGGGCCACAAAACGCTGGGCGCTGGTATCGCCCTCGACCAGCACGGGAATGTTGGCCGGAGTAAGCACCGGCTCGCCCATATCAACCGTAGCGCCGCATACTTCGCCGCCTTCAAAAAGCAGCCGGACGATTTTTTCACCGGCGCGGGTTTCAACCCGTATGACGTCTTTGGACAGAATGCCGTGGTCGTGAACATACTTGCCCACGCAACGAATGGCGTTGCCGCACATTTCCGCCTCAGAACCATCCGAATTGAACATGCGCATGCGCACGTCGGAGGTGCCGGAAGGCATGATGAGCACGAGGCCGTCAGACCCCACGCCAAAGTGCCTGTCGCTGATCTGGCGGGCGAGGTCGTTGGGGTTTTCGACGCGTTCTTCAAAGCCGTTTACGTAGACATAATCGTTGCCGATGCCCTGCATTTTTGTAAAGCGCAGTGTCGCAGCCATATATACTCCTTATCTACGGGGGGCCAACACAGGCTGCCCATGATTATCTTGGCAGTATCACAAATAAGTATTTATTCTGATTCAAGGCAAAAGTAAACACAGTGCGGCCTTGCCGCCGCAGGGCGCGCGTGCGCGGTACGCCGGGGCGCAAAAAAGCGGAGAGCCGCCAGACTCTCCGCTTGATGACCACTGGCCTTCGCCGTCCGTTGCGGCGAACGGCGAGGCCCGTGGCTCCCTGCGGCTAAACCGCAAGGGCCGGAGGCAAGGAGACCATCTTCCCCCCCGGGATGAGACCCCCTGCCCCCAACTATTTTTTAACGACCTAGTGAGCCCAGAGCAGTTCCGCGTACTTGGGCAGAACCCACAGGTTGTCATCGACCAGGCGCTCAAGAGCGTCGGCATGGGTGCGGCATTCGCACATGGCGGGCAGAATGCCGTCACGCGCTGCCTTGGCCTGTTCCAGCGCGCCTTCGGTGCACTGGGTTTTTTCCACGGCCTTTTCAAGTACCGTCACGCCCTTCTGGAGTGCAACGATGTGACCACGCAGCTCGTTGAAGTATTCTTCTTCGCTGGTCGCAGCCTTGTCGCCGAGCACGGCGCGGGTTTTAACAACCGCGTCGGCAGCCTTGATCTGGGCGTCCAGGCTGGGCGGCAGCACAGAGGAGCGGATCATGTCGGCCATCAGGTTGCCTTCGATGCACACGGTCTTGCTGTAGTTTTCCAGCAGGATGTCCTGGCGCGAAAGGATTTCACGTTCGGTCAGGATGCCGTGACGCAGGAAGACGTTCATGACGTCGGGATCGCTGTAATGCTCAAGCGCGGTGACGGTGTTGTTGTAGTTGGGCAGGCCGCGGCGGGCGGCTTCTTCGGCCCAGGATTCAGCATAACCGTTGCCGTTGAAGACGATGGGCATGTGCTCCTTGAACAGGCGGGGCAGCAGGGCCTGCAGGGCCGCTTTCAGCTCGGTGCCGCCGGCGACGGAGGCTTCGAGCTCTGTGGCGATGTCGTCAAGAGCGCTGGCCACGGCCGCGTTCAGGGCGATATTGACCGGAGCCACGGACTGCGAGGAACCCACTGCGCGGAACTCAAACTTGTTGCCGGTAAAGGCAAAGGGGCTCGTGCGGTTGCGGTCGGACAGATCCACGGGCAGCGGAGGCAGGGTGGAAACGCCCACTTCCATGACCGCGCTCTTCTTGTTTTTGGAACCCTTGCCGTTCACGATGGTGTCGAGCACGTCGGTGAGCTGTTCGCCAAGGTAGACGGACAGAATGGCCGGCGGGGCTTCGTTGGCGCCAAGGCGGTGGTCGTTGCCAGCGCCCACGGTACCAAGGCGCAGGGCGGCGCTGTGCAGATGCACGGCACGCAGCACGGCGGCCAGGAATACCAGGAACTGGGCATTGTCAAGCGGCGTGGAACCGGGGTTGAGCAGGTTTACGCCGTCAGAATCGCTGATGGACCAGTTGTTGTGCTTGCCGCTGCCGTTGACGCCAGCAAAGGGCTTTTCGTGCAGCAGGCACACAAAGCCGTGCTTGCCGGCCATGTGGCGCATCATGTTCATGCACAGCATGTTGTGGTCGCAGGCGATGTTTGCTTCTTCGTAGACCGGGGCAATTTCGAACTGGCCGGGGGCCACTTCATTATGACGGGTCTTGGCCGGGATGCCCAGCGAGCGCAGTTCGTTTTCCAGATCCTGCATGAAGCTCATCACACGGGAAGGAATGGAGCCAAAGTAATGGTCTTCCATCTCCTGGCCCTTGGGCGAGGTCGCGCCCAGCAGGGTGCGTCCAGCCAGCAGCAGGTCGGGACGCAGGGCGGCCAGGTTTTTGTCCACCAGGAAGTATTCCTGCTCGGGGCCTACGTTGGCGCGCACATAGCTGGCCGAGGCGTTGCCAAAGAGCTTGAGAATACGCATGGCCTGACGCGACAGGGCCGAGATGGAGCGCATGAGCGGGATCTTGCGGTCAAGAGCTTCGCCCGAATACGAGTAGAAGTACGTGGGAATGTGCAGGGCAGCCCCGTAAGGAGAGGGGATGATGAATACCGGCACGGAAGGATCCCACGCGGTGTAGCCGCGGGCTTCAAAGGTGGAGCGGATGCCGCCGGAAGGGAAGGATGAGGCGTCCGGCTCACCGCTGATCAGCATCTTGCCGGAGAACTCGCTGATAACCTGACCATCGACGGTGGGCGACAGAAAGGCGTCATGCTTTTCGGCAGTGAGGCCGGTCATGGGATGGAACCAGTGCGTGTAGTGCGTGGCGCCGTTTTCGATGGCCCAATCCTTCATGGCGTTGGCGACAACGTCGGCAATCTCGGGATTCAGGCGTTCGCCGTCGCGGATGGTCTTGGCCAGCTTTTTGAACACATCCTTGGGCAGACGCTTGCGCATGGTAGCGATGCCAAACACATAACGGCCAAAGATATCTTCTGCACTGCGACCCACTTCATCAGCACTGCTGGGGGTAACCGGCGCAGTGTTCACTACTTTGAACAATGCCTTTTTACGGGGGGAACTCATACCCGCGTCTCCTTTATCGTTTTGTTGCTTAACACAGACGTAAACCCGGACTACAGAGCCTCGTCACCGCGTTCACCAGTGCGGATGCGGATAGCATCCATAACGTCACTGATGAAAATTTTACCGTCGCCGACCTGACCTGTGCGGGAGATGGAAACCACAGCGTTCAGAACCGTTTCGAGCATGTCGTCGTGCAGCACCACTTCGAGCTTGATCTTGGGCAGGCAGTCCACCTGCATGGTCGTGCCGCGATACACTTCAGTATGCCCGCGCTGGCGACCAAAACCCTTGATTTCAACGTAGTTCAAGCCGTGGATGCCCATGTCGGTAAGCGTGTCCTTAACCTTGTCAAACATGCTGGGCCGGATGATGATTTCTAGCTTTTTCATAGGTCGTTCCTTTGCTGTTTCCCGTTGACTACAGGGAGTAGCCGCGTTCGTTGTGCTCGCTCAAATCGAGGCCGGTGAATTCCTCTTCAGGCGTAACCCGCAGGCCGACTACAGCGTCAACCACATAGAGGATGATTCGGGAAACAATGTAGCAATAACCCCAGGTAGCCACAATGGACACGATCTGGATCCAGGCCTGGCCGGGATTGCCGTAGAACAGGCCGTCGGTGTTGTTGATGGCGGCGCAGGCAAACAGGCCGGTAGCAAGCGCGCCCCAGGTGCCGCCGACGCCGTGGATGCCCACCACGTCAAGTGCGTCGTCGTAGCCAAACTTGTTCTTCAGCAGCACGCCGCCGTAGCAGATGATGCCACCGACAAAACCGATGAGCATGGCGGGCAGCACTTCAACATAGCCCGCGCCGGGGGTGATGGCCACAAGCCCGGCCAGCGCGCCGGAGATGGCGCCAAGGCTCGTGGGCTTGCCGGTACGAATCCATTCAACGAGCATCCAGCCAAGAATACCGCAGGCAGAAGCCATATGGGTGGTTACAAGGGCCTGACCAGCAAGGGGACCGGAAACCAGGGCGCTGCCAGCGTTAAAGCCGAACCAGCCGAACCACAGCAGGCCGCCGCCAAGAAGGGTGAAGGGCAGGTTGTTGGGCGTGGCGTGCGAAGCGCCGGTAGAAAGCCGCGGTCCAAGAGCCTGGGCACAGGCAAGAGCCGCCGCGCCGGAAGACATGTGCACAACCGCGCCGCCAGCAAAGTCAAGGGCGCCCATTTTGCTCATCCAGCCGCCGCCCCACACCCAGTGGGCCATGGGGGAGTAAACAAAGAGCAGCCACAAGCCAGAGAAAACAAGCATGGCGGAAAAGCGGATGCGCTCAGCGTAGGCACCTGAAATAAGCGCCACGGTAAGAGCAGCAAACATGCACTGATAACCCATAAATACCGTGTGGGGCAGCTGCGTGGCAGCAGGAGCCGATTCACCACCAACACCTTTGAGGAAGAGGTAGGAAAGATCGCCGATTATGCCGCCCACATCTTCGCCAAAAGCCAGGGTGTATCCCACAATGGCCCAAAGTACAGAGATGAGCGCCAGTGCGCCGTAGCTGTGCATATGGGTGGACAAAATATTGCGGGAGCGAACAAGGCCACCGTAAAAGAGGGCTAGCGCCGGGGTCATCAGCATGACCATGGAGGCGCAGATCAGAATAAATGCAGTATCCGAGGCGTTCATACGGACATCCTTCAGCGTATTCGGATCCGGCGCGGGAGACAACGTGCTGCACGATGCAGCGGGCTGGGTCTCCGTCGTTCCGTTCCGCGTTTAAAAAAACCTCATCCTCTGTGGGCGGCGCCATGCCCACCGCCGCGATACAGCACCGCAGCAATGTCCTGTATAGGCATGAATTGTGCCAAAGCTGTTTCTGACGGGGTTCAATTTTTATAATATATTGATTTATTTTAATTTAATTGTTTCGCCGGGTAAGGGGAGGGAATGCGGGCGATTGGCAGGGGAGAATAATTTCTACATTTGTGTTGAAAAAAATAGCCCCCAAGATGCACCGTGTGGCAGCGTCTTGGGGGCGTACGTAAAAAATTATTAAATTCAGAGTATTACAGAAATTTTTAAAGATTGTACAAAAATGTAGAAATTATTGTGTCAAGTTGGATTTTTTGAGAAGCTAATTATATAACAGTTTAAAATATTTTGCTAATTTTATAAATTTGAGGATCGTTTTGCCATTTTTAAAAAATACCATTCGGTAGATTCGTTTTTTTCTATGCCTCTTCTTCCCTACGGTACACAGGCCGAAAAGCCTTGTAAGTGATGCCGTATTTTTTCATGCGCAGGGCCATGATTCTTTCTGTCAGACCCAGGCTGGCGGCGGCTTTACCCATCTGCCCCTGGCTGTATTCAAGTGCCTCGGTAATGGATGCCCGCTCCAGCTCGTCAAGCTGCTCCTGCAAGCTGCCAGATAGCCCTTGCCTGAGCAGGCCCGGCGCGTGTCCCGATGTAGCGGCGGCGGCGCGGTTGCCGTGCAGGGCAGGGGGCAGATGCTGGGGCAGCACAAGGCCCTCGCGTCCGAGCAGCAGCACGGCGCGCTCCATGACGTTTTCCAGCTCGCGGATGTTGCCCGGCCAGCTGTAGCGCTGCAGCATATCCATTACAGAAAGGGACAGGCGCACACTGCTGCGGCCATTGGCCAGCGCATATTTTTTTATGAAATGGTTGGCCAGCGGCAGGATGTCTTCTGGCCGGAAGCTCAGAGGCGGCAAAAATATGGGAAACACATTAAGACGGTAGAAAAGGTCGCGTCGGAAGGTTTCTTCTTCAACCATTTTTTCCAGATCGCGGTTGGTGGCGGTGATAAAGCGCACGTCAACGTAGTGGGTTTCCATGCCGCCCAGGCGCTCAAAGGCCCTCTCTTGCAGCACACGCAGCAGTTTTGCCTGGGTCATGAGTGAGAGTTCGCCTACTTCATCCAAAAACAGCGTGCCGCCGTTGGCAAGTTCAAAGCGCCCCTTGCGGGTAGCGTTGGCCCCGGTAAAGGCCCCGCGTTCATGCCCGAACAGCTCGCTTTCAATGAGGTTTTCAGGCAGGGCGGCGCAGTTGAGCGAGATAAAGGGCTTGTTGGCGCGCGTGCTGCCCGCGTGGATGGACCGCGCGGCAAGCTCCTTGCCCGTGCCGGATTCTCCTTGCAAAAAAACCGTCGTGCTTGACGGAGCCACCTGGGCTATCTGTGCGTAAACCTTTTGCATTACTTCAGAATTGCCCACAAAGCCGCGCGGCCGTAGGGGGGAGGAGGCTTCCTCGTCCATGCGTCCCTGTGATTCAAGGGCTGCATGCCCAAGCAGGGTAGAAATGATGGTGAGCAGGCGCATTTCGTCTTCAAGCGTGGCGTCGTCCACCAGCAGATGGTCAACCGAAAGCGCGCCCACAACCTGATCGTTGAGGCGGATGGGCACGCAGATAAACGAAATGCCCTCTTTGCCCAGATCGCGTGAACGCGTGCGGTTCAGAAACAGCGGCTCTTCGGAAACATTAGATATATACATGGAGCGCCCGGTTTCGATAACTCGCCCGGTGATGCCCTCGCCTCGCACATAGCGGCCCTCGGCGGGCCTCTGCCGGTTTGAGACCGTAGGCCGCCTCAATGCGGATTTCGCCGCTGTTGGGCGAGATAAGCGTGATGGCCCCGCGCATCATGTGCAGGTGCTCTGCCATAAGCTGCAGCGCCTTGTTCAGGGCCACGCCCACATCGGTAGCCGAGTTGACCACGTTTGGACAGGTCCAACAGGAGGCGCAGCTGCTCTTCGCGGTGGCTGTCCACACTGGAGGATGAGCGAGATACGTTGCCTGAACGGGAGGTTGTAGCGCCGGATTTTTGCATGGCTTGCTTATACCTCAGGCCGGGGCAAACTTGCAATGCGTCAGGGGTTATGGCCCGCAGGGTAGCGCGGGACTGTACCCAGCCAGTGGCGTATATCTGCCCCGCCCCAAACTTGCAGGTAAGCAACTGGCGGCAACTGCATAGGGCGGGCTGCCGTGCCTTTTGCACTGTAAGTGCGGTGAAGTCTGCCGACCATTATATATGATAAGCCGCCGCGCACAGGCTCTGGATAACCGGGTTGCATTGCAGCGCCGGATGACGGCACTGGCTGTGCGGGCCACTGACAGGTCTGCTGTGTGTGGTGGTCGCATGGGGGATTATTACCACTATGGTCCGCCAGTTGTAAGTGGCTACGAGCTGGCAATGGCGGTAGATCCTTTGGGTTGAGAGATTATCCCTCGGCGTCGGTTTAAGATCGGTTTTTACAATTTGGTGGTCCCCAAGGGAGTTTCCCTGACGCTCCTGCAACTGTCGGCAACGCTCTGGTTAATGCCAGCATGTGCAGCTGTCTGTCCTTGTCCCCCTGGCAACTGTTTCATGCCCGCAGTCGCCCGTGCACCGAGCGGGCAGAAGTGCTTCAGATCATCCTTGCTGGAGCCTGTGAACCCTAAACAAAATGTTTTGGGCTGAAATGTATGCTGATTTTGATTTGCCGCTTGACACCTCTGTGCTTTTGACGTACATACACCCCTCACGACGCGTCCCCATCGTCTAGCCGGCCCAGGACAACGGCCTTTCACGCCGTCGACAGGGGTTCAAATCCCCTTGGGGACGCCAATTGAATTCAAAGGGTTAACGTAGTTGCCCTATTACTGTATGGCATTGGTTACAATGCCTTGGTTACAAAATGCCCCACGAGCTGCAATCTCGTGGGGCATTACTTGGCTCTACACCAAAGACGGGGGCAAGCCCCTTCAGCGGGCAATTTTCCCGACAGGTTTCTGATCAATTCACCAGCCATTTCAGCAGCACAAAACGCGTACACGCATGCGGTAGTTTTCGAAGTTACGGAAAGCCATATGCACGCCGCTGGATCAACTTCATTTTTCGATGAAACCCCTTCTGTGATGCCGTTATTCCGGGTAAACCGGAACATTCGGGCCACTTCTTCCCGCCAATTATGCAACGTCTTGCCCAAGGTGCGCAACGGCGCGAAGGGCGTTTTTCGAAGTTGATCAATTTTGTCCAATAATTCAGCTACATACTTGCGACAAGAATCAATGTTTTGCGCCCGCACACGCAATAAATCCGCTGTTTCATGCAAAAATTCGTACAGCGATTCAATGTCCGGCCTGTCAGCAAAGTATGTTCGTAATCGCTCTTTCTGTGAGTCTGTTAATCGATCACGGAGAGTCAGCAAGAGACGCATCATACCGCCTCGCCCATAAGCAAGTTGTTTTTCATCAATTGCCTTGCACAGCTCTGAAAAGTGTTGATTCACCAGCCTGATAACATGAAATCTGTCCGCAACAATGCGCGCATTGGGAAACCATTCCCGCACAAGTCGCCGATACGCAGAATTCATATCAATACAGACCATTTTAACTTTATGGCGGCCTTGCAGCTGATTGCAAAAAGTCGCGCATATCAGCGGCACTGCGACCTTTAACCACATCAAATACCCTGCGGCGGGCCAAGTCGCAAAACGGTGGTTGCAAAGCCCTGTCTGCGCGTAAATCTATGCTCATCAATGCCCAGAATGCGCGGGCATGTGCGGTTTGCCCAGTGGCTGCTCTTGTGCTGCATCATCTGGTGGTAGTAGCGCTCCACGCTGGCCACGCCGATGCGGTGCTCATTGGCGATGTCTTTACAGGAAACACCTTTGTTGTAGGCCTGAAAAATGTTGCGCTTAAGCAGCTCTGTTGTTCTGCTCCACACTTTTATGCCTGCAAGTCTGGTATTAAAATATCTGCCGCAGCTTTCGCATCGGTATTTATGGCAGCGAATTAACAGGCGTGACGCCCTTCCATGAATGGAAATATTACGGATCGTCCGCCAGAATGAGTCCTTGATACGCAGCTTTTCACATCCGCAGTGCGGGCACGTATTCTTGCCCGTCCATCTGGCCTCAAACACCGGGGGAACGTGGCTGACCACTTTTTCGATTGCAAAATCCCGCAAGCCAATTAACAATCCTTCCACAGGGCCTTCTCTTCTTTTCTTTGGTCGGAAAATAAAAGCTGCCCTGATGGGCATACCAACTTTAATTGGTATGCCCATTTTTTTGAGACGCATGCCCCCGTCTTGAGGTAGAGCCGGTTATCCCAGCGAGGGTAGGGTGACCCGCACGGTGGGTGCCTGGCGTTAACCTGCTCAAACACGCCGCCAGTTTCCGGTCCAGGTCTTTCACCAGCGTGAGCAAGGCGGCTTTGCCCGGCCCCGCCTTGGTTGAACAGCTCGGCATAGGCGAGCCGGGGGGGGGGGGATAAGGTCGGCGGCAAGGGGGTATCGAGCGCGATTTCGTTTTTCATTGCGCCCCCTGGCAGCCAGCCGCACGCCAAAGTAGCAGCTTTTGCCCCCGCGCTTGCGCTGCACATAGCGCCCGCACATGACACGGCCAAACATCTGCTGGCTGGGCGCTGGTTCGTCAAAGCGGGAGCACCACCACAGCGTAAAGGCATCATACAGGGCAGCGGCGCTGACCCTGCCGTTGTGCTCTGCCCGGCAGCGCTCGTCGGCAAATTGCAGGAATGCGCCGCGTGGTTTCGTCCACACCGTCGCGCGGGGCGTGACCCACCACCATCGCGGCACAGGGCTGCAAACCACTGCGCCGCAACGTCTGAGCCTGCGTTGTCCACCGAGCAGTTTGCAGGGCATCTTGCCACAGCCTTGCCGCAGAGTAGGGCGCAGGTGGTACATCTCCGGCAACATCAGGCAGGGCGCAGCGGGGAGCAGGGGATTCCAGTGCCGGGTGCGAGGGCAGGGCATAGCCGCCATTTTTGCGATGGAGGGCAGCACGTCGCCGGCCAGCCATTTCTGAAAAGGCAACGCGCCGGGCTTGTCGCTGCGACCAAGGAAGAAGTACAGGCCTTGCTCCGAAAGGAACCAAGTATCCTTGGTGCCGAAGGTGGTTGAAACGGATTCAACCTTCTTCCATTCATCGGGTACATGCTGAATGGTGCGGATACCTGACCACTGATAGCCCAGGGCATGGCCCAACATCTTTGGCGCAGAACCACGGTTCGCCCACATCGTCCAGCACCACGCGCACTAGGGCGGAATCGAAGGCAAAGGGGATAACGCTAGGGCTATGCATTTTCCACCTCCCCGGCGCTGAAGCGCACCACAACGCGCCCCCCCACGCAGTAACGGCTGCGTATCTCCTCCTGCGCGGATTCAATCTCTTGCAGCACTTGCTCAAGCACCTCGGCGCATTCGCCGCAAATGTCCGCAGCTGCGTCAAAGTGGTTAACCGGGTACTCAATGTACTCGCTCACCAGCCGCAAGCGACCGATCAGGGGGCGGAGCCGTTCCGAAAAATTGGGAATTTCCTGCTGGATAACATCTGGCGCTGGGGCCGAAGCAAGGGAATGGGTAGACATGGTAACCTCTGGCGTAGGTTTTGATTGGAGCTCGCAAAACACAAAAACTCCGGGTGCTCCAAAACTGACGCCAGTCAGCGGACTACTTTCCCTTGCGGGTATTGTATATCGTCCACGCCCGGAGATAACTCCGAATAAGCCCCTCAGTGGATAGACCACAGGCGCAAAAAAAACCACGTTTTTGACGGAACGCGGCCACCGCTGGCGTTTTAGGTGTTTTGAGCACCTGTTGTCTGCTTGCCAAAAGAAAGAAGGGGTGTCAACTACTATAAAAAATTGCCTGACTTTCATTTATGAAGCAATAAAACTATGATGAGATGTCAGGTAGGGTGATGATGGGTTGTAAGTGAAATATATATAAGTAATATGTGACGTTTTTCAAGAGGAGGCGCACATTGAGCAATGTAAAAGTAATTAAGTATAGTGATTTTAAAAAATTTTATGCTGATATACTGCCTAGCGGGAATTTGTGGAATAAATTAAAAGGATTGTTTTTCGTGGACAATCGTCAGATAAATACTTGTTACTTCCAAGTGCTCTTAGAGAAAAAAACTATAAAAAATTACGATTATACAGTATATCAGGCCGACAGGATCACTTTTGTCGCTGGAATAAAAACAATTCTGACGCGTCAATAGACAGTTCAGTTATTCAATTTTATCTTGAATTGATGGCACTGAAAAATTTTTTAAGTTATCAAATAATAATGGATTGCAGACCCCTGTTGTTGAAGAATTTTGGAATTCATACGATGAAAACTTTTGCAAAAATTTTTTAAATACGCCGAGGTGCAGTGAGTGGCCTCTACCGGAACTCTTGGAGTTGTCATGTCTGGCTCAGCACCATGGTATTCCAACAAGATTTTTAGATTGGACATATGATATTAATGTCGCGCTATATTTTGCAAGTAGAGGTGGAATAACCACGATAAATAAATCAAAATTTTTAGTTATATATGCAATAAATATTGAAACAATTCAGTCGCTTGTTGAAGATATAAAGATAAAGTTTATAGTACCTTCTTATAGTATGAATAACAACATAAAGCAGCAAAGAGGTGTACTGTCTTATGTTGTTGTAAATACAGATTTTAAAACTGACGCTTATTTGAGCGTTGATAGGACTCCTGTCGACAGTATTGTCGAAAATTATTTACAAAATAATAAATTTAATATTCCACTCATGTATAAAATTTTGCTTCGGCTGAGCAGAGCAGTTTATATTCTCATATGTACACCACTTGGGGTATTCTGCATCAAGGCTTTTTAGTGGGTATGATGGTATTGTTCGTGAAATGGAAGAAATACAATATTTGGAAGATATTTAAGAGAATAATAATGTATAAACAATGAGGGTGACCTATGAATGTTGGCCAAAAAAATCCCTACTGTTA
>Ga0268359_11178_pt1 | contig 13677 bp, 24 predicted proteins | sample BioMet11_FD_194416 | JGI IMG/M metagenome (GOLD analysis project Ga0268359, IMG submission 194416) | Sewage microbial communities from Oakland, California, United States - Biofuel 11 (PacBio Assembly) | ecosystem: Engineered > Wastewater > Sewage > Unclassified | place: USA: California | collected...
CGCCCAAACAATAACGGCTACACATCACTATTCCACCACCAATATCCATCACCATGCAGCCATGATAGTCTCCCACATCCAGTCCTGCTCCCATAGCCGCAGCCATTGGCTCCTCAATAAGGAAGGTTTTGGCTGCCCCTGACTGAGCACATGCTTCCAGCACCGCCCTTTTTTCTACGGTTGTCACTCCGGAGGGAATACAAATCATCACGCGAGGTTTAACAAACAAGCTTTTTCCGGCAACTCTCTGAATGATGTTTTCCAGCATCATCTGGGTAATCTCGTAGTCTGCAATAACGCCTGCCTGAGAGGACGCACCGCCACAATATTGCCCGGAGTTCTGCCTAGCATTTCCTTGGCCTCTTTACCCATGGCCACAACCTTGCCACTGGTCTTCATAGCTACCACTGAAGGCTCTCTGAGCACAATACCTCTGCCTTTGAGAAAAAACCAGAATATTAGCGTACCTAAATCAATACCAATATCTACACTGGTAAATAACTTATTTAGCCAATCATTATTCAATAAATCATTAAGCAAAAAAATTCCATCTCTCAATCTTCCTTCACACGTTTAATATCCCCACCTAAGACATTTGCTAATTTAGCTACTATACTTCATAGCCTCTGTCTATATGGAAAATATCAGTAATTTCCGTTGTTCCTCTGCAACCAAGCCTGCCAAAATCATAGCTGCACCGGCTCTTAAATCAGCTAGCTCTTCACCTTGCAACCCAAAAGCTTAGGTACGCCATCTAACATAGCAGCACCTGCCGCTAATCCTGATATTTGCCACCCATGCGGACCAATTCTTCTACAATGCATGAACCTGTTTTCAAAACAGTTTCCGTTACTTCGCTTTGACCTTAGCAATACAACATCATAGCCATAACCTGTGCCTGCATATGCATAGGAAAACCAGGGTAAGGCAAGGTCTTAATGGTATACCTTTTAAAGTTTAGGACCCTGACATGAATATCGTCAATATTTTCTTCTATTGTTTGCGCCTGCTTCGCGCAGCTTGGCAATAAGAGGTTTAAATGCTCACACAAAGCATTCTCCACCACAATGTCACCCTGCGTCATGGCACCTGCTACCAAAAAAGTTCCTGCTTCAATTCTATCAGGAATAACAGTATGCTCACCGCCCGGCATTTTCTTTGACACCTTCGATTTTAATAGCAGTAGTACCTGCACCACGTACCTTGCCACCCATAACGTTAATATAGTTAGCCAGTCAACTATCTCAGGTTCTTGGGCAGCATTTTCAATAATGGTAGTTCCTTTAGCCATAGAAGCAGCCATCATGATGTTCTCTGTAGCACCTACACTGGAAAATCCAGATAAATAGTAGTACCAACTAAACCATGAGGAGCTGTCGCTTCGATATAAACCATTCCCTGCTCAATCTTAGCTCCTAATGCTTCAAAACCTTCAGATGAATATCAATAGGCCTGGTACCAATTGCACAACCACCGGGCTGAGAAATTCTAGCTTTACCCACTCTGGCAAGCAGCGACCCCCATAACCAAAAAAGATGCTCGCATAGTAGATACCAATTCATAAGGTGCTTCGCAAGAAGTAACCTTTCTGCTATCTATATGCAAAGCATGGGGTTCACTATAATCTATTTTCATGCCAAGGCATTCCAGCACCTTGCAAATAGTTACCACCAATCATTTAATTGTGGAACCTCCAGGATGGTGCTTTTTTTAGAACCTAAAATAGCTGCGGCAATAATAGGAAGCACCGCATTTCTTAGCACCACTTACCCGTACTCTGCCTTTTAATTTATGTCCACCTTTAACCACTAATTTTTCCACAAATTTCCCTCAGCTTCCTGTATGGACTAATACTTAGTCCCTTGTTTATTTTTTAAACTTTATCTTTTTCGCCAATAATCATGTTTATATTTTCTTTGCTCTTCTAATTCTTGCAAACCTTTTGGTCTTATCTGCTTCTTCCTGAGCCCTTTCTTCAGGAGTCTGCTGCCTTTGCAAATCGGCCAACTTGTTGTTTTTCTTCCCGTAGCTCATTTTGACGAGCTTTTTGTTTTTTTCTGCGCGCTGCTAAATAGCCTGACGCTTGGAAAGCACCACACCTGTCTTCAAGGCCCTGGTATATAAGAAATAGACAACAGCAATAAACGGATAAGAAAAGTTCCAACTATCCAAATTTCTTTATGCGGAACGTCGTACTTTTTAGCATCCCTATAAACAATGTATGTCATTACGCAGCCAAGGACAAGATTGACTAAAATTTAGTTAGTAACGGGTGATGTAATACCATGGGCACTCTCCTTGTCTTCTTATATATACATAACAATTATAACATATTAACAGCACAAATAAATAAAACTCCATGTTCTCTAAGAGAGACATGGAGCTTTGTTTAGAATCTTGCCACGCTGTTTTTATTCTATCCGCCAAGATTAATAATAAGTTTCCTTTTCTCTAATGGTCTTACGCAACTGCTCCTGGGACTTAGCATCCTTACAAGTGGACAGTCTTTCCCTCAGATTATGATTTCTTGGTTTTATTTGCCCCCATTTTGCTAGCCGCTATTTTAGCAATGAAATCCACCTTAGTAAGCCCCCTTAGCTAGACTTGGGCAAGTTCGTTTAAAGCTGCAAGCCTTTAGGATCTTGAGCTAACTTAACAGTTTTTAAACGAGCTTGAGCTCTACGCAGAATTTTTTCGGTATGCTCAATATCAGTTAAAGCATCCGGATTTTCCAACCTGGCACGAGCTTCTTGTTGCAATTGTTCGTAATGTTCTACATCAATATTTTCAGCCAATTCTGCCCGAGGTGTCAAAATAACTATTTTGTTATCCTTAACCTCTGCAAAACCACCCTCCAGATAAGCAATGGTATGGTCCCACCTGTACCCTGGATTTTCAGCGGTCCTTCCTTTAGTGCCGCCAAAAGAGGTGCAATGATTAGCTAAATGCCTATACCACCATTAATGTATCCAGCAGTACATACACTACATCATCCTGGACACCAAGTCCTAGACGGAGAGAGAACCTCCAGCTCCATGAATTTTGCCATAGTATCACTCCACCTTCATGGCCTTGCTTTAGCAATAGCATCGTCAATGGTACCAACCATATAAAAAGCATTTTCCGGCAAATTGTCGTGTTTGCCTTCCAGAATTTCCTTAAAGCCTCGAATTGTTTCCGACAAAGGAACGTATTGTCCTTTTTGACCGGTAAATTGTTCTGCTACAAAGAAAGACTGACTGAGGAACTTTTGAATCTTTCTGGCCCTGGTAACAGTGGTCTTATGCTTCTTCGCTTAATTCTTCCATACCTAAAATAGCAATAATATCCTGCAATTCCTTATAACGTTTGCAAAATTTCCTGTACCACCTCTGGCTACCTTGTAATGCTCCTGACCAATAATCAAGGGGTCCAAAATTCTGCTGGTAGAATCCCAGCGGGTCAACCGCAGGATAATACCTAATTCAGAAATCTGTCCTGGATAGAACCGTAGTCGCATCCAAATGGGCGAAGGTTCCTGCCGGTGCCGGATCTGTTAAATCATCAGCAGGCACATAAACAGCCTGTACAGAAGTAATGGAAACCTGTTTTGGTGGAAGTAATTCTTTCCTCCAAGGCACCAATGTCTGTGGCCAAGGTAGGCTGATAGCCTACTGCAGAAGGCATGCGTCCCAGCATAGCTGATACTTCAGAGCCTGCCTGAATAAATCTAAAAATATTATCGATGAACAAAAGTACATCCTGACCACCTACGTCACGAAAATATTCTGCCATGGTAAGGCCGGTCAGTCCTACTCTCATACGAGCTCCGGGAGGCTCATTCATTTGTCCGTAAACCAAAGCGGTTTTATCAATAACTCCGGACTCCTTCATTTCACCCCACAGATCATTGCCTTCACGGGTTCTCTCGCCAACACCACTAAATACGGAATAACCACCATGAGCGGTAGCAACATTATGAATCAATTCCATGATTAAAACCGTCTTGCCTACGCCTGCACACCAAACAAACCAATCTTCCACCCAAGGAATAAGGCGCAATCAGGTCTACTACCTTAATGCCGGTTTCCATTATTTTAGCACTGGTTGCCTGCTGCTCAAAAGTTGGTGCCTGTCTATGGATAGGCCAATAATCAGCGGCCTTCACAGGAGTAGGATCATCATCTACAGTCTGGCCTAACACATTAAAAATACGGCCCAAACAACCGGGTCCAACCGGAACAGTAATAGGCGCACCGGTATCCAATGCATCCATATCACGTCTTAGTCCATCTGTAGAACTCATGGCTACAGTTCTTACCGTGTCCTCGCCAATATGCTGCATTACTTCAGTCGTTAAATTAATTTTAGTATTCTTTCCTGAGGTGCCCTGAATTTTAATAGCATTATAAATTTTAGGCAAATGTTTATCAGGAAGCGAATATCCACTACAGGTCCGGTAACTTGCACTACCTTACCCATGACACCTTTTGTTGGCGCTGCCGGTTTAGCAACCGTAGCATTAACTTTTTCTTCTTCTAAACTAGCCACCCTAGTCCCTCCATTACTCCAGTGCCGAAGCACCACTTACAATCTCATTTATTTCATTGGTAATACCAGATTGTCTTTCTTTGTTATAACGAACGCTTAATTTTCCAGCAAATCCTGGGCATTATCTGTAGCCGAAGACATAGCGGTCATTCGGGAAGCCAATTCACAAGCAGCACCCTCAATAAGTGCTGTGTAAATCAAACTACGCACATAATAGGTAGCCAAATATTTAAGCATTTCCTCAGGCTTAGGTTCATAAAGCACCGAGGTAAACTCATCTCTGTCTGCTGTATCATGCATCACAGAACCAGGTATAGGCTCGTATCCTGGTTTTCGCTTTCAAAAGGACGAACCGGCAAGAGCTGCAAAGTCTTGGGTTCTAGGTCTAAGGCCGATTTAAAATGGGTAAAAATTAAGTTTACTTCATCAATCTCACCTTGAATAAAAAAGCTTTTCTGCATAAGTGGCAATAGCATCTGCCTCTTCAAAAGTAGGCTTATCAGAAAAACCGGAAAAGCCATGGACATAAGAATAGCCATAATGCTTTAGGCCTAACTCTATCTGTCGCCCTACCGCAATGAGAATGCAGTGCTTATTTTAAGCTCTACTTCAGCATGCTTTAAAAGGTTAGTATTGTAAGAGCCGGCTAAGCCTTTATCTGAACCCACAATAATGTAAGCAGATTTATAAACAGGCCTATCCTCCAAGAGAGGATTATCCTCCATGTTAAGTCTTTCTATGACAGCCCGATCACTTACTGCCAAGTGAAGCATTTCTTTGATTTTAGCAAGAAAAGGGCGCGCTGGATAAGGCACTGGCTTTAGCTCTGTGCAGTTTAGCAGCAGCAACCATTTGCATGGCATTAGTAATCTTTTGGATATTCCCCACACTTTTCATAGTGTGGCGAATGCCACTTGTCTTAGCCACCGTCTATTCCTCCTTGCGAGCTACAACCTCTGACTCTTCAGATGGAGCAAAATTATCCATAAAGGTAGTAATTGCATCATCCAAACGTTTCTTAATATCATCAGTAGTTTCTTTTCTTTAGCAATATCTGTTCCAATATCCGGATGATTAATATTCATGTAGCCAAAGATTCTCTCTCATAGCGTGCTACATCTTTATATCTATATCATCCAAATGTCCATTAGTAGCAGCATACAAAATCATAACCTGTTTATCTATGGACAAGGGAGCGTATTGAACCTGTTTCAAATTTCTGTCATCCTGGCACCACGATCCAATTGGGCCTTGGTAGCTTTATCCAAGTCACTGCCAAATGGGCAAAGGCTGCCAGCTCACGATACTGAGCCAAATCCAAGCGCAGTGTGCCTGCTACCGACTTCATAGCCTTAATCTGGGCAGCACCACCTACTCTGGATACGGAAAGGCCGGCGTTAATAGCTGGTCTGGTACCTGCATAGAACAATTCACTTTCCAAATAAATCTGACCATCGGTAATAGAAATAACGTTAGTAGGAATATAACCGCTAACGTCTCCTGCCATAGTCTCAATAATTGGTAGCCTGTCATGGAACCACCGCCATATTGTTTATTTCTACGAGCTGCTCTTTCAAAAGACGGGAGTGCAAATAGAAGACATCGCCGGGATAAGCTTCACGTCCGGGCGGACGACGCAGCAAAAGGCTCATAGCTCTGTAAGCTACAGCATGCTTAGACAAATCGTCATAAACAATAAGTACATCTTACCCTGATCCCATGAAATATGCCCCATAGCTGCTCCGGAATAGGAGCCAGATATTGGAGTGGAGCTGTATCTGCAGCAGTTGCTGCTACCACAATGGTATAGCCCATGGCACCATGGTCTTCCAAGGTTTAGTAAGTCTGGCTACGGAAGAAGTCTTCTGTCCAATAGCCACATATATACAAATAACACCTGTATCCTTTTGATTAAGAATAGTATCTATGGCAATAGCCGTTTTACCTGTACCTCTATCGCCAATGATAAGTTCTCTCTGTCCACGTCCAATAGGTACTAAAGCATCAATAGCCTTAAGTCCTGGTTGTAGTGGCACTGTAACCGGTTCTCTGGCAGCAATGCCGGGGGCCGGAGATTCCACAGGGCGATAGGCGGCCGGTTTAAAATTACCTCTGCCATCAATAGGTTTGCCCAAAGGATCAACTACACGTCCCAGCAGTTCTTCACAACAGGCACTTCCATAACATAACCTGTTCGACGAACCGTGTCTCCTTCTTTTATTTCAGTGGTACGCCCATGAGCACTACGCCCACTTCGTCAGGGCGCAGGTTCTGCACCATGCCCATAACGCCATCATGAAGCTCAACCAGCTCTCCACTCATAGCGCCACGCATACCGCTAACGTAGCAATACCATCTCCAACTTTTGTACAATACCAATTTCTTCTAAATCTACAGCCGTCTGGAAGTTATCCACTCCGGCACTGAGAACTTTAGTTAATTCCTTAGTACCTTTAAGTCCGGAATTAGCAAATTGGATTTTTTGCATAAGGCCGTCAACCTTTTCCAGTTGACGTTTGGCACTGGCATCATAAACTTCATCCTTCATGGTTATAATGATGCCACCAATAATGGAATTATCCACCTTAGCCTTATTAATGTAAATTTCTTTGCCAAAACTTAGTAGTTAGAATTTCTTGAATACTTTGCACTTCAGCATCTGTTAGCTGTCTGGCGGTAGTAATAACTACAGGCAAAGCTTCATCTTCCTTATATACACTTAAACTCTTGGCATCAACCTTGAGCTTATCAATAGCATTAGTGATTAACGCCAGATTTTCCGTGGTGTTTCATACTCTCACTACGCCTCCACATTATTCTGTTCATTACGCTTTGCTAAAGTAGCGTCAGCAATCTTGGCTACCATAGCTTGATCTTCAGGCGTATCTAATTTTTGTTCCAGGATTTTACTGGCTATCTTAGTACTCAATTCAATTACTTCAGCACGTACATCGGCCAAAGCCTTTTGTCTTTCCTGCTCAATTTTCTCTTGGGCAGCAACCATCATGGCTTCTTTTTCCTGCTGTACTTGTCCTAACATTTCATCGTGGGTATTTTGGCAATTTTATTGGCTTTATCTACAATACCGCTGGCTTCTTTTCTGGCATTAGCCAATTGCTCGCCATATTCCTTTTAAGTGCTTCAGCATCAAGACGTGTATGCTCTGCCGTATCCATATCCTTAATGATACGCAGGCGCCTGTCTTCCATAGCTTTTAGCAACGGTTTATAAGCAAACTTAGCCATACTCCCAGCAAGATAACGAAGTTAATTACTTGAGCAACAATTGTAAAGTTTATATCTACCATTTATCCTGACTTCCTTTCCAGCTAGGTTGGTTCAACCGTTATTTTACAAAGGGATTAGCAAATACCAAAACAATTGCGATAACGGAAGCAATAATAGGAATAGACTCAACCATACCTATACCAATCAGCATATTAACCTGGAAGTTACCTGCTTGTTCAGGTTGTCTTGCCATACACTCCAAAGCCTTGCTTGCTACTACAGAGTCTCCTTTAGACGCTGCCAGGGAAGCACAAGCTCCAATAATTGCTGCCCCCAAAAACTGATGCTACTATAATCACTGTGTTGTCTGCCATTTACGATACATCCTTTCTACTTGTCTTGAATTTTAACTTAATGTTTTACTTTAAACACCGGTGCCAACGCAATAACTGTCAGCATAGTGAAAATAAACGCTTGCAAAAAACCAACAATCAAGCTGAAACCAATCCACAGGTTCGGTAATAAATACGGTACCAATTCATTCAGTACGCCCAAGAGAATTTCACCTGCTAAAATATTACCGAAAAGACGAAGAGCCATAGTTAAAGGCTTGGATAATTCTTCTATGATATTCAGTGGTAGCATGGCTTTGAAAGGCGAACAGGTGCCTAAAATATTTCGGTCCCTGTTGCAGAACACCAATAATGTAAACTGCTACGGAAACCATGATAGGATAAGCCAAAGCTACATTGATATCATTAGTTGGTGAAGAAAAATGCATACCAACTTGTGGTAAGAGTCCCAGTTCATTACCAATAAAGATATATAAAAAACAAAGTAATAACAAATGGAGCTACTACTCTGCGTCCTTCCACCCCTAAATTACTTTCCATTAAACCATTTAACCATTCATAAACATTTCCAAAATATTTTGAATACCACTGGGAATTTTTTGTACATTTCTTGTAGCTGCGAACACAATGGCAGCAACAATCGCCATAGTAAGCCAAGACATATAAACCGTCTGCATATTAATGACTACGCCCGGCATAATTTGCGTTGGTGCATAATGAATTATTTCTGAACTGGCCGCTTCTGCTATTCCCATATTTACCACCTCACTTCTTTTGTTTTTTTTGTAAGCCAAATCATATTAATAAGCATGTGATATGCAGTAAAATATAGCCACCAAATATGCCATAAGCCTGCAGTCCTAAGTATAAACCAACAGCTACCGCTACAATCAATAAGCACAGTCTCATGACAAGCCTGCTGCGCATATGAATGGTACCCGGCGCCACCTTATATTGCAGGCCTCTGTTAATGCCTCGTAAAAAGATAATGTTTGTCCCCCAGACTAGCCAAAAGTCCCCAAAGCAAGGACCAGGGAACACTCTTAGTAATAAAACCTCCGGCTATTGTTGCAACAACAGCCATTACTATCTGATGAATAAACACCCCGCGTGTATATTTGCGGACTTCCAGAGCTTGTTGTTGATTATCATTTTGCATCATCATAAACATCTCCTTTATTTTAACATGAAAGAGAAGTTGAGGTAATCAAAATTAGCTTTTGGGCAAAAACTCTGCATATTCTTCTGCGCTTAGGCCATAATGCTTCAAAATGAAGCTTACAATCCTCTTGGCAGCCAAACCATCTCCGTAAGGGATTAACAGCTTCAGCCATCTTCTTATAATAGTTTTCATCTTCCAAAAGCCGTGTAGTAGCTGCCAAAACATCCTCTTATTGGTACCAATAAGCTTAACGGTACCGGCAGTGACTGCCTCAGGGACGTTCGGTAGTATTTCTCAGTACCAGAACAGGCTTGCCTAAAGCAGGAGCCTCTTCCTGTATGCCGCCGGAATCTGTAAGCACAATATCCACCTTAGCCATTAAATTAGCAAAGGGTTCATATTCCATAGGTTCAACTAAGTGTTACCCTATCCCAAATCACCTAAAACTGATTCCGCCACTTCTCTAACTTTAGGATTCATATGCATGGGAAAAATAGCTTCCACATTAGGATTCTTAGCAATTACTTTACGCAGGCCTGATAAACATGACGCATAGGCTCGCCTAGATTTTCTCTGCGGTGAGTAGTCATCAAAATCAACTTATGTCCGCTGGCTAAAGCCTTTTGCAGGCCTTCATCTACGAAAATAAAGTTATCCTGCACCGTAGCATGCAAAGCATCAATAACTGTATTACCGGTAACATAAATACTGTTGGGATCAACATTTTCTTTAAGTAAATTTTCCTTAGCTACTGCTGTAGGCGCAAAATTAAATCGGCCATAGCACCTGTTAATTTTCTATTCATTTCTTCCGGGAAGGGAGAATATTTATCTCCTGTCCTTAGCCGCTTCTACATGGCCTATAGGGATCTGCTTATAATAAGCTGCCAGCGCCCCCACAAAATTAGTTGTGGTATCGCCATGTACCAGCACCAAATCATGGCTGAGCCTTCTCTAGGACTTCGTTTAAGCCCATCTAACGCTTGTCCGTAACATCATAAAGAGTCTGCCTTCAGTCATGATATCTAAATCATAATCAGGAACAATGTGGAACAGGGACAGTACTTGGTCTAGCATTTCCTGTGTTGAGCTGTCACTGCTACGATAGTGTCTACATATTCAACTTGTTTTTTTAATTCTTGTACCACCGGGCACTCTTAATTGCTTCCGGACGGGTACCAAAAATTGTCATTACCTTAAGCTTCTTCATAACTAATCCCTCTTTTTATTACTCTTTTCAAAATACCAATTTTTTTGCACCGACAAAAATGGCCAATTAGCTAGGATTGCTAAAAGAATACCTGCATACATACCATCTATTTCGTAAATAAAACTGCTGCCAGCAAAGCCCTGACTAATTAAAAACATAAGCACAACTGCCTTCTGCTAAAGCCCATAGCTAAAAGCCTATGGTGTAAATGTCCTTGTCCGGCTGAAAATAGGTTTGCCATTAAGATAACGTCTTACAATGGCAAAGCCTGTATCCATGATAGGTAAGCCCAAAGCAATGGCCGGCACAATAAGGCAATGGTAGCGCTTTTTCACAGCGCCAAAATAGAAATAGCTGCCAGAATATAACCTAAAAACATACTGCCGTATCACCCATGAAAATGGTGGCGGGATTAAAATTATAACGGATAAAGCCTATGGTAGCACCTGCCAAGCTGCCGTAATAACAGCCACAACATAGAAGCCTTGTTGCAAAGCTACTAAAATGAATGGTTACCAGAGCAATGCAAAACGCCTGCGCTAAGCATCCAAGCCATCCATTAAATTAACACATTAGTAAAACTTACAATCCAAAATACTGTAAAGGGTATGGAAAGATAATCCAAATAAAAATAACCGCCCCAAGGATTATTCAGCCATTCAATCTGTATACCAAAAAAACCAGCACAAGCTGCAACTATCTGTCCTAAAAGTTTAGCTTTGGCCGTTAGCTGAAAATATCATCCAACACTCCAGAGCAGTAATGACCGTACCACCAATCAATACACCCACCACATCGCGGGGTTAACTGCATACAGGTTATGGTAGCAATGGTAAAACCAAAGTAATTGCCAGCCCTCCTAGCCTGGGCATGATACTGTGATGGACTTTTCTTTTGTTTGGCTTATCAATGGCCCCTAACGAAACGCCAAGCGTTTACAGAAGGGGTTAAAGCCCAACTTATAAGTAATCCAATGGCAAACGCCATTAAGTAAGATCTCACAAATACACCTTCCTACGGAAAAACCGTTTTAATATGAGTATAAACTTCACCTTCATTATTATATTACAAATTTAACAATACTACAAGAAAAGCCATATGGAAGGGTTACCACAGATTTTCACATATTAAAAGTAACACAAATGGATAGTTTTGGGTTTGTCGGTTTATTATGTAAAAAATAAGCCCAAGGGAACTTTTCAGTCCCTTGGGCCCAACTTTGTAAATCAAGTTATTTATTTTTGGCCAACTGAACGGCATAAGAAATGGCATTTTTCAAACTGTCAGCATTGCCATGACCATTACCGGCATGACCAAAACCTGTACCATGGTCAACTGGCTCTGATGATAGGCAGTCCCAGCGTTACATTAACGCCTGCCACTGCTGCCATTTACCGGCAGCATGATCATACACAAAGCCTTTAACCTTCAAAGGAATGTGACCTTGGTCATGATACATAACTACTACGATATCGTACCAGCCACCTAAAGTTTGGAAAAGACAGTATCTGCGGGGGAAGGTTTCTTGTCAGGAATGTTGATGCCTTCTGCCAATGCTATATCAATAGCAGGCTGAATTTTCTATTTCTCCCTGCCAAAAAGACCATTTTCGCCACAATGCGGATTTAACCCTGCACAGCGATTTTGGGATTCTTCATGCCCAATGCTTACAGCCTGCATCAGCAATACGAATGACCTCCAAAACCTGTCTTCTTAACTCTGTTGATAGGCCTTAAAGAAACATGGGTGGACATGCACTACTCTCAGATTATCGTGAGCCAACATCATAGTGTTTTTTAGTATGGGTGTAATCAGCATATATTTCCGTATGCCCGGAATAATGATGTCCTGCCATATTAATAGCTTCTTTGCTTAAAGCATTGGTAACCGTAGCATCCACTTCATGCTTCATAGCCAAATCAATAACCTTAACAACATACTGGAAAGCAGCTTCGCGCCTAGCTTTGTTGCCCCCATGCCGAAAGGCTGTGGCTGACCATCTTTTTCTTTGCGTGGAATTGGTCAGCAGGAACCTGTTTCAAATCCAGCAATCTATATACCAAGCTCAAATTTAGCATCTTTAACAGCTGGTATAACATTAAGTTTTAAATGAATATTAGATACTTAGCTGCAACCTCCAGAGCATACTCCATACAAGTCGCATCACCTATTACCACTGGGTTTGCATTCTGCATAGATGTCCTTGTCATTTAAAACTTTTACGGTAATTTCCGGACCATTGCCAAGGGATCGCCCATGGAAATACCGACAATAGGTTTATTTGCCATAATTAATGCATACCTTTCTCGGCGTTTTCTTTCAAGACTCTGGTTAATTCCTTAATGCCGTCTTCAGGACTTGATTAAAGGGAGCTCTGCACTTGCCTACATCATGTCCCAGCATAGCCACAGCAGTCTTTACAATGTATTGGGATTGCCAATTTAAAGCAAGCACGGAAGGAAGCAATGCTATCCTGGTATTCTCTAGCTTTATCCCAATCACCTGCCATAGCAATTGTAAATGAGCAAAAGGTATGAGGATAAACATTAGCGCAGCCGGCAATACCGCCTGTACCGCCTGCCTTCAAGTTCCAAAGGATTAACTGATCATTACCGGATAGAAACGCTGAATTTACCATTTTTCTTGCTTTGGCAGCATCTAAATAAGACAGGATATTAACGAAATTACCATGAGGAATCCTTAGCACCAACAATATTGTCTATTGTGCCAATTTAGCCACAGTAGCAGGCGCAATAGCATTGCCTGTACGAGCTGATGTTCTATATAAAACAACTGGCATATACTACTGCTGCTGCCACTGTTTTATAATGCTCATAAATCTCATTTTGGCTGGCAGCGGCAAAACTGGGAGTAATGATTACTGAAGTAAACCCTCAGCTCCTGCAGCTGGGCCATCCTGCTTTGCTCATAGTCTCCTTCGTTGAGATACAACCTGTACCGGCATAAACCGGTACTCTACCATTGCACTCATCTATAACCGTTTCCAAAACCAACTCTTTTCCACGCCATTTAAAATATAGCCTTCACCATTAGTCCCAAACAGAAAATGGCATGAACAACCATTTTCGATTTGACGATTCACCTGTTTACGAAGTTCCTCTCATTAACGCTTTCATCTGCATGCATTGGAGTGATAATAGGAACTATAACACCTTTAATTTCTACATTCTTCATC
>Ga0268359_10093_pt1 | contig 13673 bp, 17 predicted proteins | sample BioMet11_FD_194416 | JGI IMG/M metagenome (GOLD analysis project Ga0268359, IMG submission 194416) | Sewage microbial communities from Oakland, California, United States - Biofuel 11 (PacBio Assembly) | ecosystem: Engineered > Wastewater > Sewage > Unclassified | place: USA: California | collected...
CCGGTGGAGATCCCCGCCGCCTGAGGACCATCGTGGACGGCGAGACGGACTTGACCGCCTCGGTGCTCGTGCGGACGTAGTCCTCCCCGGACCCTGCCGGTGCCGATGAGCTCGTTGAGCTCGCAGGTCATGACGTCGGGGCGCAGCTCGGCGATGGCGGGGCCTCCGCGACCGAGTCGGCGCAGACGACGGTGAGGATGCCGACCTCGCGGGCGCGGGCCATCGTCGCCGCGAGCTCGCCCACCGTCATGGGGTTCTCGGCGTGGTTGAGGAACGTGGCCCTGACGCCGGCCGCGGCGAGCGCCTCGGGGAGGACGTGGCCCATCCCGCGGCCCGGGCGCAGGCTCTCCATGGCCTGGGCGCAGGGGATGAGGTGGGGGCAGTTCCCGACGACCCAGGGGAGGTCGACGAGCTGGGCGGTGAACAGCGACTGGAGGCCGTACCTCTCGCAGAGCTCGTCGGTCTTCGCGGCGAGGCCGTGGAGGGCCTCCCCGTACAGGTACGACTTGGGGTTGACGACGAAGAACGGCCGTCTGAGGACTATCTTCTCCATTTTGTCTTTCTCCCTCTAAGTTGTCCGTAAGCACATATACAACCATGTGTTGTCACTGTGAATAAGATAGCACTTGTTCACTGAACATTGAACAACTTTGTGAAGAGCGGGGAAATAGACGGTATGTTATGAGGGTTGAACGGGACAGTACCCAGCCACTTCCTGCCCGCTTTGAGCCATGTGAAGCTCCACTCGATGGGCGTCTCGTCGTCTAGGCGGATCACCTGCTCGAGCAGAAGCACGGGCGATGACTCCTCACAGCCGAGGTAGTCACCGTGCTCCTTCCCTGCCACGCGCGCGACATAGCGCATGCGCGATGACTTATCTTCCGTCCGGCGCAGTGTTCCACGGCATCGAAGGCGGGTTCCTTGGTTAAGTCCGACGTCAAAGAGCCCCGTGCACTCGCGCAGGCTGTTCAGCCTCTTGGCACATGATGGGTTCACCGTTGACGGTGCGGACGCGCCTGAGGTACATGACCTGAGTCCCCAGGACGCAGCTCCAGCATCGAAACCACCTCGGGAGGGGCATTGCAAGGGCTTTGTTTGACGAGCACTGTGACGTGAACCGAAGTCCCTTGCCTTGCTAGTGGAGGGGATGCGGCGAATGAGAATCGGCTCGCTCGCCAGCGGATGCCGAGATTTCCCGCCTCCGCCACGAAGGCTGCCAGGATCCCACACGCACCTGGGTGAGAAGACCCTCGTTCTACCAGAAGATTTTTAGTGGCACGTCGGACGGTGCCGCGGCTGAGTGTCGAAGGAGTCCCATGAGCCTCGTTGCTCGGAGGGGATGCGCCTTCCCGTCGGTCCACTCGCGGGAAGTAGACCCTTTCTCGCAGCTGAGGATGTCGCGGAGAGTCTGGACATGCAGCGGGATGGTATTTCCGGTTCGATGTGAAGTGAGTGTCAAAGAAGAAGACTCACCGATGTTGCTTCGTGAACGGTAGGGCATCGTGCCATAAGGCTCCAACGAAGTCAAAGCCCGGAGAAGCGTCTGACATGACGGCAGGCTCCAGTAGGATAGGGAGGCGAAGCGGCCCCGCGGTGAGCGTACAGACCCCGTTGTACACCAGTTTGTACTATGACAACCGGTTTCCATTTCGTCAATTGCAGTGACCCACCAAAAATCCGAGGAGATACATGGTAGGGGCCGGGTGGGAACTCGAACCCACAAATCCGTTCGGGTCGCGGATTTAAGTCCGCTGCGTATGCCAGTTCCGCCGACGCCGCGCCCATGTTGCCAAGTCTACGTCAGCGAGCGCAGCACCGGCTTCAGACCACCGGTGAGGGCTGCCCTGGAGCGTGATCGCGCCGTGATGGAAAGGGCCGAAGCAGGTCGCTCTCGCTCACGATCAAGCCTCGGGAAGCCGTCTGCTGTCATGAGCTCTGACACTTGCAATCGACCACCAAGGATGACGGAGACGCTCGCTTTCTCCTGAAGACCGGGAAGCGCACGACGTTACCTCCTCCTGTGAGGGGCCCGAGACGACCCTCGAGGCCGATGACGTCATCCGCAGAGAGCGTGGCCAGTATGAACACGGCTTGCATCGTAGGGGTACCAGCTCGTCTCGGATGGGCCACGAGACTCGTCGACGTACCGCCCGTGACCACGAGCGTGGCAGGAGCCCCCTTGCCGCCACAGTGGCATGTCCGCCCTCGCTCACGACGGACGAGAAGAGCCGCGCCGCAAAACGCGTGAGCCTCGGCGACGTCAGCCGTCGATGGCGGATCCGTCCTTGAGAGGGAAGAGCTCGGTGAGACGTCTGCATCCCACGTTGGGTCGATCGGACGAGAGGTGAGATCGAGCATGCTGTGCCGTCGAGCGGTCCCGCAGGCAAGCTCGGTCGAACCGCCGCCGTTGTCGGCCACGAGGATGCGCTGGCCAAGAAGTCCTGCGCCACGCCGAGGAAGGTGAGCGCGCCTTCGATCTCGGCCGGGGAATGACGAGCGGCTCGAGGCCGAGGGAGGCAAGGGCCTGCCCCAGGTCGGGCGAGTTCGATGCGTCGCGGGCGGCACTCGTGAGCGTACATGCCACGACCTCCGCGCCAGCTGCGCGGGCAACTCCACATAGGCGCCCACGCATACGAAGAACACACTCTCCATCGCCGCCTGGGCGAGACGCCCGGTCTCGGCAACACCCTCGCCGAGATTGCGATGGTGAGTTCTTCGCAAGACGAACGACGCGCGCTGCCCCTCGACGTCGGCGACGGCAAGGCGAGTCGGTGACGGTCCCGATGTCTATGACGGCGACGCGCCTCATGCGGACCCTCCTGAATAGGCGAAGATGAAGTCGAGCACGGTGACGTACCAGGGGTCAGAGCTGGCGGACGTGTCGCTTGACGATGTGCTCTCGTCGAGGCCATCGACCTTGACGCCCGTCTCGCCCTCCTTGACGTAGCCGCGTTTGCGCCTCGTCCTCGATGCCCTCGCGAGTCTGAAGCTGGTGAGTTCGTCTGGAGGTCAGAGTTCTCCGGATCGATGTCGCTATAGCTTTTCTGGAGATGTCGTTGGGACGGCCATGCCGAGTAGTACGTACGCGGCTGGTGCGTAGAGCATGGCGACGATGACGAGGATGAGACCGACCGCGATGAGGGGGGCGCTTGTTCCGCCTCAGCCGTTCTCGAAGCGGTTCTCGATGGGCGACCACGTCATCGGCAGCCTGCGTCGCAGTTGCATGGACACGCCTCCCGTCCGCCTTCTTCGAGACGGTGCGCGCAGCCTTCCTTGTGGAGTGGGTCGTGCTCATGCCAGCTTCGTTTCTTGGGTCGTTTTGGCCTTTCCGGCGCCACGGCCAGCGCAGGGTACCGCTCTGACACAAGTTATACCAGATGAGCCGACGTCAGGGAAACGCGACGTGCGCTTCTCCTCACCCTTAGCATGCACCCCAGCTCGTTCTGCTCGGCGGTGAAAGCTCGCGCACGTCACGGCCTGCTCGCGAGCGAGCTCTCCACACGCGCCCAGCGTCTGCGGAACTTGCGGTTGCTCGCGGCGAGCGCCCGCTCGGCATCCACCCCCTCGCGGCGAGCGACGTTGACGATGGCAAAGAGCATGTCACCAAACTCAAGCTCACGCTCTTTGGAGCCGGGAACCGCTTCCTCGAACTCCTCGCGCTCCGAGGCGACCTGTCGCCAGACGTCCATCCACGCTCTTCCATTCGAAGCCCGCCTTGGCGGCGCGCTTCGAGATCTTCTGACATTGCATGAGCGCAGGAAGGCACGTGGGCACGCTGTCGAGCAGGCCTTCGGGACGCGTGCCCTCCGTGCGCTTCACGTCATCCCAGATTGCCATGACCTCGTTTTGATCCGTTGCGACACGGTCGCCAAAGACATGTGGGTGACGACGGACAAGCTTCTCGTCTATTCCCCGAACCACATCGTGGAGTGTCGAAGGACCCCTCGTCTGCGCCTATCTGCGCGTGGAGGGCGATCTGCTCGAGCACGTCGCCAAGCTCCTCGGTGAGGTGAGCGTCATCATGATGGTCGATGGCATCCGTCGCCTCGTAGGCCTCTTCGATGAGATCGCGTGCGATGGATTCGTGCGTCTGCTCCTTGTCCCACGGGCAACCGTCGGGCTGGCGCAGCCGCCACATGATGCGCACGAGCGTGTCGAACTCGTCCTGACGCCCCGGTGCCCCTTCGCGAGAACGGATCTGGGCGTCCACGGCCGCAACCGGGCTGCAGAGACACCCTGCCTCCCGTCCTGTGGCATCGGTCGCGACCGGTACGAGGCTGTCCCTCCCCTGCTGGTCGTGACGCTCGCGCTCAAGTGCAGAGACAAGCGCGGCAGACACCATGGCCGCAGCCACCGGACCTGGGTGTAGCACCCTGGTCGGAAAGCATGACAGGGTTTCGCGGAATGACGTGAATTGCCGTCGACGAAGGTCATGTGCTTACGATGGTCGCAGAGGTCTGCAAGCATGCGTGCCCATCCACGCGAGGCGCGACCGCAGGGGCGCGGGCTCGGTCTCAGTCGGGCACTCCAAAGCGGGGAGAGGACGTACACGGGCGTCTTCGGAAAGGCCTCGGCGAGGGTATCGAGATAGTCGGCGGCGTCCCTGCGGATGCGCTTGGCCGACTTCTTGCGGTCCCAGTCATTGGTGCCATAGGCCACGACGACGGTGGTGGGCGGATGCTTGCGGAGACGGCCCAGGCCCTCGAGCGTGGTGGGCGTCAAAGACATGGCCCCCACCGCCTGTTGAGAAGATCGAGACCGAGCGCCTGGGCAACCTGCACCGGATAGGCGAGCGATGGGCCTGCCTACCACGAAGCCCTGGGCGATCGAGTCAGCCAAGGACGAGAAGGTATCCATGGTCGGGAGCTGGCTCGAGCGAGCCGTTGGAAGCAAGGGTTGCCCACGGCGACCGACATGATGTTACGGGAGGTAGATGCGAACCTCGACAGGCGTGTGGAATGGGTTGGTCGAACGTCACCTCGATGCGTCCGGTGGCGGGCAGGCACGGGTATAGGCGTTGCCTCCCACGACCTACGAAGGGTCGATGCCATCGATCACCCCCGTCGACGGGATTGCCGATGCCACCCACGCCGGCCATGACCGAGCGGAAGAGCGGATGGTCATGGTGTGAGGTCTCGTAAGTGACGCGGCAGTCGAGGGAGACGCGGCTTTGCCATCGGTCACGAAGTCGATGCACCGCCGGCGGTGGCCTCGGCGCGACAGCCTCGTTCGCCCGCGAAGCCTCTGAGCTGGGGCCTTGGTGAAACGTCGCGGCACGACGACCCATCGGAACAGCGAACGAGTCCCACAGCCCCACGGACGAAGCCCTCGATGGGAGCGGTCGCCACTTAGCCTGTCCATCTCCTCGGGATATCTGAAGCCCCAGTCGCGGCGCAGCGCGTCATGAGAGCCATGACATCGGCGGAGGTCTCTATCTGTGCGAGGGCACCGTCATCGCCGGCGGCGGCAGCCTCGAGAATCGGACATGACTAGCCCGGGCAATCTCCCTCTGGCCAACGGATATCTCCTCGACCTCTCCCCGCTCTCGGTCCAGACGATGCGTGCACTGTCGGCACGCGGGTAATCCATGATCTCGATGTAGGCCTTGTCGGGCGCTTATCATGGCAACGCATTGGGCTGCCTTGGAGTTGCAGGTGTGAGGCGTGATGGACAAACCAGCGTCCCGTCGACTTGCGCATGAGGATGCCGTCCATCTCATCAACGCCGGTAAGGCGGTCCGGGGTCTTCATGAGCGAGACCATCTCGCCAGGACAGGCTCTCGAGGAAGAGACGGGTCCAATCGTGATTGGAGTAGAAGGCCGATGTCCGAGGAGTTGCCCCTTCCGCGAGGTTAGTGATTGAAGAAGCCAGTTTCTCATGTCGTAGTCCTTGTAGGACCCGAAGTTCTCCTGGCACGAGGTTGACAGGGGACCGAAGTCACCCGCCCGACGCGACGCACACGAGCCTCCTTGTAGAGGGGGCATGTGCAAGGAATCGTGCAGGGCGTTCCATGGAGCCACGACGCCATGGGCGTCAGCGGCAATCGTGCGCGCCTCGTCGAGCTCGTCGGAGTTGAGCGTGATCGCCTTCTCGCAGAGCACGTGCTTGCCCGCCGCAAGGGCCTGGCGCAGGTAGGTGAGTGCGTGTTGTGCGGTGTGGTGAGATAGATGGCGTCGATGTCAGGGCTCGCGATGAGGTCGTCGATGGAGTCATGACCCTGCCCACGCCATACTTCTCGGCAAAGGCGTCGGCCTTGTCCCCGTGCGATTTGCCACGCCGTCGATGGCGCGTCCCTCGAGCGCCAGCGTCCTGCGCCATCTGGTTGGCGATGACGCCACACCGATGACACCCCGAGCGAAGTCCGTGGGGCGGTTTCCGCGGTAGCTACCTCTGACATGTCCGTCTCCCTCGTCGAGCGACCGGTACGGTACTGGTACCCATTCCTTACGACCGAGGCTCTCATGGCCAGCATCCCAAACGTCGCAGGCGCGCAAATCCGCGTTCACACGGCGGCCCCTCACGACTCGTCTTCGCCGCCAAGCTCCTCGAGTACGCCAAGGACGGGCCGGCATGATCTGCTCGCCCCCTTGCGGAAGGGATACGCAAGCTTGTGGGTCTTGGGATAGTTGAGCGCACCACGCCCCTTGAGCTTGAGTGCCACCTGACGCGGGACATCCACTCCCAGTAGACGATCCTTCCGTGTGACGAGCGAGACGGACGTGCAGCCCAGGCGTTGAGCGCGATGCGTACGCGGGCACGGTCGAAGAGGTTGCGCCCGGCAAGCGGCAGGGCGCCAAAGCCGCTCCTCCGTCTCGCGCTGAGCCCGTCCACGTCGGCAAGCTCGGTCGCGGCCGCAAGCCGTCGGTAGCAGAGCACGCGTCGGTCCACCTCGGGGATGTACTCCTCTGCCAGGAAGAAGTCGGCGGAGAGGTTGATGGTGACCTCGGGTACCTCGATCTCGGTCGCCTCGTCCGCGCGCCTCCGCCACCGCCTCGCCGAGCATCTGCGTGGAAGAGGTCAAGCCCACGCTCGAGAGGTTGCCGTGCTGCTCGGCGCCCACAAGCGAACGGCGCCGCGTATCTCGAGGTCGCGCATGGCAATCTTCATGCCGCTGCCGAGGGTCCTGGTACTCGTTGATCGCCGTGAGACGATCGTCGCCTCGGGCGTGAGCGGTGCCTCGCCGGGAACATGAAATAGGCGTACGCCTGGATGCGACCGCGCCCCACGCGACCCTTCAGCTGATAGAGCTGAGCCAAGCCAGGCCTGCGAGTCCTCGATGATGAGCGTGTTGGTGTGTGGGTTGTCGATACCGCTCTCGATGATCGTGGTCGCAACGAGCACGTCGATCTCGGCTCCGAGAATTGGCAGCATGAACGTCCTCGACCTCGCGCGCGCCCATCTGCCCGTGAGCCACGCCCCGCGTGCCTCGGGCGCGGCCTCAAGCACGCGGGCGACGGCGTCATCGATCGTGGTCACACGGTTGGACACGTAGTACACCTGCCCCTTGCGTGCAAGCTCGCACGAATGGCGTCGGAGACCACGTCGGGATCCACTCCCCCACCGTCACCTTGACCGCCAGACGTCCGGGCGGCGGCGTCATGATGAGGCTCATGTCGCGAACGCCGCTCATGGCCATCTGCATGGTGCGCGGGATGGGCGTGGCCGAAAGCGTGAGCACGTCCGACCTGCTCGCGCATGTTCTTGAGCTGCTCCTTGTGCTGCACGCCGAAGCGCTGCTCCTCGTCGATGATGACAGTCCCAGGTCATAGGGATTGACGTCGGCCGAGAGCAGGCGGTTGGTGCCGATGAGGACGTTGACCGCTGCCATCGGCAAGCCCTCGAGGGTCTTGCGCTGCTGTGCCGGCGTGACGAAACGGGAAAGGACGGCCACCTTGAGGTCGAAGGGCGCGAACCTCGAGAAGAACGTCTCGTAGTGCTGCTCGGCGAGGATGGTCGTGGGACAGAGGACCATGACCTGCTTGACGTCCTGGCAGCACTTGAACGCCGCCCGCAGGGCGACCTCGGGTCTTGCCGAAGCCCACGTCGCCGCAGAGCAGGCGATCCATGGGCTTGCGACTCTCCATGTCGGCCTTGATGTCTGTCACGGCGTTTGCCTGATCGGGGGTGAGCTCGTAGCTGAAGTTCGCCTCCATCTCCTGCTGCACGGGCGTGTCGGTCGAGAAGGCATAGCCGCTCACGGACGCGCGACGCGTGTAGAGGTCCACGAGGTCGAAGGCGAGCTTCTTGGCGGAGCGACGGGCCTTGCCCGTGGCACGCGACCAGTCGGCCGTGTTGAGGCGCGTGAGCCGTGGGACGCCCCCGTCGGGACCGATGTAGCGCGTGATGCGATCCACCTGCTCGAGAGGTACGTAGAGCTTGTCCTCGCCCGCGTACTCGAGAAGGAAGTAGTCCACGCTCGCGCCCTGCCACCTCCTGGCGCACGATGTCGGAGAAGAGCGCGACGCGTGCGTGGCATGCACGACGTAGTCGCCCGGCTTGAAGGGGAAGGTCACGCTCGTGGGGTCGACGCGGCGGGCACGACGGCGGTTCTTTGCCGTTCGCGCCGTGAGGTCGGAGATCGAGAGCACGCCGATACCTGCCGTGGGAAATGATGATGCCGGCGGGAACGGGCGCATCGAAGGAAGGTCACGAAGCCGCGACGCAGGGGCGTCCACGTCGCGCATGGACGCAGGATCGTTACGGGCACGGAGTTCTCGGCGGCAGAGCCGAGCGACTCCACGAAGGGGATGCCCTCGTCGTTGAGACGAAGCTCGAGCGACTCGCGGGAGCCGCGGTCGGGCACGGCAAAGAGTACCGCCGCCCGGTCGTTCACGAGCTGTCGAACGCGACCGATAAGCTTGGCATCCGCGCCGGCGATCTGCGGCTGGACCACGTCGATCTCTGCGGAGGCCGTCTCGCCCGCCCTCATGATCGTCGAGAAGGACAGACGCTGCTGGGTACCGAAGTCCAGCTCGCGCGGTGGGGTATAGAGACCATCGGTGCTCACGCGAGCAGACCCGCCGCAGCGGAGACCTCGTCCATCGCTCGCTGGCAGTCATCGAAGAGGGCGCGCGGTTCGGCGAGAACCACGAGCGCATCCCTGGAGATGTGGTCGATGGGCGAGGCCGTCGTGCCGTAGAGCTCCACGAGATAGCGTTCGAGCGCGGGGCGCGGCAACCCGCTGACCAATGAGCTCGAGGTCGGTGGCAAGCTTGGAGCTCTCTCGTGCACGGCGGAAGAGCGCGCGCTCGGCCCGTGCGACCGTCTCGTCAGTGAGCGCCATCTCGCGACAGGGCGAGATCGTGACCTCACGAAGCTCGCCGATGGTCTGTCCGGTCGAGGGAACCAAGCGGCGCACACGGTCGACCTCGTCGCCAAAGAACTCGATGCGCACGGGACTCGTGGCCTGCGCGGGAAAGACGTCCACGGTGTCACCGTGCACGTGAAAGGAGCCAGGTGCCGTGGTCTCCCCGATGTCCTCATACCCCATGCCCACGAGAAGCGCGGGAACATCCCCAAAGGGAATCTCGTCACCCACGGAGAAGGTGCTCGAGGCGAAGTAGCCCGACCCCACGGGTGGCACGCGGCGCAGCAGCGCATGCGCGCTGGCAACGACGATGCACTTCTCGCCCGCCGCGAGGCGAGCTACGGCACGGCAGCGGGCGCCGATCACGGCATCATCGGGAGCCTGGTCTGACCAGGGGCGATCCTTGCGTTCGGGATAGCGGGAGACGGCATCCATGCCGAGCCAGGCGGCAAGGGCACGGGCCGTGCGGTCGGCGGCCTCCTCGCCCGAGACCAGGAGCAGGCACGGTCGCGGGTTCTCCGCCCAGAGCGCGGCAAGCATGAGGGGACGCGCGCTCTGCGCCACGGCGAGCGTCACATCGATACCGTCCCTGAACTGGCTCAGAAAGTCGGTGAGCTCAGGAGCGGCAAGAAGCTGTCGGGAAACCCTGTTGATGAACATGGGGCCATTCTACCCTTCGGGACGTGAGGTCCGCGAGCCACCACCGTGGTCACGCTCATTCCACGCGAGAACTCGATGACGATCCTGACTGGTACCAGAAGGTGCCGCTGCATGCATGGCTTCTGGCGCGGGTGCCATTCTAGTTCCCAGACTGCGACTTTGGCTCTGCAACTTTGGCACGTGATTCAAAGTACTATCACGTCGATGGCCTGCGGAGATACGGATAGCCAAAGTCAAACACCGTATCCGAGAAAGGCACCCGCAGGTAGATGGTTCGATGACAAGAGCCAAAGTCGCAGTGCCAAAGTCGTGGCAAGGCATCGAGAAGGGCTCCGCCCGATGCCGGCCTCACCCAAGGCGTGTCGTCCGCGCAAAGAGGCCTCCCGGGCTAGCTCCGAAAACGATGGGAGTCGAGCGCGAGGCCCATGAGATGCTCCGTTGCGCCCTCGATGTCTGCGGCATCGGCCTGCCATGTCCAGTTGCCCTCGGCGACGCCAGGCACGTTCATGCGCGCGTCATCATCAAGCCGAAGCACGTCCTGGAGCGGCATGATGGCCACCTTGTTGCGTGCGCCAAGGGTGCGCGCGGCGATCTCGTCGGCGAGCGCCTTGGGGTCATCGGGGTCGTAGCGCGACTCGCACCACCCCATGAGGGTCTGGTTGTCATGCGTGCCGGTGTAGACCACGGCATCGGCCCTGGGCTCATACGACTCCCTGGGGTCGCCGTCGAAGAACTGCACCACGTCCATGCCCGGGATGCCGGTGAGCGAGATGAGCGCGCGCACCGCGGGGGGTGACGACACCGAGGTCCTCCGCAATGAGCGGCAGCGGTCCGAACTTGTCATGGGCGGCGCGGAAAAGATCTCCCGCCGGACCAAACGAATACTGCCCCTCGAGCGCGCTTTTGCCCGCCTCGATGGAGAAGTACGAGGAGAACCCGATGAAGTGGTCCAGGCGAACGTAGTCATATACGTCGAAGGCACGCGCCAGACGACGCAGCCACCAACCATAGCCCTGGTTGCGAAGCACATCCCACCGATAGGTCGGATTGCCCCAGAGCTGACCGTCGACCGAGAACTGATCGGCGGGCGCACCTGCCTGATGTGCGACGTGACCACTGGCATCGAGGTCAAAGATGTCGCGCTCCGCCCACACGTCCGACGAGTCCCCCGAGACGTACATGGGCATGTCGCCTATGATGCGGACCCCCCGCTGGTTGGCGTATGCTCGCAGGGTCGCGCCACTCACGCTCGAACTCGTACTGGAGACGGCGATGGCTCTCGAAGCCGGGAGCGATCTTCGGATCCTTGGCGAGGGTGATCGAGTAGCTGCGATACCTCTCGGGCCACGTCTGCCAGGGTGCCTCGTCATAGAGGTCCTTGATGGACCGAAAGATCGCATACGGGGTGAGCCAGTCCGCGTTGTCGCGACAGAAGCACACGTAGCCTGGTCTATCGTCGATGTCCGCAAGGCGTTCGAGCACCGTCTCGGGATCATCCTCGAGAAGCGACACGTTTCCGGCAAATGCAGAGAGCCCCGCGTAGGGCGAACCAAATTCGTCGGTTGGATTTATCGGCAGCACCTGCCAGTAGGTCTGGCCACATTCCACGAGCCAGTCCACGAAGCTGCGGGCTGGTTCGCCAAGCGTGCCGGGGCGGCCACTGTTGGGAAGAGACGTCACGTGCGCAAGGACGCCCATCCCGGGCGCAAGGGGCTTCTCGAGCAGAGGACGTTCGTAGAAGCGCAGCACCGCAGAGCCCAGCGGCCAGAGGAAGACGCCTGCCTGCCCGTGCTCCACCTTGGGGGTACGGCCCGAGACGACGTCATCCACGCAACTCTTGACCATGGGCACCCTGATGGTGTGCGCATGCTCGAGGCTTGCATTGACGAGCACGCATACGCACTCGCCGTCATCCTTGCGCCAGAAGCCGAACACGTCCTCGCCTGCGGCAAATGGCTCGAAGCTACCGTTCAGAAGTACCGGCAGGGTCTTTCGCAGGGCGATGGCATTGCGATAGATGGAAGTGCAATCGTGGTCGCCGCCGCCCCAGGGGAAGGTGGCGCGGTTATACGGGTCGCGGAAACCCTCGAGACCACACTCGTCCCCGTAGTACACGCAGGGAACGCCGGGGAGCGTCATCTGCAGGAGCGCCATGAGCCACAGACGTGACTTCGCGAGGCTTCGTTGTCCCTCGTCCAGGCGATAGGAGGCCTTCTGGTCCTCGGAAAGCGTATCGGGGTCGGGCGCACCGCCAAGGGTCGTGAACAGCCGCTCTCGGTCATGGCTGCCAAGCAGGTTGAGCGACGAGTAGAACGCGTTGCGCGGGTAGTTTTCGCCGAGCTGCTCGGACGTGCCGTGAGTTCCATGGCACCGATGCGGTTGCACATGAAGTCGAGCAGCGCGGTGCGAAGCGGGTAGTTCATCACGCCGTCCGAGCTCCTTGCCCTCGAAGTACTGGCGCAACTTGCCATAGCTCGTCTTGTTGGACGCGTCCTCCCACACCCTCGCCGATGAGAAGCGAATCGGGCTTCTCGGCAAGAACCGCGTCCTTGATCTGGACGATGAAGTCGTCGGAGAGCTCGTCCGCCACGTCAAGGCGCCAGCCGCGCGCGCCGGCGCGCAACCACTTCCTGACCACACCATCCTTGCCGCAAATGAAGTCGCGAAACTCCTGGTCGTCCTCATTGAGGTCGTGCAGGTCGTCGACGCCCCACCATGCGGCGTAGGTGCCGTCATCCCGACACTTAGAACCAGTTCGCATAGGGGGAGTCATTCCCCTGCGCCGCGCCCAGCCCGGGGTAGTTGCCAAACTTGTTGAAGTAGCGAGAGTCGCAGCCGGCATGGTTGAAGACGCCGTCGAGAATGATCGAGATGCCTCCCGCACTCCGCGCACAGGCGACGAAACTCGTGCTCGTCACCCAGCATCGGGTCGATGGCGAGGTAGTCTGCCGTGTCATAGCGATGGTTGCTCGCTGCCTCGAAGATGGGATTGAGATAGAGCACCGTCACGCCAAGGGACTCGAGATAGTCGAGATGCTCGACGATGCCCTCGAGCGTACCGCCATAGAAGTCCCATTCGGCGATGCGACCATCGTCCGTGCGCTTGTAGGTGGGAGGCGTGCTCCAGTCCTCGACAAGCGCGCGAGCAGGACCCTTGCGAGGCGTGTCCAGCGAGGCGGCGGCGCGCTGGCGCCAATCGCGACCACGGGCAAAGCGGTCTGGGAAGATCTGGTAGACAATCCCGTCTCGATACCACATGGGCTGGTTCTCGCGTGGCTCGTAGACCGTGATCTGAAATGAGGGCGGGTCGCCATAGGCGAAGGTGCCCTCGCCGGTAGTCCAGCCCTCGCGAGCGCCATAGCGCCAGACCGAACCGTCGGTGGACTCGATGTCAAAGCTGTACCAGACGATACCGGTCTCGGCAGGCGTGTAGGTGGCGGAGTAGCGAGTGCGGTCGCCCAGGGCGGTGCCCTCATCTCGATGAGTTCCTCACCGTGGGCGTCGGTCCAGACGCGAAGCGTGCAGAACACCACGTCATCGCTCCAGACATCAATGCTGATAGTAACGGTGCCGCCCAGGCGGGCGGCACCAAATGATCCCTGTAGTCCTTCTCGGACGTAACGTGGCGCGCCCTCAATGACTACCTGTCTCTTCTTTGTTATACCTGATGATCTCCGGGAAGACCATGGTAGATATCCATGTATCG
>Ga0268359_12140_pt1 | contig 13647 bp, 15 predicted proteins | sample BioMet11_FD_194416 | JGI IMG/M metagenome (GOLD analysis project Ga0268359, IMG submission 194416) | Sewage microbial communities from Oakland, California, United States - Biofuel 11 (PacBio Assembly) | ecosystem: Engineered > Wastewater > Sewage > Unclassified | place: USA: California | collected...
GGCGGGAGTGGCCGCCGGGGCGGATGTTGTCGATGTACAGCCGGCAGCACGGCAAACAGGACGACCATGTGGCGATTCCCAGAAGAAGATTGAGACTGCTTCATGGACTCCATATATAAAAAATATTATAGATAGGTTGCGGTTTTTGCGCCACGGGATCGGGAGTTCAGGCTGCAGGATAACGGCAGGCTTTTTCCGGCACAGCGATCTCGAACGGGCACCCCGGCCAAAAACCCCGGTCTCCCGGATCGTGATCCCGTTTAAGGCGAGGATTCTCCCGAGACAAAAAGAGGCCAAACCCGGTATTTTTTCCCAAAACCCATATCGAAGATCCGTTCCTTGTCAGAATCCGGAACCCCGATGCCATTGTCGCGTACGTGACGATGAGCCCTTGATCGCCGGGTTTCTGCCGCAACCGAGATCTCCGTCAGCTGCTCGCCGCCGTACCGAAGCGAGTCCTCGATAAGGTTGTAGCAGACCTTGGAGAAGAGGGGATCGACATAGATATCCGGGTTCTTTTCCGGCAGGCTGAGCGAGACCTCGTCAAGGGGGAGCTGGGCCGCCACTTTTTCAAAGACCTCCCCGAGGTTGAGCCATTGCGGGGACATCAGGTCGAGCTCGCCATAATCCCGGGTAAACTGCAGCTGCTCCGAAAGGGTGCCGGCGATCGATTCCATTCGTTCGAGATAACCGGCAAGTCGCCCGGGATCTCCTGTATGCGCCCGGGAGAGGTCGATGAACCCGCGGAGAGCGGTAATCTGGTTGCCGAGATCGTGCCGGGTGATGCGCGAGAGGAGGAGGAGTTTTCCGTTGACCGAATGAAGCGTGTCCTCGATGCTCTTTCTCTCGGAGACATCGATATAATAGTTCATCGTGGCAGGTGCGCCGTTCCACGTTACCGGCACCGACTTGATGTCGTACCACCGCGATTCACCGGACTTCATGAGGGCCCGAAACGAATACAGCCCCGCAACCTTCTCGCCCTTCATCTGGCGGTTGTGGTTCGCGTACACGAGTCCGCGGTCCTCGGGATGGACAAAATCCAGGAAAGGACGCGACAGTATCTCCTCCCGGGTATACCCGCTGGCATCCAGGCCGAACCGGTTTACGAACCGGGTCCTGTCTCCCTGGACAACCGTGATGGACAGGGGTGCATTCTCCACGAGAAAACGGTACCGCTCCTCGCTCTCTTTGAGTGCCGCTGCGATCTTTTTCTGCGCGGTCATATCGGTACCGATGCTCAGCATACCGGTATACGCGCCGCAGGCATCGAACAGGGGCTTGTTCCACCACTGGATCCAGACCCGTTCGCCGTTCTTTTTGATATTCTCGTTCTCGTTATGGGTAAACTCTTCCGGGCGGTCCACGATATTTTGAGCAGCAGCGCAAGGTCACGCTCCGATTCGGACTCCGTGGGCGGGACGATGGTACCGACCATGGGGCTGCCGAGGATCTCTGCATTTGTGTACCCGAAAAACTGCTGGGCGTACTCGTTAAAAAACGTGATATTCCCGTCACGGTCGCATTTCAGGATAATGTTGTTTGCGTTCTCCACGAGTTCGCGGTACTTCTCCTCGCTGGTGCGGACCGCTTCCCACGCCTTTTTGCGCTCAACGGCTTTTTTGATCTTGTGCGCGAGCTCGGCATACTGCGCCTTCGACTCGCCCCCTTTCTGGAGATAGAAATCCGCGCCGCTGTCGATTGCCTGCACGACCACCTCTTCCCGCCCCCTGCCGGTAAAGAGAATAAAGGGGAGATCGCCACACTTCCTGCGGATCTTCTGTAAAAGGGTAATCCCGTCCATCCCGGGCATCTGGTAATCGGACACGACAGCATCGTACGATCCGGATACAAGCAGCCGGAGGGCATCCTCTGCCGACTCTGCCGTATCGACAGTAAACGTACCGGTCCGCTCCAGGAAGAGTTTCGATATTTCAAGAATTGCCGGTTCGTCGTCTACGCAGAGGACGCGGTACATTGTACAAAGTTCGTACCCGGCGTGATATTTAACAATACCGGAATATACCCGCCCTTTGCATGGCATTTCCCGGGAAAACTACTTTGACCTTATACCGCCAACCCATACCGGTACAACCGGGCGTCCAGAACCGGTACACCTGAGGGATAATACTTGAAGGAAGTCACCGCGAACTTTTCCGCGAAAGATATCGAGCGTGAGGTGCAGGAGTACTGGCGCACCCACGGAACCTACCAGGCAGTAAAAGAGCAGCACAGCATAGGTAAGCCGTTCTTCTTTGTCGACGGCCCGCCGTATACCACCGGCCAGATCCATCTCGGCACCGCGTGGAACAAGATCCTCAAGGACTCGATCCTGCGCTACCACCGGATGAACGGGAAAAACGTGATCGACCGTGCCGGGTACGATATGCACGGTCTCCCGATTGAGGTGAAAGTCGAGCAGAAGCTGGGCTTTGTCTCGAAAAAGGATATCGAGACCTTCGGGATCGAGAAGTTCATCAACGAATGCCGGGAGTTTGCGGTAAAGAACAAGGAACTGATGGACGCCCAGTTCGAGAACCTCGGGATCTGGATGGATTTCCCGAATGCCTACCAGACGATCAAGCCCTGGTACGTTGAGCGGCGTGGTGGACGCTCGCGAAAGCGCAGGAGAAGGGAATGCTCGAACGCGGGGGTACCGGGTCGTGAACTGGTGCCCCCGGTGCGAGACGGCGATCGCGGACGCCGAGGTCGAATACTGGGACGAGACCGACCCCTCGGTCTTTGTGAAGTTCCCCATCAAGGGAAAAGCAGACGAGTACCTCGTGATCTGGACGACAACGCCCTGGACGCTCCCCGCAACGTTGCGGTCGCGGTGGGAAAGGAGTTTGTGTACGCCCGCGTCCATGCAGAAAAGAACGGGCACGAAGAATTCCTCTGGATCGCAGAAGACCTCGTCAAGTCCGTGCTGAAAAAAGGCCGGTACCAGAAGTTCGACGTCCTCGAAACAAAGAAAGGCGCCGAACTGGTTGGCTGGGAATACGATTCCCCGCTCCTTGACAAGGTTCCGCTCCAGAAGGAAATCGCCCACCGGGTCGTTGCCGCGGATTTTGTTGCAATGGAGAACACCGGTATGGTGCACATTGCCCCGGGTCACGGGTGGGACGACTACGTGCTCGGGACAAAGGAAAAACTCGCCATTGTCTGCCCGGTGGACGGGGCGGGGAAGTTCCGGCCCGAGGCCGGCATCTTTGCCGGCAAATTCGTCCGGGACGCAAACCAGGACGTGCTCGATGCCCTTGGCGAACAGCTGCTCGCAACCGAGAAGATCACCCACCGCTACGGCCACTGCTGGCGCTGCAAGACGCCGATCATCTTCCGGGCTACTTCGCAGTGGTTCCTGAAAGCTTCGGAGATCCGCGACCTCATGCTCTCCGAGGTCAAGAAGTCACGTGGTATCCCGAATGGGCCGGCAGCGCCCGGTTCTACGACTGGATCAAGGAGGCCCGGGGACTGGTGTATCTCCCGGCAGCGCTACTGGGGCATCCCGATCCCGGTCTGGGTCTGCGACAAGTGCGACAAGTACCGGGTCATCGGCACGATTGCGGAACTCGAAAAGGCGAGCGGAGAGAAGGTTCCCGATCCCCACCGCCCGTTTGTGGACAAGGTCACGATCCCCTGCGAGTGCGGCGGCACGATGAAGCGGGTTGACGACATCTTCGATGTCTGGTTCGACTCCGCGGTCGCGTCGTGGGCAACGGTCGGCTTCCCGGCAAAACACAGGAGTTCGAAAAACTCTGGCCCGCGGACTTTATCACCGAAGGACAGGACCAGACCCGGGGCTGGTTCTACTCGCAGCTCGGCGCGAGCACGATTGCGTTTGGGAAAGCTCCGTACAAGAGCGTCTGCATGCACGGCTTTGCGCTCGATGCCGATGGCCGCAAGATGTCAAAGAGTCTCGGGAACGTGTCGCTCCCGAGGAAGTGATCGCAAAAGTCGGCGTGGATGTGCTCCGGCTCTACGTGCTCTCGTCATCCGCACCGTGGGACGACTTAAAGTTCAACTGGGACGGGGTCTCGACCGTCAACCGGACGGTAAACATCCTCTGGAACGTGTACCGTTTCCCGATGCCGTACATGATCCTCGACAAGTTCGAGCCGGAGGCAAAGGACGGGAAGTGGGACGGAACGTTCGTCCGCTCCCACCTCCGCGAGCTCCCGGACGAGGACCGGTGGATTATCTCCCGCATCAACACGGTTGCGGGGATCGTGGATGCAGCGACAAAGGAATGCCAGCTCCACCGGGCAACAAGGGAGATCCTCAACTTCATTCTCGAAGACCTCTCGCGCTGGTACGTCCAGCTGGTCCGGCCCCGGATGTGGCTTCGAAGGCGAATCGAAAGAGAAGGTCTTTGCCTACGAGACGATCTACTACGTGATGCGCCGGCTCATCGGCATCATGGCGCCGTTTGCCCCGCACATCACCGAAGAGATCTACCGGAACCTCCGGTGCGCTCACGATCCCGAAAGCGTGCACATGCTCGACTGGCAGGCCTGCGACGATGCGCTGGTGAAACCGCGAGCTCGAACACGCGATGGAGCTCGCCCGCTCGTTTCGATGACGCGGTGCAGAACGCCCGGCAGGCGGGAAAGAGGAAACTGCCGCTGGCCGGTGGGCGAGGTCGTGATCGTGACGGCAAAGCCCGAGGTAAAGGACGCAGTTGCCCGGCTTCAATGCGATCTGCATGGACCGGGCCAATGCCCGGAAGGTGACGGTCGTGATGGGCCGCTGGGAGCGGATCGGCTGGCACGCGGAGCCGGTGATGAAGGCGCTCGGGAAAGGGTTTGGCAAAAACTCGTTTACGGTCAAGGGCCTCATCGAAGCAGCGGACGGGAACGCTATCCGGGCAGCAGTCGATGCCGGGCAGACTTACATGCTGGAAAAAGACGGCGCGAAGTTCGAGATCGGTGCCGATCACGTGACCTTTACCGAGAAACTCCCGGCCGATGTCTTCTCGGCCCCGATGGAGGACGCGACCGTGTACGTGGACGTGGCCCTCACGCCCAGATCTCGAAGCGGAAGGCTATGCCCGCGAGATCATCCGCCGGATCCAGGAGATGCGCCGGCAGCTCGATCTCGCGGTCGAGGACTTTATCACGGTCGATGTGGCGGTAAAGGATGAGCGGGTCTGCGGGCTTGTCGGGAAAAACTGGAAGCCGGGGATCGCGGAAGAGGTCCGGGCAAAGACCCTTACCCTTCACAATGCCACGGAACCGGCCGGCACTGCTTACGCGCTCACAAAAGACTGGGATGTCGAAGGGATTGCGATGACCATCGGGATCTCGAAGGCTGCGTAAGAAAAGTTTTCTTTTTTTTGCTCTGGAGAAATCATTTCCCCTGCACCAAACAGGATTTGAGGGAGGGAGGCAACCCAAGGGGGCAAGCGCCCTTGACCCCCGGTTAAAATTTTCATGTTGCTTCCCGTACACGGGCTTGCTCCACGGGGCGAGCCCCGACGTGGCGGCGAGCGCCCGTGGCCTCATCGCAACAAAATTTGAGGATTTCTCTTAAGGTTTTCTCCAGAGCTGTTTTTTCTTTTACTCCCGGATCCGAACCCCCAAAACAGCCCTTCTTTTCAGTTCCACATACCGTAGCCCGTCCGGGAAAATATCGGCCGTCCAATTGGGCCTGTTTGGGCCCCTTTTTTTCCGACGGGAAAACCGCTCCAGGTACCCGAATTAGGACCCCGTTTTTGCGATTTCGTCCCCTTTTTCGATACCAGGACTCCACATACAGGGTCTGGTCTCCGACGGAAACTTTTCCGCGGCACTGTTCCGGGCGATCTCAGGTTTTTTATGGGTCCGGATCCCCTGGTCCGGGACATCCCGCACCTGAAAATCTGCATCCCAAAAACCTCCCCCGAAAAAATGATCCCCGTATTCGTCTTCTTTTGGTCTTTTTCGGGCTCCCCTGATGGAAAACACCTGCAAAAAATATCCTCTGCCCGGAGGCCGCCAATACCTGTTATCTGGCATCGAAATCAGGTGAATTTTGGCAAACCGGGTTAAATACAGGTTTATTTTCCACGCGAACCGAAAAAGAGCCCGGTTTGGGGTTTTTTCAGGGGGGCATACTGAGCGAGCCGGGCAATCAGAGCCCGAAACAGGCCCGGAATACCCAAGGTCACCAAGACCCCTTACGCGATATCGATCAGCGCATTGTGCAGGATGTCGAGCGTGGTGCGGAGTGCCCGGCCGCCGTCCCGCAGGTGGTGGTAAATCTCTCGGGTCTTGAGCGCCGCCATGGCATCGCTGGTCCGGAAGAGATCGGTCATGGCCGCGATGTACGTATTCTCGATGGCATGGTACGCATCCCGTCCCTGCCGGATTGCGGCCTCGGCATGCCCGTTGTCGGAGTTCAGTAACCGGATCGCCTTTGCAACGCTCGAAGCCCCGGTGTGAAGCGCCCGGGCCATGTCGTGGATCGGGGGATCGGGAGCAACACCAAACGCCCGCATCTCGATCGCCGTTTCTTTTGCCGCGTTGAGGATGTAGTCCATCTGCCGGGAGATGGAATAGATATCCTGCCGGTCGAATGGCGTGGAAAGGAACTGATGAGCTTTTCTTCCAGGTCCGTGCGCATCGCGTCGACATCGGCCTCGATCTGCACCAGCTCCGCCGGGTCTCCGCGGGGATCGGCCCCGAGCCACGCAACAAGGGCCGCGGCACCGGCCACGGTCCGGTCTGCCTGCAGCGCCAGCATATCCTCGAAATCGTAATCCCGGGGAAAGATCTCCGCAAACAGCCGGGACCGGGCCGGTTTTTTTCAGGGCTTTCCTCATTTGCCATTCCGGCTCACACCCCCGCAAACGGTGCAACGATCCGGTAAAGGGCGAATGCGATTCCCATAGTTACGATTATAGTTACCGCCATGGCAATGAGGATTTTCTTTCCCGTCGACCACCGCACTTTCCGCGGGTTCTGGGCAGCCCCGACCCCGAGAACGGACATGGTGATCACCTGCGTGGAGGAGACCGGCGCTCCCGCAACGGTGGAGAGGCCAAGGGAGGCCGCAGAAAAAAACTGCGAATCGAACGAATGGACCGGCGACATCTTGAAGATCCGGTTACCAAGAGTTTTCATGATCCCCCAGCCGCCGGAGACCGTGCCGGCCGCGAGCAGGACTGCACAGGTACAGCGCACCCAGAACGGGACGTCAGCTACCGCGGCCCCGCCCGGCGGCTGCAAGGGCCACCGCGATGATCCCCATCTGTTTCTGGGTGTCGTTCGCACCATTGAAAAACGCCATGACCGCTGCGGCGATCCAGTTGAGCCGGACGAGCGTGGTGTTGACGGACCGCTTTGCGTTCCGGAGAAGGACGTCCGTTACCCGGAACATGAGGTAGCTGCCGAAGAACCCGATCAGGACCGAGAGCACAAAGAAGACGAGGATCAGGGAAAGTCCCGTGAGTTCGTGGGCGGGCGAGAGCAGTTCGTCAAACCCCCAGGTAACGCAGCCCGCGCCGGCGGCCGCTATCCCGCCTCCGATAAGTCCGCCCACGAGGCCGTGCGTTGACGATGACGGGAGATCGAACCTCCGGGTGATGATATTCCAGGAACTTGCCGCAAGCAGGGCGACAAGAAGGACAACGAGCATTGCGTCGACCGAGGGGAGGACTACGAGGCCCGCGAGCGTGAACGCGACCGCGCTCCCGCCAAGGATTGCGCCGAGAAACGACATGCCGGCAACGAGCAGGATGCCGGCTTTGGGGATGCGGATCGCGACGCGATGAAGGTCGCGGCTATCGAGCTTGCGTCCTGGAACCCGTTCGTGAACGTAAAGGCGAACGCGAACAGGACAATAAGGACGGCAATTTCAAGCATGTATCCCAGGGCTTTTCCGGGACCGGCTCAGTCACCGGGCCCGGGAAAACCCCTCTCCAGCGAGGAGTTTATCCCGAAACAAAAAAAGGGTTGGGATCGAAAACGGCAGGTTTTTTTTGGGGGGGCACCGGCCGGTTTCTGGTACCGGGGATCTGACCGCACTCAGTCCCGGGTATACGTCGGCCACCGGGTCATCTTCTTTTTGAGGTCGAGCACCCGCCCATCCACTACAAACGTCCCGTTCCCCCGGTGATGGATCATCCGACGCTCCTTTCGTTCCGGATCGACCCAGGCAGCAACGACTTCGAGGATGAACATGTTGTAGCCTTCCAGAGGGCTGTCGTCTTTTATCCGGCACTCGAAGTTCGCGAGACACTCGGCAATGAGCGGGGCTTTGACCTTTTTTGCGGGAAGCGCGGTAAGATCGAATGTTTCGAATTTGTCCGTATCCGCACCAGAGCAGTTCCCGATCTCCACCACTTTTGCCGCGAGATCGACCGTGGGGACGGCAATCACGCACTCGCCGGTTGCGCGAAACGCCCGGTAACTGTAGTCCCAGGGGCCGAGCATGCAGGCAATAAGCGGAGGATCGCCATCGTCAACGACCATGTGGTAGCTCATCGCCATGACATTCGGGCGCTCCTTTCCCTGCGCCGTAGTCACGAGCACGACCGGCCCGGGCTCGATAAACCGGTACACTTTATCCAGCGGCAGCGGCTCCATCATGATCGAATCTCTCCCTTGGCGGATGAAAACTTTGTCCCAAAAATGGTGGCGGGAACGGCACGGGTGAAATTAAAAAAAGGTACGGATGCGGGAAACGGAAAACAAAAAATCAGAACAGCCTCTTTCTCCACATCAGGACGCCCATCACCGCCGAGATGATAAACGAGATAATAAAGATCGTCTCGAACGCATACGGCTGGCTGGCGAGCGGGATATCCCCTACGTTCATCCCGTAGAAACTTGCGATCATGGTCGGGACCGCGAGGATGATCGTGACTGAAGCTAAAAATTTCATCACGATGTTTAAGTTGTTCGAGATGATCGTCGCAAACGTATCGGTCATGCCGTTTAAGATGTGCAGGTAGATCTGCGACATCTCTAACGCTTGTTTGTTCTCGGTGATGACATCGTCCAGGAGATCCGAGTCCTCCTCGTACATCCGCAGGGGCTTGACCCGCATGATCCGTTCGAGCACCACCTCGTTGCTCTTGAGCGAGGTCGAGAAGTAGATGAGGCTCTTTTGCATCTCCATCATGTTGAAAAGTTCTTCGTTTTTTAAGGACTTGTGGAGCTCGGACTCGATGTGCGAGATCGATTTTTCAATCTGGCGGAGGTTGTGCAGGTACAGGGACGCGTTCCGGTAAAATATCTGGAACAAAAACCGGGTCTTCTTGAACGTTGCAAAATGCCGGACCTTTCCCGACAGGAAGTCTTCGAGCAGGTGGGACTCGTACTTGCAGACCGTTACGATATTTTTCTCGGTGACGATGATCCCGAGCGGCAGCGTGGTTAAGGTTTTGATGCCCTCGTTTTCCATCATGGTCGGGATGTCGATGACAACGAGCACCACGTTGTCCTCGATATCGATACGCGGCCGCTCCTCCTCATCGAGCGCGGCTTTTAAAAAATCGAGCGGGATCGCACAGGCATCGGAGATATCCTTGAGTTCGGTCTCCGTTGTATTGAACAGCCGGATCCATGCGCCGTCTTCGATTTTGTCAACGCAGCTGGTGACGTCACGGTCCCCATCTTTCCTGGTAATGATGATCTGTTGCATATCTCCCCCTCCTGCTGCATGGCGACGGTAACGCTCCTGCCGGATGTTCCTGTCCGGTACGCTAGGGGTAAGTACGCCCGCATCCATTATACGGTTTTCTTTAAAAAAACCTACAAAAACAGGAAACCGGGGCGACCGTTACCCCATCACGAACCACAGATCAGTCCCTTAAGATACTCCCGGCCCTCGGGAGTGGTAAAGAGCGGGAGGTCGCGGTCGGCGGCAACCATACTCCGCTGCACGGTCACGGCTTCTTTTTTTATCGGGTTATAGCCTTCTTTTGTCACCGGTTTTTTGGAGACGAGGATTCCCCGGCGCTGCCAGGCCGGCGTCTTTGCAAGGTTTACACCCCTCTGGTGCATCATCTCGTGGAGATCCTGCGAGGCAAGCCCGCGGAGCTTTTCTGCCGCTTCTGCCATGTTCATCCCCTCCGACACGAGCGCCTGCTGGCAGTAGGAATTGAGGTGGTTTCTCCACGCCTCGTCCTGCCGGCCGACCATGTACTCGATCGCAATGTCCGGTGTCGCGATCACGATCCGGGCATCAAACGCGAGCGGCTCGTCAACGCCAAGGGCAAGCGTGAGAGCGCTTGCCGCGTACGAGGCTGCGACCGAATCGATCTTTTCCACCCTTCCTGAGAACGGGAGCTCGCGGAAGTACAGGCTGATCTCGTCCGAGAACGTATAGGCAAAGACCGGGGAAAGGCCGCTCTCCGCCACAAGCAGCCGCGAGACCTGCTCCATTGCCCCGCTGAACCGGTCGTCAAAAGGCCGGGCAAACGCGAGTTTCTTTGTGAGGGCATGGAACGCACGGCCATCGAGCCGGACAAAGACCGGGGGGACGGTGACAAGGTTTGCAAAGATCTCCCGCTCTTCCATGAACGATATCCTCCCCTCAAATGATGAAACAAGAAAAATATCCGGGGACTGCCGATGCCGGCCGCCCCGTATTGCCCCAGAAAAACCGTGGCTTTACTGTTCCTCGATCGTGCCGGATCCGGCGAATGCGCCGGGCAGGTGGCGGATGAGGACGATATCGTCGATGGCGCTGATGATCCGGTACGGGAGCTTGAGGCCCTTGTAGTTCTTGAGTTCGAAGAGCTGGTCGTTGACCTTGCCTACGACAAGCGATTCGATCTTTTTGGAGTCCACGTCAATGACGACATCGTCGACTTCGCCGATGTACATGCCCTTGTCCGTGTAAATCGCGAGCCCGAATAAATCCGTTATCTGGGTTTCCATCGTTATCAGATGAAAGTATATACCATATGGGTTAAAAAGATAATCCATACTTTATGGATGGATCTCTTCGGATCGGGCGGCTTTTTGACATCCCGATTCTTCTTCATTATACCTTCATTCTGGTTATCCCGCTCTTTGCGTTTATTATCGGAAGCGAGATTGGGCCGACCACCGATATGCTCAAGGAAATTTTTAACGTACCGATCGATACGTCCCTGATCACCACAGGGTGGATGCCGTGGATCCTCGGGACGGTCGTTGCCCTCGGCCTCTTTTTGGGAGTGTTTGTCCACGAGCTCGCCCATTCGCTCGTTGCCCGGGCAAAGGGCATTAAGATGCAGAGTATCACGCTTTTGATGTTCGGCGGGATCGCCCAGATGGAGGAAGGGACACCGGAGCCAAAAACCGAACTTCCGATGGCCCTTGCCGGCCCGCTCATGAGCCTTGTCTTCGGCTTTGTGTGCTGCGGGCTCGTGTACGTAGTCCCCGAGATGACCGCAAATCCCGGCTACCAGGGACTTCTCATCTTTGTCTTCGGCTATCTCGGGCTCTTAAATATCATTCTCTGCGTGTTCAACCTGATCCCGGCGTTTCCCATGGACGGCGGAAGAGTCCTGCGGGCCGTGCTTGCGACCCGGATGCCGCTTGACCGGGCAACCGGGATTGCGGCAACGGTCGGCAAGATCTTTGCGGTGATCTTCGGGATTGTGGGGCTTATCTTCCTCTCGCCCTTCCTTGTCCTTATCGCGCTCTTCATCTACATCGGGGCGAGCATGGAGTCGACCGCGGTAAAATACCATTTCCTTTTGCAGGACGTGACCGTGGGGAGTATGATGACGACCACGGTAACAGCGGTCCCCGCGAACCTGCCGCTCGCAAAAGTCGTGGAGATGATGTATGCGAGCAAGCACCTCGGCTTCCCCGTCACCGACCGTGATATGCTTGTCGGGATGGTGACGCTTGCGGACGTGAACCGGACCTCGCCCATCGACCGCGACGCCATGCAGGTCAAGGATGTCATGACGCGGGACAACCTTGTCACGCTCCCGCCCGATGCCCCGGTGATGGAGGCGCTCCATCTCATGACCACGAGGAATATCGGCCGGATCCCGATCGTGCAGGACGACAAGATTATCGGGATTGTTACGCGGACGGATATCCTGAAAGTGACGGAACTGAGGAAAGTCTGAACGGTTCCGGTCTTGGAAATTTTTTTTTCAATACGTTTTTTGGGTTTTTTTCTGATCGGGAACAACTGTTTTAGACGCTCTTGGGGGCTCCGGCAAGCCTCCGCCCCCGCCGCTGTGGCATCCCCCGGTTGCGATGATGCTGTATTACTTGTATGCAGATTTGTAGACAATTCCCGTTCGGGAAATCCGTGACGATTTCTCCAGTATTCTATCCGTGAAAAAACATCAGCGAAAAAAAATCAACAGAAAAATTCCGCGATTCTCAGTACAGTCCCTTGCCCCGCCGTGCCCCGCGAGGGGCCCCTAAGGCGGGGAGCCATCGTTATGTATCCTCCCGAAAAATCCGAGTATCTGACACATTTCACCATTTCGTGAACGTGTAAAAAAATCCCACTCACACCACTAAAAACCGGTCCAGCTCCGAGCTCCCCGCCACCTTTACAAACGCCGCCGCATCCTTAAACGGTCTTTTCGCGATCACCGCCGCCACCCCGCTTCTTTTCCCACGCCCGGCATCCATTTCAAAACCGAAGCCGGCATCGTGTTGACATTGAGCGGAAGCGGGAGGGCGGTGACCGAGCGCATCCCCCAGTCCACCACGACCGCATCGATCACGGTTCCTTTCGGGAGGTTTATCGGGATCCCGGCAAGGATCGGGTACGAACCGGGCTGGCGGCCAAACGAGATGTCGCCCGGGACTTCGATCCGTACATCGCGGAGAACGGTGCCGGCCGGAAAGACCCGTCTGAGCATGGGGAGATCGATCTTCTGTCGGACAAACTCTTTGAACGATTTGAACCGTCGGTCGTGTTTCCCGAGCGTGTTTTCCGCATTGGCCCGTGTCCCTTCAAAGGGCATCACCTGCCGGATATTGATCCTCCTCACCATGAGTCCGGCCGCGAGAACTTTTGAGAGGAACGCCTCGTTTTTGTCATACGTTGCCGGGGTCTCGCCCGCAAGCCCGCAGACAAAATTGAGGCCGGGCAGCAGTTCGGGGATCCCGTTGTTTCGTATGCCTCCGACTTCGTTCACGATCTCTATCGCCCGGAAAACCTCGTCCGGCTGTGCCTTGAGGTTGTTTGCCGCGACCACGGCCGGGTCCGCGGTCTCCATCCCGAACGCGGCAACATCGCCAGGCGTGTGGTGCCGGATGATCGCGGCAAGCGCCTCGCGGCTCTTCTCCTCGTGCCGGGCGATTGTCCCGGGATTCGTGTTGTCGATGTGGAGGGTTTTCAAGTTCGGGGCCGCTGACCGGATCGATCCAAAGAGATCCTCGATGAGATCCGGCCGGGGAGCGGGAAACTCCCCGGGCCCGGCGCCGTACGCGAGGATGTCCGGCTGTCGGCCGACACGGAAGTGCACGGCCCCGTTCTCCGCGATTGCCCGGACTTCAGCGGCAACCCCGGCAACGCTGCGATAGCGCGGCGCCCCGTAGAACGGCTTCGGTGCAAAACGAGCAGCCGCCCGAGAGCCGTGGGAGGCAGCCCCGTGCCGTTTCCAGCTCGCACATGACAAACGGGAAATCCGGGTGCTGTCCGATGATCTTGCTCCCGCAACGCTCCAAGGGTCGGTTTTGGCGTAATCGAACTCGC
>Ga0268359_10317_pt1 | contig 13627 bp, 18 predicted proteins | sample BioMet11_FD_194416 | JGI IMG/M metagenome (GOLD analysis project Ga0268359, IMG submission 194416) | Sewage microbial communities from Oakland, California, United States - Biofuel 11 (PacBio Assembly) | ecosystem: Engineered > Wastewater > Sewage > Unclassified | place: USA: California | collected...
TGGTGAGCAAGGTGAGCATGGCCGTCGACCTCGGCGGCGTAAGGATGAAGAACCCCGTCAACACCGCGTCCGGCACCTTTGGCTTTGGCTGGCAGTTCGAGGGGTTCTACGATGTCTCCCGGCTTGGCGCCATCACCACCAAGGGAACCTCGGCGGTGCCCTGGGAAGGCAATCCCGCGCCTCGCCTCTGCGAGGTCACCTCGGGAATAATGAATTCGGTCGGTCTCGCCAACCCGGGCGTCCGCGGGCTTCTCGCCACGTGTGGGGAGTACTTCCGCCAGCTCGAGGAGGCGGACTGTCGCGTGATCATGCAGGCGGTCGGTCACTCCGCGCGTGAGTTCGCGGAGGCCGTCGAGCTCATCGAGGAGCTTGCGCCCTTTGCGAGCGCCATCGAGGTGAACATCAGCTGCCCCAACATCGCCAGGGGTGGCAAGCTCGTGGGTGGCACCCCCGAGGACGCCGCGGAGGTCGTGAGGAGCGTGCGCCCGCTCACCAGGCGGCCGCTGCTCGTGAAGATGGCCCCCGCCCGCGTTCCCGAGATCGCTCGTGCGCTCGAGGCGGAGGGAGCCGACGCGCTCTCGCTCATAAACACCATCAACGGCATGTCGCTTGACGTGCACTCGAGGCGGAGTCGTCTCTCCAAGCCCACCGGTGGCGTATCCGGTCCTGCCATCCACGCCATCGCGGTGCGCATGGTATGGGAGGCCGCCAACGCCGTGAGCATCCCCATCAACGGGATCGGGGGCATTGCGACCTGGGAGGACGCTGCCGAGATGATTCTTGCGGGTGCCACGGCCGTCACGGTGGGCACGGCAAACCTCGTGAATCCCATGGCGGCACCCGACGTTGCGAGCGGTCTTGAGGCCTGGGCGCAGGAACAGGGTGTCTCTGACATAAACGACCTGGTAGGAGCTGTGGAATGCTAACTGAGAACGAGGCTCGCGACGCAATCGTCGTCGCGCTCGACTGCGATCGCGAACGCGCGAACGAGATCGCGCGGATGCTTGAGGGCAAGGCGAGATGGATGAAGGTGGGCATGACCCTCTTCTTTCGCGAGGGGCCGGACGTGGTCCGCGAGATGCGGGAGCGTGGGTTCAAGGTCTTCCTCGACCTGAAGGTCTTCGACATCCCGTTCCAGGTGCATGGTGCCGTGAGGTCTGCATCCCTCTCTGGTGCGGACATCCTCTCCATTCATGGGCTGGGCTCCTCCGCCATGATCGCCGAGGCTCGGGCGGGTGCCGAGGAGGCCGCCGCCGAGATGGGTCGCGACAGGACGAAGCTGGTGGCCATCTCCGTGCTTACAAGCATGGACCAGGATTCCCTCACCGAGATCGGCATCGACCTGCCCGTGAAAGACGAGGTGGCTCGCCTCGCGGGTCTCTCGGTCGGCGCCGGCTCCGATGGCATCGTGTGCTCGCCTTGGGAGGCCGCCGAGATGCGCGCCCTTCTCGGCCCTGACGCGCTCATCGTCACGCCGGGCGTTCGCCCGGCTGGTGCTGCCGTGGGCGATCAGAGACGCGTGGCCACGCCGGCCGCCGCCATCGGGGCGGGTGCCTCGAAGATCGTGGTGGGACGCCCCGTCACAGGCGCCGACGACGTCGCCGGCGCGTACGAGTCGATCGTTGCCGAGCTCTGCGCCCGCTAGGTCGGACCGGCGGTCGTGCGACTGCGCTCCGTGGATGTATACTTAAAATAGGTTGTGTGCTTGGCGTGTCACGATAATGACGTCTTTCGAATAAAGACTTGTAAAAGTGCAGGTTAATTGGCACACTAGTTCAGTGCGTTTTGTTTCTGGCGGTGGCCTGCCATTGCTGGAATGTAATCGTGAGAACGATGTTTGGAGGAACAATGGCTCTACCTCAGCTTACTGATGAGCAGCGTAAGGAAGCCCTCGCAAAGGCCGCTGACGCTCGTCACGCTCGCGCCGTGCTCCGCGAGAAGATCAAGAGCGGCAAGATCTCCCTTCAGGAGGTCTTGGATTCCGATGATCCCATCGCCAGCCGCATGAAGGTCTCCGCCCTCATCGAGTCCCTCCCTGGCTACGGTAAGGCCAAGGCCACCAAGATCATGGACGAGCTTGGCATCTCCGCCACCCGTCGCGTCAAGGGCCTCGGTGCTCGTCAGCGCGAGCAGCTCATCGAGGTGCTCTCCAAGTAGTGGCACGCTCCGCAAGACTTTTCGTGGTCTCTGGGCCGTCAGGCGTGGGCAAGGGAACGCTGGTCGCGCGTTTGCGCGAACGGCGACCTGGCTTGGGTCTGACGGTTTCTGCGACTACAAGGCCTCCCCGCCGGGGGAGACGGACGGAGTCTCCTACCACTTCCTGGATGACGCCGAGTTTGCACGTCGCGTCGAGAACGGTGAGTTTCTCGAGTGGGCACGTGTTCACGATCACCGTTACGGCACGCTCAGGTCCGAGGCCGAGCGGCTCATGGCCCGGGGCGTCTCGGTCGTCCTCGAGATCGACGTGCAGGGCGGGCTCAACGTCCGCACGGTCTATCCCGAGGTGGTCCTCGTCTTCATCGAGCCGCCTTCCATGGGGGAGCTCGAGAGACGCCTGCGTGGACGTGGCACCGAGGACGAGTCCTCCATCGAGTTGCGCCTTGCCAACGCAAGCCATGAGATGGACCTGGCGAGCCTCTATGACGTGCGGATCGTCAATGACGACCTCGAGCGCGCTACCGAGGAGCTCGCCGCAACGATTGATCTTTACGAGATGGACGGAGGTCCTACCAAAGATGTCAGTGACCAAGCCTGAGATTGACACCCTGCTCGACAAGACCGAGAACAACCCATTCCTTCTGTGCACCATCGCTTCGAAGCGTGCCTGTGACATCAACAACATGCTCCGCGGCCAGCACCTGCGCGTCACGGCCATTCAGCCGCTCGATGACATCACCGTCGCCATCTCCGGCAAGGACACCGTGTCCATCGCCATGCAGGAGAATCGCCAACGACACCCTGAGCTTCGTCAAGGAAGACTTTGACAACGAGCTCAGGGGTGCCAACAAGGGCATACTCTAGGCATATGACGGAAAGGACTCTGCCTGGTTCACTACCACGAGATAGGCCTCAAGGGGAAGAATCCGCTCCACCTTCGAGAACAGCTCGTCGCGAACCTCCATCGCGCCCTGCGCGCCCATCCCGTCACGAACATCGCGCGCATCTCCGGGTATGTGATCGTCGAAGCCAAAGATGGGCGTGCGACCCGCGAGATGGCGGATGCCATAGCCCGCATCCCTGGCGTGGCCGCGTCTCGCTCGCCTACAAGTGTGGGCTCGACGAGACGGAGACATCGCGCCGCCATCGCCGCCCTTGGCGAATGCGGCGCGCCGCGATCATGCACGTGGCGTCGCTCGCCGGCAGAAGGCTGCGCACGCGCGGACTCAGGGGCCAGACGGTGACCCTCAAGATCAAGTACGACGCGCTGTGCTCACGCACGGCGCAGCGAAGGCTTCCCTCTCCCTCGGACGATGAGCGCGTCTTTGGCACCATCGCCTGCGACCTCCTCTCCGAGCTATGGCGGGCAGGCCAGCCCGTAAGGCTTATCGGCGTCGGGATGAGCTGCTTCGGTGCGTCTTGCACCAGAAACAGATGTCACTCTTCGATGCGAGTGCAGGAGATGAGGGCACGGGCCTATCCCATGGGTCGAAGGCACTCGCGGAGATAACGGACAGACTCAAGGAGCGCTTTGGTGACGACATGGTGGGATATGGCGAGACCTGCGCTTTCGCGATCATGTCTCGGACACACCTCCCATGGGGAAGAGCGACTTCTAGGCTCGGTCGCTATAGCTCGCCGTCGGCCTCGTCACTCGTCACGTCGATGTCGTCCTCGAGCTCCTCGGGGTAGATCTCGAAGTCCGGCACCTCGCCCCGCCATCCGTCCAAGAGGGCTTCGTCGACCATGCGCCCTCAAGGTCGAGCGTCACGCGCGGAGCGTCGCCCCAGAGCCTCTCCAGACGGTAGTAGTCCCTCGTCTCGGGTTGGAAGACATGCACCACGGACCGAGCCAAAGTCCACGAGGACCCACCTAAGGCCATCTCGTCCCTCCGTCGCCATGGCGCTGATCTCGCAGTTCTTGCGGACCTTCTCGCGAATCTCGTCGACGATGGCGTCCACCATGTGACCATTGGCTCCCGAGCAGATGAGGAAGTAATCGCAGACGTCCGTCTGCCCCGTGAGGTCGAGCAGGAGGATGTCAGCCGCCTTCTTGGAATCGGCGGCCATGGCGGCAACCTTGGCGAGTTCGAGCGATGATACGGGCATGCGGTCTCCTAGTTCTTCTGAGCGACTGCGTTATCCCCGCCTCGGCGGAGCGCGAGCGCATTATATATCTCGATGGTACCCGGATAGAGGTATCTCCCTCCCCTCAATCACATAAACGATGCCGCCCACAAAAGACTCCCAGTAGAGGTCGGCGAGGGAAACCGTTCCCACGACGCGAGCGAACCCTCTCGACAACCCGCGGAGGGCGGCCTGAGCGGCTCGATGCCATCGGCGACGAAGACGACCATGTCGAGCGGGGTCATGTCGACGGCGCCGGTGGTATGGAGACGAATGGCACGGAAGACCTCGGGGGGAAGCTCGGGGTAGATCCCGGGAAGCTCCTCGGCGGCAACGATGCATGCAGGAGCGGCTGGACGAGCCGCAGATCCACCCCGAGGTCAAACGCCGAGCTCCGTCGCCCTCCTGATGACGTCCTCCTTGGAGAGCGCCTTGCACCAGTCGTGAAAGAATCCCGGACACGCGCGCGAGGTAGGGATCGACTCCGTAGGTGACGGCAAGACTCTCGGCCGCATCCGCCACCGAGAGGGAGTGCGCGAGCGGCTTCTTGCGCACTGTCGGCGGACGAGAACCTCGTGGCGGCCTTCAACAGCGGGGCCGACTTCCATGCATCCACGGCGGCGCGTGTCTTTGGCGTGCCGGTGGAGGAGGTCACGCCCCGGCTTCGGAGCCGCGCCAAGGCGGTCAACTTCGGCATCGTGTACGGGCAGCAGGCGTTTGGCCTGGCGACCTCGCTCAAGATCCCGTACCGAGGCCAGGAGATGATTGACCGCTACTTCGAGGCTATCCTGGCGTGCGCGCCTTCCTCGACCAGTCCGTCGCGTCCGCGCGCGAGAGCGGCTATGCGGTCACCATGTACGGCCGCAAGCGGCGCATCAAGGACATCGGCAGCAGCAACTTCCAGCTTCGCTCCTTCGCGGAGCGCACGGCCATGAACCACCCCATGCAGGGCACCGCGGCGGACATCATCAAGATCGCGATGGTGCGCGTGGAGCGGAGCCTGCGCGAGGAGGGTCTGCGTGCCAAACTCGTGCTGCAGATCCACGACGAGCTCGACCTCGAGGTCCCCGACGACGAGGTGACCGCGGTGTCGCAGCTCGTCGAGCAGGCCATGGAGGGTGTCGTCGAGCTGCTCGTACCCTTACGGCCGAGGTCTCCTTCGGCTCCAACTGGGCGGAGGCCAAGTAGTGGCGAGCTTCGACGAGCTCATGGCATCGCCGGCGGGAAAGGGGCTCGTCTCGTCGCCGTTGGATGACGAGCGCATGCACGTGGTCATCTACACCGACGGATCGTCTCGCGGAAATCCCGGTCCGGTGGGTATGGGTCGGTGCTCATATACACCGACCCCTCGGGCAGGCGTCACACGCGCGAGCTCAGCGGAGGCTATCGGGACACCACGAACAACCGCATGGAGCTCATGGGGGTCATCGCCGCCCTCGAGGTGCTCACCGTCCGTGCGACGTGGAGGTGCACTCCGACTCCCAGTACGTGGTCAACGCCTTTAACCAGCATTGGGTCGAAGGCTGGCAGCGTCGTGGCTGGAAGACGGCCGCGAAGCAACCCGTGAAGAACCCCGACCTCTGGAGACGCCTCCTCAGCGCCATGGGTCCGCACGACGTCACATGGGTCTGGGTGAAGGGTCACGCCGGCCACGAGCTCAACGAGCGCTGCGACGAGCTTGCCACCACGGCGGCCGAGGGTCGGACCTCGGGAGGACTCCGGGTTCAGCAGGTAGTCCCCGGGAGGCTATGCGCCGCTCACGTCCGTCTTTCCGATCATGATGTTCAAGATCTCCACGTCGGTGGGTGCATGCCCACGCGACCGACGTATCCCATGGAGCGGATGGTCTCCTCGGCATCGGCTCCCACGAGGCCATCGCCTGCAAGGAACGAGCCTTCCGAGAGGGCCATGTCACAGCCGAGGATGGCCGCGTCGACGGCGGCCGAGATCTTTGCGGCGCAGCTGGGCTTGGCACCATCGCAGACGATGCCGCCCACGTTGGCGATGGTGTTGACGATGGTGGCCTCGTACTGGGCGAGCGAACCCCCGCGCAGGTAGCAGATGCCGGCCCCGGCCCGGCACCGGCGGTGACGGCGCCGCAGAAGGCCGAGAGCTCTCCCACGAAGTGCTTGACGTGCACGGCCGTGAGGTCGGAGAGGACACGGCCCACGCGAGGAGCTCGTGCGGGCCGTGGTCCTCTCCGACCTCACGGCCGTGCACGTCAAGCACTTCGTGGGAGAGCTCTCGGCCTTCTGCGGCGCCGTCACCGCCGGTGCCGGGGCCGGGGCCGGCATCTGCTACCTGCGCGGGGGTTCGCTCGCCCAGTACGAGGCCACCATCGTCAACACCATCGCCAACGTGGGCGGCATCGTCTGCGATGGTGCCAAGCCCAGCTGCGCCGCAAAGATCTCGGCCGCCGTCGACGCGGCCATCTCGGCTGTGACATGGCCCTCTCGGAAGGCTCGTTCCTTGCAGGCGATGGCCTCGTGGGAGCCGATGCCGAGGAGACCATCCGCTCCATGGGATACGTCGGTCGCGTGGGCATGCACCCCACCGACGTGGAGATCTTGAACATCATGATCGGAAAGACGGACGTGAGCGGCGCATAGCCTCCCCTGGGACCTACCTGCTGAACCCGGAGTCCTCCCGAGGTCCGACCCTCGGCCGCCGTGGTGGCAAGCTCGTCGACAGCGCTCGTTGAGCTCGTGGCCGGCGTGACCCTTCACCCAGAACCCATGTGACGTCGTGCGGACCCATGGCGCTGAGGAGGCGTCTCCAGAGGTCGGGGTTCTTCACGGGTTGCTTCGCGGCCGTCTTCCAGCCACGACCGCTGCCAGCCTTCGACCCAATGCTGGTTAAAGGCGTTGACCACGTACTGGGAGTCGGAGTGGCACCTCCACGTCGCACGGACGGGTGAGCACCTCGAGGGCGGCGATGACCCCCATGAGCTCCATGCGGTTGTTCGTGGTGTCCCGATAGCCTCCGCTGAGCTCGCGCGTGTGACCCTGCCCGAGGGGTCGGTGTATATGAGCACCGACCCATACCCACCCGGACCGGGATTTCCGCGAGACGATCCGTCGGTGTAGATGACCACGTGCATGCGCTCGTCATCCAACGGCGACGAGGACGAGCCCCTTTCCCGCCGGCGATGCCATGAGCTCGTCGAAGCTCGCCACTACTTGGCCTCCGCCCAGTTGGAGCCGAAGGAGACCTCGGCCGTAAGGGTACGAGCAGCTCGACGACACCCTCCATGGCCTGCTCGACGAGCTGCGACACCGCGGTCACCTCGTCGTCGGGGACCTCGAGGTCGAGCTCGTCGTGGATCTGCAGCACGAGTTTGGCACGCAGACCCTCCTCGCGCAGGCTCCGCTCCACGCGCACCATCGCGATCTGATGATGTCCGCCGCGGTGCCCTGCATGGGGTGGTTCATGGCCGTGCGCTCCGCGAAGGAGCGAAGCTGGAAGTTGCTGCTGCCCGATTTCCTTGATGCGCCGCTTGCGGCCGTACATGGTGACCCGCATAGCCGCTCTCGCGCGCGGACGGCGACGGACTGGTCGAGGAAGGCGCGCACGCCAGGATAGGCCTCGAAGTAGCGGTCAATCATCTCCTGGGCCTCGGTACGGGAGATCTTGAGCGAGGTCGCCAGGCCAAACGCCTGCTGCCCGTACACGATGCCGCAAGTTGACCCGCCTTGGCGCGGCTCCGAAGCCGGGGCGTGACCTCCTCCACCGGCACGCCAAAGACACGCGCCGCCGTGGATGCATGGAAGTCGGCCCCGCTGTTGAAGGCCGCCACGAGGTTCTCGTCCGCCGACAGGTGAGCACAAAGAAGCGTCGCGCGCACTCCCTCTCGGTGGCGGATGCGCCGAGAGAGTCTTGCCGTCACCTACGGAGTCGATCCCTACTCGCGCGCGTGTCCGGGATTCTTCACGACTGGTGCAAGGCGCTCTCCAAGGAGGACGTCATCAGGAGGGCGACGGAGCTCGGCGTTGACCTCGGGGTGGATCTGCGGCTCGTCCAGCCGCTCCTGCATGGCATCGTTGCCGCCGAGGAGCTTCCCGGGATCTACCCCGAGCTTCCCCCCGAGGTCTTCCGTGCCATTCGTCTCCATACCACCGGCGCCGTCGACATGACCCCGCTCGACATGGTCGTCTTCGTCCGATGGCATCGAGCCGCTCAGGCCGCCCTCCGCGGGTGTCGAGAGGGTTCGCTCGCTCGTGGGAACGGTTTCCCTCGCCGACCTCTACTGGGAGTTTTTGTGGGCGGCATCGTTTATGTGATTGAGGGAGGGAGATACCTCTATCCGGGTACCATCGAGATATATAATGCGCTCGCGCTCCGCCGAGGCGGGGATAACGCAGTCGCTCAGAAGAACTAGGAGACCGCATGCCCGTATCATCGCTCGAACTCGCCAAGGTTGCCGCCATGGCCGCCGATTCCAAGAAGGCGGCTGACATCCTCCTGCTCGACCTCACGGGGCAGACGGACGTCTGCGATTACTTCCTCATCTGCTCGGGAGCCAATGGTCACATGGTGGACGCCATCGTCGACGAGATTCGCGAGAAGGTCCGCAAGAACTGCGAGATCAGCGCCATGGCGACGGAGGGACGAGATGGCCTGAGGTGGGTCCTCGTGGACTTTGGCTCGGTCGTGGTGCATGTCTTCCAACCCGAGACGAGGGACTACTACCGTCTGGAGAGGCTCTGGGGCGACGCTCCGCGCGTGACGCTCGACCTTGAGGGCGGCATGGTCGACGAGCCCTCTTGGACGGATGGCGGGGGCGAGGTGCCGGACTTCGAGATCTACCCCGAGGAGCTCGAGGACGACATCGACGTGACGAGTGACGAGGCCGACGGCGAGCTATAGCGACCGAGCCTAGAAGTCGCTCTTCCCCATGGGAGTGGTGTCCGAGACATGATCGCGAAAGCGCAGGTCTCGGCCATATCCCACCATGTCGTCACCAAAGCGCTCCTTGAGTCTGTCCGTTATCTCCGCGAGTGCCTTCGACCCATGGGATAGGCCCGTGCCCTCATCTCCTGCACTCGCATCGAAGAGTGACATCTGTTCTGGTGCAGACGCACCGAAGCAGCTCATCCCGACGCCGATAAGCCTTACGGGCTGGCCTGCCCGCCATAGCTCGGAGAGGAGGTCGCAGGCGATGGTGCCAAAGACGCGCTCATCGTCCGAGGGAGAGGGAAGCCTTCGCTGCGCCGTGCGTGAGCACAGCGCGTCGTACTTGATCTTGAGGGTCACCGTCTGGCCCCTGAGTCCGCGCGTGCGCAGCCTTCTGCCGGCGAGCGACGCCACGTGCATGATCGCGGCGCGAATCTCCCTCTCGTCGGTGAGGTCGGTCTCGAAGGTTCGCTCGTTGGAGACCGACTTGGCGTCTTCCGCGCGACCGCCTCGCGCACGCGGCTCGTCTCTCGTCCCGCGGCTCGCTCGATCATCTGCGCCCCGCGCACGCCAAAGACACCTCGCAGCCGGGTCGGGTCGGCCCTCGATAGCTCGCCGAGCGTATGGATGCCCATCTCGGAGAGCCTTCCCTCGGTGACGGTTCCGATGCCGCTCATCACGCCTGTGGGCAGCGGGGCGAGAAAGCCTTGCTCCGTTCCCGGATACACCACGGTGAGCCCGCGTGGCTTCTCGCGTTCCGAGGCGATCTTGGCCACGGTCTTGTTCACGCCGATACCGATCGAGCACGTCACACCGAGACCTGCCACTGCCGCCTGCACACGGCGGCAGATGCCGATGGGGCTCTCATGCGAGTAAGCGCCCTGGGGTCACGTCGAAGAACGCCTCGTCGATGGAGACCTGTTCCACAAGGGGGGTCTCGGCGTCGAGTACCGCCAATCACGCGTTCGCTCATCTCGCGGTAGCGACCAAAGTGGCCCTGGGTCCAGACGGCGTCGGGGCAGAGCCTCCTTGCCTGCGATGAGGGCATGGCAGAGTGGACGCCGTACCTCCTCGCCTCGTACGAGGCTGTGGACACCACGCCCCGCCTCTCCGGTGAGCCACCCACGATGAGGGGCCTGCCTCGCCACTCGGGATGGTCGAGCTGCTCGACGGAGGCGAAGAACGCGTCGAGGTCGACGAAGACCGATGGCTGGACCCTCCCATGTGGGAAGTGCGGGCGTTCGGTCGTATGTGAGATGGGCTCCATGTCCCGATTATAGGAGTACGGTAAAGGTCGTCCCGTCCCTTTCGGTGCTCGAGACCGAAATCTCGCCCCCGTGCGCCTCGATGATGCCCTTGCAGATGGCGAGGCCGAGTCCGAAGCCGCCCGGTCTCCCTCGCACGGGCCTTGTCCGAACGATAGAAGGCGGTCGAAGAGATGCCCGAGGTCCTCGGGATTGATGGCGGGGCCGGCGTTGTTGACGGTGAGCTTGGCTCGCTTCCCTGCGTGGCCGAGCGTGACCATGACCGTCGTGCCTTTGGTCCGCATACTTCGACGCGTTGTCCACGAGGGTGCGTACGGCGCGACCGAGCTGGTCCTTATCGGCACTGAAGCGTATGCCCTTCTCGATGTCCGTGTCTATCGAGCAGCCTCGCTCGAACGCGATCGCATCGAATTCCAGCACGCTTTCGTCAACGAGCTCGCTCAGGTCGAGATCCTCTCGGGCAGGACGCTGTTGGGCGGTTTCCGAGGCGGCCTCATCGGTACGTGCGAGGACGAGAAGCTCTTCGACGAGGCTCTTCATGGTACCCGCCTCGTCAGCGTGCTGTCGATCCAGCGCATCGACTGAACGGGGGATGTCGTGGTCGCGGCTGGAGGATCCCCGTGTTGGCGATAATCACCGAGAGCGGCGTCTTGAGCTCGTGCGAGGCGCCATCCAGTCGGAGCCCCTCGGCCACCACCTGCGCCACGCGGCCCTTGTCCGTCTCGACCACGACGTTGGACGCGATGCGGGAGAGGTCGCCGGAGAAGAGGCTCGCCACGCAGCCTGTGGCCACGACGAGGGGCCTCTGCGGCAGGAGTGCGGCATGACGCACGGCCTTGCGGGCCTTCGTCTGCGCCTCGCCGTCACCGCGCAGGTGTTCACCACGATGGCCGAGGCCTCGGATTCGTCGCACATGACGCAGCCGAGGTCCTCGAGGGACTCGGCCATCGAGTCAAGCTCCACGCGATTGACGCGACAGCCGAGGTTTACGAACGCGACCCCGAGGGGCCGGACGCTCAACCTGCGTCGACCCTTCTTGCCCTTGCGGTCTTGCCCGCCTGGTTGCCGCCCTGCTTGAAGGGGTTCTCGGGCACGTCCCACCTGAGGGTCGTTCTCCGCCTCTGCGGCAAAGTGCTCGGCCATGTTCTCCTTGGAGTACGAGGCTCCCTCGTGCTCGGCACGCTCCTCGGAGCTGGCCGAACCCGCCTCGACGGTGGACAGCGTGCGTGCGGCCACGAGTGCCGCCACGTCGAGCATCTGCGTGCGGGTGAGGTCGGTGGGCGTCTCGATGCGGATCACGGCGACGAGCCGACCACGCGAGGTGCGGCCCTTCCTGGGCATTCCGCGGTGCTCCGCGACGACCTGGCTGCCATACTGGCAACCGGCGGGTACCTTGATCTCGACCCTCTCGCCGGCGAGGATGCCGTCGATCGAGACGGACGTACCCACGATGGCCTGGAGGGCGCACCGATGGAGACGGCTTCCTCGCGCGTGGTAGTCATAGCGTCCACCGAGAAGCACGAGACCCTTCAGGCGCTTGGAGTTGACAAGCTCGGCACCCTCCGTAATCTCATCGGAGCGGACGGTGACCTGGTGGAGCACCATGTCATAACCCGCCTGCGCGCAGCCGTCCTCGATGGCACGGACGATGGGAACGAAGAAGGTGTTCTCGGCACCACGGACCACCACACCGATGGAGGCGGTCTGGGTGCGCACGAGAGGTCGCGGGCACTGCTGTTTGGGACGTAATGGAGCTTGCGAACGGCCTCGAGCACCTTGTCCTTGGCATCCTGGCTGACGTCCGGTGGTTGTTGAGGGCACGCGAAACCGTGCTCACTGAGACGCCGCAATACTCGGCCACGGTCTTGATGGTTGTCATGGGCCACCCTCCCCTCTGACTCGATACTGGCACTGGGAATCGTTACTGGTACCATTTCCAGTAACGTTCTGATAGTCATTTCATCACCAAACCAGTCGAGGCGCAAGGAACTCTTCAGCAAATGGTCCCCTTTTGCCGCGAAAGGAATTGTTCGCGCGCCAAACGGTCATACCCTTGCTACCGGGACAGTGGCCCGCAAGAATGGGCGAGACGACATCCGCCCCTACGAAGGAGGCGTCCCCATGGCGCTCGCGACCGACCCCAAGCTACGAAGCAACGTCATCTACTCGTTGTTCGTGCGTAACCATACGTTGGAGGGAACCTTCCGGGCGGTCATTCCCGACCTGCCGCGCATCGCCAGCCTTGGCATCGACTACGTCTGGCTCATGCCCATCCACCCCATCGGCCAACTCGGGCGCAAGGGGGTGCTTGGGAGTCCCTATGCCATTCGCGACTATCGCGCCATCAATCCCGAGTACGGCACGATCGAGGACTTCCTTGCACTCGTGGAGGCCATCCATGCCAACGGGATGCTCTGCATGATCGACGTGGTGTACAACCACACCTCACCCGACTCCGTCCTCTGGAGCCGTCACCCAGAGTTCTTCTACCGCGGGGCCGATGGCAGGCCGGGCAATCGCATAGGCGAATGGGCCGACGTCATCGACCTCGACTACGCGGTCCCAGGTCTCTGGGACTATCAGATCGAGTCGCTGCGCTACTGGGCGGGCATGGTCGACGGCTTTCGCTGCGATGTCGCATCACTCGTCCCGATGGAGTTCTGGGAGCAGGCACGCGACGAGGTTGCGAAGACCAACCCCAGCTGCGTCTGGCTCGCAGAAACCGTGCACCGTTCGTTCGGAGAGCTCATCCGGCGCAGCGGCACGGACTGCGCACGGGACACGGAGGTCTTCTCCGCCTTTGACATGGAGTACGAATACGACGTCCGCGAGGCCTTCGAGGACTATCTGGCCGGAAGGACCACGCTCGGACACTGGCTCGATCTACTCGACTTTCAAGAGTCGGTCTATCCCGACAACTATGACAAGCTGCGCTTCCTCGAGAATCACGACACCGCACGCATCGCTTCGCTTGCGCATGGGTCATTTGACCTGGAAAACCTTACCGCCCTGTCGTTCTTCCTCAAGGGGACCACGCTCGTCTATGCGGGACAGGAGGTTGCATGCGAACACCAAACCAGCCTCTTTGACCGCGACGTGATCGGATGGGACACGGGGCGCGACCTGGGCAACCTCATACGACGCTTGGCGCATGTCAAGCACGAGGTGCTCGGCGTGAGAGATTTC
>Ga0268359_13254_pt1 | contig 13622 bp, 31 predicted proteins | sample BioMet11_FD_194416 | JGI IMG/M metagenome (GOLD analysis project Ga0268359, IMG submission 194416) | Sewage microbial communities from Oakland, California, United States - Biofuel 11 (PacBio Assembly) | ecosystem: Engineered > Wastewater > Sewage > Unclassified | place: USA: California | collected...
AATAAAATCAGTAAAAGAATATTCTCCCGTTTTATCCGGCAAAGGTATTTCCTGCAAAAATTATGAAGCTTGATTATTTGCTGAGCAGTAGTGGGAAATTCATCCTTAGTTCAGGCTGCCAGCACTCTAGCTTATTAGAGTCAGTCTCCTTCAGGCTTTTCACGTCAAGAACACCCTTACGAAATTTACGTTGTTGTTACCGGTTTTAGAAAGTAGGTACCAGTCCTCATCACTTTTCTCATGACCATTTTTCTTTTCGGTTTGCAAAAAACTAAGTTTAGAAAAATCGTCCGCAAAAGTACGCCATTCCCAACGTGGTTTTATTATTTTTTCCATTGGTGATGTTCGACCCTTTCTTCTCAAATATCATTAAACAAATTGTTACATGACACTTCCTGTTTTTATATACTTTAGATTTGGCTCATCACTGCACCAATACTATCGGCAATGACCAAATCTGCTGAACTGTCGGCTGAAGTACTGCCCTTATTAATGAGTACCAGCTTATGCCCCTTATAATAATTGATTAAGCCTGCCGCCGGATATACTACCAAAGAAGTACCACCAATAATCAGCATATCTGCTTCGGAATATATTTTACAGCTCTTTCCATGACATCCATATCCAAACTTTCTTCATACAAGACTACGGCTGGTTTTATATCGCCGCCACAGGCATCGCATTTAGGAACGCCCTTATAATCTCGCATATATTTGACATCGAAGAACTTGCCGCATTTCTGGCAGTAGTTACGATGAACAGTACCATGTAATTCCAAAACATTCTTACTGCCGGCCGCTTGGTGTAAGCCATCAATATTTTGAGTAATAACAGCCTTTAACTTGCCTTCTTTTTCCAGCTGCGCCAATTTTAAATGAGCTGCATTAGGTTTGGCATCATGGCTGAGTATTTTATCACGATAGAATTTATAGAACTCTTCCGGATTGTTCATATAAAAAGTATGACTTAAAATAGTTTCCGGCGGGAATTTGTATTTTTGGTTATAGAGTCCGTCTACACTTCTGAAATCAGGAATACCGCTTTCTGTAGAGACGCCTGCTCCACCAAAAAACACTATATTATTTGAGTCTTGTACCATTTCCTTGAATTTCTTAATGGTTTCTGCACTAGCTACCATGGTAATCACTCCTTTGTATCTTTTCATTATACTCCTTAAATAATAAAAATGTACACGAGGCAAGCCAAAGAACGCTCATTTAGCGGCGCATACATTGTCAGAACTGCAAAGAGACCTGTGGACATACGTTTTTGTGTATAGTCCTCAGGCCTCTTTTTTGTTCTTCCGCGTCTGCACCGCTTCTGAACGTTCTTATTATTTTTAGCCATCATTTCCTTGGCCTTCATCAACCGAACGGTACTAGCTCTTTCATTCTCACTTAACTTCATGGTGATGAATTTAATATTGGTTTGCATTTCAGGAATCATCACATATTCCAAAGCGTTAACACGACGACGAGTCTTTTCAATTTCATCAGCCAGCATGTTGCAAGTCTTCTCTACTTCTGCCAATTCCAAAGCTCCGGCAGATTCTGGGCTAAAGCCAGTACTGCATTATCAAGAGCCGTAGTAGTAAAGGCAAAGCATAAGGAATACTAGAGGTATCCCCCTCTTCTCCGCCTGTATATTTGATAGTAGGAACATCCACACTCATCACGTTCTTAGAACCCACTTCAAACTTAGCAGACCTAGCGGGATAAAGCAAGGCTTCTGACATACTTAAAGTACCCATCTGTGCTTTGGCCAGAATGAAATGCTCAGAAACGCCCAGTAGTGCACGCTCCATTTTTTGTCTCAGCTCATGATTACGTTTGATGTAAATCATAAACTGGCGAACCATTTCATCTCTTTTATCCTTTAAAAGCTTGTGGCCACGGACAGCTGTTCCTAACCGTCTTTTTAAGTTAGTTAGTTCCATCCTGGTGGGATTTATTGTCTTAGCCATAGGTTATTCCCCCTTGGGTTCTTCTAATGGCTTATAGTATTTATCCAAGAATTCATCATGAATACGTTTTAGTTCGCTGCGAGGCAAAATTCCCAAGAGCTTCCAGCCTAAATTCAAAGTTTCTTCAATACTGCGGTTGGTGTAATAGCCCTGAGAAACATATTGCTTCTCAAATTCTTCAGCAAACTTAGCATATAGTTTATCTACCTTGCTCAGTGCTGCGTCACCCAAGATAGTAGCTAATTCCTTGGCTTGCTTGCCACGGGAGTAAGCGGCAAACAGTTGGTTCATGGTATCAGCATGATCTTCTCTGGTCTTACCTTACCAACGCCCTTATCCTTCAACGAGACAAGGAAGGTAACACATCAATAGGAGGTGTGAGGCCTCTGCGATATAGTTCACGAGAGAGGATAATCTGACCCTCGGTAATATAACCGGTTAAGTCAGGAATGGGGTGAGTCTTGTCATCTTCAGGCATGGACAAAATAGGAATCTGGGTAATGGAACCCTTCTTACCCTCTGATACGTCCGGCTCTTTCATACATGGTTGCCAAGTCGGTATAGAGGTAGCCGGGATAACCACGACGACCAGAACTTCCTTACGTGCTGGCAGAAATCTCACGAAGTGCATCAGCATAGTTGGTAATATCAGTAATAATAACCAAAACGTGCATGCCTAATTCATAAGCCAAATATTCGGCTGCAGTAATGGCCATACGAGGAGTAGAAATACGTTCTACAGCCGGGTCGTTAGCCAGGTTAATAAACATGACGGCACGCTCCAAAGCGCCGGTTCTATTAAAATCGTTCATGAAAAGTTAGCTTCTTCAAAAGTAATACCAACAGCAGCAAATACTACGGCGAAGGTTTCGCCTGTGCCCAGTACCTTAGCCTGACGAGCAATCTGAGCAGCCAGCTGAGCATGTGGTAAGCCAGAACCTGAGAACACAGGCAGCTTCTGACCACGCACCAGCGTATTTAATCCATCGATGGCACTAACACCTGTTTGAATAAATTCAGCCGGATAATCACGCGCAGCCGGATTCATAGGAGTACCATTAATATCTTCGTATTTATCAGGAATAATTTCTGCGCCACCATCAATAGGACGACCCATACCATCAAATACACGTCCCAACATAGAAGGTGCTACACCTAATTGAATACTATGTCCTAAGAAACGCACTTTAGAATCAGACAGCTTCAAGCCCTGAGAGCTTTCAAACAGCTGCACCAAAGCCTTGTCTCCATCCACGGTTAAGACCTTGCCACGGCGAATTTCACCATTAGCCTGCTGAATTTCTACCAGCTCATCGTACTTAACACCTTCCACATGATCAACCATCATCAGAGGGCCAACAACTTCGCGAATTGTTTTATAATCCTTACGCATCTGCTTCACCCTCCTCAGTTAAATCATTAAAGGCCTTATCCATTTCCTTATTAATAGCAGCGAATCTCTCGTCTACCTCTTTTTCGGGAATGGCTTTTTGCTCTGCCTATTTGTTCACGAATAGGCATATCAATTAATTTATCCAGCATAACATGTTTGTTCAAAGCTTCTACGGCCTGGTTATACCAACCAAGGATAAGTTTTAGCATAGCATACTGTTTCTTTAAGGAAGTATAGGTATCAATATCATCAAAAGAGTTCTGATGTAGGAAGTCTTCACGAATAGAGCGTGCGCATTCCATGGTAATACGATCCTTAAAGCCTAAGGCATCAATACCAACCAATTGCACGATTTCGTTAAGGCTGGCCTCTTCTTGCAGAATACCCATAGTCTTAGCAACTAAGCTGGACCAATCAGGTGCTACAGAGGAATCGTAGTAAGTACGAAGTCTGTCTGAATACAGGGAATAGCTTTGCAACCAGTCAATAGCAGGAAAGTGACGAGCATAAGCAAGGGACGCTGATAGACACAGAAAACCTTTACTATACGCAGTGTTGCCTGACTGACAGGCTCAGAAATATCGCCACCTGGAGGAGATACAGCGCCAATAGGCACTGACAGCTCCAATTCTACCTTCTGCGCCAATGCACTTCACTTCGCCGGCTCTTTCATAGATTCTGCCAGACGAGATGCCAGGTAGGCAGGATAGCCTTCTTCACCGGGCATTTCTTCCAAACGGGAAGACATTTCACGCAAGGCTTCTGCCCAACGAGAAGTAGAGTCAGCCATAATAGCTACTTTGTAGCCCATATCACGGAAATACTCAGCAGGGTAATACCGGTATAAATGGACGCTTCACGAGCTGCTACCGGCATATCAGAAGTATTGGCAATAAGTACGGTACGTTTCATCAAAGGAAGGCCTATTCTAGGATCTTTTAGAGCAGGGAATTCATTTAGTACATCTGTCATTTCGTTACCACGTTCACCACAACCAACGTAGATAATAATATCTGCATCAGCCCACTTTGCCAGCTGGTGCTGAATAACTGTCTTGCCACTACCGAAAGGACCGGGTACAGCAGCTACGCCGCCTTTAGCAATAGGGAACAAGGTATCAATAACTCTTTGTCCTGTAACCATAGGTTCATCAGGAGGCAACTTTTCCATATAAGGACGGGCTCTACGTACAGGCCAGGTCTGTAGCATAGGATACTCGGTAACATTACCTTCCTCATCCTTTAGTTTGTAGACAGTCTCGGTAATATTGGCCTCACCGGAAAAGACCCAGTCCAGTGTGCCTTTCCTGCCGGGAGGAACCATAATTTTATGCAAGACAGCAGGAGTTTCCTGTACAGTACCGATAACATCACCGCCGCTTACCTTATCTCCCAGCTTAGCTACAGGAGTGAAGGCCCATTTCTTTTCACGATTAAGCTTTGGTACGGAGATACCACGAGTAATACGGTCGCCGGCAATTTATAAATTTCCGTTAAAGGTCTTTGAATACCATCAAAAATACTTTCTATCAGGCCAGGAGCCAATTCTACAGAAAGTGCTGCACCTGTGGTTTCTACAATTTCACCGGGCCTAAGCCTGCGGTTTCCTCATAAACCTGAATGGAGGCTTTATCGTCTCTTAATTCAATTACTTCGCCAATTAGGTGCTTATCACTTACTTGTACAACATCATAAAGTTGAACATCGCTCATGCCTTCAGCCACAATCAGCGGTCCGGATACTTTTACAATAGTTCCACTCATTGGTTTAATCACTGTCCTTCCTTAAATAGAATATCTGCACCCACCGCTTTTTCTACGTTGGATTTAATACGTTTCATGCCCAGTCCTTTGGACTCTGTACCAACAGGAATCGGTATGATGGCCGGATAAGTTGCAGTTGCATAATAATTAATCACATCCTGCACTTTTTCTGCCGCTTCTTCGGTAATGTAAATGATGACATAATTTTGATCGGCTAATTTATGAATACGCCTTTCAATTTTTCTTTTTCTGTTTCATAGAAAACATCGAAGCCTACCGCTTTAAAAATCATTACGGAATTGGCATCTCCGATGACTGCTATTTTTTTTTCTTTCATACCCTACCTCCCGGCCAAGGTTTTAGATAAATAGTTGTGGCAAGTGAGCTTCAAATCCACCTTGCTTAGAACCAAAAATAACTCTTAAAGCCTGGGCTTCAGCATCCCGCGCTTTCAAGTAACCGATGATAGGACCTAAATTGTCAGTATCCCACCTTACCTTACGCAAAATATCCATCAGCATCTTACGCATAACATCTGCAATTGCAGCAATATCTTGCCTTTGTACATAATCATTAAGAGCTGCAGCTAAGGGAATACCATGGCTGCCATGATTTAAGCGGGCTCCCAATTGTTCAAAAGGAGTATCCATGCTTCCAAATAATACTTCTTGTCTATTTCTCCGCAATCTAAAAGAAGCATTCTAAGTTTATCCGGTCCCCAGTGCAACAATCTGGCACGAACCAGGCTTAAAGCATTTTGGAAATCAGCACGTAAATTGAAATATTCCCGAATAAAACCATGCTCTTCTTTTTCATCAAGTACTTCGTGTGCATAAGTAAACAGCGCACAATCTATCATGGCACTGAACCGCATAGGATCAATGGTCTTTCTGGCAATATCTGCTTCAATACTGTTAAAAGTATTTCTATAAACCCTTGGGCAGAGAAATCATATTTCCTGGTGGCGATACAAGTCTTGATTGTCTCAAGAGAAAAGAAACCGCCATCTCTCAAATATTTTTCACCATCAGTTTTTAAAAGCCGTGCCTTGAGCAATGTTTTCAAATTATGGTTATCCACATTTAAAAAGAAAAAGTCCGGTAAGCTCTACATCAGGAGTAAGCTCCAGAATTCTTTTTCTGGTTATATTCATTTGCTCTCTGATCATGAGATCTAATTCGCCGTAAGCAATCTCTTCTTCGGTAATATTGCCTTCGCCATAACCTGCTTCTATTAGGATAGCTGTTGCTTCTTTAATAGTTGGTGCTTCGGCAATCCTCCTCAGCTGATTTTGCTTAAGCATTTTGGTGGACATAACACTGACTCTGCCAATAGCATATTCATAACTTTCTTGAGGCATATTACTTCACCTCCGTACCAAAAAGAATGTTTGCTATCTGACGTTCTTCCTTTTGTCTTACTTCTCTCAAAATAGAAGCAAAAGAACCATCATAATCAGTAGTGGTACCTTCTAGTTCTACGCCGCCTTTAAATCTAGCCGGTTGATCGCTTAAGGTTAAGGAGCCTTTCTTCCCGGCTGCTTGTAAGGCAGAATTTAATTTTGTTAAAAAGCCATTTTGATACTTGGCTATGTCGTCTGCCGGCACATGTAATTTTTCTTCACCTGTTTCGCTGGCAGCTACAACAATTGAAGTAATCAATCTTTCCCATTTATCTTGAGGCAGCTTATTTAAGGCGTCCTCTACCTTGGCAAATACTGTTTCCAGTATTTCCCTTTGGCTGTTTAAGGTTTTTTTACGGCTTTCCAATTCAGCAATAAGAACCTGCCTGCGCCCTGCTTCTTCGGCATTAAGCTTAGCTTGAGCTTTAATGCTCTCCACTGAAGTTTGGGCAGACGCAAGGACTTGTCACGAACAGCAGTTGCTTTTTTCTCAGCATCTGCCAAAATATTTGTTTTTTCTATGGAAGCCTCTTCTTCTATTTTAGAAATTATCTTATTTGCTGCCACTGCTTTTCACTCCTCGCTTAAAGCTTAATGCCGTTAATCATAATGAAGGAAAGCAATAAGGACAATACAGCGTAGGTTTCTACCATGGCTGCCAAAATAATACCTTTACCTGTTTCTTCAGGACGCTTAGCGCTCAGGCAAATACCTGCAGCAGCAACCTTACCCTGATACCAGCCGGAAAGCAAACCACCGATACCCATAGGGAAACCTGCCGCCAAGAAAGCTATGCCCTGCGGTGTAGTCAGTTCTTTAACTTCACCGCTAACTGCGCCTAAATTTAAAGAATAATGAAAGCAATCAAAAGTCCATAAATACCCTGGGTACCAGGAATAGCTTGCCAGAACAAAACGTTACCAAACTTATCCGGATCCTCAGAAACAACACCTGCACCGGCTTGACCGGCAATACCAACGCCTAAAGAGCTGCCACCAGCTGATAGGCCTGCTGCGATAGCAGCACCTCCAAATGCTAAAGCTGTTCCAAGAGTAATCATAATGTAAAGCCTCCTTAACCTTTTATTTTATTTAGTAATATCTGTGTATTTAGTTCTCAAAGCAAGAGGAAGGAAAGTTCTACCTCCTGATTCATAAAACTTACCAAAGAATTCGATGTACTGCAAACGACTGCTGTGTACGAAAGCACCTAAGATGTTGATGACGATGTTAAAGGAATGTCCTGCAAAGACAACTATCACAGCCGCCACCATACCAACAGGTCCCATTGTCATAAGAAGCTTGGCAATGGTATTGATTACCATGGCAATTACGCCGGTCGCTAATCCCAAGCGAATATTCTGGAATAGCTGAGAATATCACTAAGGTAACCACTAATACTATAAAGTGTAAACAAACCGCTTAACAATCTATTAATGATTCCTTTTTAGATCTACCACCAAAGAGTACGATAATAGCTGCCCCGGTAATAGCTAAGTATTTACCAATTGGTCCGGAAACAAAAGCCATGCACAGGAAACCTGCAAACATGATAAGCCAGGATAATTCATCAAAAACAACTCCTGCCCAATCTCCATCTCTGGCCAACAAATAAATTTTGAAAAGCATGCCGGAAAAGAATATGCAAGGCTCCTAAAACATAACACAAAATCAACATCTTCAGAGGTTCGTTGAAAGGTACAAACCAAAGTGGATGCCACTCCAACCCAAACCAGCCTCCAAAAAGCGCTCCCCAGATACTGTGGAAATACCACCAAATAAAATAACCGTGGCCAGCTTCCGGAAAAATCTTTAGGTTTAATAATTTCAAGGCAATCAAAAGAGAATGGTTATAACCAAACCATACCCGGCATCTGATAACATCATGCCAAAGAAGATAAAATGGAACGGTTGCCATTACCCAATCCGGATCGACTGAGCCTGCTTTAGGTTTTGGAATACAAGTCGATTACAGATTCATAAGGACTTACCAAGGCATTGTTCTCCAGTACCGTAGGAGGAATCTCGTCTTCCTTCGGATCACGAAAGTCTAGTTGGTAGGCATCTGTCCACTGCGGCAATAGTTTTTTCTACTTCTGCAGTTTTATCATGCCTTACCCAGCCCTCCATATAGAAGGCCTTGCTCGTTTCCTCACCGCTGATAGCCATGCGGTCTGCTTGCGTAGTTAGCTGATCATAGTAAAGTTCTACTTTTACCCTTATCTGCTCCTAAGCCTTTCGCTTTGGCAACCAGCTCATCTGCCTCTTTATCCTTCTGAGCCGCTTCTTCATTGAAAGCTGCCATCGCTTCTTTCGTAGGCCATCCTTCTTAGGCAAAATAGCTTCCGTAAAATCATGTTCTTTGAGAAAATGTTTTACTTTTTCTGCTGCGCTTTTATAAGCAATAACCAAAAAAGCTTTGCCCTCCGCAGCATCTCCTAAGACACTGGTATCCACCAGAAGCTCTGACAGCTCCTTACTCAAGCAGCCATCTCTTCAGGTGGAACATAGCCTATAAGCAAACTGTTTGAGCAGTGGTCTTTTAAGTCTTGCAAAGGTATATTCATTTGCTCCCAAGGTGCCAAAAGCCTCGGCCTGAGACCTCAGTCCAATAGCTTCATTGCGCAAAGAAGAAACCTTATTAGACAATTGACTCCAGTTCAGCGGTAACTTTGGCACCGCTGCTTTCTGTATCTAGAATTGTTGATAAGGAAGTTGACTTCTAGGCGCAAGTAAGGAGTTTTTGACTCCATTGCGCGCTAAAAATCTTAACGCTTCTGCCGCCTTTTCTTCTCTTCGCCTACTGCTTCTGCTCCTTCTAAGGGTTTTTTTATCCCCCTCCTGCAAAAGCATGACATCGCCACTTTTTTGCAGCGCCAGTAAGATGGCATCGCGGTCTTCTTTAAGGCATATAAAGTTAGTTTCTTAACAGGCACTAACATTTAGACCACTACCTTTTCCATAATATAGGCAACCGCTTCATCTACGTGAGCTAAAGCTGCTTGCGCTGCTTTAGCATCATCTGCTGTTCTGGATGCAACTAGCTCGGCGCCTTTGCCTTGCCTTCCTCCTCTGCTTTGGCTACAGTGTTCTTTGCTTCTTGCCTGGCTCCTGCAACTAAAGCATTTGCTTCTGTTTCTGCATTTTCCTGAGCATTATGCACAAGATTTTTTGCTTCGTTAATCGCTACTTTTCTTGTTTCTTCCGCTGCTTTTTCCGCAGCTTTGATGTCTTCCATTAATGACACTGTTCTCACCACCCTTTAATTAATAAAAGGCTCTATTTAAAGTAATATTTTTATAAGTTGCTTTGACTCCCGGCATCATGCGTTGTGCCAACCTTTGACCACGTTCAACATCCTTAGTGAAGCAAATCGTTAAATTGCCTGCGCCAGTCATCTTTAAAAGCCCTTCTTCTATAAGTCTGTGCTGGGCATCTGTAGCAGTTTGCTCAGCAGGATCAACAACAGTAACATGAGGTCCCAGCAGTTTTTCGAAATCAGCTTTCAAAAAAGGATAATGGGTACAAGAGTAAAATTACTGTATCTGCGCCGGCCCTTTTTACCGCCTCAACATATTCATTCTCCGCTGCGGTAATTTCCGGAGTATCGAATTTCTCACCTTCAATAAGAGGTACTAGTTTAGGACAAGGAATGCCTGTTACCTTAGCTCTGGCATCTAATTCGTGAACAGCTGCAGCATGAGCTCCTGTGCCAATAGTAAATTCTGTGGCAAATACGGCAATGTTCTTTTTCGGACTAGCCGCCAAAACCAATTTCTCACCCTTAGACATCCCGACCAATTGATATTTGTGCAGTTTCTGCAATGTATCCGGCCCTAACACCGTAATGGGTATTGCAAGCTATACTACTAATTTCACATTTTGTGTATCAAAAAAATTAAGTACTTTTTCTACTAAAGCCCTTACATCTTCTTCCGTACGTGAACCATATGGTGTATTTGCTGTATCTCCTAAATAAATGAAATCTTCAGCAGGCATTTTTTCTCTTAAGGTTTTCAAAACACTAAGTCCGCCTACTCCACTATCTAAAACTCCAATGGGCATATCTTTAGTTAACATTGTGAGACTGAACTCCCTTTCTAAAATTTAATTTATTATGTTATAACAGTATTATTATACTATAAATTCAAGGCAAGGGTGCATTTTTTGCTCTTTTGGAAAAATAAAAGCAGGCCACCTCTTACGAGGGGCCCACTTCATCCTAAAACATTTGTGCCACCAAGGGTAGCAACTCATAAATATTATCAGTACTAAAACAACATAATCCAGAAGTCCTAAACTTTGCGGAGCCATATTTTATAAGTGTTAGCACCAAAGCCCTTAAGCTCCATGGACAAAGACCAGCGTATCAGATTTAGCTACAGCCCTCATAACCAAAGGTTTAACCACAGCTAAATAAGAATACAATCTCTTCAGGACATTGCCTCGGTTAGAATAGCCACGGCAGGATTGTGCGTCCAGAGTAGTCTGACTGTCTGTCAAGAAATCAGGCAACAAAGCGCAAGGCCGTAGTCAGCATAAAAGCATATTCGCAGGGCAAATGAAATTTTTCTACAAAGCCTGAGCAATATCTTGTATTTGGTTGCTGCCAAAAGGCACAAAAACGCCGTCGTCATGACGAACATCCTGAGGCCACCGGTCAACGAAAATATACAAGCTGGAACCAAAAAGTAGCTGTAAGACAATCATCATACCGGTAAACACGGTTAAGCACCGATAGCAGCCATAGTCATTCTGTCATGTTAATATAAAGAAGTAAAACCAATTCCAAAGCAAGAATGGTAGCCACCATGGGAACAGGCAACAAAAACACCCACGCCGTGACAGCTAAAACTAAAATCAATTGTGTAAAGGCAGTTATTCTCATTTGCCGTCACCTGCTTTCAGTTCTACCTTTTGGCAGAATTCTTCAGGAGTTAAAGCTTCCAAACCAAGTTGTGCTCCCAGCTTAGACAATACCGGCTGCTTCAGACCCCATTGTTCAATATTGTTTTTGCCATCAAACAAGTCATGGGTTGCTCCATCAAAAACCAAAATTACCATCATTAAGCACCAAAACTCTCTTGGTAAACTTTCTGGCAATATTCATATCATGTGTAATAAGAATGATGGTAATTTTCTTTCTTCGTTAAGCTTACGCAAATAAGCCATCATGTCTTCTTTTTCCTGCTCGTCCTGGCCATTAGTAATTTCGTCCAGAATCAAGGTTCGAGGCTGCAGGGCTAAAGCCGCTGCTACACCCAGACGTCTTTTTTGACCAAAGGAAAGTGCTCTGGGATATGCATCCACCAAATCTTCTAAGCCCATGGCAGTAAGAGCATCGGTAACTTGTTTCTTAATTATTCCTTCTGTCATTTTCTTGCATTTTAAACCATATGCTACTTCATCAAAAACAGTATCTTCCAAAATTTGCAAATCCGGATTTTGGAACACATAACCTACTTTAACAGAAAGATCGCCGGCCCAGTTAGCAATATCATTACCATCTACCAGCACTTGGCCACTACGGGATGGTCCAAAGCCATGAACAATCTGCTTAAGGTAGTTTTGCCACTGCCGTTATGGCCTAAGAGGGCAACAAATTCACCATCTTGAATAGTACAGCTAATATCAAAAATTACCGGGTTCGCCACGGCGATAAGCGAATTGACTGCTTGTGCTTCTATCATGACCGTTGGCCCCCTTTAAATTTCTCGGTAAGTTCGCTGACAGCATCAGCTTCCTGCCGCCATCTCCCAAAGTAATACCAAAACGTTCTTCCAAATTAAATTTAATCTGCCATAGTTCAGGCAAATTTTCCCTCAGGTTAGGATAGCCATAGGTAATCTTGGCAGCCTGAGCAAACGGGCCTTTGGCTACTATCTGCCTTTATCCAAAATAACCAGGTCTGTAGCATATTGGAGCACGCTGTTTAAATCATGCTCTACTATGATAACGGTCATATTGTGTTCTTTGTAAATTTTATGAATAAGTCATAAAGAGACTTAGCTCCATCGGATCTAAGGCAGAAACAGGTTCATCCAAAATCAAACCTCAGGATGAATGGCTAGGACAGAAGCCAAAAGCAATCTTTGTCTTTGTCCGCCGGATAATTCATCCAGCTGATAATTCTCCCTGCCCGGTAACCCTACGTCAGACAATGCTTTTTGGGTTCTGGCTTCCACCTCGGAAGGAGCAAAACCATGATTTAATAAGCTAAAGCACTTCTTACTTCATCCACCAGCCGTTAAAGATACCAGCTGGCTTTCGTAGTCATCTAGCATAATGCCTACCCGCATAGCAAGATCGGAAACTTTTTTCCCTTTAACATCTTCACCCAAGCCTCTACGTCCCGGCATATCTACCGCCGTAATAAGCAGGAACGATACCTGCCATAGCTTGCACATAGTAGTCTTGCCTGCTCCACTGGGTCCGGCAATAACAGTAAAGGAGCCTTGTTCGATAGTAAGGTTAATGTCCTTTAAAATTAAATCGCTATTTAAATAACCATAGTAAAAATCAGTAAATTTAATCACAGGATTACTCATTCTTTTTACCTCCTTGCATAAAGAACAATTTCTCTACAGGAGCAAAAAGCACATAAGTAATGACACCGTTCAAAACACCTAAGCAGCCACCAACGGTAACATGGCATGAATCCATACCGTAAGAGGCAGCCCTAAACCCAATTTTAAAATAAAGGTAAAGACGCCGCCACTTACCATGGTAGATAGGCCGCCAATAATAAATGGTTTAAATTTAAATTTATCCAGTTTAGCCATAAAAAAGCCTTGGTTAAAAGGCAGCCATGGTAGCACCACAAATTTCGCTGGCGATATTTCCCAGCGGGAAGGCCGACTTAGAAGAAGGCACAATGGTAAGACCGGCCACAAAGCCAATTCCTATGGCACGAGTAAGGCTAGGTCTGGTAAGTCCAATGGTAATAGAATACATGGCAATGGTCCAATTAGGGGTTATGCCACCTACGTTAGGACTAATGGTATGCAAAATTACACCAATGGCTAATAATAAGGCTGTGATGGCCACCCAACGATGACTATCCTTAGTTGCCTGTACTTCAATAACTGCGGAATCGGTTTTTC
>Ga0268359_12389_pt1 | contig 13554 bp, 11 predicted proteins | sample BioMet11_FD_194416 | JGI IMG/M metagenome (GOLD analysis project Ga0268359, IMG submission 194416) | Sewage microbial communities from Oakland, California, United States - Biofuel 11 (PacBio Assembly) | ecosystem: Engineered > Wastewater > Sewage > Unclassified | place: USA: California | collected...
TCTCCGCCAGCGCGATGAGGTCGGATGCCGCCGGCGCAAGGGCACCAAGGGCGACCTCGGCGCGCGCAAGCGCGAACTCGCCCTTCGCCTCGGGGAGAAACTCCGCGAGGGCCTTGCTCTTCCGGGGAAGCTCCACCTGTGAGAGTGCCTCGGCAGCAGCCTCTGCCGTACGTTCGCCGGGAGCGAGCCGCTCGAAGCCTTCGAGCGCGTCAAGCGAGGCGGCCACGATGGGTCCGGCCGCCTTGGAGAGGCCACGTACCTGCAACGATCCGTAGCTCACGTAGAGCGCGTGCATGACATCGGAGACGTCGGCCGCAGGCGGCACCACGAGGGAGCCAAACCCTCCCGCACTGGCGCACGCGGCGGACCGAATCGAGCCGACGATTCCCAAGAGGCCTGACGTACCCGTCGTCACCGAGACAGTCCCCATGTCGTAGATGTCAAATGCCGTGCGCAGGCCCTGGGGCTTGTCCTGATCATGAAAGGCGTCGCCCACCACCTCGGTCAGGGCGCGATTGTAGAGCTCGGTCTGCTCGTTGGTGCTCGCCACCCTGAAGTCGGGATCGAGACCGAGGTCGAAGGCATGACGCTTGAGGATGCGCGTGCACATGCCGTGGATGGTGCTGATCCACGCCGAGTCTACCTGCAGGGAAGGCTCCCTCATACCCGCGGCGCGCAGCGTCGAGCGCACCCGCTCCTTGATCTCGCGTGCCGCAGCATCGGTGAAGGTGATCACGAGGACCTGGGAGAGGTCGTCGACGAAAGGGGCACCATCAGTACCGGAACCCGGAGAGAGCGCCCAGGCGATCCTGCGCGTGAGCGTGAAGGTCTTGCCGGAGCCGGCGCCGGCCTCGACGAAGATGGGATGGTCGAGCATGGTGGCAATCCTGCGCTGCTCCTCGTTGAGCGTGGAGAGGTCGATGCCTGTCATCTACCCCAGCCTCCTCTCGCAGTTCATGACGGGACAGAACGCACATGCCGTCTTGTCGAGCGGGCGCGCCTCGACGTTACCTTCCAAGAGCTCGCCCACCTTCTCGCGAATGGCATCCTCGGTAGCGTCGAGGAGGGCATCCATGCCGCGGGTGTCCTCACGACCGAAGCTCTCCGCATCGGCGACGTCCATGCGCGGCAGGGCACTGCCACTTGGCGGAAAGGCACCGAAGACGTTGTCTGCGACGTTGCACGAGACGGCACCAGCGAGCGCATGATCGCCACGCGAGCTGAGATAGACGGCCGCGACCACCTTGAGCTCAGGATGGCGACGGCGCACGACCTGGCCGTATACGAGCGACTGCACGCGTCTGGGAAGCGAGAACCCCTTCTCCGCGTCGTAGCCCTCCGCATCAAAGACGCCATACTCGTTGACAAAGCCTTGCGGGCTCTTGTGCTTGTAGTCGATGACGATCGCCTGACCATGGGCATCAACGTCCACGCGGTCGATCGTACCCGTGAGATGGGTGCCGGCATACTCGACGATGTCACCTTGCCGCCCGAAGCTCCACTCGAAGAACCGCGGCTCGAAGCCCCCGAAGAGCCCTGCCTCGTAGTCGATCTCGGAGAGGAGGTCGCGACGCAGGGAGCGCATCAGGCCCTCGTCCTCGGCCGAATGGGGAACGAGCGCCTGGTTGTTGGACGGTCTTCTTCCCCGCACGGTGAGCTGCTCGAGACGGACCTCCTCGAACTTCTCGCTTAGTACCTGGTGGGCATGGTCCACGGACGCGACGTCTGACAGGGTCGCGCGCGAGCCCGGAATGCGGACGGTAGGGGCAAGCTCCGGGTCGAACGTCTCGGCGTCCGTCCCGCCCAAGGCCGAGACGGCCTCGTCGAGAAGGGTGCGGTGTGTCATCTCGAGCACGCGGTGCGCGAACGTCCCCATCTCCGCGCCAGAGAAGCCCGCATCCACATTGCCGAGCCCAAGGCGTCGCAGGCTGAACCACTTGTAGGGGCACTCAAGATACGACTCGAGCTGCGAGGCGGAGAGGAGCGGTCGGCCGTCGACGAGGTCGGCGCGGCCCTCGGGCGGAACGAGGATGAGATTGCGGACGGAGGGACTCACGGACCCCGCCGGCACGCGTACCTCGCTCCCGACGGTTCGCGGCGCAACGCCCGCGGCGAAGGAGTTCTCCACCGCAAGGTCCTCGCCGCGATCCTGCACCGGCATGCCGATGCCAGCGGCACCCCTGTCGGAGTCAAGGCCGTAGCAGGCCATGACCTCGGTGAGCATGACCGAGGGATAGGATTCCTTGGACGAGGCACCCGTGAGCGTGCGCTCGAGCGTCAGCCGCCCTCGGGCGACGGAAACGAGCGAGGCAAACGACGCGCGGGCCTCGTCAAGCGGGCTTGCGTCGGGCTCGACGCCGAGTATGGCGAGCATCGCCGAGAGCACGTCGTCACCATTGCCCACGGGCGACTCCTCGGAGGTCTGGCCGCAGCACACGACGGCATCCGCCGAGAGGGGCTCGAGGGAGGCGGCAAGCTCCGCAGGGAGTATCTCCACCTCGCAGGTGGCGTCCTCGCAAGGAACGCTCGGGCGCATGACGAGGCTCACGTCCTCGAACGCATGGCTGGCAAGCGAGACGAGCGTCTTGAGGTCGCAGCATCGCTCCGCGGTTGGGTCGGCGGTCAATCCGAGCTCCTTGAGCGTGCCTCCCGCGTCGAGCACGCCCCCGAGCACGCCCACCGCAAGCGCGTCCGCGAGCGCGTCGGACGGACGTTCCACGGAGAGCACCACGTTGCCGTTACCGTCGAGGATGACGTCTTCCAGTCTCGGGGCCTCGTCGTGGGTGACGTAGGGTGCCAGCAGCTTGGACGCGGCCGAACCGATGCGACCGCGCAGGAGCTCGCGCGTTGCCTGCGCCACCTGCGGTGACGTGACCCTCCCGTTCTGGAGTGCCTCGAGCACGTCGCGGGGAGAGAGCAGGCGGTTACCACGCCATATGGCATCGAGCTGCTGGGCACGGTCCGTGGGGACGTGGGCGATGTCCGAGAGGAGAAAGTCCACGAGGTCGCGCGGTGACCACCAGCCCATGTTGCCAAGCGTCACGAGCGTGCCCCTCTCGACCCTCCGTGGCTCGGGCCACGTGGAGGCGAGGTCGGCGAGAGTGGCCACCCCGCCCATGAACTCGGAGAACGCACGGCCTGCCTCGGTCTTGGCGAGGGGGGACGGGATCTGCGCGCTGACGGACACTCCGCGCGCGTGCAGCTTGGGCGCGAGCTCGCGCCATGCTCGGCCGGCATCAGGCGCAGCGACCACCACGCGTCGCGCCCCGCCCGAGGCGAGCCCTGCCACGTGCTGTGTCACGAGCTCGGCCTCCGCAAGAGGCCCAGCCGGATGCAGGAGCGAGACCGCACCCCCGGCATGGGTCGTCCCCTCCTCCCCGGAGAAGAGCTGTGCAAGCACCGAGGAGAGCTCGGAGCTTCTCGCCCCGGACGGGGCGACATGCACCTCCTCCTCAAAGACCTCCACGCCGAGAGCCCTCGCCGACCCCACGACCTGCGCCAGCATGCGTTCGCGAACGCATGCCGCCTGGCGGTTGCCCGAAGTGCTCACGATGGTGACTTCCGTGAGCCGGGAGAGGCCTGCCAGGAGCTCGCGCTGGATGCGCGGCATGCTGGGAAAGCCTGCGACCACGAACGTGGGAAGGGCGACCGCGCCATGGGCGAGGCGTGCCGCAATCGCTCCCATGGCCTCGCTCTCCTCGACGTAGCCCCTCTGGTGGACGAGGTCGGCGTAGCGTCCGACGAGACCCACGGCGGCAAGCTCGGCCGTCGTGAGGTGCTGAGCGGAGGAGGCGGTCATGTCGATCTCCCCGGACGGACCGAGCGGGAGCCACGGGAGTGCCAGGCGCGCGAGTGACGAGAGCACGCGAACCGTCCCGAGGTTGGCCTCCACCGTTGTCCGAACCTCCGCGGGTGCAGAGAGCAGCGTCTGCTCCATGGCGATGGAACGAGCGGTCCCCTCCACCACGTGGGTGCCATCACCCCAGACCTCCCACCGCTCCCTGACCCATGCGACGGGTGTGGTGACGCTGACGCCGAGGGAGAGCCCGTCCAGACCGGCAAGCGTCCTCAGGGCTAAAAGCTGCGTCGAGAAGCTCGGGACGAGGAGTACGGCTCGCCCTTGGGCGGCAAGTGCATCGCGCAGGGCTCGCTCGACCGGTGCGGAGACGAATCTCTCGTCGTTGGTTCTCTTGATGTGAAGCGACATGCGGGCCTCCCGGCTCGGCTCGACCTGGAATCCATACCCAGACATCGTAGCGCGGACACCGGACACAAAGGGTGCCTGACGGCCCCTACACCGTACCGTCGAGTCGGCCGAGCACCGTGCGGTACCCGCCGCGCTCGCCGTTCAGACACTTGGAGACGCGGCTCACCGTGGTGGACGAGGCGCCCGTTGCTCTCGAGACGTCCACATACGAGCGGCCCGCACCCAGCATGGTAGCCACCTGGAGTCGCTGCGCGAGGTCGACTATCTCGCGCGAGCTGCAGAGGTCGAGAAGGAATGCCTGCGCCTCGTCAGGGGTCTCGAGGAGACACATGGCCGCATAGAGCCTGTCCGTCTCGCTGGCGCCGATCTGGTCGTCGGTCATGTCTTCCCCCCTCGCCGCCTGTGATGACTTTACTTTAGCGCATTAAAGCTTGGGGCATCGCGCTCCCGGATTGCGAGAGTCCCGATGCCCACGACCGCCACATGGGGTATCCTGCCCTTGAGGCCATGAAAGGAGACCAGCTATATGAAGTCAAGAGGTTTTAGCTAGAAACTTCGATGGGATTGAATTTCGTGTTTTGTTGAAAGAACGCACTTTGAAAGTCGAATATCGAATGCTTTCGGGCACAACGAAGCGACGCGGCTATGCCGTGTTTCCCGCAGGTGATCTGTTCCGCCGGCCTATCTCTCTGGGTCGTATGGGATCTGGTCGCGCATGACGGCGAAGACGATGTGGCAGAGCTTCCTCGCGACGGCGGTGACAGCGACGCGATGGCACTTGCCCTCGGAACGCTTCTTGTCATAGAAGGCCTTGAGGTTCGGGTCGTATTGCCTGGCTCGGTTTGCCGCGAGCCACATCGACCTCCTGAGGTAGGGCGACCCGTGCTTCGTGATGGGCTCGCCCGTCGCCTCGAACCTGCCCGACTGGCTCACCGCCGAGTTGAGTCCCGCATAGCTCACGATGGCCGCCGCATTGGGGAAACGCGATGCGTCGCCTATCTCTGCGACGATCTGGGCGCCGGTGGTGGTGGATATGCCGGGTATGGTGAGGATGAGCGGTTCGATCCCCTGCAACAGGACGGAGATGCGCCTGTCGGCCTCGGATGCCTTCTTGTTCAGGAAGACGATCCGGGACACCAGCTCCTTGATCTGGAACGACGCGGCGTCAGACCCCAGCGTGATGCCGACCGAGCCCTTGGCGGCCGCCTTGACGTTGGCGGCCTTCTCGGTCCCGAACCTGCCACGCGAGGCCTCGGAGAGGATCTTGGCGAGCGTGGCCGCGTGCGTGCGGTTGCACTCGGCGGGCGTCGGACACTTCGAGAGGATGGCCATCGACGATGTCCCGAACATGTCGGTGAACATGCCGGCATACTCGGGGAAGTAGGCGTCCATCAGGCAGATCGCCTGGGTCTTCACGGTGGCGACCTCCTGTTTCAAGGACTGCTGGTAGCGCGTGAGGGTCTTGAGCGACTGGAGCTCGTCCGTGGCGAGCCGCGTCTCGTCGAAATCCCCGATGCGCATGGTCTCGGCGATGATCTGGCTGTCGATGCGGTCGTTCTTGACCCGTGAGTATCCCTTGAGCTTGCGCACGGCCTTGACCTGCATGGGGTTGATGACCGCGACCTTGAAGCCCCTTGAGACGAGGTAGGAGAAGCAGGCCATCCAGTAGTGGCCGGTGGCCTCCATGCCGACGAAGACGCCGGCGTTGTCCAAGGCAAGCCCCTCAAGATAGGCGACGCACCTCTCGAATCCGGTCCCCGAGTTCTTGAATGGCATCGGCTTTGCCACGGCCTCGCCGCGCTCGTCGATGGCGGCGACCACGTGGTCCACCTTGGCGATGTCCACACCTGCGAAGATCATGAGGGCAGCTCCTTCCGTCGTCTGCTTCCTGACGGGCTCTTCTGCCCTTGGCACCCAGGGCCGCAACCTCCCAAAAGAGATCCGAAGTGAAGTGATGGCTCACTCCCTTCATCCAGCTAATCCGCGGCCTTGCCTGAGTGGGGCAGGATGCCACTCTCCTTTTCGAGATGCTGAGGCTCTCATACGTCATGTCGGCATCCCTGCCCGCCAGATTCTGCATTGCATCCATAAGCATTCGATATTCAGCCTAGAAATGCAACTACTTAAAGATAGGAGCATGCCATGTCATTTATCGGAAGCTGGTTCATCACCGCGATCGCCACCGCGGCCGCCATCTGGCTCGTCCCCGGTATCGAGGCCGTGGGAGGCACGTGGGCTGGTCCCATCTTCTGCGCGCTTGCGCTCGCCTTCGTCAACGCCGTCATCAAGCCCGTGATGACGATTCTCTCGATTCCCATCACCATTCTCACGCTGGGCATCTTCTATCTCGTGATCAACGCCCTCATGCTTGAGCTGGCAAGCTGGCTCTCGAGGAACATCTTCCACGCCGGAATCTCGATCGACTCGTTTGGTGCGGCCTTCCTGGGCGCGATCGTCATCTCCATCGTGAGCGCCATTCTCGGCGCGGTCTTTCACTAATATCCGGTCAACGGCACACGAGCCACGGGCCACAGTCCACACCAGGACTGCGGCCCGTTTTCGTGCATGTGGTGCCTATGCCATGACCTTGCGGAAGAGCTCCATGACGGTCGCGTGGTCCGCGTCACGCGGGTTGCCGGGGTAGCAGGCATCCGCGAGGGCGTCGGTCGCCAGCTGGTCGAGGTCCTCCTCGACCAGGCCGTCGCAGGTCTTGGGAATGTTGACGTCCTCGGAGAGCTGCTTCACGGCGGCGATGGCGGCATCCGCGGCCTCGGCGTCGGTCATACCCGCGGTATCCACGCCCATGGCGACGGCGACCTCGGCAAGGCGCTTGGTCACGACGGGCTTGTTGAACTCCATGGCGATGGGGAGGAGCATCGCGCACGCGACGCCGTGCGGCGTGTCGTAGTGCGCGGAGAGCGTGTGCGCCATCGAATGGTCGATGCCGAGGCCCACGTTCGAGAAGCCCATTCCGGCGACGTACTGGCCGAGGGCCATGCCCTCACGACCGCTTCCAGGCTTGCCCGACTTCGCCTCGGCGACCGCATCGCGGAGGTTGGCCGAGATGAGCTGGATGGCCTTGTAGTGGAACATGTCGGAGAGCTCCCAGGCGCCACGGGTGGTGTAGCCCTCGATGGCGTGGGTGAGTGCGTCCATCCCCGTTGCCGCGGTGAGGCCCGCGGGCATGGAGGCCATCATGTCGGGATCGACGACGGCGACGTCAGGGATGTCGTTCGTGTCGACGCACACGAACTTGCGGACCCTCTCGGGGTCGGTGATGACGTAGTTGATCGTGACCTCGGCCGCGGTTCCGGCGGTGGTGGGCACGGCGATGGTGAAGATGGCGTGGTTCTTCGTGTCGGCAACGCCCTCGAGGCTCACCACGTCGGCGAACTCGGGGTTCTCGACGATGACGCCGATCGCCTTCGCGGTGTCCATGGACGAGCCGCCACCGATGGCGACGATCATATCGGCCCCGGACTTCCCAAAGGCGGCGACGCCGTCCTGGACGTTCTTGATCGTGGGGTTGGGCTTAATCTCCGAGTAGAGGCTCCATGCGATGCCCGCCTCGTCGAGAAGGGCGGTCATCTTCGTGGTGACGCCGAACTTCACGAGGTCGGGATCGGAGCAGACGAACGCCTTCTTGTAGCCACGACGAGAGATCTCGCCGGGAATCTCGCGGATGGCACCCGAACCGTGATACGAGATGTTGTTGAGAACGAAGCGGTTTGCCATGGTTCCTCCAAATTGTCGTCCAGACACGCCGAATGCTGGAACCATCGATGCTTATTCCCGAGTAACCGCCCGGGCATTCCGTCAATCCGTCTCGTGGCGAAACGCGTCACATGCATGCGTTAGCCAGATGGCACGGATAACGACATTATTCACGCGCTATCGCATAGGTAATGTCGTTATCCGTGCCATCTGGCTAACGCATGCCACCGACGACCGTCCCCTCGCGCTACAGCGCGCGCAGGGCGTCGACGAGAGCGGTCTTGTCGGTCGTACGCGCGTCCTTCGCCTTGATCACCCGGGCGGGCACGCCTGCCACGACCGTCTCGGCCGGCACGTCCCCGATCACCACGGCACCCGCGGCCACCACGGCACCACGCCCCACGCGGCAGCCCTCAATCACCACGGCGTTGGCTCCGATCATGACGTCGTCCTCGATCACCACGGGCGTGGCGCTGGCGGGCTCCACCACACCGGCGAGCACCGCGCCGGCACCCACGTGGCAGCGTCTCCCCACGATGGCGCGACCGCCGAGGATGGCTCCCATGTCGATCATGGTGCCCTCCCCCACGACGGCGCCGATGTTGATCACGGCGCCCATCATGATCACGGCGTTGTCACCGATCTCGACCTTCTCGCGGATGATGGAGCCAGGCTCGATGCGCGCGTTCACGCCCTTGACGTCGAGGAGGGCCACGCCGGAGTTGCACCGGTCCGCCTCCACGACGTAGTCCTCGATGGCCTCCGCATTGGCCTCGAGCACCGCCCCGATCTGCGCCCAGTCGCCAAAGACGATCCTGCTGCCCGCGCCGAACACGCGCGAGCCGGGTCCATAGTCGACCTTGGCCCCCTCGCGCTCGCGAACGTACACCTTGACCGGGGTCTTCTTGGGCGCCGAGGCGATGTAGTCGATGATCTCCTGTGCTTCCATGTCATGTCCTTCCGTTCCGTGACGGCCTTCCGACGTGATCCGGCCTACTCGCCGAACATGAGCTCGTCAAAGGTGTAGAAGCCTGGCTCGCGGGCGAGGAGGCGCTTGGCCGCGGCCACCGCACCGCTCACGAAGATCTTGCGGCTCGTGGCCCTGTGCGTGAGGCAGACCTCCTCGTCGGTGCCAAAGAAGTGCAGCTCGTGCGTACCGGCCTCCGTCCCGCCCCGCAGGCTGTGCATGCCGATCTCGCGAGACGGGCGTGCGCCCACCATGCCCTCGCGGCCACAGGTCACGACGCACTCACCCTTGGGGTCCACGGCGTTGACCAGCATCCTTGCGGTGCCGGAGGGGGCGTCGGCCTTCTGGTTGTGGTGCGTCTCGACGATCTCCACGTCCCAGCCATCGAGCGCCTCGGCCGCCTCGGCGGCCAAGCGCCGCAGGACCGCCACGCCCAAGGAGTAGTTGGCCGAGTGGATCACCGGGGCGAACTCGCCAAGCGCTCGAATGCGCCCCAGCTCAGACTCGTCAAAGCCCGTGGTGCCCGAGACGAGCGCCGCATGGGTTCGCCTCACGTAGGCCTCCACATGCGGAAGCGATGCCTTGTTGGAGAAGTCGATCGCGAGACTGGCCGCAGGGGCCCTCTCGTCTATGTCATCGGCATGGGTGACGTCATAGACGCCCACGACCTCGAAGCCGCCGTCGGCATCCAGGGCCTCGCGAACGAGGGTACCCATGCGCCCGCCGCCGATCAGAACGACGCTAGTCAATGAGACCAGCCCCTCTCATGGCTGCGGTGAGCGTGGCATCGTCCCTCTCGCTCATCTTCCAGAGCGGCTGACGGTACGTCTCCTCGATCATGCCCATCTTGGCAAGGGCCGCCTTGACGGGAATGGGGTTGACCTCGCAGAAGAGCGCATGGATGAGGTCGAGGTTGTCGAGCTGCGCCCGCCGGGCGGCCTCGACGTCACCGGCGAGGTAGTCGGCGCACATCCGGTGCACCGTTGCCGGGGCGACGTCGGCCCACACCGAGATCACGCCTCGTCCGCCGAGCGACATGATGGGGACCACCATGTCGTCGTTTCCCGAGAGCATGCGGAAGTCGTCGGAGAGGTAGCGGGCGACGCTGGCGGCGTAGGAGATGTTGCCCGACGCCTCCTTGATGCCCCAGGCGTTGGGATGGGTGGCCAGGCGCGCCACGTTGGCGACCGAGATGGAGCATCCCGTGCGTCCGGGGATGTTATAGAGCACGCAGGGAACGTCCACGCGGTCGAGCACGTACTTGAAGTGCTGGTAGATACCCTCGTCGTTAGACTTGTTGTAGTACGGCGTGATGAGCAGCAGACCGTCTGCGCCCATCCTGACGAGACCCTCGGACTTGCGCATGGACTCGGCGGTGGAGTTGGAGCCCGAGCCGCCGATCACGGGGATGCGTCCGGCCACGCGCTCCACGACGAACCTGCATACGGCGAGGTCCTCCTCGTCGGTCATCGTGGACGACTCGCCCGTGGTCCCGAGCACGAGGATGCCGTCGGTACCGTTCTGCAGATGAAAGTCCACGAGACGCCCGAGCGCCCCGAAGTCCACCGAGCCGTCCGCCGAGAACGGCGTGACGAGCGCGACGATCGATCCGGTGAGGTTGTCCATGTCCATGGTCTTTTGTCCCTTCTCCCCTGTGAGGCCTGTGCTTAGGCCGGTTCTGTGGCGCCCGCAGGCGCCTACGACCTGAGACGTTCGTACGCCGAGACGAACCCCTCGTCCACGTCGAGCGTGGCGAGGTAGTCGTCGATCGTCTCGGCACGGCGCATGAGCTCCACGGACCCGTCCTCGCGGAGCAGGACCTCGGCGGGACGCAGCCTGCCGTTGTAGTTGTAGCCCATGGAACGCCCGTGGGCGCCCGTGTCGTGGATGTAGAGGAGGTCGCCGATGTGCACCCCCGGGAGCGCGCGGTCGCGGGCGAACTGGTCGTTGTTCTCGCAGAGCCCTCCCACCACGCTGTAGGTGCGACGGGCAGGCTCGTCCTCGCGACCCATCACGGACACGTGGTGGTAGGCGTCGTACAGGGCCGGCCGCATGAGGTCGGCGGCACAGGCGTCCACGCCGAGGTAGTCCCGGTACGTGACCTTCTCGTGCAGCACGCGCGTGACGAGCGCGCCCGCAGGGGCCATCACCCAACGTCCGAGCTCGGTGCACACCGCCACGTCGCCCATGCCCGCGGGAACGAGCGCCTCCTCATAGGCGACGCGCACGCCCTCGCCGATGGTCGCGATGTCGCAGGGTTCGTCCTCGGGACGATACGCCACGCCGATGCCGCCCGAGAGGTCCACGAGTCCCACATGTACGCCGAGCCCCTCGTGGAGGCGCACCGCCAACGAGAAGAGCATCCGCGCCAGACACGGATAGTAGTCGTTGGTCTGCGCGTTGCTCGCAAGGAAGGCATGGAGGCCGAACTCGCGCACGCCGCGGTCGCGGAGGAGCCTGAAGGCCTCCCACAGCTGATCCTCGGTCATGCCGAACTTGGAGTCCGCGGGGGCGCCGATGATGCCGTTGGCCGAGTCGAAGGTTCCGCCGGGGTTGAGTCGACAGCAGACGGTGGGAGGCAGGCAGCCGAGGCTTCGCTCGAGGCAGTCCACCATGTCGAGGCTGTCGAGGTTCACGATCGCGCCCATGCGATGGGCCATGCGGTAGGTCTCGTCGGGAGTGTCGCTCGAGGAGAGCATCACGCGAGCACCGCTCACGCCGCAGGCCTGCGCCATGACGAGCTCGGTGGAGGTGGCGCAGTCGCAGCCGCAGCCCATGTCGGCGAGGAGACGCAGGATCGCGGGCGTCGGCGTGGCCTTCACGGCAAAGTACTCGCAGAACCCCGGATTCCAGGAGAAGGCGTCGTAGAGCGCATGCACACGCGTGCGGATGGTGGCCTCGTCATAGACCTGCAGCGGCGTGGGATACTGCGCCACGACCCCTTCGAGCCTATCTGCCGACGCAAACGGTGCCTTACCCATGAGTGCCCCCAAACAAGCATCGCCAGCAGGCGCGCAGCCTTACTGGCGACTCGTACGGGGCGGACCCGTGACATCCCGGTAAGATAGCGCTCCTGCAGATTCCCGCAGACAGTCCCGCGCGTGTTCCCCGCGAGCCCACCACCGCGCCGTGCCCGGCAACGGAAGTTCGGCGGACCTTGCCCCCTCTTGGGTTCATCGCCTGCCGGCTCCCCCGAGAATCATCATGTCCGCTCCTCTATCAGCACGTACAAGCTACCATCGCCCGCAAGATCGGACAAGCCTGCCCGGCGACACGAAACATGATAGCCACGTCATCTACACTAGAGGGCAAAAGACCGCCACGACTTTGGGGGTGGACCCATATGGACGAGGCAACGAGGAGAACGGCGCTTTCCTACGCGCACCGCTGCTACGAGGAGGAACTCGAGCTCCTTCGCACGCTCGCGAGGATCCCGGCACCCTCGCGCCACGAGGGCAGGAGGGGTCGCTTCGTCCGCGACTGGCTGCGCGCCGCCGGTGCTGGGGACGCGCACATCGACGAGGTCGGCAACGTCATCTGTGGCATCGGCACGAAGGACCACGACGAGGTCGCCGTCTTCTGTGCCCACACCGACGTGGTCTTCCCCGATACCGAGGAGCTTCCGCTCACCGAGGAGGACGGCGTCATGCGCGCGCCTGGCATCGGCGATGACACCGCCTGTCTCGCCGGCCTCATGCTCGCCGCGCGCTACCTGCTGCAGCATCCCGCCAAGCTCGACCGAGGCATCGTCATCGTCGCGAACAGCTGCGAGGAGGGCCTCGGAAACCTCGAGGGCACCAAGGCGCTCATCGGCAGGCTCGGATCGCGCGTGCGCGAGTTTCACCTCCTTCGACACCTACTTCCCGCGCGTCGTCCCACGCGCGACGGGCTCGTACCGCTACCGCATCTCGTGCCACGCCCGAGGCGGGCACTCGTGGACGGACTTCGGCGAGCGCAACGCCATCGCCGACCTCTGCTCGATCATCAACGACCTCTATGCGCTCGAGCTGCCCACCCGCGAGCGCACCACCATGAACGTCGGAACCATCAGGGGCGGCACCACGGTCAACTCCATCGCCCAGGACGCGAGTGCCCTCTTCGAGTTCCGTTCCACGAGCGGTGACTGCCTGGACGAGATGGCGGGCAGGCTCCGTGCCGTGATCGCACGCCACGAGAGCGACGGCGCAAGCGTCAGGCTCGAGGTCATCGGCGTGCGCCCCGGAAACGGCGACGTGGACGCCCGAGGAGCTCGGAAGCCTCACCGCCCGAAGCGACGATGCGGTGCGACCTTCCTCGGCACCGAACCCACGCACGTGGCATCCTCCACCGACGCGAACGTTCCCCTCTCGCTCGGCATCCCCGCCAACACCATCGGCACGGTGTCCGGCGGCGGCGCCCACACCCGCGAGGAGTGGATCGACGAGAGCAGCCTCGTGCCGGGGCTCGCCGTCACATTGTCGCCTCCTTCTCTCCCACCGCATAGCCACGAGATAGAGGCCGTTCGCCAGGGGCAAGCTACCCCTGCGCGTCCACCTCGTCATAGGCGTCGACGCACTCCATCACGCGGAGAAGCGCCGCCACGAGGGAATCCATCTCGCCGTCCGAGAGACCGGAGAAGAGACGTCCTGCCTCCGCCACCACGAGCGGTCCCTTCTCGGAGAGGAAG
>Ga0268359_11013_pt1 | contig 13548 bp, 18 predicted proteins | sample BioMet11_FD_194416 | JGI IMG/M metagenome (GOLD analysis project Ga0268359, IMG submission 194416) | Sewage microbial communities from Oakland, California, United States - Biofuel 11 (PacBio Assembly) | ecosystem: Engineered > Wastewater > Sewage > Unclassified | place: USA: California | collected...
GCCCGAAGCGCCGGTGCCCGTGGTCCGGGTGCGCTCCGAACGCCACACCGCCGGCGGCGCCGGCAACGTGGCCCGCAACCTGGCCTCCCTGGGCGCCCGTCCGTTTCTGCTCGCGGCCGTGGGGGACGACGACGCCGGCCGGATGCTGGCCGCCCTGTTGGAAGCCGGCGGCGTGGAAGCCGTGCTGGCCCGCGAGACCGGCCGGCCCACCACCATCAAGACCCGGATCATTGCCCAGAACCAGCAGGTGGCCCGGGTCGACCGGGAGTCCGAGGCCGGGCTTTCCGAAGGCGGCCGGGCCCTTTTGGTGGAAGCCCTGCGCCGGGTGGTGCCGCAGATGGCCGCCGTGGTGGTGTCCGATTACGCCAAGGGCGTCATCGGTGCCGAGGTCATGCGGGCCCTGTACGAAATTTTTGGCGGCCTGCCCCAACCGGCCGATGGTGCTGGTCGATCCCAAGCCCGTCAACCGGGGCCTGTACGGCCGGGGTCGACCTCCTGACGCCCCAATCTCAAGGAAGCCGGGGAAATGTCCGGGCTGTGCGGGACGTCGCGCACGGAGGTCCTCAAGGCCGGGTTGGCCCTTTTTCGCTTGTGTCGCTGCCGGCATTTGTGCATCACGTTGGGGCCGGAGGGCATCGCCCTTTTCCGGTCGCCTTCGGAAGTGACGCGCATTCCCACGGCCGCCCGCCGGGTGTACGACGTGACCGGGGCCGGCGATTCGGTCATGGCGGCGTTGGCCTGCGGGCTGGCCGCCGGCCGGGACGTGCTGACCGCCTGCGTCCTGGCCAATTGCTGCGCCGGGTTGGCCGTGTCCCAGGTCGGCGCGGCCGCCGTGACCCGGGACGAACTGGCCGAAGCCCTGGAACACGCCCCGCCGACCCGGCTGGAAGCGTGGCTGGGCTCCACCGCCCCGGCGGAAGGCCCGACCGGCGTACCCGATTCGCAACCGTCAACACAGAAGGTTGGTGACGCTGGTGAGTAAGGCAACCGATCCGCCTGCCCATACCTGGAGCGTGACGCCCGGCGATACCCCGGGCGTGGTGCGCCTTGCCGGGGAAATCGATTTTTCGGTGACCCCCAAGGTGCGGGAACGCCTCATGCCGTACCTGGAAACCGACGCGCCGGAAATCGTGCTCGATCTCTCCCAGCTTGCCTACGTCGACAGCTCGGGGCTGGCCCTTTTTATCGAGGCGCGCAACATCCTGACCGCCGCCGGCCGGACCATCCGCATCGCCGCCATTTCGCCCCAGGTGCGCAAACTCTTCAATCTGACCCAGCTCGGCGATCTTTTCGGTCTGCCGTAAGCAAACGCAGGTTCCGCCCGCATGAAAACATCGGAGAACGATTTCGGCGTCCTGGTCTGGCTCATCAACGAGCTTCTGGCCTGCGGCCGGAACGCGTTGCGCGTCTCGCGGCGGACGAAACCCTATTTGAAGGCCAGGACCTGGAGCCATCTGTCCTGGATCGGGGCGGATTCCCTGGCCATCGTCAGCGTCATTACGGCCTGCGTGGGCATCATCCTGGCCCTGCAGGCCGCCACCCAGCTGGAAAAGGTCGGGGCGCTCAGCTACGTGGCCAATCTGGTCGGCTTTTCCATCATCACCGAGCTGGGCCCCTTGCTCACCTGCCTGATCCTGTCCGGCCGGGCCGGGGCGGCCTTCACCGCCGAAATTGCCACCATGCGCATTTCCGAGGAAATCGACGCCTTAAACGTCATGGGCATCTCGCCGGTGCGCTTTTTGGTCTGGCCCAAGCTCGTGGCCATGACCATCATGGCGCCGCTGTTGACCTTGTGGGGCGACTGCGTCGGCATTACGGCCGGCGGCCTGTTCTCCTCCCTGGTCCTCGGATTGTCCGGCAAGGTCTATTTCGAGCAGACGGCCAGCTTTTTGACGATCCGGGATCTGTTTTCTGGGCTGGTCAAGAGCGCGGGATTCGGCATCGGCATCACGCTGGTTTCCTGCTGGCAGGGATTTTTGGCCCGGGAAGGGGCGTCCGATGTGGGGCGGCGCACCACCCGGGCCGTGGTCGAATCCATTTTTCTCATGATCCTTTTGGATTTGTTTTTTACCGCGCTCAATTATATTTTCCGCTGATGGCGGGCCGGCCCCGCTGGAATCGGCCGGCCGCCGGATGCGCCGTTTGGGACGCTGGGAGTACCGCTATGGCCTGCCGCATGGGATCACCGGACATCGTTTTGGAAAACGTCAGCGTCGGCTATGGGGACCGGCTGGTGCTGCATGATGTCCATACCGTGCTGCCGGGCGGCAAGGTCAGCGTCATCCTGGGCGGTTCCGGCTGCGGCAATCCACCTTGCTGCGGAATATCCTTGGACTTATCCCCTTGAAATCAGGACGTATTATCCTCGGTGGCCGGGACTTGTCCCGGCTCGGTGCCGCGGAAAGCCTGGAGGTGCGCCGCCACATGGGCGTGCTGTTCCAGGACGGGGCGCTCCTCGGCTCCATGACCCTCGGCGAGAACATCGCCCTGCCCCTGCGCGAGCACACGGAACTGGCCGACAACCTCATCGAGGAAATCGTCCGCATGAAGCTCAAATTGGTGGGACTATCCGATTTTATTGACTATCTCCCAAGCGAGCTGTCCGGCGGCATGCGCAAGCGGGCCGGGCTGGCCCGGGGCATGGCCCTGGATCCGGCCGTCCTTTTGTGCGACGAGCCCACCTCCGGACTCGATCCCGTCACCTCGGCCGATATGGATCAGCTCATCCTCGAACTGCAGGCCACCTTCGACATGACCATCGTGGTGGTCACCCACGATCTGCAAAGCCTGTTCGCCATCGCGGAACACGTCGTGGTGCTCAATAAGGGCGAGATGCTCTTCGAAGGCGGGCTGGACGCGCTGACCCGGAGCGACAATCCGTTTATCGTGCAATTTCTGGAGCGGCAGCCCACCCGGGAAAGCCGTATCCTGGAGGGCGCGTGGGGCCGGCATACCGGATTTTCCCGGGCCGAAACGGCCGAGAGGCCGACAAGCTGCAGCCTGGAACGGCCGGTCGGCGCCACGGGGATGGCGGCCGGCAAACCAGAGAGGGGGCGCTGATGGTTGGGCAGGGGAGAGGGCAAAAGCGGCAATCCGCCGGGGCAAAGGGCGCCCGCCGGAGACGGGGATGCGCGTTCCCGCCGGGGCGTGACGGGCTGGAGGCGGCGCCATGCTGACGGCCAAGGCGCGGAAAGCGGAATATTTCAAGGCCGGCAATCACGCTGGGGGCGGGACTCCTCATCCTGGCCGCCTTCATGGTGGTCCTGGGTGGTAACTGGTTCTGGGAACGCTACGACACCTTCGATATCATGTTCGCCTCGGTCAAGGACTTGAGCAAGGGCAGGACCGTCAAATACGCCGGCCTGGACGTGGGGCGGGTGGAATCCATCAGCCTCGATCCGCAGGACCCCCGGCGCATCCGGGTCCGCATCGGCATCCGCCATGATTTTCCCCTCTATCAGGGGACGACCGCCCGGATCGCCCAGAAGGGCCTGGTCGGTGATTATTACGTGCTGCTGGAACTGCAGGGCGAACCCGGCCCCCGCTTGACGCCGCCCGGCACCATTCCGGCCGTGGCCACCCTGGACATGCAGGAGCTGGCTGCCAAGGCCGGCGAAATGCTGGACGAGGTCCGGCCCAAGCTCGTGGAAATCGAGGCCAACATCACGAAGCTTTTTACCCAGGAAAATACCGATGCCCTGCGTCTGGCCCTGGAAAAAACGCCGGAACTCGTGGAGGACCTGCGGGGGGCGGCCAAGGATTTCCGCAAGAACTGGAACGAATTGGCCGGCAAGGGCAGCAAGGCGGCCGAATCCCTGGACAGCGCGTTCAAACGCATCAACACGGCCGTTGGCCTGCTGGAAGGGGAAACCCAGAAGACCCTGCAAACCGTTCGGAAAGAAACCGAGGCGGCCGGGCTACTGGCCAGGGATACCCGGAAAAACGTCAACTACGATCAGGAATCCATTGAGGATATTTTGTCCAACATCAACACGACGAGCCGGGAGCTCAAGGAACTTGTGCGCCACCTCAGGGCGCGGCCTTGGGAGGTGCTCCGGCCGCCATCGGGAAAAGTGCAATGAAGCGAGCGCATGGTTTGGTTTGGTTGGTGCTTGTTGGTGTGGCGAGCGCGTGCCTGGCCGGTTGCCTCGGCAAACCTCCGCCGGTGCAGAGCTATCTGCGCGTGCGCCTGGATAATCCGCCCTGCCAGGGTCAGGACGTGGGACAGCGCGCCGCCTTGGGGTTCAAGTCGCTCAAGGCGCTGGAGAATCTCGACAACACCGCCGTGTTGACCGCGCGCGGCCAGGTGTTGACGCCGAGCCTGCAATTCTATTGGGAGGGCCCGCCGCAGGATATGCTGGGCCAGCTCGTGCGGCAGGCCATCGAGTGCCAGTCCACCAAGTTCACGCCCGTGGATTATCAGCCCGGGTGGAGCACGACGGCGTGCTGACCGGCCGGGTGACGGCCTTTAACGTGGAAGAGACCGAGGGCGGACGCTTCGTGGTGGCCCTCCATCTGGACCTGTGGACGAAGAATTCCGGGTCCAAGGTCGCTACCGGCGATTTCAGCGCCTATGCGCCGCTGGAGAATTTCGAGGCCGAGACGGTGGCCAAGGGCGCTTCCGAGGCCGTGGGCCGCATCATGCCGAAGCTGTTGTCCTGGCTGGATGAAAACCGGGCCATGTTGGACAAGAACAACAAAATCCATCCTTAGGGACGCCATGCTGGCCACAGCCTGGATCGCGGAACAGCGCATCGAGGAGGCCCTGCGCCGGGGGGAACTCGACGGTCTCCCCGGCCGTGGCCGCAAGATCGAGTTCGAGGACGACACCATGGTGCCGGCGGACCTGCGCATGGCCTACAAGATCTTGAAAAACGCCGGCTACCTGCCGCCCGAGCTCCTGGAAGAGCGGGAGATCGTCACCGCCGCCGAACTCTTGGCCGCCGCCACCGACGAGCAGGAACGCTACCGGCAGATGCGCAAGCTCGATTTCCTGGTCATGAAGGCCAATGCCCGGCGCCGTCGGCCGGTCAGCCTGGAACGGGACGCCGCCTACTATCAAAAGGTGGTGGAGCGGATTTCCGTCAAGAAATAAGGCCGGAGGGGCACGAGCCGATCGTGCCCCTCCGCGCGGATGTCATCTCCCCGCCTGGTGCCGGACGTAGCGGCCCATCAGCGTGGCGGAGGCCAGGATATGTCCCTTGGCCGCCGCCAGCACATCCCGTTTCGTGGCGCCGGCCGGCACGGCAAGCAGCGTATCCAGGGCGTAGAGGGTGAAAAAATACCGATGGGCCCCCTGGGGCGGGCAGGGCCCGCCGTAGCCGAAACGGCCCCAGCTGTTTTTTCCGGTCCGGCTGCCGTCGGGATAGGTCTGGGCGTCCGGCAGGCCCTCGGGCAGGCCCGGGGTGCCCGGAGACAGGTTGTAAAGTACCCAGTGGTCCCAGACCCCGCCCGGGGCGTCGGGATCGTCGCAGAGAAGGATCAGGCTCTTCGCCCCGTTCGGCACGTCGGCAAACGTCAACGGGGGCGACAGATCGGCCCCGTCGCAGGTGTGACGGGAAGGAATGTCCCCTTCGTGGCGAAAAGCCGCGGAGGAAAGGGTCATGGCCATGACGCGTCTCCCTGGGGCCACCAGGCGACCCGTTGCGGTTAATCGTCGAAATTCCCCGCTTGCCCCTTGTCTTGGGATAGGGCTTTGGCCTTGGCCGGAATCCCTTCCCGGGTCCAGTCCGCCGGATTTTCGATCCGCCCGGCCTTGGGGCCGAGGTCGAAGGTGCCGGCGTCGGCCAGGAGCGCTGTTGCCAGCGGGGCCGTGTCGGTGGCGTTGAAGACGTCCGTCAACAGCCAGAAGGCGAAATCCGCCACCGCCTCGATCATCCGCCGGCGCACGGGTTCGGGCTGGGCGAGGAGCTTATTCTCAAACGCCTTGTTGAGCTTCTTGTAATCCCCGGCCTTGAGCCCCTTGGCCGCGGCGTAGGTTTGCATCTCGGCCCAGACCGCGTCGTCGACGCCCTGTCCGGGTTTCTTGATGAGTTGGCCGTCGGCGGAAAGCGCGGCATTGCCGTTGTCGTTGACGGCCACGCCCCAGGAAACCATCTGCAGGGCGGTGGCCACGTTGGCCTTGGTGGTGGCGGTTTGGGCGGCGATTTCCTGCAGTCTGGCCGAGTCGTTGCCTGATGTGCCGTGCTGGGCGCCGGACAGGCCGTAGGGAGCCAAGGCCTGGTGGATGGAGGCGGTCAGGCCCACCTGGATGCCCGTGCCCGAGGCCTCGATGCCGTGGGTGGTGCCGTTATTGAGGGCGATCCAGTCCGGATGGATGTCATGGGCATTGAGACCCCGGATGAGAAACAGGGCCTCGGCCGGGTGGACAGGCCCGAGGCGCCCTTGATTTCGCCCACCTCGGTCTCGTAGCCGGCATAGGCCGGCACCATGGGCGCCAGTGCGATGTTGGCCAGCAGATTTTCCGCGTCGGGCAGGTGGGAGGCGTCGATGGCGATGGAGGTGATGCCCGCCTCGAACATGGTGGGAATTTCGGCCTTGGCCACGGGGACGTCCTCGACGTTCTTGATGCCGTAGTGGTCGGCGTGGATGGCCACGGGCACGGTGATGTCGAGTTCGTTCATGGCTTGATCGGCCCAGGTGGCCAGATTCCACATGGACAGATCGCAGTAGTTCGCCTCGGACCGGGCGATTTCCAGGATGATGGCGGCGTTGGCCCGTTTGGCGGCGAGCAGCGCCCCGCGCAGCACGAAACTGTTGCGGCAGTTGGCGGCGATGGTCATGGCGCGGCCCTTGGCCCGCAGCGCCCGGTCAATGACCTTGCCGCTGACGATGAGCGCTCTGGAATGGGGGAACAGGCGCGCGATATTGGGCGGACGTCCGACAGCCAGGGCCTTGGCGAACGCGGAATCTTCCTTGGTCATGTCTTTGCCTCCTTGGCGGGTGATGGTCGATGGCGGTTTCGGGGATACCGGCGGCGACCGGCCGGCCGCCGGTGCGTTGCGCAAGGGGTGCCGGCCCTTCCTTCGCCTCGCCGCCGGAGGCGCCATGCCCTCCGGCGGAAAACAACATTGAGCCGCGCAATCGGTCGCCGGTTGCGTTTCTGGCCGGCCGGGAAGCGGTTTTCCCGGGAACTCAACCCCGTCGGATAGAGTTCCGGCACCCCATGGGCGTGAAGCACGGCCAGGGGCCGCCGGATTGTCGGCCACGGCGGCAAACAGGGCCGCCACCACCGGGGCCAGTCTGGCCCGCTCGACCGGATAGGGATTGGCGGCCAGCCGGGCGGCCAGCGTCTCCAGCCGGGCCAGATTGGCGTCGGCCGGGGCGGTCCGGCAGCGGCCCAGGAAATCGCAGGGCGACGATCTGGTCGGGCGAGGGCGGGGCCCCGGCGGCCACGTACACGGCTCCGCCGCAGACGGCGCAGCGCACTTCGCCGGGGGCCGTTTCGGCCACGGGGAATGTCCATTGGGCCGTGGTGTTGCCCAGGGCGTCGAATTTGCGCATGTGCAAAAAGCGGCTCTCGGCGGCCCAGCCATAGTCGGCGTGCGAGGGATCGTTCACACAGAACAGAATGCGCGAAAACATCCGCCAGCTCCTTTCCGGTCCCGGGACCGGCAAACCCTTTTCAGATTATAACGCCCGGCCCGAACACGCAACACGGGAGCCCGCCAGCACTGCGCCCCTTGGGGGATTTGTCTTTCATCCGCGGCGGGTTTCCGCTAGCGTCGGCGGCCGGGCCGGATGTCCGACGCCGGCCGGAGGGATGGGCAATGGTCGGGTATTGTTACGTATTGTGCGCCGCCGTGCTGTGGGGACTGATCGGACCGCTGTCCAAACTGGCCTTCGCCGCCGGCATGGACACGCTGGAAGTGGCTTTCTGGCGGACAGGACTGGCCTGGCTGCTGTTCGCGGTCCATGCCGTGACGCGGCATGAAACGCATCTTGCTCCGCGCGATCTGCCGGCCGTGGTCGGGTTCGGCGTGGTCGGCATCGCCGGACTGTTCGGCACCTACATGGTGGCCGTGGCCGCCGGCGGGGCGGCCTTGGCTTCGGTGCTCCTCTATACCGCTCCGGCCTGGGTGGCGCTTTTGTCCTGGCTGTTTCTCGGAGAGCCCATGGGCGGCTTCAAGGTGGCGGCCGTGGTGGCCACGGTGGCGGGGGTGGCCGGCGTCAGCTTCGGTGCCGGTCTGGGCGGCGGGGCGGGGCTCAGCGCCAAGGCCGTGTTTTTCGGCCTGCTTTCCGGCATGACCTACGCCCTCTACTATGTTTTCGGAAAATACTATCTCGGCCGCTACAAAACGCCGACCCTGTTCCTCTACGCCCTGCCCGTGGGCGCCCTGGTCCTGTTCCCCTTCGTGCGCTTCACCCGGCCGACCGTGCCGGGATTCCTGTCCTGCCTCGCCCTGGCCGTCTTTTCCACCTACGGCGCCTACTCGGTCTACTACGCGGGCCTCAAACGCCTGGAGGCCACCCGGGCGGCGGTGGTGGCCACCCTGGAGCCGGTGGTGGCGGCCGTTCTGGCCTATGTCCTGTTCGGCGAGTGCTTCGGCCTTTCGGGCTACATCGGGGCCGGACTCATCATCGGCTCGGTGCTGCTCACCATCTGGGACGGCGCCCGGGAACGGTTGCGCGCCCGCCTGCCGGCCAAAGCCTAAGGCACTATTTTGAGAGAACACTGCGCCATGGACCGGAGGGGAGGCTTCCGGCGGCCATAGGGTTTCACCCTTTGGAAGCCTATAATAATTCCAAGTCATTACGGTTTTGCCTCACGGAAAAATCACTGGGGTCGGTACGTGTGCGGTGGTCCTTTTCGGAAAAAGCCAGGCCTCTGGCGGTGTTTGTGCGGCCGTTCGGCCTGCCGGCTCGGCCACGCATCTCTGTGCCTGGGGCCAGCCCCGGGCTTTTTCACCCAACGCTGGCCCGGCAAAAGCACGAGGCGTTTCCCGCGCCCACGGGGACACGCGACAGGGCCGTTCTCCATGCCGCGGGAAAATTATGGCCGTACCGCAAAGAATCGCCGGCCCGCCGCCGATAGGACCTGCAGGGGCCGTATGGCCCAAGGCGGAGGACGGCCATGAGCGTGAGTGAAATCACCGGCCTTGAGGCTTCGCTCGAATCCGAGGATACCGGGACCGCCGGGGAAACCCTGGCAGCGACGGCCGGCAGCGCCAGCCAGGCCGCACCGGCCGTTGCCGCCGAACCCGATGCCGACCGGATCAGCATCGACGTCCTGTCCAAGGAACCCGTCAAAACCTTCGTGCTCGACGACGAGACCGGCACCATCCGCACCGTGCAGGTGGACCCGAAGACCGGCGAAAACATTCCCTTGCCGACGGGCGTCTTCCAAAGCGGCATCACGGCCTCGGTGCTCGGCAGCGCCTGCGGCGACTGCCTGGCCGAGCGGCCCCTCCTGCGGGAAACGGTCAACAGCCTGACCAACGCCCCCCAAACCGAGGTCGTGGATCCGAAAACCGGCGAGATATTGAAGATTGTCGACGAAAACGACTTTTTCGATCTGGACCAAGCCTTGCGGGAGTACGCGCGCAAATCCCTTTTGGACAAATCCGCCTAGTCGGGTCGGTCGGCTTGCCCTTTTCCGGGGCCTCGGCTAGGGGAAGGCCATCCGGCCAAATGGCGGCGGGACGCGGGTTGGCATCCTGCCGGGCCTTTTTCCAACGTGCAACTTTCCGGCTGCCGCATCCATGTTCCATCCCGAATCGCGCTTCTTTCCGCTTCGCTGCTTCCGGGTCGTCCTTATCGCCGCCGTCCTGCTCTATTTCGTTTTGGGCGCCTTGCTGGTCGCGGCCAATCGGCAGGCCCGTGGTTTTCGCGAACGCATCCTGGTCCTGGACGGAGTCGTGGACGACCTCCGCTTACAGACCCAAGCCATGGACTCCCTGGCCCTTTTGGCGGCTTCCACGGGCGAGCAGGTCTTCGCGGTCCGCCACGGCGACCACCTGTCCCGGGCGCAGGCCGACGTAAGGAAGCTGCTCGATCTTGCCTCCACTGCCGACGAACGCTTCCGCAAGACGCCGGTCGAAGCGCTTTTCCCTAGGATCGCGGCTATCCAGCGGCAGGCCCTGGCCCTGGCCGGACAAGGCCGGGGGCAGGAGGCCTGGGCCCTTTTGCGGGGGATCGACTACGAAACCGCCCAACAGGCCTTTCTCGATGCCCTCAATCGATTGGTTGCCTCCATCGAGTCCCGGGTGGAGGAGACGCTCTCCTTTCAGACGCGGTACACGGATATCGCCATCTGGTGCATCGTTTTTTTCGCCCCCTCTTGATCGGCGTGTCCGTGCTGCTGCTGCGGACGGCCCGGCGCCACATCCGTTCCGATTTCAAGGGGCGGATCGCCCTGCGGGAAAGCTCCCGTACCTTGGAATCCCTGCTCGACGCCACGACGGATCGCATCCTTCTGGCGGACTGGAACGGGCTGATCCTTTCCGTCAACAGCGCCGGGGCCGCCGGATTCGGCGTCTCCGCCAGCGAGGTCCGGGGGAAGCGTTTCTCCGACCTTTTCCCCGAATCCGTGGCCGCAAGTCGTCTCGACCGCCTGCGTCAGGTCATGACCACGGCCAAGGCGGCGCGCTTCACCGATACGCGCGGCGGCATCGTCTTCGACAACATCATCGCTCCGCTGCCGGATGCCGCGGGCGTGCCCCGGGGTGCAGTCCTTTTCGCCCGGGACGTGACCGCGCTCACCCGGGCCCGGGAACGGGCCGAAGCCGCCAATCGGGCCAAAAACGTCTTTCTGGCCACCATGAGCCACGAAATCCGGACGCCGCTAAACGGCATCCAGGGCATGGCCCAGGTGCTGGAAGGGACGGAACTGACCGACGACCAGCGGCAGTGTCTGGCCGATATCGAAACCGCCTCGGAGGTCCTTTTGTCGCTGGTCAACGCCGTGCTCGAACTGTCGCAACTCGAAGCCGGCCAGATGGAAACGGTTCACGCTCCCTTCGCCCTGGAGTCGATCCTGCAATCCGCGGTCACCAGCCATGCCCGGCAGGCCCGGGACAAGGGGTTGCGCCTGACCACAACCATCACCGACGACGTGCCGCAACTTCTTGTCGGCGACGGGGAACGGTTGCGGGAAGTCCTGGAACGCCTGACCGGCAATGCCGTCAAGTTCACCGAAACCGGCGAGGTGGCCCTGGCCGTCCGGCGGGACCATGTCCTGGATGTGGCCGGCCAGGAGGCGCGCGTCGCGGATGTGCTCTTTTCCGTCCGGGACACCGGCATCGGCATCGCGGCCAAGGACCAGGCGCGGATCTTCGAAACGTTCGCCCAGGTGGACGGCTCGGCCACCAGACGCTACGGCGGCACGGGACTCGGCCTGGCCATCGTCAGCCGGCTGGTGACCGCCCTCGGCGGGACGCTTCAGGTGCAAAGCCAACCCGGCCAGGGCAGCGTCTTTTCGTTTACGCTGCGCTTTGATCTCTCGGAAGAATAGGAAAAGACGGAGAGGCCTCCGGCGGCCGGGCGAGGCGCTGCCCCTCCCGGACCCTCACCGCCAGGGCGCTGCCCTGGACCTGCCGGGGGGAATCATTCCCCCCGGACCCCCTGTTCCCGGTGCGAGGGGTCCGGGGGGCATCATGCCTGCCAGCCGGCGTCCGGCCTCGGCCGCCGGAGGCATCCTATTCCTTACTCTTGGCGGCGTTGACGGTCTGGATGAGGCGCATGAAGGCTTCGCCGGTCCGGTGGAGCTGGGTGTAGTGCTGGGCGTAGTCGATATCCGCGCCGGACAGGGACTGGGCCAGCCGGATGTCTTCCAGGAAGCGGACCACGGCGGCCGGGTCGGGCTGGTCGCCGCACTGCTCGGCGATGGCGGTTTCGATCGTGGCGCGGATGGCCGGAACGGTTTCCGGGCGCAGGCGGGAGCAGATGGCGTCGAGCAGGGATGCCGGGCGAGTTATTGTCCAAGATAGGCCTTCCTTATGTCGGGGTTTTCACGCAGCCGTTCGGCCGTATCTTCCATGACCACCCGGCCTGTTTCCAGCACGTAGGCCCGGTCGGCCAATTTCAGGGCGATGTTGGCGTTTTGCTCGACGAGCAGGATGGTCATGCCGCGCTCTTCGTTGAGTGTGCGGATGATGCGGAAGATGTGCTGGGAGATCATGGGCGAAAGCCCGAGCGACGGCTCGTCGAGGAGCAGCATTTTGGGCCGGCTCATGAGCGCCCGGGCAATGGCCAGCATTTGCTGTTCGCCGCCGGACAGCGTGCCGCCGTATTGGCGGCGCCGCTCGAAGAGCAACCGGAAACAGGCGGAACACCGTGCCGCGGTCGGCTTCGATGCCGTCCGGATCGCGTCGGAAAAAGGCACCCATGTCCAGGTTTTCCTCGACGGTGAGCCGGGGGAAGATGCGCCGGCCCTCGGGCACCTGGCACAGGCCCCGGGCCGGGAGCTGGTCGGCCCGCGTGTCGGCGATGGAGGCCCCCTGGTAGCGCACCTCGCCGGCGGAGGCCGGCACGATGCCGCAGATGGTCATCAAGGTGGTGGATTTGCCCGCGCCGTTGGCGCCGATGATGGTGACGATCTCGCCATCCCCAACGGTCAGCGACACGCCGCGAAGGCCTGGATACGGCCGTAGTGGGCCGAAACGTTGTCCATTTCCAGAATCGCGGTCACGCTTGCCCCGCATCGTCCGAACGTTTGCCAAGTCGTGCCGCCGGCCACAGCCGGCCGGCCGCACCCACCATCATAAGGGCCATGGCCCCGCCGAAGGCCAGCATCCGGTAGAGTTCGAATTCCCGAAACATCTCGGGCAAAGCGACCAACGCCAGCGCCCCCAGGATGACCCCCGGAATGGAGCCCATGCCGCCCAGAACCACCATGGACAGCACCATGGCCGACTCGATGAAGGTGAAGCTTTCGGGGCTGACAAAGCGCATCCTGGCCGCGAAAAACGCCCCGGCCAGCCCGCCGAACACCGCGCCCAGGGCATAGGCCAGAAGCTTGAAGCGAAACGTGTCCACGCCCATGAGTTCGGCCGCGGTCTCGTCCTCGCGGATGGCCTCGAAGGCCCGGCCGATGCGCGAAAAAATTGATCCGGCGCACGGCGATGATGGTACACACGGCCAGGGCCAGGATGACGTAGTACAGGTATTCGAGCTTGCGCAGGGCCAGGTATTCGAAGGAGAAGCTGCCGCCCGAAAAAATGCGGGAGATAGACGCCCGGCGGCTTGATGCCGAGGATGCCGTTGGGGCCGCCGGTCAAATCCATCCAGTTGTTGAGCACGATGCGCACGATCTCGCCGAACCCCAGCGTCACGATGGCCAGGTAGTCGCCGCGCATCCGCAGCGTCGGATAGCCGATCACGCAGCCGGCCGCGGCGGCGAACAGGGCGCAGATGGGCAGGCACACCAGAAGGGAATGGCGTAATGCACCGAGAGCAGGGCGTAGGTGTAGGCCCCGACGCCGTAGAAGGCGATGTAGCCGAGGTCGAGCAGGCCGCACAGGCCGACCACCACGTTAAGCCCCAGGCCCAGGCAGATGTAGACCAGGACGTTTATCGCCACGTCCTGGGCGTAGCGGTTGTCAGCAGGGG
>Ga0268359_12057_pt1 | contig 13516 bp, 16 predicted proteins | sample BioMet11_FD_194416 | JGI IMG/M metagenome (GOLD analysis project Ga0268359, IMG submission 194416) | Sewage microbial communities from Oakland, California, United States - Biofuel 11 (PacBio Assembly) | ecosystem: Engineered > Wastewater > Sewage > Unclassified | place: USA: California | collected...
CACCGCACGCTGACCCACGTCTTCGACATCAAGCCCACGGACATCTTCTGGTGCACGGCCGACCTGGGCTGGGTCACGGGCCACAGCGCCGTGTCTACGGCCCGCTGCTCGCCGGCACCACCACGCTGCTCTACGAGGGCCATCCCAACTATCCCCAGGCCGACCGCATGTGGCACATCGTGTCCAAGTACGGGCGTGACCATCTTCTACACCGCGCCCACGCTCATCCGCCTGCTCATGCGCTTCGGGCCGCAGTACCCGCGCCAGCACGACCTCTCGACCCTGCGCCTGCTGGGCAGCGTGGGCGAGCCCATCGGCCCGGAGACCTGGCTCTGGTACTACCGCCACATCGGCCGCGGCGAATGCCCGATCCTGGACACCTGGTGGCAGACCGAGACCGGCATGTTCATGGTCTCGCCCCTGCCCATCAGCCTGCTCAAGCCGGGCAGCGTGACCCGGCCCCTGCCGGGCGTGGAGGTGGACGTGGTGGACCGCGAGGGCCGGCCCGTGCCGCCGGGCCAGGGCGGCCTGCTCGTGGTGACCCGGCCCTGGCCGGCCATGATGACCGGCATCTACGACCCCAAGGGCGACGGCGAGGCCCGCTACCGCGAGGCCTTCAACCGCTTTCCGGGCTGGTACCTGGCCGGCGACGTGGCCAAGCGCGACGAGGACGGCTACCTCTGGATCCAGGGCCGCGCCGACGACGTGCTGAACATCGCCGGGCACCGCCTGGGCACGGCCGAGCTGGAGAACGCCTTCCGCGCCCACCCGGCCGTGGCCGAGGCCGCGGTCATCGGCGTGCCGGACAAGATCAAGGGCGAGGCGGCCAAGGCCTTCGTCATCCTCAACCCCGGCTACGCGCCCTCGGACGAGCTGATCCTGGAGCTCAAGAAGCACATGCGCAAGGAGCTCGGCCCCGTGGCGGTGATCAAGAGCGTGGAGTTCCGCGAGGCCCTGCCGCGCACCAAGAGCGGCAAAATCCTGCGCCGCGTGCTCAAGGCCGCGGAGCTGAACCTGGACCCCGGCGATCTGTCCATGCTGGACGAGGCGGAAGAGCCGAGCCCGGCGGCAGATTCAGGGCGATGAGCCGGGCCGGCGCCTCCGGCGGAAGCTCCAGGATGTTCAGGCAGCAATAGTCCTGGCCCAGGCGGAAGATCTCCGAGAGCGGCAGGCCCAGGGCCCGGCACAGGCAGGTGCGGTTCACGCCGGCGTGGGCCACCACCAGCGCCAGCCCGCCGGCGGGCAGGGTCTGCTCCAGCGTGGCGCAGAAGCGCCGCTGGGCCTGGCCCAGGCTCTCGCCGCCCTCGGGCGCGACATGGGCGATGTCCGCGCCGCGCCGCTCGAACTCGCCGGGAAAACGCGTGCGGATCTCGTCCGCGGTGAGCCCCTGCCACGCGCCCATGTTCACCTCGCGCAGGCCGGCCAGGGGCGTGGCGGAGCGGCCGGTTCCGGCCAGGGCCAGGGCCGCCGTCTCGCGGCAGCGCAGCAGGTCCGAGCACCACACGCCGTCGAGCGGCAGCCCGGCCAGCACCGGGGCCCAGGCGGCGGCCTGCGTCCGGCCCAGCGCCGAAAGCGGCAGATCGCGCTGGCCCACGTAGCGCCGCGCGTCGTCCAGCCCCAGGTCGCCGTGGCGCAGCAGCAGCAGGGTCAGGGGGGGCCTGTTCCGTCATTCCTGTTCCTCCATGGCGAGAATCGTCGCGATGTCCGCCCCGGCCGCGGCCTCCACGCGCGCGCGCATGGCCTGGGCGTTGGCCAGCCGGCGGCGGATGGCCGCGCAGACCGCGGCGTCGGCGGCGAAGGCCTCCAGCTTTTCCTGAAAACGGGTCTCCACGGACACGCGCGCGGGCCCGCGCACCAGCTTGTCCGCCAGGTAGACCAGCTCGCGCTCGGTGATCTCCGGCGCGTCCTCCGGCCGGATGTCCCGGTGCGCGGCGACGATGCGCGCCGCCCGGCCGTAGCCCAGGCCGTCCAGCACGGCCGCGCCGGCCGCCTCGTGCCCGGCCGCGCCCTTGGCGATGTCGTGCGCCAGAGCGGCGGCCTCCACCAGCTCCAGGTCCAGCGCCGCGCCCCGCGCATTGAGCGCGCGGGCCAGGGCCAGGGCCGCCCGGGCCACGCCCCGGCCGTGCGCCAGGCCGCGCTCCCCGGCCCCGAAGAGCGCCAGCAGGGCCTCGGCCTGGGCCGGGAGGGGGATGTCCAGACGCTGCGCGCGGGCCCGCGCCGCCTCCAGGGCCTCGGGCGTGTCCGCGTCGCAGTGGATGCCCGCGTCGGCCACGAACACGTCGGCCGCGCCCTGCCGGACCTCCAGGGCCGCCAGGGCCCCGGCCAGGCCGTCCGCGCCGGAGTACGCCGCGAGGGCCGCGGCCCAGCGTGCGGCGATGAGCGGCGGGTGGCCGCGCCGGCCCAGGAAGATCGGATGCAGCACCGCCGGCGCGCCCGCGCCGGAGGCGAAGCTGTCCAGCAGCAGGCGCAGGGTGTACGGCCGCACGAGGGGGATGTCCACGGGCAGAACGAAGAAGGCCTCGACGTCCGGCGGCAGCGCGGCCAGGCCGGCCTGCACCGAGGTGAACATGCCCTCGGCGTGGCGCGGGTTGTCCACGCAGCGCAGGGGCAGGCCGCTTTCGGTCAGGCGCGCGGCCTCGGCACGGGTGGCTTCCGCGCGGCAGCCGGCCACAACGAGGCAGTCGGCCGCGCCGACGGCGGCGAACAGCCGCGCCGCGCGCTCCAGCAGGCTTTGGCCGCCGATGCGGACCAGGGGCTTGTGCTCGCCCAGGCGCGAGGACGCCCCGGCGGCCAGAATCACGGCGGAAAATCGCGGCATGCGCCCTCCCACGGACAGTCTGTGCGCAGCATACGCGCCGGCGGCGCGGCGCGCCAGCCCCCGCCGGCGCCCCCGGTCCTTGTGCCAATCCGCACAGCGGTCCGCGACTCTCGACGCCGGAGTGCGCAGGAACTAGGCTGCGCCCCATGGCTGCACAAAGACCAGACGCGCCGGAGGAGCGGGCGGCGGAAGCGGCCGCCGACCAAGCGCCGGCGACCATCCGCCTGCACCTCTGGCTGGAGCGCGACGGCGAGCCCTGCCTGGGCATGGGCCGCGCGCAGCTCCTGCTTGCGGTGGAGCGTCAGGGCTCGATCAAGCAGGCGGCGGAAAGCATGGGCATGAGCTACCGCGCGGCCTGGGGCAAAATCCAGCAGAGCGAGCGCGTGCTCGGCGTGAAACTGGTGGAGAGCCGCGGCGCGCGGCGCGCCGGCGTGCGTCTGACCCCGGAGGCCCGGACGCTCGTGGCGGCCTTCGAGGCCTGGTTCGCGGCCGTGGAGCGGGCCGCCCTGGCGGAGGCCGAACGGCTGCTGCCCTTCCCGGCTGCGGCCTTCGCATCCGCGGACGGGACGACGGACGGCGCAGCGGGCGGCGCAGCGGACGGCGCGGTGTCAACTCTTTAATATGTTAAAGATAACATATTGTTTTTCTGCCGTTTTTCCCCAAATTCCGTTGACCCGCCCCTGGCCTTGTGCCTAGCATGACGCCAATCCTGGCCGCCATGGAGAGGCAATTCCGAAGCGCCCCGCGGCCTGGGCGCCGGGCAGCAATCGTCAAGGGAGGAGGATGCTTATGGGCATCTCACGGCGAACGTTTCTGAAAGCCACCGGGGCGGGGGCGGTCGGCCTGGCCCTGGGGCAGCTAGGCATCGACCTGGCCCCGGCGCAGGCCTATGCGGCGGGGCTCAAGACGGCGGGCTGCAAGGAGGTCATCTCCATCTGCCCGTTCTGCTCCTGCTGTTGCAACACCATCTTCAGCGTCAAGGGCGGCAAAATCATCAGCGTCGAGGGCGACCCGGACTATCCGGTGAGCGGCGGCGGCCTCTGCGCCAAGGGCGCGGCCCTGCTGTCCATGCACGTGAACAAGCACCGCGTCACCAAGCCCCTGTACCGCGCCCCCGGCAGCGCCAAGTGGGTCGAGAAGGACTGGGCCTGGACCATCAACCGCATCGCCCGCAGGTGAAGGACACCCGCGACAAGGACTTCATCACCAAGGACGCCAAGGGACGCGGCGTGAACCGGCTGGAGTCCGTATTCCAGCTCGGCTCCTCGCAGATGGACAACGAGGAGTGCGCCGTCTTCCACCAGATGCTTCGCGGCCTGGGCGTGGTCCACATGGACCACCAGGCACGTATCTGACACAGCGCCACTGTAGCGGCTCTGGGAGAGTCGTTCGGACGCGGCGCAATGACCAATCACTTCACCGACATCGCCAATGCCGATGCGGTGCTCATCATGGGTTCCAACGCGGCGGAGCATCACCCCATCGCCTTCAAGTGGGTGCTGAAAGCCAAGGAAAAAGGCGCTCCCGTCATCCACGTTGACCCGAAATTCTCCCGTACCTCCGCGCGCAGCACGTTCCACGTGCCCCTGCGCTCCGGAACGGACATCGCCTTCATGGGCGGCATGGTGAAGTACATCCTCGAAAACGGGCTGTACTTCAAGGACTACGTCGTCGACTACACCAACGCCGCCTTCATCGTCGGCGAGAAGTTCGCCTTCAAGGATGGCATGTTCTCCGGCTACAACGCCGAGAAAAAGACCTTACGACAAGAGCACCTGGGCCTTCGAGAAGGACGCGAACGGCGTGCCCAAGCGCGACGCCACGCTCCAGCATCCCCGCTGCGTGTATCAGCTGCTCCGGCAGCACTACTCGCGCTATGATCTGGACAAGGTCTCGGAGACCACCGGCGTCACCAAGGAGAACCTGCTGAAGGTCTACCAGCCTTCTCCGCCACGGGCAAACCGGACAAGGCCGGCACCATCCTGTACGCCCTGGGCTGGACGCAGCACTCGGTGGGCGTGCAGAACATCCGCCTGTCGGCGATCATCCAGCTCCTGCTCGGCAACATCGGCGTCGCCGGCGGCGGCATCAACGCCCTGCGCGGCGAACCCAACGTCCAGGGCTCCACCGACCACGCCATCCTCTACCACATCCTGCCGGGCTACCACGCCATGCCGCACGCCGGCTGGCCCACCCTGGCCGACTACCTCAAGGCCAACACGCCGGTCACCAAGGATCCCCTCAGCGCCAACTGGTGGGGCAACCGGCCCAAGTACGTGGTGAGCCTGCTCAAGAGCTGGTTCGGCGACAACGGCACCGAGGCCAACGGCTTCGGCTACGACTTCCTGCCGAAGCTGGAGCCGGGCGAGGACTACTCCTACATCTTCCTCTTCGACCGCATGTACAAGGGGAAGGTCAAGGGCGGCTTCGTCTACGGCACCAACCCGGCCCAGAGCGCGCCCAACACCCACAAGGTCCGCGCCAGCCTGGACAAGCTCGACTGGCTCGTGGTGGGCGAACTGCACCACACCGAGACCAGCGAGTTCTGGCACCGGCCCGGCGTCGATCCCAAAAAGATCAAGACCGAGGTGTTCCTGCTGCCCTCCGCCCAGCGCGGCGAAAAGGACGGCACGGTGAGCAACTCCGGCCGCTGGCACATGTGGCACTACAAGGCCGCCGAGCCCCTGGGCGAAAGCAGGCCCATGGGCGCCATGGCCGTGGACATCATGAACGCCGTGCGCGCGCTCTACGCCAAGGAAGGCGGCGCCTTCCCCGATCCCATCCTCAAACTCGACTGGCCCAAGGCCTATGAGCCCGAGGCTCTGGCCAAGCGGATCAACGGCCTCTTCACCCGCGACACCAAGATCGGCGACAAGGAGTACAAGAAGGGCCAGCTGGTGCCCGGCTTCGCCAATCTCCAGGCCGACGGCTCCACCAGCAGCTACAACTGGCTGTATTGCGGCGGCTACACCGAGACCGAGGGCAACCTCTCCAAGCGCCGCGACCTGACCCAGACCCCCATGCAGGCGGCCATCAACCTCTACCCGAAGTTCTCCTGGGCCTGGCCCGTGAACCGCAGGGTGCTGTACAACCGCGCCAGCGTGGACAAGAACGGCAAACCCTTCAACCCGGCCAAGGCGGTCATCGCCTGGGACGGCTCCAAGTGGGTGGGCGACGTGCCCGACGGCCCCTGGCCTCCGCTGGCCACCGGCAAGGGCAAGTACCCCTTCATCATGACCACCGAGGGCCACGCGCAGCTCTTCGGGCCCGGACGCGAGGACGGCCCCCTGCCCGAGCACTACGAGCCGGCCGAAACCCCGGTGAAGGCCCACGCCTTCTCCCGGCAGCTCAACAACCCCTGCATGAAGGTGGCCACGAGCGAGATGGACAAGCTGGCCGCCCCGGCCGATCCGCGCTTCCCCATCGTGCTCACCACCTACAGCATGACCGAGCACTGGTGCGGCGGCGGCGACACGAGAAACACCCCCGCCCTCCTGGAGGCCGAGCCCCAGCTCTACGTCGAGATGAGCCCCCAGCTGGCCGAGGAGAAAGGCATCAAGAACGGCGACGTGGTCGTCGTGGAAAGCATCCGCGGCAAGGTTGAGGCCGTGGCCATGGTCACGGTCCGTCTGCGTCCCTTCGTCGTGCAGGGCAAGGTCGTGCACGAGATCGGCATGCCCTTCTGCTTCGGCTGGACCACGCCGAAGTGCGGCGACGCGACCAACAGGCTGACTCCCTCGGTGGGCGACCCCAACACCACCATTCCGGAGTACAAGGCCTGCCTCGTGAACATCGCCAAGGCCAAGAAGGTCACCGAGCTGTAGGCGAGGAAAGGAGCGAAACCATGCCAAAGGCGTTTCTCATCGACACCACGCGCTGCACGGCCTGCCGCGGCTGCCAGGTGGCCTGCAAGGAATGGAAGGGCTTCCCCGCCGTGCCGACCAAGCAGCGCGGCACGCACCAGAATCCGCCCGACCTGACGCACTACAACTTCAAACTCGTCCGCTTCGCCGAGCACGTGGAGAACGGCCAGATCCACTGGAACTTCTTCCCGGACCAGTGCCGCCACTGCCTCGACCCGGGCTGCAAGTCCGGCGCAAGCCTGCCGGACTCGATCATCCAGGACAAGGAGACGGGCGCGGTCATCTACACCGAGAAGACCGCCAAGGAGGACTTCGAGGACCATCCGCTCCTCCTGCCCCTATGACATCCCGCGCCAGGACCCCAAGACCAAGCGCATCGTCAAGTGCGACATGTGCATCGACCGGGTCCGCGCCAACCTCAAGCCCATGTGCGTCAAGACCTGCGCCATGGGGGCCATGAACTTCGGCGAGCGCGAGGACATGCTCAAGCTCGCGGCCGAACGCCTGGCCTTCGTGCAGAAGGACTTCCCCAAGGCCCAGCTCTGCGACATGGAGAACGTCAGCGTCATCTACCTGGTGGCCGACGCGCCCACCACGTATCACAAGTACGCCGTGGCCGACGCCTCCGGGGCGCCGGGGCTCACCCGGCACGACATGCTCGCCGGTCTCCTCGGCCCCCTGCGCAAGGCGGCCGGAAACATCGCCGGCTAGCGCAACTCGACGATTCGGGTTAGACAACGGCGGGGCCGTCCGGCAACCTCCAGAGCCGGGCGGCCCCGCCCATGTTCCAAACCCAGGAGAAAACCATGCCCGAAGCCGCCCCCTCCCCGCGCCTGTCCGCCATCGGCAGGTCCCTCGCCCGCTCCCGCGCCGAACTGCCGGCCCTGACCGCCCTGTTCGACGCCTTCGGCCCGCTCCTCGAAGCCCAGGCCCGCGTGCGCGAGGCCGCGCCCGGCTGGCGGGGGGCCCCCCCGGCCTTCGACCCCGAGCGCTTCTGCCAGGGGGCCTTCCTCCTGGCCGACGAGGGCTTTCAGGACATGAGCCCCGAGCTGCCCGCGGCCGCCCGGACCCTTCTGCCGGTCATGGCCGCCGCCTTTCCGGCCCTGGCCCCGGATTTCGACGCCCTGGCGCAGGCCCTGGCCGCCGGCGCGCTGCCGGCGCAGGCCCTGGCCGCCGCAGCCTTCGGCGAGGCCCTGGAGGTCCCCGGCGTCGGACCGCAGGCCCTCGCGTTCGCCGCCGCCGAGCTCGCCCGGCCCTTCCTCGCCCGCCAGGCCGAGGACCTCCTCGCCGGCGTCAAGGACCTGCCCTGGCGGCAAAGCCTCTGCCCGGTCTGCGGCTCCGCCCCGAACATGAGCGCCCTGCGCCGCACCAGCGACCCCTCGGAATTCATCCAGGCCCACGGCGGCAAGCGCTTCCTGCGCTGCTCCTGCTGCTCCGCCGAATGGTCGTACAAACGCGTGTCCTGCCCGGCCTGCGGCTGCGAGGAGCCCGACGAGCTGACCATCATCCGCGCCGAGGGCCCGCGCGACTTCGAGCGCATCGACGCCTGCAAGCGCTGCAAGAGCTTTCTGCCCTGCCTGGACACCACCGAACTCGTGGACGCGCCGGATCTCGACGTGGCCGCGCTGGCCATGCTGCCGCTGTGCTCCCGCGCCCGGCAGGAAGGCTACGCCCATCTCGCCCCCCTGCCCTGGAGCGAGCTGTAGCGGCGGCGGACGTCCGGGGGCTGTGCGCGCCCCCTGCGCCCCCTGCGCCTCCTTGCGGGGGGGGGGGCGTAGGGTCGTGCGGGATGTCGCGGCTTCGACAGGCGGAAGGACGGGGCGACGAAGCCCCCTTGCGGCGGCTACGGCCGCAGGGCCAGGGCCAGACAGGTGATGTCGTCGAACTGTTCGGCCGCGCCGGCGAAGGCGTCCACGGCGGCCACCACCCCATCGACCATCTCCGCGGCGGGCCGCGCGCGCAGCTCCCGGAGCAGCCGCTCCAGCCGCTCTGAGCCGAAGAGTTCGCCGCCGGGCGCAAGGGCCTCGGTGACGCCGTCGGTATACAGGAACAGACGGTCGCCGGGGGCGAGCCGCGTCTCCGCGGCCGTGTAGCCGGCCGTTTCCAGCACGGCGGCGGCCGGGCCGGTGGGCGGCAGGATCTCCGCCGCGCCGCCGGCGCGCAGCAGCCAGGGCGGATTGTGCCCGGCGTTGCAGTAGCGCAGGAGCCCCGTGTCCAGGTCGAGCACGCCGAAGAACAGCGTGACGAACATGCACATCGAGTTGTTCTCCGCCAGCACGGCGTTGAGCCGCGCCAGGCAGCGGTCCACGGGCAGGCCGGTCCCGGCCACGGAGCGCAGCACGGTGCGGCACATCATCATGAACAGCGAGGCCGGGACGCCCTTGCCGGAGACGTCGCCCACGGCCAGCGCCAGCTGCCCCTCGCCGACGGGGAAATAATCGTACAGATCGCCGCCGATCTCGCGCATGGGCCGCATGAAGGCGTGCAGGTCCACGGGCAGGGGGCTGTCCGAGGGCAGGGGGACGCGGCAGCACGGAACGCTGGATGTGCATGGCCATGTCCATCTCCTGCTGGCGCAGGCGCTTGGACTCGATCTCGCCGACCATGCCCATGAAGGTCTGGGCGAAGGGCCCCAGCTCCGCGGCGCGGGCGGCCATGCCCCGCAGCATGGTCGAGTTGAAGTCCTCGCGCTGGAGTTCGCGCGCGGCGATGGAGAAGAAGGCCAGGGGCCGGTTGGCCAGCATGAGCCGGCGGCCGAGCTCGGCGAGGATGGCCCGCGCGGCCTTGGGCGATTCCGCCAGGGCGTCGAGCATGGCCTGGCCCTCCACGCGCAGCAGCCGGGCCGGCCCCCGGGCCACGAGGGTGGCGTTGCGCGGCTCCCGGGCGAAGACCGCGACCTCGCCGATGAGTTCGCCGGCCGCGACGCAGGCCGCCCGCACCGGGCCGAAGCCCATGTCCACGATGACGTCCAGCTCGCCTTCGAGCACGATGAACATGCAGTCGCCCGGCTCGCCCTGGCGGACGAGAACCTGGCCATCGTCCAGCCCGACGGGCGCGGCCGTCGCCAGCAGCCCGGCCGCGGCCTCGCCGAACAGGCTGGCCACGCCCGGCGGAAGTGTGGCGGAAACATCCTGGGGGGGAGTGTCCACGGGGTCAGTCCTTGCGCTGCGCTTCGGCTAGTCGTCGAAGCGTTTGGTCAGCCCGGCGTAGGCGTCGATGCGCCTGTCGCGCAGAAACGGCCAGCCGCGCCGCACGGCCTCGATGCGCTCGGGGTCGACCTGGGCCAGGAGGATGGTCTCCTCGTCGGCCGGGGCCTGGGCCACGAGGTCGCCCATGGGGCCGGCCACGAAGCTGGAGCCCCAGAACTCGATGCCCGCGCCCTGGGCGTTGTCGCCGTCGGCCAGGGGGCGCTCCAGGCCGATGCGGTTGGCGGCGGCGATGTAGCAGCCGTTGGCCACGGCGTGGCCGCGCTGCACGAGCTGCCAGGCGGCGCGCTGCTCGTCGCCCAGGAGGTCCTTCTCCGCCGGGTGCCAGCCGATGGCCGTGGGGTAGAAGATGACCTCCGCGCCCTTCAGCGCGGTGAGGCGGGCGGCCTCGGGGTACCACTGGTCCCAGCAGACGCAGACGCCGATGCGGCCCACGTGGGTGTCCACGGCCAGGGGGCCCAGGTCGCCGGGGGTGAAGTAGAACTTCTCGTAAAAGGCCGGGTCGTCGGGGATGTGCATCTTGCGGTAGCGGCCCAGGAGCTCCCCTTCGCGGCCGAGGACGGCGGCGGTGTTGTGGTACAGGCCGGCGGCGCGCTTCTCGAACAGCGAGACGACGATGGCCGTTCCGGTGCGCTTGGCCAGCGCGGCGAAGGCCCCGGTGGTGGGGCCGGGCACGGGTTCGGCCAGGTCGAAGAGGCGCGCGTCCTCCTGCTGGCAGAAATAGGGGCCGAGGAAGAGCTCCTGGAGGCAGATGACGTCGGCCCCGAGCCCGGCGGCGCGCTCGCACAGGGCGAGGTTGGCCTCCAGGTTCTCCGCGGCGCTGCCGCGGCAGCCGGTCTGGATCAGGGCGACGGTGTAGAGCTTGCGGTGCATCACGGCCTCCCCGTGGCTGGAATGAAAACGCCGGGGCGGGCTGTGCTGCCTGCCCCGGCGCGGGTTCGCGTCGTCGGTCGCGCTACTTGGGGTTCTGGGCGTCGATGACCTTGACCCCGAATTCCTTCACCGTATCGGGCGGTTTGAAGAACACGGCCATGAACGGCGTGTCCATGCCGGTCTTCAGATAGGTGTTGCTGGTCAGGATGCCGACCTCGGAGGACAGGCTGGCGTTGATCTCCTCCTCGCTCTGCACCTGGAGCTGGAATTGGGAGAGGGTGTTGCCGCAGAGGAGCTGCTTGGTGGCGAGCACGTGGCCCTTCTCGTCGAAGAGGCTGATCTCGACCTTGATGCGCTCCTTGGGCGTGGTGAAGTTGTTCACGGCCTTGCCCTCGACCACGAAGATGTTCCCGGCCTTCTCGTTGGGGATGTAATACTGGCGGACGTTGCGCAGGGCGATGTCCTTGACCTTTTCGGCGCTGTCCGCGCCTTCCTTCTTGGCGCTGGAGCTCAGGAAGGGGATGTTCATCTTCGTCCAGGGCTTGAAGTAGAACGCGGCCCCGCCGCAGACGGCCAGGAGCCCGAGCACCACGCCGAGGGTGATCCACTTCTTCTTGCCGGAGGCCTTTTCCTTGGGCTTGGGCGCGTCCAGGGAGACCCCGCCGCCGAGGCTGTTCAGGAAGTCGTCGTCCTTGGCCGCGGGTGAGCCGGAGGATTCGGCGAAGGGGCCGGCCGCGGGCTCGTCGTCGGCATGGCCGCCCGGCGCGGCCGGGGATTCGTCCTCGTCGCCGGCGGGGCCGGCCGCGGGCTCGTCGTCCTCCCAGGGCATCTTCTTGGCGGCGGCGGGAGCGCCCAGCGGACCTTCCGGCTCGTCGTCCTCCCAGGGCATCTTCTTGGCGGCCGGGGCTTCCGGAGCCTCGGGCTCGGGAGCGGGGGCCGGCGCGGGCTTCGGAGCCGGCTTGGGCGGGGCCGGCGGGGCGGCCGGCTTGGTCTCGGCGGCGGAAAGATCGGCCAGCTCCTGGTCGAAGTCCTTGCCCGGAGGCATGACGGTGAAGACGTGCTTGCAGCGCGCGCAACGGACCTTGCTTCCGTTGGGCGCAATTTTCTCCTCGGGCAGGTTGTACTTGCTCTGGCAATTGGGGCAGGCGACGATCATGGCAACTCTCTTGCTGGTTTAGCCCTGTTGCGGGACGAGTTCATAGATGGCGTCCAGCTCGCGGTATTTCTCCGCGTAGTCCATGCCGTATCCCACAATGAAACCCTTTTGAATGGTGAATCCGGCAAAGTCAACCGTCAGGTCGATTTCGCGCCGCTCGCGCTTGTCCACGGCGGCGCAGACGCCGACGCTCCTCGCGCCGCGCTTGCCCAGCACGTCGAGCAGGAACTGCACGCTGCGGCCCGTGTCCACGACGTCCTCGACGATGAGCACGTGCTTGCCGGTGATGTCCACCTCCATGTCCTTGCTGAAGATGGTCTTGCCGCCGCGGGTGGTGCCCGCGCCGTAGCTGGACATGCGCACGAAGTCGAACTCCATGGGCCGGTCGATGTGGCGCACGAGGTCGGCGAAGAACAGGAACGCGCCCTTGAGCACGCAGACGAGCACGAGCGGCTCCGCCGCGGGGTAGCGGGCGGTGACCTGCGCGCCGATTTCGGCCACGCGGGCGTGCAGGGTTTTGGAGTCGATGACGGTCACAAGCATATCAGACATCGGAACCACCATTAAAGTTCCATGAGCATGGCGATTTCATCGCAGTCCGGGAAGCGCGGGCAGTTCAGGCAGTCGCTCCAGACCTTTTGCGGCAGGCTGTCCTTGCCCACCTCGGCGAAGCCCATGTGCTTGAAGAAGGGCACGGTGTTGGTGAGGGCGAAGACGCGGTAGATGCCCAGGGTCACGGCGTCGGACAGGCAGGCCTCCACCAGCCGGCGGCCCAGGCCCTGGCCGCGGCCCTCCCGCGCCACCACCAGGGAGCGCACCTCGGCCAGGTTCTCCCAGCAGATGGACAGGGCGCAGCAGCCCAGCACCTCGTCGCTTTTGTCCTCGTCCACGATGACGAAGAAGTCGCGCAGGTGGCTGTAGAGCTGGTTGAACGAGCGCGGCAGGACCAGCCCGTCGTCGGTGCTGACGTTCATGAGCAGCTTGTGGATGCCCTTGACGTCGGTGATGCGCGACTTGCGCAGCTGCATGCTCACGAGCCCTTCACCAGCTGCCCGATGACCGAGTCGAGCATCTCGAAGGGATAGGCCCCGGCGCTGTTGAAGGCCACCTGGCCGGCCTTGTCCAGGATGAACAGGGCGGGAATGGTCTTCACGCCGTATTCCGAACCGACCTCGGCCTTGGACAGGTACACGGGCACGCTGGTGGGCCGGGCGCTCAGGTAGCCCTTCATGGCCGACTCGGTGTCGTCCACGCTCACGGCCATTATGTCCAGCTTGTCCGCCGGGTACTTGGCGCGCAGCTGCTCCAGCACGGGCAGCTCGGTCTTGCAGGCCGGGCACCAAGTGGCCCAGAACATGACCAGGGTCACCTTGCCCTTGTTCGCGGCGAAGTGCTTCTCCAGCCCGGGCAGATCGAGCGTCTCCAGGGCGGCGCCGGCCGGAGCCTCCTTGGCCTGCTTGGGCGGATTGCCGGAGCAGGCGGCCAGGGACAGCGTGAGGACGGCGGCCAGCAGCAGGGCCAGCGGCGTGCGCAGTCTGATCATTCTTCTTCTCCTCGGCCGGGGCCCCTGCGGGGCGCTCGCGGACGCCGCCCCGAATGG
>Ga0268359_11373_pt1 | contig 13469 bp, 9 predicted proteins | sample BioMet11_FD_194416 | JGI IMG/M metagenome (GOLD analysis project Ga0268359, IMG submission 194416) | Sewage microbial communities from Oakland, California, United States - Biofuel 11 (PacBio Assembly) | ecosystem: Engineered > Wastewater > Sewage > Unclassified | place: USA: California | collected...
CGCCTCAGGTCGTTGAATCTTGGAGATACCAGGAGAACTGGAACCTCTTCTCCACCCCGCAGCCCCGCAAGCGATAGTTGCCCACAGTAAGTCTGCTCCCTTCCGGGCCTCGACCGGTTTCCGCGGTTATGGTATGAAGACCTGCTCTCCAGCAAACCCGCATACCTGCTCCATCCAAGCAGGACGGGGCTTCTCCGTTGAGATTCCAGGCTGGAGTCCCTTCGACGCATCTTCCTTTGGCTTCGTCCCCCGCGTATCGGCGATTTCGGGTTACAGGTAACGCCGGGCTACCCAGACTAGCTCATCAGCTATACAAAGTCACTTGTAATATATAAAGATATGCCAGTCATATCCCTCCCGATATCTGTTTTTCATACTGGAACGTGAATGTTCAATCGGCCTTGAAAGAAAAAGGTAAAGAGAGTGAGACTATTGAGTGAGACTATTTTTTAAACGGCTTAGATAAATATTAAGATAGATTCAGAGGGACTTAATAAGAGGGGCTTAAAATATGTAAGGAGAAATAAATTACCCTATTTATTTATACGTTATTTTTCAAAATAATGTATAAATAAATCTGAAACAGCTATATAGCACACTAAAGTATCGGTAAAATGGGGAGAATTTGGGGAATTTCTATGAAATGTGGAGTTGCAATTGACCTTGGAACAAGTGGGTATCGAGCTCAAAAAATCGATCTTGATACAGAAGAGATCCGAAGAACAGTGATAACTTTAAGGAATCCTCTTCCCGGAGCTAACGTGATGGATCATATGGATTTCGCAATTCACTATGGTCAGGATCTCGCACATGGACTTTCTATAAATGCAGTAAAGAACCTATTTCAGGCTCTTGATGTGAAAAGCGAAGAACTTGAAAGACTTTCAATATGTGGGAACCCAATTCAGCTATCCATCTTTCAGGGGATAAGCATTGAAGACCTGGCCTATGCAGGAGAACGAAAGAAAAAGAAGTACAATATACAGGAGCAGGACAGAAGTGCGAGAATTGTACATAGCAGCGAAATTCCCGAGCTTGATGAATATGATTGTGAGATCGTAGTTCCTCCTGCAATAAAACATGAAGTCGGGGCCGATGCCCTTGCCCTGATAATAAAATCCGGAATGCTCGATAGCGACGAAATTTCAATTGCTACGGACTACGGGACCAATGCAGAGATGGCCCTCAAAGTGAAGGATATTATTTATACGGGATCTGCAGCTGCTGGCCCTGCCCTCGAAGGACAGCAGATAAGGCATGGAAACCTTGCGTCTCCGTACGTCATATCAGATTTTGAATTCGAGAATGGGGGGTTAAGGAACTACGTCCTGAGTGAAGAAATGAAACCAGTTCCCGGAGATATAATCGATCCGGCAACCGGGGAAATCCTTGAGGAAGGTCAGATCAAAGCCAAAGGAATCACAGGTACCGGGGTTATAGCTCTGATAGAAAAAGGAATTGAACATGATCTTATAGAGCTCCCAAGGATTAAAACTCCGGATGAGCTTATTCATCTGCAAAACCGGATGGATTTCTCTGAAAAAGACCTGAAGGAAGCCGGAAAAGCTATAGGCGCAATTCGTGCAGGGCATATTACTCTCTGTTCGACCGCAGGTATCGAAATGGCAGACATTGATACGGCTTATATGGCAGGTGCTGCCGGTACATATATGGATGCAGCAAAAGCCCAGAAAATCGGTTTGATTCCGTACGCAACAGGAAAGATTTCCCAACTTGGAAACACTTCACTTGCAGTAGCTCGTGAAATATTGCTGTCGGAAAAGAGATTGTGGGAACTTCAGGACATTGCAAGTCAGATAATAGGCACACACATAATGTTTGCGACTGCTCCGGAATTCCGGGACGTATATGTTCTTGAACTTGCGTACTGGGAAGAAGGTATGCCCTTTAAAATGTTCAAGAAATATCTCAAAAAGAAGGAGCTTCCAGGCCTGGGAGACCCAATACAGAATCCCATTATCGATAAACGTGTAGAGAGAGATATTCCAGTTCTTGGAGAAGAAGGGCTTCATGTACTTGAAAGAGTCGGAACCTACATGACTATGGTTGTCGATTGCCCCGAGTGCAAAAAGTGTATTAAAGTCTGCCCAACTGGCGCTATATCAATTGACGAAGAAAACAGGGTTATGATAAGCACTGACCTATGTGAAGGTGCTCATTGCCAGAAATGTATCCGAGCCTGCCCTCCAGAAAAATTTAACTGGGAAAATCTCGAGGTTTTCAAACAGAAGCTGCAGGAATAAAATGGTTCAGGATCTCTGGTCAGGCACCTTCTAAATCCCCAATGAAATCTGAAAACATAGGGCAATAAGTAGCTTATACAGACTTTAGAAGATCATTGGAAATAAGAAGAGATATTCGGAAATAAAAAGATATCATGCTGGCTAGAAAAAATAACATCCTGCAATTTCTTAAAAAGGTGAAAACTTAAAAAAGGTTAGAGGGAGTAAGTTAGAGGGAATAAGCCTCACGAAGTTTTGCGACAAGTACTTCAACCTGTTCCACTGCAGTTCCTATATATTTATCGGGATTTACGAGATTCTCGATATCTGTAGCAGTTAAATATCTTGCAATATCAGGAGTTTCCAGAAGTACATTTTTGAAATGCTGTCCTGTATCGTGGGCTTTCATTGCTGCAGTCCTCACGAGTTCATGGGCTTCCTGCCTGCCTACTCCTCTTTTTGCAAGCTCAATCATCACAGCCTCTCCCATGTTAAGGCCCCTTAGCAACTCCAGATTTCTCCGGATATTTTCAGGATAGAATCTCAGGTGTTCAATTACATTTATCCCTATCTTGAGGATGTGATCCGTAAGCACGCAGGCTTCAGGGAAAACTACCCGCTCGGAAGAAGAGTTGGTCAGATCCCTTTCATCCCACAGGGTATTGTTAAGGAGTTCGGGCTCGACCATGGCCCTTACAATTCTTGCAAGCCCGCACATCTGCTCGGACTTTATAGGATTGCGTTTATGGGGCATAGTAGATGATCCTACCTGCTTTTTTCCAAAACTTTCCTCAATCTCGGCAATTTCACTGCGCTGGAGAGTCCTGATTTCTATGCCTATCTTATCCAGAGTCGTAACCGTGTTTGCCATCCACATTACAAATTCAGCGTGCCTATCCCTTTGAATTATCTGGTTGGAAACATCCACAGCCCCGATTCCAAGGTACTGCATTGTAAGTTTCTGGACAAGAATCCCGGCTTTTCCAAACGCAGCCTGGGTCCCAACTGCACCTGTCATCTGCCCTACAGTTGCTCTTGGAGTGAGCTGATGGAGACGGTCCAGATGCCGTGAAATCTCCGAAGCCCATATGGCAAAACGCAGTCCATATGTTGTCGGAACTCCTATTTGTCCGTGAGTTCTTCCACAGCAGACCGTATTCTTGTGGGCTTCGGCCTTGTCAAGCAGAACCCCGAGAAAAGTTTTGAGTTTATCTTCCATAAGGTCGATTGCATCCTTTATCTGGAGAGCTGTTGCCGTATCTAGAATATCATTTGAAGTGGCTCCGAAATGTACCCATTTTCCAGCGTCATCTCTGCACTGTTCAGAAATCGCAGTGACCACAGCCATCATATCATGATGGATCTCTGCTTCAATTTCGTCAACCCTTTCAGCTTTTACGGAAGAGATACTTTCAGATATAATCTCAGCCGAATCTGCGGGGATCAAACCCATATCCGCTTCGGCGCGGGCAAGGGCCGCCTCGACTTGAAGGAGCTTGTTAAGTCTGTTTTCCTGGCTCCATACATGTTTCATTTCTGCTGTACCATACCGGTAGTCTATAGGATGAATCAACACATAAATCACCATTTATAAGACAAAGAAATTAAATAAACCTTAAAGAATTAAATTAATATGAAATTGGGCTTAGAATTTTACGGTTTTAGCGTTAAATAATGATTTTATCTGTAAATAATTATCATCGTTATATAATTTCAATGTTAACTTTGACACAGTCCAATGTCAACGTAATTACAGCCTCATCTTGGTTAAGCCACAGGGCAGAGAATAAACAACATAAGCAATAAATAAGCTTTGAGTTAGCAGGATAAGAAAAACGATGATTATTCTAAAAATAAAAGAAAGGAAGCTTGCAAACTCAATAAAAGACGGGCTTTTTTGATGAAAAACATTATATCCCTTAACATCCATTAAGCGGGCTATATACCTTATCAATATTGAAAAATAATAGCAGGTGACAAAAATGGGTCGTTTTCCAGAAGCAGAAGAAAGATTATTAAATAAAAAAATTTGCATGCGATGCAATGCAAGGAATGCAATAAGAGCAACCCGCTGCAGAAAATGCGGTTACAGTGCTCTTCGGGTAAAATCCAAGGAATCCAAGGGAGCATGATCTTTTTTGCAGGTGGAAGCACACCTTCAGAAAATCATTGATCAGGAAGGAAAAGTTCATCTTACCCTTATCGATCCCGCTTCCCAAACACCTGAACAAGCCGCTGAAATCGCCCTTGCAGCAGTTAAGGGAGGCACCGATGCCATCATGATAGGGGGCTCAACCGGAGCGTCGGGAACCCTGCTTGATGAAACCGTCATAAAGATAAAAGAAAAGGTAGATGTCCCAACCATTCTTTTTCCGGGAAGTTCAGCCGGGCTTAGCAGGTATGCAGATGCCGTATTTTTCATGAGTCTTCTGAACTCTAGAGATCTAGGGTATGTGATCACAAACCAGGTTCTGGGAGCTCCACTTGTATACCAGAGTCAGATAGAACCTATCTCCATGGCATACCTTATAGTTGAACCTGGAGGGACTGTTGGTTGGGTAGGGGATGCAAAACTAATCCCCAGAAATAAACCTGAACTTGCCGCAGTATATGCCCTTGCAGGCAAATACCTCGGCATGCATTATACCTACCTTGAAGCCGGGTCCGGAGCTGACAAGCCTATCAACCCTGAGATGATAGGAGCAGTCAAGAAAGTTCTAGGGGAAAACAAACTCATTGTTGGCGGTGGGATTAGAGACGCAGAGGCTGCAAAACTCTGTGCGTCGGCAGGTGCGGATATGATAGTTACCGGCACCGTTCTTGAAGAAGTAAGGGACGTTACTGCAAAAGTGGCTGATCTTGTATCAGCCATAAAAAGATGAACTCTGAAAATAAGATTCCAGATGTGCTGCCTGCTTTTAAGTATGAAAGGACTTATTTAAGTCTTATTTAAGACTTGTTTAATATTTATTTAATATTTATTTAATATTTATTTAATATTTATTTAATATTTATTTAATATTTATTTAGTTCTGCTATTCTTCTAAATTACTTATTTTTTTCAGGGTACCTTTCTCCGAAGCGCAGGTTTTAGCTCTAAATTGATGCGTGGCATGTTTCAGAAAGTTTTGAGTTCCCCTAATTAGTTTTTAAGACTGTCAAGGTTAAATTACAGCAGCCGATTGTAATAAATAGTTATAAGGTAATATCTGACTCCTATTTTAGTATAAATTATACTGGCGCAAAAGCATCCGAAAATTGCAGTGAAAAAAGCAAGTTATCACGCGCAATTGGCAGAATTGCAGAACAGATTTCGGGTCAGGCATTAACTTACGATTAACACTAAAAGGTATGATTATGCTCAGAGTTTCCAACCTGGTTAAAGATTATGAGGTACGTTCTGAAAAGATAAGAGTGCTGGACCATATCGACTTCGCGGTGGAGGATGGAGAAATCCTCGGAATAACAGGTCGAAGCGGAAGCGGAAAATCGACATTGTTGCGCATCATCCGGGGAGTTGAGCCCTTTCAGGAGGGAACTGTGGAAGTAGATGGTGAAATTATAACGCCTGCTTCAGGGATTGAAGGGGAAAAATTTCTGAAGAGCGTAAGCGCTATACACTTACAGCGAAACTTCGGGCTCTGGAACGGGCCTGCGATTGAAAATATTATACGAAAGCTGAACTACCTTCGAGTGGGGCATGAAGCCCTTCCACGGAATGAATATCTTCCGCACAGTGTAGATAATGATTACGACGATCTGTTTAAAGAAGCAATGGAGTATCTAAAACTCGTGGGCCTGGAGGATAAGGCGCTTCATTCCACTAATCTCCTGAGCGGGGGAGAAAAACAGAGAGTTGTAATGGCAAGGCAGCTTGCCGCAAAGCCAAGACTACTTCTCCTCGATGAACCTGTTACAATGACAGGACCGGATACAAAACAGGAAGTTCTTGATGTAATAAAGAGCCTGAAAAAGAAGTTGAACATCCCAATTATAGTAGTTTCTCACCTTCCAGAGATTCACGCTTATCTTGCCGACAGGCTGATTTTCCTTGAAAACGGGAAAATTGCAGCCGACGGAGAACCTTCTCTGGTACTTAAAAATTTCCTCAGTGATATGAAGCCAAAGGAAAAGCTTGCGGAACCCGAGAAGAAAGAGGTCTGCATCAAAGTTAAGGACATTTCAAAACGCTATTCCATCATCAGGATGGGAGAAGTCCTGAATATCAAAGATTTTCTCTCGATATTTACAGAGGAGAAATTCTGGCTTTTATCGGATCCTCGGGAGCTGGAAAAACAACCCTTATGAAACTCATGGAAGGGCTCGTAAGGCCAAAGAGCGGAACAGTCGAATATCTCTGCAAAGGAGACTGGGTAGATGTCACCAGGTATAGTGAAAAACGCATGGAACTCCGTAGGGTCATGAGTATTATGAACCAGGAATTCTCGATGTCCGTGAACTCCACAGTAAGGGAACAGATTCGGTTCAGGCTAAGCATGAAAAAGCAAGGTGCAATTGAATACGCAAGGGGTAAAGCCAGGGAAATGGGGCTGTCTGATGAGACCCTTGATACTATATACCGCCTGCCTGACATGCCAAAAGAAGAGAAAGAAACCGCACTGCGGGAACTCAATCTGAATGACACAATCTATTCTGAACTCTTTCCGACGATTCCAATAACTGATGTTGACACCTATGCAAGGCCAGTGTTTGAAGCCCTTGACCTGCCGATGGAAATTCTTGACAAAACTCCTTACCAGATTAGTGGGGGCGAGCATGTCAGGGCTTTCATTGCCTTAAGCCTTGCAACTTCTCCCGAGTATCTTATGCTTGATGAGCCCTTCGGAGACCTTGACCCTGTAACTCTCAGGGATGTCACAAACTCTTTAAAAAGAATCAACGAACGCTTTGGCACGACCATTGTGCTTGTAAGTCACCACATGGACTTTGTTCGGGAAGTTGCTCACAGGGCTATATTGATTGATAACGGAGCCCTTGTACTGGATGGAGAGCCTGCAGAAGTCTGTCAGGAACTGATCAACAGGAGCAATGCCCCTTACATGGAACACAGCCTGGAAGACCTTGTGGAAGGCGGTTTGGAGACTAAGTAATAAACAGCCAGAAAGAACAGCCAGAAGGTTTTTTGGAAACCGTTGTGCTGCAACCGTTTCGCCGTTTGATCACGCCGACCACGTTGTTGCCGGAGTTTTCGGTCAAGCCTTTTTTCAAAAGGGTTGTGATCACGCCGATAGGGTTTGGGGATAAGGTCCTCAAACTCAAACGCAACCGTTACGCCAGTTGATCACACCAACTATGTCATTTTTCTGGGTTTTTGCTCAAGCCTTTTTTAAAAAGGCTTGTTTTTAATCCATTTTTAGTATCCACAGGTCTGTAATTTCTTCATGTCTTTGCAGCATTGTTCAGTCAACCTTATTTTCCTCTCGCAGCCGGTCCCATTCTTCGTTCCCGAATTTTATGTACAGGCTTTCAGGCACAATTGGTTTTTCAAGTTCCTTTATGGTTTTTTCTGAGAGTATCTGGTTCTCTACAAGTTCTCTTCCTGCGCATCTGAGGGCTTTTTTATACTTTCCCAGGAGGGGTTTTAGCATGATATTGTTTTTGCCCCTGAATATTTCTCCTTCTCCTCTGTAAATTTCAGCAACGAGTTCAGTGTGAAAAGTTCTTGCAAGTCGCTTGAAAAAAAGGCTTTCAACCTCAAAGTTTATCTGGCCCGGCAACCCGGCGTTTGATATCACGGCGAGTTTTGGAAGCTTTTCATAGCGTTTTGCGTGCCTGTACTCTCCCATTTCGTCTTCTTCAAAATGAGGCACAAGCACAGGAGTAAGTCTATCTATAAAGTTTTTCATAACAGCCGGGATATTATCGAAATACACGGGACATGCGAATACTGCGATATCTGAAGCTACAAATTTGGGAAGCAGATCATCCATATCGTCCCTGATTGTGCAACTTCCAGGGGTTTTGAGCCAGCACTCGAATTTTCCCTTGCAATATCCAATTCTTTTTTCTATCAGGAAAATGTTTTCGGTTTCTGCCCCGGCTTCTTCTGCTCCTTTCAGGAATTCCTCTACCATAATTAGAGTGTTTCCTTCCCTGCCCTTATGGCTCCCGCTGAATACTGTTATTTTTATGTGTAATCCCCCTTTCCCATTGAATAAAGAACCTCTGAGCTTAAAAACCTCTGAGCTGAAAAGAATGTTTCCAACAGCCTTTCTAACCATAGGCTAATTATACAGTTATTAGGCTAGTTATTCAGTTATTAGGCTAATTATACAGTTATGCGTTTTTACTTATTTCCTTCCAGTCACGCCTGCAATGAGATTTATTTTCCTTTCGCTCATCCTGGAGTTTTACTACAGCCGTATCATCTAGCATTTTCAGCTTTTTTTCGTTACCGCCTTCAGCAAAATTTTTCCCAATAGACCAGGCTTTGCCTAGGTGCTCACCTATTCCCCAGTAATTATTATCATACATGGAAAAAACTATAGGCTTGATCTTCTCGATATCAGGAATTTCATTACAGAGATATCTTTCCTCTGCATAACTTTCAACAATCTCCCCTATGAAAACCTCACTTGCGCCTCCGAGTTCCAGAATGTCTACAAGACTGCACTCAAGGTTCACAGTACATTCCCGGATCATCGGGGCTTTTTCAAGTTTTCCGTAGAAGGTTTCGAAAATTTCGGATTTATCCGTTCTTTTTCCGGAGACTATGCCGCAGTAGTCCGTAACTTTCACCATGTCCTGAGAAGGAATATTTACACTGAAGCACTGGTTTTCCCTGATTCCTTCATTTGTATGGTGCATTTTCCCAAGGGTCACCGCGATCATGGGAGGGCTTGCCTGTATGACTCCGCAAAAAGCGACTGTCAGGTAATTCGGCTTTCCGTTTACACGAGCCCCTACGAGGGTAGTGGGCATAGGGTAAAGAAAATTTCTGGCTCCAATAGCCTTTTTCTCTCCAATCTCCGTATTTTAGTCCTCCTCAAAGCTGCGCAGATCAATCTTTTAGCACCGGCTTAAATTAATAGTACCGAATTCTGCCGGAAAAATTAAATTGAAAATCCTATCTTCATTTATTTTCAAGATACATAATTAGTATTCCGGTTTTTATTAATATATAAATTAGGACATAATTGTTCAGAGAAAATAATTTCCTGTATAAGTTTGAACGCAAGAATTATGGTAGGGGGTCTCCACCCTTGATGCCGTAACTCTGTTTGAAACTTCACGTAAGCCGAGCTTCAATCTTCAGATACAATAGGTAAATACAGAATACGTTTGCGAATAGTTAAAGTTAAAAATGTTTTGCCCGGTTCTATTTTGTTCGGTTTCGTTTTGTCAGTTTTCCGAAACCTCAGTAAATATTAATTCCCGAATATACGATAAATTGTTTTTAAAAGAACAGTATAAACGCGGATATTTCTTATATATGCTAGCAATATACATATAAAAAATGAAGAGTATGTATAAGTGTCATGAGTTTAGAAAGAGGATTGTGTTGCCCTGAATTCTTCAAATGATTTAAAGCGCTTAAGTTGCCTGAAATTGCTGAACATTAAAATTTGCCTCTTTAGACTCTATCTCATACCCTATTCAAGCCCAGTTGCATAACATTGAAACGCAATTAGAATATGGAGGGGAAAGATTTTGAGTAAAAATATTGCTGAAGACTCCGGACCTTCTTTAAAAGCTCCGCAGAGTCACCAGATCTCTGCCGTGTATGAGGACGCCGAAGGATTGATAGAACTACTTGTTACCTATTTTAAGGAAGGACTTGAAGGGGGAGAATATTGCTTATGGTTTTCCCCGGATAAACTGGTCGCTGAAGGGGCAAAAAATGAACTTATGAAGGCAGGAGTGGATGTCGAGTATTATCTCACTTCCTCTCAGTTAGAATTTCTGTCGGCTAATCCGCTCCCGGAAGATCTTACTCTTCTTGCGTCAGCAGTAAAAGAACTCGCCGAAAAAGGATATGGGAAAACCCTTTCTGGAGAATTTTCAGGGTTTAGAACAAATTTTGAGATTAAAAACTCTGGACATTCTCTTAAGCCCTGTCTTGAGACGTGTGGAAAGGTCATTGAAACAATGGCTTTGGAAAAGAATAAAAGTATCACACTTCTCTATACCATTCCTCTCGAAGAACTTTCAGGTAGAGTCCTTCTCGAATTAATGGAGGAAAGCTACGTTTTTACCAAAAGAAAAGGGAAATTGGAGAGTTTGAGAAGTCTGGACGAAAAAACAGAGTTGAAAAATAATTTTCTCAAAGTGAAAACAGATATGGAAACCTCAACCTGGGCCAAAAACGGGCTGATGGTCAACATGAACCATGAACTTCGGACCCCCCTTAACTCGGTAATAGGTTTCTCCGATTTGCTGCTGGAAGGAGCTTTCGGGTCCCTGAACACGAGGCAATCAAAATATGTAAGTAATATTCTCATAAGCGGGAAAAACCTTCTGGAAATTATCAGCGATCTACTTGATATCTCAAAGCTCGAAGATGGGGAAAAGAGCCTTAACTATGAAGATGTAGATATTTCCAGCCTTCTAGGAGAGGTAAGAATGAGTCTTCTTTCATTTGCCTCAAGTAAGAAAGTCAGTGTAGAAGTAAAGGTCGATGCCTCTCTTGAGAACATTCAGGCTGACAGGACAAAGCTGAGACAGATTCTGTACAGTCTAATGAATAATGCTATAAAACTCACTCCTGAAAAGAAAAAGGTTACTGTAAGTGCCCTCAAAAAAGAAGGGATGCTTGAGATTAAAGTTTCTGATAGCGGAATAGGGTTGTCAAAAGAGGATCATGAAAGGATGCTTATGCCTTTTATTCAGGCAGATTTTTCTACAACTAGGGGATACGGTGGAACTGGACTTGGACTTTATATTGCTAAAAACTTCGTAGATCTTCATGGAGGAAATCTCTGGGTTGAATCAAAGGGAGAAAAAGGCAGCACGTTTATCGTTACTCTTCCGATAAATAGGAAAGAAATAATTTGAGAGGAGATTAGCTAAAACCAGGACTGGTAATCGTTTGCACGTTTTATACAGATATAATCAAAAAGATTGAGTGCAGCCTGAAACTGCTCCGTATGTTTCAGAAGATCTATCTGAGCTGCACCGCCTTCAAAACTTTTTTAAAACTCTAAGATGTTAATTTCCAGGAGCTTTTGTTCCCCCTAAAAAACGAACATGATATTCTTTGAATAACATGCACAAAAATGAAAGTGCTTGCAGATGGCACATTTTCATGCTAATGTTCATTTTCTGCTCTGTTTCTTCTTTCTGTAAACTAGTATGCCTGCAACGGTGATGACAACAAGTAATAAGCTTGGGACAAGCGTGCCCGAACTCCCGCCCTGAGTTCCCTCAGTGGACTGAATATATATATTGCTTACTATATTCTCATGCTTATTTATTCCGTTGCCGTAATTTGCTGAAAGTGTTAGATTTATAGGTTCGTAGGGGTCCCTTCTGCCATTGGATAAATCGTTGTCTGCAACAGCATTAAATTCAATTGTAAAAAGCTCATCCGGATTCATTGGTCCTATGAAATACTCAGCGGGGTAAAATATAACGCCTTCAGCTTCAGGTTTTATGCTTACAGAGCTAAACTCGTTAGGGTGAGTATTAGCTACATCGAACTCAAGGGTAGATTCACCGTTTACTATCTGGAGCTCTTTTGAGGGAATTACCTTGACATTTGAAGAATCGACCTTGAGAGGAATATTCTTTCTGCTGTTGTAATCGAAGGAGTTCCCCTCTATTGCAAGTTCAAGGTTATGAGTTCCTTCTGGGGTATCTTCTGCAACTTTAACATTGAAAGTCAGTTTGATACTATCTCCAGGCCCTAGAATGCCCATCTCTTCATAAGGAGCGTCAAGAACGATTATCCCATCAGATAAAGGTCTTAAAACCGCAGCCTGAATTCGGGCATTGGTATCAAAGTCGCTTCCATCAATAGTGACAGTAGGATTACTTGCAGTGTTTGTAAGAGTTACCGTGACAGTCCCCCTGTCTCCGGGCATGAAAACCTCTGGGTCCGAAGCAACTTCCTTAAGTTCAACTGTACCTTTGCTGTTAAATGTTTCAGTGCCTATTCGTATGTCAAAGCTTTTCTTACTCCAGGGACTGTTTTTACCGGTTTTTGTTCTGATGTCAATGGAGCGGATTCCTTTCTGCGCATTTTTGTCTACAAAAAGGTAAAATTCCTTTGTAGCAGTCCTTCCAGGATTGAGGACTCCAACATTCTGTAGTGCATTTGCTTCTGAATCAAGAGAAAAAGGATATTGAGGTACAATTTCTATGTCGACATTGTCAGCTTTATCTCCACCAATGTTTTCCACCTGAACAGTCAGATTCAGATATTCTCCTATTTTTGCAGGATAGGGATTTGTTTCGACTATTGTAACTTTCAGATTGGCTCCCCCAACAGCTGCAGAGGCAGGGGCTGCAAAAAACGAGGAAACTAAAAGCCAGGATAATACAAGAGGGACAAGTGAATTTTTGATTTTTGTCATTCTAATTCCACATCCCGATTAGCTTGAGTCTTGAAATATAACACCCGAGATTATTCCGTAATAACACCCTGGATTATTCCGTAATAACACCCTGGATTATTCCGTATTCTGAACTATTCCATCCTTTACGAGCACTATCCTGTCTGCATATCCTGCAATTTCCGGATCGTGAGTAATCATTACAATTGTTCTTCCGTCTTCGTTGAGTCTTCTAAATATATTTAGAATTTCACAGCCTGTCTTCGAGTCCAAATTCCCAGTGGGCTCATCTGCAAGGAGGATCGCAGGGTCATTGATAAGCGCTCTGGCGATAGCAACTCTCTGGGATTGACCGCCTGAAAGCTCACCTGGCTTGTGGTGCATTCGATCTTCCAGCCCCACGAGTTTAAGTAATTCCTTTGCTCTTTCATGAGTATCGACTCCACTCCTTGCGTTGGCATAGGTGGGAAGCTCAACATTTTCAAGAGCTGTAAGCCTGGGGATCAGGTTAAATGTCTGAAAAACAAAACCGATTTCTAACCCTCTTAGCCTGGCAACTTCCTTGTCAGATAGTTTATTGATATCCAGACCTTTAATTATGATTGTCCCTTCAGTAGGCCTATCAAGAAAACCTATAAGGTTCATAAGTGTGCTCTTCCCTGAGCCAGAGGGTCCCATTATGGCAAGGAATTCTCCCTCCCGCACTTTAAGG
>Ga0268359_12589_pt1 | contig 13454 bp, 13 predicted proteins | sample BioMet11_FD_194416 | JGI IMG/M metagenome (GOLD analysis project Ga0268359, IMG submission 194416) | Sewage microbial communities from Oakland, California, United States - Biofuel 11 (PacBio Assembly) | ecosystem: Engineered > Wastewater > Sewage > Unclassified | place: USA: California | collected...
ACTAGTCAGACGCGCGATCCCATAGGTATATTCTCCATCAGCAACTTTTGGGTCGGGATAATATGACCGCGCGCAGGTGGCATCACCATTGACGACATTTTTAAGAATTTTGTGGGAGTGATCCTGGAGAAACACCTCGCCGACCGTGGTGTCGTTGACGTCGCAGTAGAAGCTGGCAAACTCCCTGAACCAGGGCTCGGCCTCGATGCGCTGCAACCAGGACTCGCCATACGGGCAATGATGCTTCCCGTTACGCCTTGACCCAGCCAAGATACGGAATATCTTTGAAAGAATTGATGTTTTCAGGAGTTCCCTTGATCCCTTGGCGGCAGCCTTGGCGCGCATGGCCATGCCCCGCTCGAGGGCTCGGGCGAAAAGGGCCTTCCGGCAAAGCTCCTTGGCTGTTTCCGGTCCGAGTTCCTCCCTGAGAATTTTCACAAAGAAGTAATAGAGGTCGGCGAACTGGGAACAGGCCAGGCGCACTTCCGAAACTGGCCTTGTCCTTATCAATGGTTTCCATAATGCCATCCTTTGTTGTTGGCACTCCCTTGTCCGACGGGAAAAGAGGCGGCCGTTGATTTGGCAAGCTTAGGAATCGCTCAACATGATCTGCAACACTTCCTCGTCCGTCTGGCGCATGCCCTTATGTCCCAGGGTGCCCACCGCCTGGATGGTTTTCTCGAGATTCCCCTTGATGATGCCGTCGCCGGCCGCAAAGAACCTCTGGGAGCGGGCGAGATAGTAGCCCATGAAGGCGGCATCCACGGCCGAGGCGATTTTGGCGGCGCAGGACGGTTTTGCGCCGTCGCAAATCATGCCGGAGACATTGGCCAGGATGTTCACCATGGTATGGGAAATGTCCTCGTAGCTGCCGCCACTCAAATACGTGATGGCCGCACCGCTGCCGCAGGCCGCCGTGACCGCGCCGCAAAAGGCCGAAAGCCAACCGATCTTGTTTTTCTGATGGATGGCGACCAAGTTGCTGACGACGAGGGCCCGGTAGAGCCGATCCTGACTGGCGCCGATTTCCCGGGCGTATTCGATGACGGGCAGGGAGACGGTAAGTCCCTGGTTGCCGCTGCCCGAATTGATCACCACCGGCAGTTCGCATCCGCTCATGCGGGCGTCCGAACCGGCAGCCGCGTTGGCCTTGGCCCTGACGGCGAGCGTATCGCCATAGGATGCCAGGAGGGTCTTGCCCACATTGGCCCCGTAGTTTCCGGACAGTCCCTCCTTTGCGATGCGCGTATTGCAGTCGATCTGCCGCTGGATAAGCGCAGCCACATCCGGCAGGCTGACCGAATCCGCAAAATCCAGGATGTGACGAACCGTCAGGTATTCGTAATCCGTGTCGTCAGCAGCGGTGGTGCCCCGTTGCTTCTGGAAGCACACCACCCCGTCCCGTTCAATGCGGATGACGTTGGTATGCAGGTCGATGATTTCGACTTCGACTTGATGCCCCTGCCCGCTGGCTGTCAGAATGAAATGGAGGTTGGCAGTGTCGTGCAGCATGCCTACGCGGCAGATCCCCTGCCCCAAGAGCTGGCGGGTGCGGTCGATGTCCGCCTGCGTGACGCCCGAAAGCACTTCCAATTTTTTGGCGGCCACCCCCGCCACGGCCCCGATCACCGCCGCCACTTCCACGCCGCGCAGACCGTTGGTGTTGGGAACAACGGCACTTTTTACATTTTTGATGATATTGTTGCTGCATTGAACAAGAATATGCTCCGGCATAAAGCCAAGTGTTTCTTTTGCCAGTGCACTGCCCCAGGCGATGGATATCGGTTCAGTACATCCCTGTGCCGCCACGAGTTGTCGTTGCAATATACGAATATAGGCCTGATACATCCGATCATCACGCTGCATAGCTTACGCTCCGTAATGTGGATGTTGCGACATAGCGCCGGACAGCCCCTTCAAAATACATACTTTTTTCCCCTGAAGCGCACTTACAAAAGGCGATTTACCCTAAGTAGCGCTCTTTTCTTGCCATAACATGATAAAATTATTTGCTTTCGTCCGTCCAGGCTTCTTTGCACCGATACTTATTCTGCAAAAGCGGGATGTTATCCACCTCGGATGGCAGCCTTCCGGCCAAGAGCCTTGCCCCTTCTTTAGCAAGGAGTAGGCCAACCCCGGAGATATTCCTTTTTTTGTAAATATTGAGGTTTTTGAAACGGGAGAAAATCGCATCAATGCAACGCTCCGACTCGAGAACGACCCTCGGAGGCGGGAAAGACCGCGCGATGCACCGTGTCTCACTTTCGAAACGAAATCTCATTTTTGAGACAACCGGTAAGCCCAAAAGCCGTCAACTTTCGATACAATGTCGCCCGGCTGATCCCGAGCTGCCGGGCGAGGTCGCCCATCCCGGCGGAACCATCGCTCCCCTGCAGCAATGTTTGCAGCAGCCGTTTTTCGTAAGATTCCAGCCGGTGGCGCAATGTCGTGCCGACGGCATCCTGCTTGGCTGCGGCAAGTCGCTGAAACTGAATCGGGAGATCCGAAACGCCGAGGCGGCCGGTATCCACGATGTTTTCCAGATATTCTATAAGATTATTGAGCTCACGCACATTGCCGGGCCAATCGTGATGGGTGATGAGCTGCATGGCTTCTGCATCCATCCCTTCGATATGCTTTTTGAACAGCCGGTTATACCGCTGGATGAAGTGGTTCACGAGCAACGGGATGTCGCCGCGCCGTTCCCGCAAGGGGGGCAGTTTGATCGGGATAACATTGAGACGGTAATAGAGATCACTGCGAAACAAGCCGTCCCGCACCAGCGCCTCGATATCCCGGTTGGTTGCGGCAATGATGCGGACATCCACCGCGAGAGGCGTTTTGCCTCCCAGGCGCTCCACCGTCTTTTCCTGGAGGACCCGCAACAGTTTCGTCTGCATGGTCAGCGGCATCTCGGTAATCTCATCGAGGAAAAGGTGTGCTCCCATTGGCCAGTTCGAATTTCCCTGTGTAACCGCCCTTTCTGGCCCCGGTGAAGGCCCCTTCCTCGTAGCCGAACAGCTCGCTTTCCACGAGATTCTCGGGCAGCGCGCCACAGTTGACAGAAATCATCAGCTTGTTCCGACGAGGGCTTAAGGCATGGATGCGCTTGGCCAGCACCTCCTTGCCCGTACCCGATTCTCCGGTGATGAGGACCGAGGAATCCGGCGGCACTGATTTTCTGCACCAGGGCCAGAATGTTGCGGATGGCGCGGTCTTCGCCAAGGAACGGAGTATCTCCCTGAAGGCGCTGCTCCTCGCTGATGATGGCCGTCAACTGGCGTTCCAAGGAATTGCTATAGTCCTGGGTAATGAGCTTGCTTTCCAGCAGCGCACACATGTATTTCAGAAACTCCGCCAGGATTTGCTGCCGCTTGAGCAGGGTTTCCCGTTGTTCGTCGGTAAAGGCAACGATGCCGATGACACCGGATGGTTTTTCATGCACAATGATTGGAAATCCAATATTGGCAAGTTCCATACAGCCTGCCCGTTGCTGACAGCTGGAACAGGGAAGGGCTTGGCGCGTATCACGAATGAAGCCTGGTCGCCCTGTATCAATAATGTTTTGGAAAAATGAAGAATGGGAAATCTTCTGGCCAATTTTGTTCGCATAAGAACCAGATCCGCCAATTCTGATAAGATTGGCATCAATAACAGTTACTTCGGCTTCCAAAATTGATGATATTGCCAGAACAAACGATTGTATAAAACTCTGTATCTGCATCAAATCTATTGTTTGCATTTTATATCCTTGGATTTATCAGTGCCGTACCAACTAGCTATCAGAGATCGCTGCATAATTTTATGACGGCATATCCATACCCTAATTCTGTAACTGCGAATGACTAAAATAATACTGGCTTTCCAAATGGCTCCGCCCCTTTGACCACTGGATGTATGTCCTCTAACGCAATTGTGTAGCTTCCTTTATTTATAATACTATCATTCAGTTAATCGATTGGTTTTCTGCTATTTCTGATGGGAATTACCTCTGATGTACAACGTAATCCCTGTCCGTTGCTTCAAAATTGCCGTCGAGCCAAGGCTGCAACAAAAAATATTGCTTTCCCCGAGACGACCAGACCAGCAGCATGCTTGTTTAGCAAAAATGAATTTTCTGTTGTCAGCCCGCGTCTCATTCCGTCCTCCACGGGCCAGTCTTCAGTTTGCCAAGGACTACTTAGCAAATGCAGTGCCATCCTATTAATCATTTAAAATCAAACTGTTATATGAAAATCAGGCAGTTGCCAGAATTAAAAGGATACATTTTTGAATGTTTTTCTCTCGTCCTACAAAACATATTTGTCACTGTCGAATCGGCAGAAGGTTTGGAGTGGACCCGATTTCGTGGGGTAGAGTCCACGGAGGTGGTGTAAATTCTGGAGTCGTCCAGGCGGGGGGGGAGACATCCAGCCTGGACGGGATGGGCGAGGTGGCCATCGGGTGGGTTGGCTGTAAGGTGAAGTTGCGAAGCCGCACCTGCAACCAAAGGAGACCACGGTGGCCGAGGACAGCATGGCATGAATCGAGCTGATGCAAAAGGCCGACGGCGGCGATTTTCTGCGCTCCCTGGCGGAAGCTGCTTTGCAGCTTCTCATGGAAGCCGATGTGGACGGCCTGACCGGAGCCAGCCGCCATGCGCCAGGGCCGCTCCGTTCCGCCCTTCCTGGAGCCGCGCAAGACCAGCGAACGCGCCTTGGTGGCCGTCATCCAGGAAGCCTGGATCGGCGGCATATCGACGCGGCGCGTGGACGATCTCGTCCAGGCCATGGGGCTTTCCGGCATCTCGAAATCCCAAGTGTCCAAGCTGTGCAAGGACATCGATGAACGGGGCCATGCCTTTCTTTCCAGGCCGCTGACGGGAGAATGGCCCTAGTTGTGGCTGGACGCGACCTACCTCAAGCAACGCGAAGGAGGCCGAGTGGTCAGCGGCGCAGCTCTAATCGCCGTGGCGGCGAACACCGAAGGCCGCCGGGAAATCGTGGGGCTGCACATCGGCCCCAGCGAAGCCGAGCCGTTCTGGTCTTTTTTCCTCAAAGGCCTTCTTCGTCGGGGACTGCCGTGGCGGCAAGCGCCGCCTCTATCCCGTGCGTTCGTTGCCTGATGCCGTGCGGCAGGCCATTGCCGCGCCATGTTGACCGGTGGGGATACCCCGTCCGCCGTGGCCGCAGCCGACCTGCCGGCCGCCACGGTTCAAACCGAGGCCACCTCCCTGGCCAAGCTGACCAAGCGCCAACGCGACACCGCCCTGGCCCGGCTGGCCTTTGTCCGGGAGATCGAACGGGCGACGCCGCTTGTCGGCAAGGAGGCCGCCATCCGCAATCTGGTGCGGGCCGCCAAGGACAGCGCGCTGGCGCCCCGGCTGGCCGGGCTCGTGGCCGTGGCCAACGACCGCATGACCGACGGACGCGGCCTGTCCCGTCGCCGGCTCTACGACTGGTGCAGGATGTTTGCCGCAGGCGGCGAGGCGGCCCTGGCCCCGCATCACCCCGGCAAGATCATGGCCGTGCCCGGATTGGGCGCCGACCTTCCTTGCCATCTGGCAGCGCCCGCAAAAACCGACCGTGGCCGACGCCTATACGGAGTTTGCCGACAACTCCGAGGGCCAGTCACCTGTAGCGGTCTAGTGTTTCCTACACCCTCAATATTTATTTTTATAGACATATTGATATTTTAAATTTAATAACCACGCCAGATTACATGGAGGCCTCATGGCTGAAACACACATTGAAAAACGACAATGGTATGCTCACAGCCGCGAGGGCATGCCCCCGGAGACATGGCAAACACTGGAGGCGCACCTTTTGGGCGTGGCCATACAGTCGCAAACATTTGCCGACACGTTTGGCTGTGGCGCCTGGGGATATCTGGCAGGCTTGTGGCACGATCTCGGCAAGGCGACGGAGGCATTCTTGCGACGCCTTTCGGGCACCGGACCCCGCGTGGACCATTCCACGGCCGGCGCCAAGCTGGCAACTGTCCGCCTGGGCGATGTGGGCAAGATCCTGGCCTATTGTATCGCCGGGCACCATGCAGGGCTGGCCGACGGCAAAAGCCCGGACGAATCATGCCTGACCCAGCGGCTCCGTAAAGCGCGCCTTCCCGAACTGCCGGTATGGCTGCCTCAGCCGGAGACACCGGCGGGACTGCCGTTTACACAGACGATTGGCCGCTCGGGCTTCCAGTGCGCCTTTTTCATCCGCATGCTCTATTCCTGTCTGGTGGATGCGGATTTTCTCGACACCGAAAATTTTTTGAATGAAGGGCAAGCCGCCCTGCGGGGTGCGTATCCGTCCCTGGACGAAGTTTGGAAGCGTCTCCAGGAGCATCTGGCCACATTCGCCACCAAGCCCACCCCCTCGCCGGTCGATCCCTGGCGGGAAAAAGTGCTTAACTGGTGCGTGGAAGCGGCCGGCAACGCGCCGGGACTCTATTCCCTGACCGTGCCGACCGGCGGTGGCAAGACGCTCTCCTCCCTGGCCTTCGCGCTCAAGCAGGCCGTAACCTATCATCTGGATCGTATCATCTACGTCATCCCTTACACGAGCATCATCGAGCAGAACGCCGACGTCTTCCGGAAGGCCGTGGGCGCGGATGCGGTCATCGAGCATCACAGCAATTTCGATCCCCGGCGCAAGAAGGCCGGCCGGGATGAGGCCGATCCGGCCGGTGACGAGGCACTGGTGAAACGCCAGGAACTGGCCTGTGAGAACTGGGATGCGCCGCTAGTCGTAACCACTAATGTGCAGTTTTTCGAATCGCTTTTCGCCTCCCGCTCCTCGCGCTGCCGCAAGCTCCACAACATCGCGAAAAGCGTCGTCATCCTAGACGAGGCGCAGATGCTGCCGCCGGAAATCTTGCGGCCATGCCTCGAGGCCTTGCGTGAGCTTTACGAGAGCTACGGCACGACCGTGGTGCTGTGTACGGCCACCCAGCCGGCATTGGCCAAGTCCGACGAATTCCCGTGGGGGCTCGATCAGCCCCGGGAAATCGTGAAGGATGTGCCCGGTCTTTTTACGGCGCTTACGCGCACGCGGGTGGAGCATCTGGGCAGGCTCACCGACGAAGCGCTCATTAAACGACTCAAGGGACATCGGCAGGTGCTGTGCGTGGTCAACACCCGCCGCCATGCCCGGCTGCTGCACAAGCGGCTTTTGGACGAGGACGGGGTGTTTCACTTAAGCGCCACCATGTGCCCGGCCCACCGGACACAGACGCTGGACGCGATTCGCGCCGCCCTGAAGGATGGCCGGCCCTGCCGTGTAGTGAGCACAGCCCTCATCGAGTGTGGCGTCGATGTGAGCTTCCCGGTGGTCTACCGGGCCGAGGCGGGCATCGATTCCGTGGCGCAGGCCGGGGGACGCTGCAATCGCGAGTGGGAATTGCCCGAAGGGGGCGTCATTTACGTCTTCACACCGGTGGACGTGCCGACGCCCGGCGGGGACATGGCGCGGGCGGCCGCAGTCGGGGCCGCCATTATGCGCCAGTTCACAGACGTTCTCGCTCCGGAGGCGGTGGAGGCGTATTTCCGGGATCTCTATTGGTCGGTCGGCAAGGAGGGGCTGGACGCGCGGGAGGTGGACGCAAAGACGCACGTGCGGGGAATCGTTGACGCGCTGCAAAGTGACGGGGGCAGACTGAACTTTCCTTTCCGCACGGTAGCCGAGGCCTTTCAGTTCATCCAAAGCACCTATCGACCGGTGATCATCCCCTGGGACAAGGATGGGAAAGATATCGTCGCGGGGTTGCGGCACGCCGAGCATACGGGGGGACTCGCCCGACTCGCCCAGCGCTACACGGTGCAAATCCCGCCCTGGGAGTTTGCCGCGTTGGACACCGCCGGCGCTCTGGAATGCATCCAGGACCGGTTTTTCGTTCTGGCGAAAATGGAGCGCTACGACGAAGCGGAAGGGCTCGCCGTCGAGGAGGATGGGGTGTTTCGGGCGGGGGATTGGATAGCCTAGCTGCAATGGGGCAGGATCGGGAAAAATTTATAAGAAAGTGGATTGCGATAGCCAACGGTGTAGTGTATCAATTGTGTAATAATTCTTACTGCAATAGCCAAGGAGGTCACTCTCAGAAATAGAGCGTGAAAAGATAATCCCGTTACACGTCCACCAACAAGGAGGTTGGCATGGCCTTTGGCGTCAAGCTCAAGGTCGTTGGTGATTATGCCTGTTTCACACGGCCTGAGATGAAGTCGGAGCGCGTCTCCTACGACGTCATGACGCCGTCCGCGGCGCGCGGCATACTGGAAGCCATCTACTGGAAGCCGGAAATCGCCTGGATCATCGACCGCATCCACGTCCTTTCGCCCATCCGCTTCACCACCATACGCCGCAATGAACTCGGCGGTAAAATTCCCTACGGTACGATCAAATCGGCCATGAACGGCGGCGCCCCGCCGTCGGTCTTTATCGAAGACGATCGGCAGCAGCGGGCTTCGCTGGTGCTGCGCGACGTCGTCTACGGCATAGAGGCCCACTTCGACGTCATCGGCGGCGAAGACAATGCCGCCAAGCACAAGGAGATGTTCGAGCGCCGGGCCCAAAAAGGCCAGTGTTTCCACCAGCCCTACCTCGGCTGTCGCGAGTTTCCGGCCGCCTTCGAGCTGATGGAAGGGGATTTTCCCGCCTCGACCCTGCCCACAGAGGACCGCGACAAGGATCTGGGCTTCATGCTCCACGACATCGATTTCGAGGACGACATGACGCCCCGCTTCTTCCGAGCGCACCTCCACGACGGCATCATTGAGGTGCCGCCCTTCCGGGAGGCCACGTCATGATCCTCCAAGCACTCAACGCCTATTACGAACACCGCAGCCAGGAGCCCGACAGTGACATGCCGCTGGCCGGTTTTTCCCGGCAGAAAATCCATTTTGTTCTCAACCTCGACGCGGACGGAAGCTGACCGGCGTCACGGACCTTCGCCAACAGGAAGGGAAAAAGCTGGTCCCCCGGGAGCTTGTCGTGCCTGAAGCAGTCAAGCGCTCCGTGGGCATCACCGCCAACTTCCTGTGGGATAACACCGGCTACGTGCTCGGCGCCGACGACAAGGGAAAGCCCGAACGCTCGGCCAAGACCTTTGCCGCCTTCAAAACGCTGTGCCACGCCATCGGCGACGGCCTGGACGATGCCGGCATGGCGGCCGTCCTACGCTTCCTCGACGCCTGGGACCCGGCCAACGCGCCGGATCTGTCCCAATGGGAGGACATGGTCAAAGGGGCGAACCTCGTCTTCCGCCTGGAGGACGGCAGCCGCTCCTTCGTCCATGACCGGCCGGCCGTGCGCGCGGCCTGGCTGGACTATCGGGCCGGGACAGCCGGAGAACGGCGCGGCATGTGCCTGGTCACCGGACGCGATGCGCCCATAGCCCGGCTCCACCCCAGCATAAAGGGCGTGCGCGACGCCCAGCCCAGCGGCGCCTCGCTCGTCTCCTTCAACCAGGAGTCGTTCACCTCCTATGGCAAGGAGCAAAGCTACAACGCGCCGGTGGGCGAGCCGGCCGCCTTCGCCTACACGACCGCCTTGAATCACTTGCTGCGCAAGGGCAGCAAGCAACGCGTCCAAATCGGGGACGCCACAACCGTGTTCTGGACCGAACAGCCAAGCAAGGCCGAGGGTCTCATGGGGGAATTTTTCGATCCACAGCCGACCAAGGCCGTCTGATCGACCTGCGCCAGACACTCGAAAGCGTCCGCGACGGCAAAATGCCCATCGACGACCCGGAGGAGTTCAAAAAACGGCTTTTATATCCTGGGGCTGGCCCCCAATGCCTCGCGCCTGTCCGTCCGCTTCTGGCACCAGGACACCGTCGGCGGCATGTATACGGCCCTGCTGCGGCACTTCGACGATCTCGCCATCGAACGCACCTGGGACAATGAGCCAGAATTCCCGGCCATGTGGCGGCTTTTGCGGGAAACCGCCGCCCAGGGGGACCTCGACAACGTCAATCCGGCCCTGGCCGGGGCCTTCATGCGGGCCATCCTCACCGGCTCGCCCTACCCGGCCAGCCTACCCGCCGCCGTCATCACCCGCATACGGGCCGACCAGACCGTCAATTCCCTGCGCGCGGCCATGCTCAAGGCCTATCTCGTCCGCAATATCCGAAAGGAGGTCTCCGTGAGTCTCGATACGTCGTCCACCGATATCGGCTACAGGCTCGGCCGGCTCTTCGCCGTCCTGGAAAAGGTGCAGCAGGAAGCCATACCCGGGGCCAACACCACCATACGCGACCGCTATTTCGGCTCGGCCTCGGCCACGCCGGCGGTGGTTTTCCCGCAGCTTTTGCGACTGGCCCAGCATCACATCGAAAAGGCGGAATACGGTGCGGTTTCGGATCGGCGCATCGAGGAGATACTGGACACCGTCCAAGCATTTCCCAAGCACCTTTCCCTCGAAGAACAAGGCATGTTCGCCATCGGCTATTACCAGCAGCGCCGCGAAAACTACCGGAAAACCGCCAAGACCGAAGGGGAGGACTAACCATGAGCGAGCCCATCAAAAACCGCTACGAATTCGTCTACCTGTTCGACGTGGAAAACGGTAACCCCAACGGCGATCCCGACGCCGGCAACATGCCGCGCCTCGATCCGGAAACGAGCTACGGGCTGGTCACGGACGTGTGCCTCAAACGCAAGATCCGCAACTATGTCGAATTGGCCAAGGGCAACGCCAGCCCCTTTGAGATCTACGTTCGGGAAAAGGCCGTCCTCACCACGGTGCAAGGGCGCGCCTACGAGGCGGTGGGCAAAGAAAGCGCCAAAAAAGGCGACGTCATCAAGGACGCCCGCGCCTGGATGTGCGCCAATTTCTTCGACGTTCGCTCCTTCGGGGCGGTCATGTCGCTTAAGGAAAACAACTGCGGTCAGGTGCGCGGGCCGGTCCAGCTCAATTTCGGCCGCAGCATCGAACCCATCGTCCCCCTTGAAGTCAGTATCACCCGCATGGCCGTGGCCACGGAAAAAGAGGCCGAAAGCCAGTCCGGCGACAACCGCACCATGGGCCGCAAGCACATCGTGCCCTACGCCCTCTACCGGGCCGAAGGCTTCATATCGGCCCATTTGGCCGCCCAGACGGGCTTCTCCGAGGATGACCTGGCGCTCCTCTGGGAAGCGCTGACCAACATGTTCGACCACGATCACTCGGCCGCGCGGGGCAAGATGAGCGCCCGCAAGCTCGTCGTCTTCAAGCATGCAACGGCCCTTGGCAACGCCCCGGCCCAGAAGCTCTTCGATCTGGTCACGGTGGATCGGGCCACGGACAAGGCTTCACCGGCCAGGGCGTATGCGGATTATGCCGTGACCGTCAATACGGCCGGCGTGCCGGACGGCGTGGAGTGCATCGAAAAGGTCTAGAGAGGAAAGATGCCTCCGGCGGCTGGGGGGAATCATTCCCCCCAGCCGCCCTGAGAGGAGAGTCCGGGAGGGAATCATTCCCTCCCGGCCGCCGGAGGCATCTTCGCCATACCTCCAGAGGGAGAGGCGTCATGTTCGCGGAAGATGACCTGCTTCCCATATCGGCCTTGCAGCATCTGCTCTTTTGTCGGCGGCAGTGCGCGCTGATTCATATAGAGCGGGTCTGGACCGAAAACGTGTTCACGACCAAGGGGGCCATCCTCCACGAAAAGGCCCATGAACAGGGGTACGCCTCGCGTGACGGCGTGCGGATCGCCCGGGCCGTGCCCCTGCGCTCGGTGGAACTGGGACTTTTCGGCGTGGCCGACGTGGTGGAATTCCATCCGGGCAAGACCGGAGAACGGGCCTTTCCCGTGGAATACAAGCTCGGTCAGCCCAAGCCCGATGCCTGCGACACGGTGCAGCTTTGCGCCCAGGCCCTGTGCCTGGAGGAAATGCTCGGCCGGGGCGTTGCGTCCGGTGCGCTTTTCTACGGCCGCACCAGGCGGCGGCTGGCCGTGGCTTTCAATGCCACGCTCCGGGAAAAGGCGCGCGCGGCCTGCGCCGATTTACATGCGTTTCTGCGGGAAGGGCGCACGCCGCCGGCCGTGTACGAGGCGCGTTGCCGTTCCTGTTCCCTTGTTGACACGTGCCTGCCCAAGGCCTGTCGGGGGAAAATATCCGTGCGGCACTACCTGGCCAAGGCCATCGAGGATGCATGAAACGTCACCTCAATACGCTCTATGTGACCACGCAAGGAACGTATCTTTTCAAGGACGGCGAATGCCTGGCCGTCAAGGTCGAGGATACGGTCCGGCTGCGCGTGCCCATCCATACGTTGGAGGGGGTAGTCTGTTTCGGGCAGGTGGCGGCCAGTCCGTTTCTGTTGGGGCACTGCGCGGAACATGGCGTGGCCGTGAGTTTCCTGACGGAGCATGGCCGGTTCCTGGCCAAGGTAGAGGGCGCCACCTCGGGCAATGTCCTTTTGCGGCGGCAGCAGTACCGGCTGGCCGACGATCCGTCGGCCTCGGCCGCCATTGCCCGTTTTTTCCTGACGGGCAAGCTGGCCAATTCGCGTACGGTTCTGCAACGTGCGCTTCGGGATCATGGCGACAAGATCGACGCAACTGCCCTGCGCCAGACGGTCGGTCGACTTTCGGAACATCTCGGCCGGCTCGGCTTGGCTCTTTCTCTGGACGAGGCGCGAGGCATCGAAGGGGATGCGGCCCATGCCTATTTCGGCGTTTTCGATCAGCTCATCGTCTCGGACCGGGACGCTTTCATCTTTAACGGGCGCAATAGGCGTCCGCCGCTCGATCCGGTCAATTGTCTGCTCTCGTTTGTCTATACACTGCTCATGCATGACGTGCGTTCGGCGCTGGAGACGACGGGGCTTGATCCGGCAGTCGGCTTTCTGCATCGGGACAGGCCGGGGCGGCCGGGATTGGCCCTGGATATGATGGAGGAATTCCGGCCGTTTTTTGCCGACCGACTGGCCTTGTCGCTTATGAATCTGGGGCGGGTTCGCGGCAAGGGGTTCACGCAGGCCGAAACCGGGGCGGTCTCCATGGATGACGCGACACGAAAAGAGGTGCTCGTCGCCTACCAGGAGCGCAAGCAGGACGTGATCGAGCATCCGTTTCTGAAGGAGAAGATGCCGATCGGTTTATTGTTTCATGTGCAGGCGTTGTTGTTCGCCAGATACATTCGCGGAGATCTGGACGGCTATCCGCCGTTTCTGTGGAAGTGAGCCATGATGGTATTGGTCAGTTATGACGTTGCAACGTCGGAAGCCGGTGGGGCCGGACGCTTGCGCCGCGTGGCCAGGGCGTGCCAGGATTACGGGCAGCGTGTGCAGTTTTCGGTGTTCGAGTGCGTTGTGGACCCGGGCCAATGGGAGCGGCTCAAGCACCGGCTCATCGGTTTGATCGACGAGGAGACGGACAGTTTGCGGTTCTATTTTTTGGGGGCGAACTGGCGGAGTCGGGTGGAGCATGTTGGGGCCAAGCCGTCTGTGGACCCGGAAGGTCTACTTATTGTTTAGGGCGCGCGAACCGGT
>Ga0268359_10682_pt1 | contig 13445 bp, 28 predicted proteins | sample BioMet11_FD_194416 | JGI IMG/M metagenome (GOLD analysis project Ga0268359, IMG submission 194416) | Sewage microbial communities from Oakland, California, United States - Biofuel 11 (PacBio Assembly) | ecosystem: Engineered > Wastewater > Sewage > Unclassified | place: USA: California | collected...
GCAAGGCCAGATTGACGATATGGTAGCCGAACGGCTTGAGTCCGAAAAACTGGAATTCGACGTGCAGGAGGAGCCACGTGACCGGGTGCCAGTTGGCCTCGGCAAAGGCCGTAAGGCACCAGGAAATGCTTTTGAGCGAAATCGGGTCCTGGATCGGATAGTTGCGTACGATATAGCCGAAGTCATCCCAGGCGAAATCGAAAAAAGCCACTGGCCAGTTGTTGAGAAGCGTCACTGCGGCCAGAAGCAGACAGCCCCAGACGAGCGGATGGTTGCGGATCGTGGCGAGCCCGTATTTCATGGTTTGCAGGTCGTGGCGGAATGGTTAGAAAGAACTTTGCGTTCGAAAAGGAGATACGCTTCTCCCAGGTGGGCGCAACATGGCGGAAACGGCATGGTTTGTCAAAATGATGCGCCCCCCCCGGGGCACAGTGCCGCGCTCGGGCGTTTCAGTCTGATCGAAGCCGTGGCGGTCCTGGCGCTGCTCGGCATACTGGGGATCGCCCTGTCCGGGCGGTGGACGACTTTCAATGCCGGGGCCATCACCGAAGCCGACGGGTTCAAGGCCGCCCTGCGCTATGCCCAGACCCGGGCCATGGCCGACATGCTCCACCTGGGGCATCGCCAATCGATTCGGCCTCGACCTATTCCCTGGTCGAGGACAATCCCAACCTCACCGGCGCCACCCTGCCAGGAAGTGACAGCGCGGGGCATACCCTGACCCAGGGCGTACAATTTTACGCGCGGGGTGGGCACGACGATCCGTTTTGACTGGCGCGGGGAGCCGGTTGCGGCGGCCATCGTCAACAATGCGACTACACCGTCCGTGGTGGCAGACCGCCCAGACCATCACACTTTCCCCAAACGGCACCCGTGGATGTGAAAATCTGGCCGTATACAGGCTTTGCGGAATGAAAAAGAAAACGCACCGGCGGTTTCACACTACTGGAAATTATTTTGGTCGTGGTCTGGTGGGCATCGTCGCGACCATGGCCTCGACGTTGTCAACAAGGGCCTTGTGCGCAACGATATTCCCCTGACAGCCTTGCAGACAGAGGCCGAGCTCCAAGGGGTCATGGAGAACATGATCCAGGATTTTTATGCGAATGCGATCTATTATAATGATTTGAAAACATTTCAAAGCCATATCCGCGCCGAAAACCTGTATGCCACAGCCGGCATGACGTATTCCCTGGCGGAAAAATCAGTGCAAGCAATTGGGCGGAACCACGTTCCAAAATGATGCGACGAATTGCGCCTAACCTCTACGTCACGATCAAACCTTCGGCCACGTCCGGCGTCACATTGAGCTACCTGTTCACCCAGAAGTCCTCCTAGGCGTATGACGATGCAGCGACAGCGGGCCTTTGACGCGACAGAGGAGGCGCGAGCCATGCCTTCGCGCGGGGGCCCCGAGGAGGGCACCACACTCCGGCACATGGTGCGGTGCGACCGCCCCACAACTCCCGGGAAACCTTTCGTTGCCCCAAGTCTGGCATGACAACCGCCGCCAATCCTCTCGGGATTTCAAAGGGCACGCGCCCTTTGGCCGCCGGAGGTGCCTCCTACGAGCCCTCGGGCAGTGGTCTCGCGTTGCGAAGCCACAGGTACGCTGGGCGAGCACTCTGGCGCCAGGGTTTTACGCTTCTGGAGATTCTGGTCGTGATCGTATTGCTCGGCCTGCTTGGCCTGTTCGGGCTGGAGGCGGTGCGCGGTATTATTGCACAGTATCAGTTTGCCCGCAGTGCCGACGCGGTGACGCAAAAGGCGCAGATCGCCCTGCAGCGGATCAGCGTGGAACTCGGTTATGTCAAACCGACCAATCTCGATGTGAGCGGGACAACGGTGACCAATGGCGCGGCCCCGGCCATCGGCTACACGGCCACCCTGCCGGCTGGCGATGAGGCCCCATGGGATTTTTCAAAGCGGCACCAGCCTGTACTACGGCGATGCCACGCTTGTCGGTCGGCAAGCGCGTTCCTCTTGACCGATGATGTGGCTGTAAACGGGATTACCTTCCGTTTCTACGACCACGTACGATGCAACGGCCCTCGGCCCCGAGCGCCTCCACGACCATCGTCGCCGTGTCGCTCACCATGCACGGGTCCGGCTGGCCTTCCTCCGTTACAAAAACATTCTCCACACGAATTCTTCTCAACAAGGCCCAATCAATAAATCGGCTGATCAGGCCATTGTGCGTGAGGGTGCGACACTTGCTGTGGGCGCAGAGCCTTGATGTGCCGGCGGTACAATGCGGTGTGATCAAGGCCTCTGGCGGCCAAATGGCTTCGCTCTTGGGAAGCACTTCATACCATCGCCGGTTGCAATTCGCACTTTCGGTGTCAAACATGCCGTCAGACCATTGCGCAGCAGTCGCACAATGGTCTTCTATTGCCCGTGCAGGTTCTGCACCGGCGAAAGTATCGGGTCTCTCGACTATGGGTGTGCTTGGCGGAAGCTGATATTTTTTATAGGAGTGTAGAATAAATAGTGTAAGACCTATAGAATTCAAGTCTGTCTTGCTCCTGTTCCCTGATTCCGTATATGCAAGGCCGTGGCAGGGTGTATCTGCGGGTGCTCGATATCGTGATCCCTGCAGTGCGCAATCATCGAACAGGTGGCGCTCATGGAGTCTGGCCTATCTTGTAAAGGAAATACGATATGCCAGCCGCTTTGTGTATCCCAGTCCGGTGCGGCGTTGCTCCTGCTCATCGCCGCCCTGACCCTTTTGGGTGTCCTGGCCGGCGCCGTCCAACTCCTTCTGTCCGCCGCGACCGGCTCGACCATCACCAACAACCGGCAGACACGCGCCCGCTACCCTCGCCCTGGCCGGGCTCAACACCTGGAGCACCGGGAAGACCGGGAGCTTCGTCGTCGGCTCGGACGCCTTCACCCTGGCCCAGTCAGGCCCCGACGCCTCCGGCTATTATACCGTGGTCAGCACCGGCACGGTTCTTGGCGGCACCACGCTGGAAGCCAATGCCGTGCTGACGGCCAAGCGCTTCGGGTTGAGCCCCATTACCTTTACCGCCGACCTCGATGCCTTCCACCGCCGTGGGGGCCCCTGTCGTCGGTCCAGACCGAGAACAACAGCAGCCGCCATCACGGTCTATGCGGCCAATACGGCGCATAACGCCAACGGCCCTCAGTCATTCCCCTGGGCGCATGGCTGGCGGGGCCCATCGGCAATGGCCCAGGCTTTTTTTTTTTTTTTTTTTTTTTTTCCCCCCCAACACAGCCGCCCTATCGCCCGTGCGTTCCTTGCGTTCGCCGCCGGGTGAGCAATACCCACGGCGCCCATCTGGTACCCGGCTCCCCGAGGCACTTTGTACCAACGGCGTCTGTCCGGACGGGATGTGCACGGCGGGCAAGTGCACGTTTGCCAAGGGGCTGCGCGCCTATTTCGGGTTCCGCTTCGCCAATGAGGATGATGAGAGCTTCTCTCCCTGGACTATGGGGATGGCTTCAACCTTCACCGTCATGAACGCGTCGAACAACAGTACGAGTACCGCGGCCGGTGGACCGCAATCCGGTTCGCGCGGTGAATATCCTGGGCTTATTCCGGCCCGGGGCCAAGCGGGTGCGGCATTGCCGCGCCGAAGCTGGCCGTGGAGGTGGACATCTACCCCAACAAGGGCAGCCTGCCCCCGACCTCGGCCGATTCCAGGCGCCGATCACAAGCAACCGCCAACCATATCGCGGCGGTCTTCTGGGGAACGGGCTCCACGCTCTATGACGACAACGTGCACGGGGTCGGCACGTCGCCGGCCAATCCGACCTATGCCGCCTCGGGCGAAATCGGGTATTGCGAGCAGCCCCAAGCAGGCCGGGGAGCCCAATTGGCTGGAGGACAAGGCGGAACACACCATGCGCCTCGAATCGCCCGCGACGAGTCTGACGTCTGGCGGCTCCTACCGGATCAAGGTCTGGATCGACGGCACCGGCGACGCCATTACCAATGTCACCCAGGATTACACCGCCACCACGCCGGACATCGACTACACCACGACCCTGACGGCCGCCTGATCATACGGCGCTTGATACATTATATTTCGGCTGGACCGAAGGGACGGGCGCCCAGCCCCAGGACGTGGCCATCCACGACTTCAGCCTGGAGTTTCGACGCTAGACCCATTGCCAAATGGCTACGTCGCCACGCACTATGGGCCCATGCCCGCCCGCTTCTGCGCTGCCTGCTGCTTGCGGCCGCAAGCCTCGCCCTGGACACGGTCCAGGCCCAGACCATCTACCAATCCCGTGACGCCAAGGGCGCCATCTGTTTGAGCAACCGCCGGCTTACCGAAAACTACCAGCCGTTCGACTACCTGCGCGTGCCGGAAGGCGGCCGACCAGACCAAGGTCATGGCCTTCATCCGCTACTATAGTCGTCGCTACAAGGTGAAACCCCGCGCTGATCCGGGCCATGGTCGAGGTGGAATCGGGCTTTGCCCTGGGGGCGGTCTCGCCCAAGGGCGCCGAAGGGCTCATGCAGATCATGCCCGGCACCGGCCGTGACCTGGGGCTGGTCGATCCTTTTGACGGCGCCAAGAATCTCGAAGCCGGCATCCGCTACTTCAAGTCTCTGCTCGACACCTTCGGGTCTACGCGTCTGGCCCTGGCGGCCTATAACGCCGGGCCGGCCCGGGTGGCCAAGACCGGGGCCGTCCCGGATATTCCCGAGACACGCGACTATGTGGATCGGGTCCTGGCCCGCTGCGGTCTGCGCTGATCCCGTCATTGCCTTGGACAATACACTGCTGCCGGAACTTCTTGACTGGTGAAGAGACTCTTTTATAGTGCGCAAAAAGTTCCTGTATTGGAAAAGAATTTTTGCGCGTGCGATTCCGGTAAGAGTGGCAGACACCTGTATACTGGTCAGGGAGAAGGGCACAACGTCATGGTCAAACAAACGCTACGATTCGTGGATGTCCTGCGTGCATTGGCCTTGATCGGTATGGTGATCTGCCATTACCCGATCTTTCTTCGAGTGGGCAAGGCCATGACGCCATGTTGTATTTTCTGAGTAACCATCTCCTTGGTGGTGATTTCGCCGCGTCCTGGTTCGTGTTCCTGGTCGGGCTCTGCCAGGCGCTGTCCAGCAAGAAAAGAAATCTGACAAAGTCCGGCGACATCGGCCGCACCGTAACCAGAGGCGGACTCATTTTCGTCATTGGGTTGCTCTTCTTGCTGCTCGTTCAAGGGTACGGCGAACTCTGGGTCTGGGATATTCTGACCTTTATCGGTGCGACGACCATCTTATTGTTGCCCTTGCGCCGGACGGCGTCATCGTGGATTCTTCTGGGATGCGTGGCGGTTGTTTTTGTGACCCCTGGCTGCGGTCCTTTGTGGATCTGGCCCCGCTGTACGGCGGAGGATTCGAGCCCGTTGAGCTGGATATCGGATTTCTTCCCCGTTTCCTGTTCGATCCGAGAGAGGACTACCACGGGGCCCAGACCGTGCTGCACAATGTGCTGGGCTTTTTTTCTGATCGGCCAATTCCCCATCTTCCCCTGGATCATTTTCCCGTTGCTGGGCTTTGTGGTCGGCAGGCGCGTGAGCAGTAACGCGCTGGCGGCCGACACGCCCTTTTCTTGTCATTATCGGGACGATGTTCCTGTTCATGGGGCTTTTTACCGCCTATGCCGGGTCGTTGCGGCCGGACGTGTCCGTGGCCAATGATTACATCGTTCCCCTGTCGTTCTACCCCGCGTCTTTCAGCATGAGCCTACTGCTCATCGGTGTCGTGTTGCTCCTCTATATTTTCCTGCACAGGCAGTACGATATACGGCCGGAGGCCACGGTCGCGGACGGCTTGTTCCTGCGGTATTGCCGCCAGATCAGCAAATATTCCCTGACAATCTACATTACGCACTTCGCGCTGTTTTTCATTCCGCTGCGGATCGTCGAGGCGCTCACCGGGGTGTCGTATCTAAAGAACCTGTTCGATACGACGACAGCCTTTCTCCTCAGCGTGCTGCTGCTCATCCTGTATTATCCGCTGTTGCGGTGGTGGGACAGGGCCGGCGGCCGCTACAGTTTCGAATGGCTGCTGGCGAGGGTGATGGCCCAGTACGGGAAAAAGCCGGCGCCCGGCCTCGCTCCGGGGGCCTGAGCGTCATCGCGGGGCCGGTGGACGGGGGCAGGCCAGGGGCGTGCGTCGGGTAACTGCCGGGGCGCTGGTGCGTTTGGTCAGGACGTGGCGCCGAGGGAGTCGGCCAAGGGCCGGTCAGGAGCGGCCCGGGAAAACAGCCCGAGCCCGAGGAGCAGACCGGTCAGCACGGCCAGGGTCAGTCCGGCGGCCGGTCCGGTGGCCGGCACCGTGACGGGCTGGGCCGCGATGTCCGGGCGCATGAAGAGCACGGCCACGACCCGCAGGCTGTAATACAGGCCGATGGCGGCCATGAGCACGCCGAAGACCGCGAGCCCCGCATAGCCTGCCACCCAACACCGCGCCGAAGATCACGAACTTGCCGATGAAGCCGGCTGTGGGTGGCAGTCCGGCCAGCCCCGGCCAGACTCACGGCCAGCACCCCCGGCCCGCCAGGGATGGCTGTAGCCCAGACCGCGATAGGCGGTTACGCGTCCCGATCCGCATCGAGCCCAGACAAGGTGCAAAGGGCCCCGAACGCGCCCAGATCCATCAAAACATAAAGCGGCCAGCTAAAACAGCGCGCGCGCTCTCCGCCCTGGGCCACGACCAGCACGGCCAGGACCACATAGCCATCTGGGCGATGGAGGAATAGGCGAGCAGGCGCTTGAGGCTGCGCTGGCGCAAGGCGCCGATGTTGCCCACGGCCAGGGTCAGGCCGGCCACGAACGGCCAGGACGGCCACAGCCGGGTTTGGACCCCGGGTGTTACGGCACTGGCCAGCCGCCAGCAAGGTCATGGCCGTGGCCCGCTTGGACCCGGTGGACAGAAAGCCGCACCCGGCGCCGGCGCGCCCTGGTAACGTCGGGGTCCACAGATGCACGGGCGCCCAGGGACAGCTTGAACCCGAGCCCCACGACAATGAGCCCCAGCCCGGCCACCACAATGGGGCCGCCGGCGGCCAGGGACGCGGCGATGTCGAGGCGGCCCGAGCCGGCATAGACCAGGGCGATGCCGAACAGGAGCAAGGCCAGGGCCATGGCCCCGGGTAGGAAATATTTGAGCGCCGCCTCGGTGCCGTCCGGGTCGTCGAGCCGGGCCGCCAGCAGGGCATACAGGCACAGGGAGGCCAGTTCCAGGCCGATAGCCAGCACCAGCCAGTCCCGGGCCCCGGCCAAAAGCAGCATGCCGAGGGCCGACCAGACCGTAAGCCCGTAAACCGCGTCGTTGCCGTAGGCCCGTTTGGTGGCATGGCCGGCAAGGAGCCCGAGGCTCGCCAGGGGTGACGCAGCACAGCAAGGCCGTGGCAAAACGGTCACCCCCCCCCCCCCCCCCCCACCCCCCCCCCCCCCCCCCCCCCCCCCCCCCCCCCCCCCCCCCCCCCCCCCCCCCCCCCCCCCCCCACCCCACCTCTGCCGTCGGCCGGGCCGGGCACGAAGGCCCAGATGCCGGTCGGCAGCACGGCCAGGGCGGCCAAAAGCGGCAGTAGCCAGCGCGGCGGGCGGGAGACGATCATGGCCACGCACAGCACGAGCAGACCGCCGCCGGCCAGGCAGGCGTAGGGGAACAGGGCGAAGGCGGACTCGGACATGGACACTCCTTGGCCTTACCAGCCGGGCCAGGTGACGGCCGCCGGGGCGAGTCGGTCGGCAATGGCCCCCAAGGGACCGCGCAGCAGGTCGAGGACCGGATCGGGGTGAAGGCCCAGCCAGACCATGGCCGCGATCAGGCTGACGACCAGTACGGCCTCGGCGGCGTGCAGGTCCGGGAAGGCCCCCGGGGACCGGGCCGGCCCGAAAGCACGTCCCGGGCCAGGCGCAGCAGATAGGACCAGGGTCGCGACCATGCCGAGGACGGCCAGGATGCCGGCGGTCGGATGGGAGGGCGAACAGGCCGACGATGATGGTGATTTCGCCGACGACCCCGACAGACCGGGCAGGGCGGCCGACGCCAGCACGGCCGGTCAAAAGGCGGCCCCGAACCGGGGCGCCCGGTTCCAGATGCCGCCGAGGGCCGCCAGACGCCGGGGTGCCGAGCGATCGCCGAGCATGCCGGACAGGGCGAAAAGCGCGCCCGTGGTCAGGCCGTGGCTCAGCATGAGCACCCACCGCGCCGGCCAGGGCCAGCCGGTTGCCGCTGACCGCGCCGACCACGGCCAGGCCCATGTGCCCGATGCTACGAATAGGCGATCAGCCGTTTGACGTCCTCCTGGGCCAGGGCCACGAGCGAGGCGAAAAAGAGTCCGATCAGGCCGAGACCGGCCAGTAGCGGGGCCGCCGCGCCGGCCGCTTCGGGAAAAAGCGGCAGGGCCAGGCGGATGAGTCCGTAGCCGCCGGTTTTAAGCAGCAGTCCGGCCAGGATGAGGCTGCCGGCCGTGGGCGCGTCGGTGTGGGCGTCGGGCAGCCAGGTGTGGACCGGCACGAGCGGAATTTTGATGGCGAAGGCGGCCAGGAATCCGGCGAACAGCCAGCGGCCGGTGGTCACGGGGATGTGCAGGCGGGAAAGGGCCGCCAGGGAGAAATCGGGTCCGGTGCCGCTTCCGGCCGACACGAGCCCCAGGGCGTGAAGGCGATGAACAAAAGCAGTCCGCCCACGGCCGAAAACAGGAAGAAGTTGATGGCCGTGCGCACCCGGTCCCCGTGGCCGAAGATGCCGATGAGGAAAAAGACCGGAATGAGCTGGGCCTCCCCAGAAAAAGCATGAACAGGAACAGGTCCCCCGGCCAGAAACACCCCCTGGACCGTGCTGAGCGAGCCAGGACCAGGGGCGTGGTGCAAGGCGGAGCGCTCGCGCGGTTCGCGCCAGCGGCGGCCAGCACGCAGCAGACGCCGATCAGGGCGGTCAGCACGACGAAAGGCAGGCTCAGACCGTCAAGTACGAGCAGGTAGCGGATGCCGAGCGTCGGTATCCAGGCGGCCTGTTCGACAAGCGGCGTTTCCCGGGCCTAGGCCGGCGAAACGCCAGACCGCCGAGGCGGCCAGGACCAGTTCCGCGAGGCAGACGAGCAGGGCCGCGACGCGCGCGGTCCGCCGGTCCCGGGCCAGGGGCAAGACCACCAGCGCTTCCGATCAGGGGCCAGAAGACAAGCAGGGTCAGCCAGGGCAGTTGGAACATGGGCATCCTTCCGGGTCGTTACGTCAGCCCAGGGCCAGCCAGGTCATGACGGCGGCGGCCGCCGCCAACAGCACCGGTCAGGGAGACCGATCACCCGTCCCGTGGTCAGGGTGCGCAGCCCCTCGGCCAGGGACACGGTGCCCTCGGCCAGGGCCGTGGGCAGGCCGTCCAGGACGTCCACATCCACCCCGCGCCATAAAAGGCGGCCAGCCGGGCATAGGGCGCGGCCAGGAACCGGGTATAGGCCGCGTCCAGGCCCAGTCCGGCGGCAAAGGCCCTGCCTTGGCCCGGATGCGGGGAACGATTCGGACTGTAGAGGGTCCAGGCCAGCCACAGGCCGGTCAGGGCCAGGCAGGCATCCAGGATTTCGACCAGCGGCGCGAGCATCTCGACTTCCGGCGGATTGGGCGTGGCCGTACCGGCCAGGAAGCTGTCCAGCCAGTGGACCGAGGTGGAGGAATTCCGGCGGGTTGGCCAACCCGTAGAGCAGGGAGAGCACAGCCATGGGGAGCAAGGGCCACAGCAGCCGTTTCGTGTCCCGGCTGGGGGCCATGGCCGCACCTTCGGTCGGCGTGGAAAAAAAGGCCACGAAAAACAGCCGGAAAGACGTACAGGGCGGTCAGCAGGGCCGTGACCATGCCGACAACGAAAATGCAGAGATAAATGCTTCCCGGTCGCTTCCAGCACATCGGCCAGGATGCGGCCTTTGCTCACGTAGCCGGCGGTCAGGGGCAGGCCGGCCAGGGCGGCCGCGCCGCAGGCGAAAATCGGAAAAAGCCCGGGCACGGCCCGGCGCAGTTTTTCGCCCATGCGGAAAATATCGTGTTCACCGCCCGCCGCCTGGATCATGACTCCGGCGCACAAAAACAGCAGGGATTTGAAAAGGCGTGGGTCTGCAAGTGGAACATGGCGCCGATGGCGTCGCCGGATCCGGCGGCCATGAACATGTAGCCCACCTGGCTGATGGTGGAATAGGCCAGGATGCGTTTGACGTCGCGCTGGGCCAGGGCGCAGGCCGCCGCCCACAAGGGCGGTGAGCGCCCCGATGGCCGCGGCCGTGATTCCGACATCCGGGGCGTACGGCAACAGCGGTTCCAGACGCACGAGCAGGTAGACCCCGGCCGTGACCATGGTGGCGGCGTGGATCAGGGCCGAAACCGGCGTCGGACCGGCCATGGCATCGGGCAGCCAGGTGGACAGCGCAACTGGGCCGATTTGCCGAGGGCGGCGAACAGAAAGCAGAAACCGATGGCTGCGGCAAGCCCGGTGGACAGGTTCGGAACCGTCGCGGCCAGTTCGGTCAGGGAGGCCTGGCCGGATTGCCCGACGAGCAGGGCCAGGGCGGCCACGAAGCCGAGATCGCCCACCCGGGTCATGAGAAAAGCCTTGCGCCCGGCGTCCACGTTGCCGAGCTTGTCGTGCCAGAAGCCGATCAGGGCAAAGGAGCAAAAGCCGACGCCTTCCCAGCCCAGGAAACAAAAAGACCAGATCGTCGGCCAGGGTGATGACGAGCATGAAAAAAGACGAACAGGTTCAAGTAGCAGAAATAGCGAGGGAAGCGATTTGTTCGTGCCCCATGTACACGGCGGAATAGGCGTGGATGAGCAGGGCCACGAGGTGACCGTGACGGCCATGAGTCCGGCGATGCGGTTAAGAGAGGGGAAAAGTCGGCCCGAAAACCGTCCAGGCTGATCCAGGAGCCGAAGGACACGGTCTCGGCGGCCACGCCCTGGTGCCACAGCGCGGCCACGGCCGCGACCAGGGCCCCGGCAATGGCTGCGCAGGCGAGCAGGCCGCTTCGGGACGGGCCGAGCCGGCGGCCAAGCGCGGCCTGGAGCGCGGCCCCGATCAGGGGAAACAGCAGCAACGGCAAGGGACGTCTGCATAAAAACTAGCCTCGCAACCGGTCGTAGTCGTCGGCGGCGATGGAGCCGCCCCGCGCCGGCCGTGGACGACCAGGGCCAGGCCCAGGGCCGCTTCGGCCGCGGCCAGGCCGAGCACGATGATGACGCGGCCTGGCCGTCGGCATTGCCCCAGGCCAGGGCCGCGCCCAAACACGATGCTCCCGGCCGCGAGCATGAATTCCAGGCCGATGAGGATCATGAGCACCGAACGCCTGGCCACGGCACAGACCGCGCCGATGGCGAACAGGGCCGCGCCCAGGGCCACCACATGGGACAGGGGCACGTTCATGCCGTGGGACCTCCCGGTGCCCTGGCCGTTTTTGCCCGGCCGAGCAGGATCACGGCGGCCAGAGCGGCGAACAGCAGCACGGACACCGCCTCCACGGCCAGCCAGTAGCGGGGTGAAAAGGGTGCGCCCACCACCTCGGGGCCGGCCATGGCGCCGGAGCAGGGGCAGGCCCTCGGATCGCGGCCGATGACCGCGAGCAGCGAGACCAACGTGGCCGCGCCGAGCACCGCCGGCAGGACAAGCCCGGAAAGGCCACACCACCGGCCGGGGCACGCAGTCCGAGCAGCATGAGGATGAACAGAAACAGCACCATGATCGCTCCGGCATAGACCACCACCACGAGAATGCCGGGCAGCGGCGCGCCGAGCACGGTCATGAGCGCCCCGGTGCCGAGAAACGCCACACGGCGCACACAGATGGCGTGCACGGATTGGTCCGGTCGCGGCCAGCCCGGCGGCATCAGGATGATGGCGGCGAAAGGTAGAACAGCAGCCGAGGGCGTCATGGATGCTTCCTCATTATGGGGCGTGGGAGATGCCTTGGCGACCAAAGGGCGGCGCCCTTGGAAACCGCCGTCGGGGCTCGCTTGGGGGTATGGTTCCTTTTTGCTAATGCCCCCTAGGGGAGGTGCTTTTGATGTCCCGGAGCGCTCGCCTGGATGCTCGCCCTTGCGCCCTCGCCATGATGCCGGCGTGGCGGTAGAGTCGTAGTCCGGATGCTTGCCGCCGTGGGAGACGAGCAGGTTCTCCTTTTCGTACACGAAATCGGCGATGGCGTCCTTGGCAAAGGCGAATTCCGGCGTGAGCTGGATGGGGGGGGCAGGCCTCCTCGCACAGGCCGCAGTAGATGCAGAGGGCGAAATTGATGCGAAACCAGGCGGCCTGCGCCGGCCTCGGACGTCTCCTCGGCCTGCATGGAGATGCAGTTGACCGGACAGGCGCCCGAACACAGCCGCAGGCTACGCAGCGTTCCCGGCCGTCCGGGGAGCGGGTGAGGATGATGCGGCCCCGGGTGCGCTCGGGCAGGGGCCGTTTGTACTCGGGGTACTGCTCGGTAACCGGTCGGCGGAACAGATGGCGCAAGGTGGCGGCGTAGGACCCGGCCAGGCCCAGGGCGCCGTCCAGAAAGGCTTTGGGAAAGGATGTCGGTTTGGTCATGGCGCCCCTTAGATCCGCCAGACGAGCAGCGCGCCGGTGACGAGGACGTTGCAGGGCCAGGGGAATAAGCGCCTTCCAGCACAGGCTCATGAGCTGGTCGTAGCGCAAACGCGGCAGCGAGGCCCGGGTCCAGATGAGAAAGACCGGGACGGCCAGCACCTTGAGCCCGAGCCAGAGGATGGGCGGCAGGAGTGGCCCGTGCCAGCCGCCCAGGAAAAAGATCGCGGTCAGGGCCCCGAGCAGGATCATGTTGACGTATTCGCCGACGAAAAAAAGCGCGAAGCGCATGCCCGAATATTCGGTGTGGAAACCGGCCTGGAGCTCGTTTTCCGCCTCGGGCAGGTCAAAGGGAATGCGCTTGGTCTCGGCCAGGGCGGCGATGACGAAAAGCGCGAAGGCGACCGGCTCGGTCAGGGCAAAGGGCAGGCTCGCCTGGGCATCGACAATGGCGGTCAGAACGAGCGGGCGTGCATGACCACCGGCACCAGGGCGAGCCCCAGCGGCAGCTCGTAGCTCAGCATCTGGGCCACGCCGCGCACGCCGCCGAGCAGGCCGTACTTGTTGTCCGAGGCCACGCCGCCAAGGGCCAGGCCGTACGGCCAGCGACGAAAGTCCCACCACGAGCAAACCCACGTTGGTATCCACGATGACCTGGGGCACGGCATGGCCGAACAGTCAGGGTCGGCCCGAACGGGACCACGACGAAGGCAAAAAGGGCCGTGCCCGCGACCACGGCCGGAGCGACCAGGAAAATGCGCGATCCACCCCGTCCGGATGATGTCTTCCTGAGAGCATCTTGAGGCCGTCGGCCACGGCTGGAGCAGGCGAACGGACCGACCCGTTGGGGCCGTAGCGGACCTGGAAACGGCCGAGGAGCTTGCGTCGAGCAGGAT
>Ga0268359_11011_pt1 | contig 13339 bp, 15 predicted proteins | sample BioMet11_FD_194416 | JGI IMG/M metagenome (GOLD analysis project Ga0268359, IMG submission 194416) | Sewage microbial communities from Oakland, California, United States - Biofuel 11 (PacBio Assembly) | ecosystem: Engineered > Wastewater > Sewage > Unclassified | place: USA: California | collected...
ACACTGACTGAACCGCCATTGCATTTAAATACTGCATTTCCATCATCAGCGATGACAATTTCATCCGGCAGGTTCTTCAACAGATCTGCATATACCTGACCCGCATGCATCGTACCTGCATACATTTCTTTTTCACCGCCTGGCCCATCACTGATTAAAACGGCCCAAACCAGAATCCAGATGTTCTTCGTCGCCTGTTCTCGTCCAGCCGACAATATCCTGACTGTCAAAATAATCAGTCTGATCACCATAGGCATCGTCTGCTCTCGCCTTGATCATTTCCTTCAGACCTGCAACTGGGCTGACTTGATCATGCGGGATGCCGAACAGATCCCCATAGAAGACACAAGGCAGTCCATCTTTCCGCAGCAGGATCACGGCATACGCCAGCGGCTTGAACCATGCCGCCACAAAAGAAGAAAGTCCCCTGCCCCGGCTGAGTATCATGATTGTCGACAAAAGTCACTGCATTCATCGGCCGTTCCGAAATAATCGTATTATTGAGCAGACTGCCCATATCAAAGAAGCCAGATGCATTGCCCGCATTGAAGAATTGGAAATGCAGAGCTACATCAAACAACGACAGACAGTTATTGTTCACGTCCAGATAATGCAGAAGCTTGCCACAGTCTGCGTTCCAGTATTCACCAACGGCAAACAAGTCTGGGTTGTTCGTATCTGTTCGCATCTGATTCAGCCAGTCTTCAAAAAACGTAAATTCAATGTGCTTGACAGCATCGAGACGTACACCCTGCGGCTTGATCAAATTCAGATACCATCTGCCCCAGTCATCCAGTTCCTTACGGACACTGGGATTGCTCATATCAAGATCACAGCCCATCAGATAATCATAGTTGCCGTCTTCATTATCTACATCTGCATCCCACTGTTTATCTGAGAACCGGTAAATTGATTTCTTCTTTGTCCTATCGTCATAGTCGGTACCATCAAAGCAGGTATGATCCCATTGAAAGTTGCTGTACTTTCCTTTCCTTCCGGAAAGGTGAATTTTGTCCATGCTTCAATCTCTTCCGGACTGCTGATATCCTGCTCACGGTTGTCAGGATTGTCTTCCTGCGCCATCACAGTTTCCTTTTCATCTGCACCCATGCGATGATTGAAGACGATATCAGCGATTACCGCAAGTTTGTGTGCCTGCAGCGTCTTGACCGCTGCCAGATATTCGTCTTTTGTACCGTACTTTGTCCTGACCGTACCCTTCTGGTCAAACTCACCCAGATCATACATGTCATAGACGCCGTATCCAACGTCATAAGTGCCTCCCTGTCCCTTATAGGCAGGCGGCAGCCATACGCATGTAAATCCTTCATCATAAAAGAGGACGCCATGTCCTTAACGTTCCGCCAGAAACTTCCGTCATCCGGCAGATACCACTCAAAGCATTGCAGCAGTGTATCGTTCTTGGTCATATTGTCTTCTCTTTTCACTGATTAATTTTTTGTTGCCTTTTCTACTTCATCTTCAAAATACTGCTTTGATTCATCATAGCTCATGTTTAATGCAACACTGATTTCATCAAAGAGGTACTTTTCTGCTCTTTGGAGATATTCATCATCGATTGAGGCCAGCTTTTTATGCTGTTCCATACGGACCTTGTTGCGGCCGTAAGACGTCTTGATAATTCGTACCAGATCAGAAAGATCATCGCTCTTCAGGAGAGCTGCATACTGAGACTTCATATTTGCCGGCTTGTTGACAAGAGTCTCGATATCCGGTGTATCCTGAATGAGCTGATGGATCTGCTCCTTAGTGATCAGATTGCGAAGATGGCCAGCCTTGTTGGCAACAGGCACCTGCATTCTGACCGAACCGTCCTGGTTGTAATACGGAACGAGGATATAGCACTGTTCTCCAGTGAAATCACTTTTGTGCTTTCCTACGACCTTACAGACATCTCTTCTGTAGACAACCACTTCATTTACTTTATACATCTTTGACACCTCGCTTTCGCATCGTATGTATTTTACCATTTTTTGCAATTTTCGCAATTTCAGGTATTGTATAGTGTAGTAAATGTTGCTAATATATAAATTTACATAGTTAGTGAGCTAAAAAAAGGCTCTTTTTTTTGAGCCTTTAAAGTATCTGAAGCAAATAGAATTTCAAGTATTCTGTTTCCTGGATTGCCGGAATCACAGGATGATCCGGTGCGGCGCCGCGGCGTTCAATTAAACGTATCTGCACACCCGCTGCTTTTGCTGCATCCAGAAGCATTTTTTCAAATTCCTCTTTTGGCATAAAGTGAGAACAGCTGGCTGTAGCCAGATATCCGCCGCGCGGCAGAAGCTGCATTGCTTCTGTATTAATCTCCAGATATCCTTTTCTTGCATTATGGAAAGTCTTCCTGCTCTTCGTGAATGCAGGAGGATCAAGAATGATAAAGTCAAAGAAAGCATGTTCTCTTTTGAACTGCGCCAGCACTTCAAAAACATCGCCCTGCTTGAAGTCCATTGTCAGACCGTTCTTTTCTGCATTCTCAGCAGCCATATCCAAAGCAGTCTCACTGATGTCCATCGCAGTGACATGCGCAGCACCGCCTTTAGCTGCATTCAAGGCAAAGGAGCCGGTATGTGTGCAGCAGTCAAGAACTGTCCTGCCCTTGACAATCTTGCGGACAGCCAGACGGTTGTACTTCTGATCAAGGAAGAAGCCGGTCTTCTGACCATTCTCTACATCCACTTCATAGCGAATGCCGTTCTCGATAATTTCTGTGATGCATGATGCCGGATGATTTTCACCATACCAGCCTTTATACTGAGAAAGACCTTCTTTTTTACGAAGCTCTCCTTCATTTCTTTCGTAGATGCCTGAAATCGTTTGTCCCATTTCCTTCAGCTCATTCAGAAGTGACTGATAGATGACTTCTTTATGGAGGTCGGTACCATAGGATTCCACCTGTGCAACAAGCAGATCATGATACCGGTCTATGGTCAATCCCGGCAGTCCATCCGCTTCACCATGGATCAACCGGCAGGCATCAAAGTCATCCCCCATGACTGTACGGCGGTAATCCAGGGCATACGTTACTTTTCTCTGGAAAAACGCATCATCATATTTCTCATTGGCATTATTACCAAGCAGACGGATCCGGATCTTTGACAGAGTGCTGTAGAAGCCGGTGCCGAGATAATTCTGCTTTTGTCCAAAGACATCCACAAAGGCGCCGTTTTCAACTGCTTCCGGAGCATTTGTAATCTCATCCTCATAGATCCATGGATGTCCATTTTTAATATTTGCTTCCTGTTTCTTCGTTACTGTGAACGAAGGAAAAGTTCTCTCTTGTTTCATCTTCATTTCCTCTTTGTGTTCCGCTATCGTATCATATTTGGCGCATCAAAAAAAGCATCCCAGCAGATTGTATGCTAGGATGCTCACTGATCAAAAGCTTACCGCGTTCCTTTATCGTACGGAATTCCTTCTGCTTTTGGAGCAGCTGAATTTTTGGATGTAAAGGCAAGCACGACGAGTGAAATGATATATGGCAGCATGTTGTAGAACTGAGAAGGAATGTTCAGTGCAGCCAGGAAATCAAATCCAGTGTAAACGTTGGAAAGAGCTCTGAAGAAACCAAACAGCAGTGCTGCTAAAGCAATTCTGTGCGGCTTCCACTGACCGAAGATCATAACAGCCAATGACAGGAAGCCGAAACCAGCAACACCTACTTCAAACTTCCATTCAGAGACGCCTGCCATAATATAAACAATACCGCCAAGTCCGCCTAAGAAGCCGGAGATCAGTACACCTGACCATCTCATCTTATAGACGTTGATGCCGACAGATGCAGCTGCCTGAGGATTTTCACCGCAGGCTCTTAAGCGCAGACCGAATCTTGTCTTGTAAAGGACAAAGTAGGATGCGACTAAGATGACCAGTGCAATGATCATGAACCAGTTGAATTCAAAGCCATTGATATTGACCAAGAACAGTTTCTTCTGATCAACATACTGCAGCGTCGTCGATACGTTATTTGGATCTGTTGATGTATTGATGGAACGGACAACAACTGTAGCAACTGCTGTGCCCAGCATATTCATTGCCGTGCCGATTAAGGTTTGGTCAGCCTTCAGGTTGATGCATGCAAAGGCCAGCAGAACAGAATAGATCATACCGAAGATGACAGCGACAACAACTGTTGTGAGAATCATGACAAATGCATTTGTACTTGGGAACAGATTCATGGCAACCGCACCGCCGAGGGCACCCATGACCATGATTCCTTCCAGACCAAGATTAATGACGCCGGAGTGCTCAGAGAAGCATCCGCCTAAAGCAACAAGAGATAATACTGATGCAAAGATAATCGTATACTGCGCAAGCAACATCATCAGGCATTACCTCCTTCCTTGGTCTTTTCGGTCTTGATCTTTTTCTCAGCTCTTTTTGCCTTGTTCTTGGTCATGATGTACTTGAAGAACAGTGTAAAGCCGCAGAGATAAATGATAATACCGGAAATCAGATCAGAGATCTGTGATGGATAGATCATACGGTCGATCAATGAACCGCCGTCTGTAATTGACTGAATGAAGAAGGAAGCGAAGATTGTGCCAATTGGATTCAAGCCGCCTAAGAATGTTGCAGCAATGCCGTTGAAGCCCATGCCTGGTACAGAAGTAGCTGTTGTTTCCCACTTCGTATAATTTGTTAAGTACAGGAAGGCTGCACCAAGACCTGCCAATGCACCGCCGATGATCAGCGTAACGATGATATTGCGCTTTTCCTTCATGCCTGCATAACGGGCACCTTCTTTGTTGTAGCCGGTAGCCTTTAATTCATATCCAAACTTTGTCTTGTTGAGAATGACCCAGACAACGATGGCAGCGATGATGGCAAGTGGAATTGCAATGGTGACTGCCTTATTGCCGGAGAACAGATTTCCTAGCCCAGCACTCGGAATAATGCTGGAAGGATTCGCCTGTGACAGGTCCTTGGAATATGGGGAAGTACTATCCTTCACTGCTTCACTGGAAAGGACCATGTTGCAGATATACAGTGTAATCCAGTTGAGCATGATGCCGGAAATGACTTCGTTGACATTTCGATATGCTTTCAAGATACCAGATACTGCACCAAGCAGTGCGCCGGCAACAGCAGCGAACAGAATGCATACATACCAAGGAAGATTCAATGCAAGAGCTGCAAACAAGGCAGCACATGCACCTGCTTCATACTGACCAGGAGCACCGATATTGAACAGTCCTACCTTGTAGCAGAAGCATACAGACAGTGCACACATCAGCAGCGGAGCAGTTTTCGCCAGAGTGTTTCCTAACGCTTTCAGCTGAGCCGCAGTCGTCGCGCGTGTCATGAAGTTCAGCAGGATGGTCATGATGGCCTCACCCGCTCCTGCCGGATTTATCAAAGACAGAACAATGAAGCCAATGAGCAGACCGAGTACAACACAGATCAATGCAGCTCCAACTGCCTGTACTCCTGGTCTTTCAAGGAAGCTTTTCTTTGTTTGGTTCATAATTATTCAGCCTCCTTGCTTGATGTATTTCTCTTTGCACCTGCCATATACAGACCGAGTTCTTCTGTGGTGATTTTCTTAGGATCAAGTTCACCAACAATCTCACCTTCATACATGACAAGAATGCGGTCAGACAGATTCATAACTTCTTCCAGCTCCAAAGAGACCAGAAGAACAGCGTCGCCTGCATCTCTCGAAGCAATGATCTGATGGTGGATGAATTCAATGGCACCAACATCCAGACCTCTTGTCGGCTGAACAGCAACGAGCAGCTTATGCTCTTTGCTCATTTCACGCGCAACAATTGCCTTCTGCTGATTGCCTCCTGACATCGATCTAGCAATCGTGTCAGAGCCCTGTGAAGAGCGGACATCATACTTTTCAATCAGTTCATCAGAATATTTACGAATGGCATCCTTTTTGAGAAAACCGCCTTTTGACGTAAATTCAGGCTGCCAGTATCTCTCCAGCACCATGTTGTAATCCAGCGGATACTCCAAGATCAGGCCATGCTTCTGACGGTCCTCTGGAATATGCGACATTTCAGCAGATCTCTCGCGGATTGATAAATTCGTTACATCTTTCCCATCGATTATGATCTTGCCTTCCTTGACTGGTTCCAGACCAGTAATGCCATAGATCAGCTCTGTTTGTCCATTGCCGTCGATACCTGCAATACAGACAATCTCTCCCTGACGGACATTAAATGAAACATGCTTTACTGCATTATTGTTATGCAGCTTGGAGGCAACAGTCATGTTCTCAACATCAAGCACAATATCCTTCGGCTGTGCCGGTGTCTTATCAACAACAAGCTGAACATCTCTGCCGACCATCATGCGTGACAGTTCATTTTCATTCGTATCTGCGACATTGACAGTACCGATATACTTGCCTCTTCTTAAGACAGTGACACGGTCAGCTACTTCCATGATCTCATTCAGCTTATGAGAAATGAACAGGATTGATTTACCCTCTTTTGCCAGATTCTTCATAATCTGCATCAGTTCTTCAATTTCTTGTGGAGTCAGGACTGCTGTCGGTTCATCAAAGATCAGAATATCGTTATCACGATACAGCATCTTCAAAATTTCAGTTCTCTGCTGCATGCCTACAGTAATGTCCTGGATCAATGCATCCGGGTCAACCTTCAGACCATACTTTTCAGAAAGTGCGACGACCTTCTTGCGGGCTTCATCCTTTTCCAAAAAACCATGTTTGGTTTCTTCAACACCTAAAATAATGTTGTCGAGAACTGTGAAGCACTGCACCAATTTAAAATGCTGATGCACCATTCCGATACCAAGTGCATTGGCATCATTTGGATCGTTGATTTTTACTTCTTTGCCGTCTTTTTGATGACACCTTCTTCAGCCTGATACAAGCCGAACAGCACTGACATCAGTGTTGATTTGCCTGCACCGTTCTCTCCAAGAAGAGCATGGATCTCGCCCTTTTTCAGCTGAAGAGTAATGTTATCATTTGCGACGATTCCAGGGAAACGTTTTGTGATGTTGCACATCTCAATAGCATATTCTGTTCCCATGAATATCGCCCTCCTCTCTAATTTTGAATGATTTAGATTACACTCTTATCTGTATACCAAATTATACAAAAAAAAGGCTTCAGATGGAAGCATCTGAAACCTATTTTATTGTGATAATTAACCCTTGATGTTGCCTTCGTCTGTAACCTTGACAACTGTGCCGAAGCTAGCTGCCTTGTTTACATCAGAAGAGTTGTCAACTTTGATCTTGCCGTTGTACATATCAGCAACAAGTGACTTGTAGTTTGCTTCTGTGAATGTGCTGTTGTAAACAGTTGTTGGAGCAAGCTGTACATAGTTCTTTGTAGGATCTGTTCCAACAAGACCTAATGTAGCAAGCTTTCCACCGAAGTCAGAATCCCACTTGCCATTTTGAATGCCAGTCAGAACTGTGTTTACTGTAGCAGCTAAGCCCTTCATAGCGGAAGTAACTGTAACGCCCTTGCCGTATGTTCCATCAATTGTAGCCTGCTGGTCAACATCGACACCGATGACTTTGCCGTTCTTCTTGACTGCTGCTTCTGCTGCTGATGTGTAGATGCCGCCGCCGCAAGCGAAGACAACTTCAACACCTGCGCCATACCATGTGTCCATACGAGCTGTGATATCAGCATCACCATAGAACTGGCCGCCGTATACATAGTTCATTGTAACGTCTGTGAGGTTCAATTCCTTAGCTGCTGCGTCAGCTCCCTGAACATATCCGTAACCATAACGGATAACTGCTGGGACTGCCATGCCGCCGAGGAATCCGAGTTTCTTATAGCCAAGCTTGACAGCAGCATAACCTGCCATATAGCCTGCTAACTCTTCCTGGTAAACTGCACTGTACAGATTGGAAGCTGTGAAATTCGTTGTCTTGGAAGCTGTATCCAGATCATACTGGGATACATCCAATGCGACAAACTTTACATCTGGATACTTTGGAGCTACTTCAACGATTGCTGGTGCAAATGCATAACCAGGCATAACGATGACATTGTAGCCTTCTTCGATTGCTTCTTCCATGGAAGCAACACGGTCCTGATCTGCGTTAGATGCAGGCTTCTTGTAAGTGAACTTGCAGTTGTTTGCTTCAGCAAATGCCTTTGATGCTTCGTAAGTGTTCTGGTTGAAGGACTGATCTGTAATGTCACCATAGTCTGTGACCATTGCAATCTTCATATCAGATGCTGCTGCAGATGCTGCTGCTGTTGAAGATGTGGAACTTGATCCTGTACTGGAACATGCTACTAATGATGTAGCCATTACGCCAGCCAGTAATGCAGAGACGAATTTCTTCATTATGAATCTTTCCTCCTTAGCGCAAAACTTTTTTCGCTTATTACATTTTAAAGAATCCTATAATGGTTTGCAATTCAAACTGTGAAATCTTTTTTTTCTAGTGTGAAGTTTTTTGATTTATTTTCAAAGAATGCAAGAAACAGTGAAACTTTTTCAAAGGAGTGAGTTTTTCACATATAACTGATATAATAATCAGGATTTTCATAATAACTAAGGGGAGAAAAATGGTATTCAGCAGCCTGACATTCTTGTATGCATATCTACCGATCGTTCTGATCGTATACTATATCGTTCCATCACATTGGAGAAATCTAGTTCTGTTCGCAGTTTCCCTATTTTTTTACGGCTGGGGAGAACCTGTCTATGTTCTTCTGATGATCTTCTCCATTATCTTCAATTTCCTGTTCGGCCGTAAATTGCACAGTACAGAGATAGCAATCGAGCCTTGGCAAAACAGTATCTTGTTCTTGATATTGTTTTGAATCTAGCGATACTTGGCTTCTTTAAGTACTTTGACTTCCTGGCTGTCAACCTGCAGGCATTAGGTCTATCTTTCATCAAGCCTTTGAATTTGGAGCTGCCAATTGGCATTTCCTTCTACACTTTCCAGACAATGTCGTACCCACTCGATCTGTACAGGCATGACACAGATCCACAGAAAAAGTTCATCAACTTCGGTGCTTATGTGACCATGTTCCCGCAGCTGATTGCCGGTCCAATTGTCCGTTATCGTGATATCGCTGAGATGCTGAATCATCGGAAAGAAAAACACAGCACAGTTCTCTTCCGGCGTCATCCGCTTTACGGTCGGTCTCTGCAAGAAGGTCCTGCTGGCCAACAGTGCCGGCACTGTGTGGAAGTATGTCACCAGCCTGAGCACAGCACAGACATCTGTCATGACTGCATGGCTTGGCATTCTCTTCTACGCCTTCCAGATCTACTTTGATTTCTCCGGCTATTTCTGACATGGCCATCGGTCTTGGCCGCATGTTTGGTTTTGAGTTTCTGGAGAACTTCAATTATCCTTATATATCTAAAAGCATTACGGACTTCTGGCGGAGATGGCACATGTCCCTGTCCTACTGGTTCCGTGACTACGTCTATATTCCTTTGGGCGGCAACCGCTCAGGCATCAAGCGTCAGATCATCAATATTCTGATTGTCTGGCTGCTGACCGGCTTCTGGCATGGAGCTTCCTGGAACTTTGTTCTGTGGGGACTTCTCTATGGGATTGTTTTAATCATTGAGAAAGTCTTCCTGCTGAAATACCTGGAAAAGGCCCCTGCCTGGATCTGTCACTTCTATACCATGTTCATGTTCTGCTTGCATGGGTGCTGTTTGCCTTTACTGATCTTACACAGGCGCTCCAATATTTATCGATGCTGTTTGGCAGCACAGGCATTTTCCTCAATCAGACTGCTCTGTTCATCCTGCGCGACCATGCAGCTCTATTGATCATCTGCATCATTGCTTCTACACCGATTGCCAAAACAAAGCTGAACATTTTCAAGACGACAAATTTAAAATACCTGCAGCCTGTCATGGTAGCTTGTCTTCTGCTGCTGTGCACAGCCTTTATTGTAGATGCGACATACAACCCATTCCTGTACTTCAGGTTCTGAAAAGGAGGACATGATGAAAAACAAAAAAACAAAATTTATGCATCGCATGACAACATGTGTCTTCCTGATCATTGTCTTTGTCCTGACCATTACTAATTTATTGGCGCCGAAGCTCACCTTCTCAGCCAATGAGAACCGTGTTCTCTCACCATTTCCATCTCTGACCCTGTCCAACATTTTCGGCGGTGACTTCGACAACCAGTTCGAAACCTGGTTTGCAGATCATTTCTTTGCCAGAGACACTTGGATTCAGGCGAAAGCAGCCGCACGCATTACTGCCGGTGCAATTGAAAACAACAGTGTCTATCTAGGAAAAGACGGGCACCTGATTGGATCCCTGACTTCCTTCAGCCCTTCGACAGTAGACATGAATACCCGCAGCATTAATGAATTTGCTGAGGATACAGGCATCAAGGTCAACGTCATGATTGTTCCGGGAGCTGCCTATGGAGACAGTGAATATCTGCCGGCCGGTGCTTATGACCTTAATGAAAAGGAAATGCTGTCGCAGATTGGAGAACGTCTTTCAAGTCAGAATGTCCTGGATGTCAGTGAAGTATTGAAAGGACAGGATGACTACTTCAAGACGGATCATCACTGGAATGAAAAAGGCGCTTATGCTGCCTATGAGAATATCTGCGCCAATGTCCTTCATACAGAACCGCAGCAGTTCACTTATACAAAAGTAACGGATGACTTCAAAGGTACGATGTATTCCAAGTCAGGTACATTCTGGAACAGTGGTGAAGCTTTGTACCGGATTGATCCGCAGACAAAAAATGACGTGACGGTTACCATGGAAGATGGTACAATCATGACTTCTCTGTACAAAGATGAGAATCTGCAGGGAAAAGATAAGTATACATATTATCTTGACGGCAACCACAGCTTTGAAAAGATCCAGACCTCTGTAAACAATGGTAAGAAAGCTGTGATTGTAAAAGATTCCTATGCACATATCCTTGTGCCTTATCTGGCACAGGAATATAGTGAAATTGATCTTGTCGATCTACGTTACTACAGAGATGCCGTATCACATCTGATTACTGATAAAGATTCCACAGACGTGTATGTCATCTATTCTCTTGATGAATTTGCAAGTAACAAGAGCCTTGCAGCACTATGGTGAAACTATGAAAATGAAGTTTGTAAAAATGGGAATCAACGGAGAAGGCATCGGATATGCAGACAACAATATCCCTGTTTTCTGTGATGGCGTCTTCCCTGGCGAAGAAGCAGAAGTCGAGATTACCCAGAAGAATAAAACATACTGGCGGGCAAAAGTTGTCCGTATGGTATTCCGTTCCAAGGAACGGGTCAGGACAGAGTACAAATATTCCGTTGAAGAAGGATGCCCTTTATTTGAAATGAAGTATCCTGCACAGCTGGTCCATAAAAAGGAACTGCTGGAAGAAGCTTTGATCAAGTATGGCAACGTCAAGAAAACACTGGTCAGAGATATCCACCCATCCCCAGTGACTTTGGGATATCGGTCACAATGCAAGCTGCCGGTGCAGGAAGACCACCATCTTGTCCAGACCGGTATGTATGTACCTGGCACAAACCACTGGCATATGATTGACCGTTCTTTGATTCAGGATCCGCTCTTGGAGAAGACCAGAGTAAAGATTCTGAAAAGAGTCGGGCGCTCACACCTGCATGTATGGGATCCAAAAGAAGAAAAAGGACTGCGGTATCTGGTCATGAGATGCATTGACGGAAAGGTCCAGTGCACGCTGGTCACCGGCCGTGATAAGATCCATAAAGAACTGATTGAAGAGATCATGTCCATCTCAGAAATGCAGGGACTGTTCCAGTCCATCAATACAGAAAAGAAAGGCGTGAACATCTTCGGTTCAGAAGTCCATAAGCTTGCTGGTGAAGATACGCAGAGCGTCACAATGGATGATATTACACTCCAGCTTTCCCCACAGTCATTCTTCCAGCTGAATATACCGCAGGCAAAGGAACTGTATCATATGGCTGTATCGAAGATTGATCCATGTGATACCTTGGTAGAAGCATACTGCGGCATTGGTGCCATGTCATTGATGGCACATGATAAGGCAAAGCATATTTACGGCATTGAATCAATTCAGGATGCTGTAGACAATGCCAACATGAATGCCCGGAACAACAACATTGACAACGCTGAATTCATCTGTGCAGATGCTGCCGAAGGTCTGGATAAAATTGCTGCTGACACAAAGATTGATACAATTTTAGCAGATCCGCCTCGTTCCGGCATGGATGATGCGATGATTGCCAGCATCCTCAAGGCACGTCCGAAAAAATCATTTATGTATCCTGCAATCCAGCTACGCTGGCACGCAATCTGAAAGAACTGAAGCATAAGTATCATGTTGTGACCGTTCTTCCATATGACTTGTTCCCGCATACACCGCTGGTTGAATCAATCACCGTCTTAGAGCGTGGATAAGAAAAGCCGTCATATCGCATTGATATGACGGTTTTATTCTGCCTCCCATTGGTTGAACACAGTACTGTCCACTGACAGAAGATCGGAAAAGCGGATCTCTGTACGATCTGTAAAAATTATGATCTGATGTTCTGCATCAATTCTTTTGAGCTGTTTTCTCTCTGTGATATAGCATCCAATCACTTGTTTCTTTCCCCTTGCCTTCTGACGAACAGATGTTTCCTGCTCCATCTTCTGAATCCGCCTGCGTTTGGATGTAAGTTCCTCATTCTGTTCAGATGCATTCTTGCGGGCAATCTTCTGATGTACTTTTTCTTCTTCCAAATGATAGTAGCGTACAGCAATTACAGGATGTTCCTCGGCATGTTCTGCTAAGAAGGCAATTCTTTTATTGAGCCCCTCGCTCTGTGTTTCACTCAGTTCTATCCTTGGTTCAGGCTTCCGTGAAGCTTCGTTGATTGATTCGTTATATCCCGTCAATGCTGCAAACGGTGCGAACTGCGCAGCGCGGTCAATCCGCGGCATCTGTCTGTGATTCTTGGATACATGATGCTCCATGTCCAGCATGTCATCATAGCGGTGTTCATCCTGGATGTCTTCACTGACCCGTCTCATGCTTTATGGCCTCCAATCTGATCATTGCGCTCAATTGCTGTCGCACCCTTTTCAAAATCAATTCCACGGACTGCGGCATTTTTTCCATATTTCTTTTTAATCGTCAGGATCGTCTCCTGTGCCTTCTTTTCACGCTCTTCTTCCTGCAGGAACTGTTCTTTCATTTTCTCTTTTCTCTTTGGCGACGAAAAGAGATCTGTCTGCTCATATTCCTCTAGAGGCATGTCCTTCTGATAGGAGATGTCGACAGCTGTGATCTGGACGCGGCGGATCAAATAGGATGGATTGACCAACTGCCGGTAGATTTCTTCTGCCCCTGTGCGTAGAAGTTTAGAGGAATTTGT
>Ga0268359_12494_pt1 | contig 13335 bp, 13 predicted proteins | sample BioMet11_FD_194416 | JGI IMG/M metagenome (GOLD analysis project Ga0268359, IMG submission 194416) | Sewage microbial communities from Oakland, California, United States - Biofuel 11 (PacBio Assembly) | ecosystem: Engineered > Wastewater > Sewage > Unclassified | place: USA: California | collected...
TGGCCACGAGCACGCCTGTCGTCGAGCACCTGAAGCTCGACGATCTGCATGCGCGGACGGGGACGCTTGAGCGTGACCGTGTCGACGGTGACCACGATGGTGGCGTCAGCACCCACGTCGGCATGACTGATGGGAACCACGTTGGAGAAGTCGAGGTAGCGATGGGGCGTGCAGCAGGAGGTCGCGCACGGACGTGATTCCCAGGTGCGAGAGCGCCTCGCCGCGAGCGAGGCCCGTCTTCCCCGAGAGATAGCGGAGCCGTGACACGTTGTCGGAGAGGCTGCAGGTCCTCTGCAGCCTCTCCGAGGCGGTTCCGATGTTGGGAGTGGCAGCCATCTGGCCGGACGCCTACCTACTCAATCGAGAAGATGACCGGGTAGAGAGGCTGCTCGCCGCGGTGGGAGTCGATCTCGAGGTCCGGTTGGGCCTCCCTGATGGCGGAGATGATCCTTCCGAAGGCCTCGTCGTCCATGTCGGCACCCGCAAGGATGGTGAGGGTGTCGCCCTCCTCGTCCGCCTGCATCCTGCTGACGAGGTCTATCGTGACCTTCTCGACGTCGGCGCCGACGACCATGGCACCGCCCTCGATGCCCATGACGTCACCGGCGTGGATGGGACTGCCGTCGGCAGCCGCCGAGTCGCGCACCGCGGTGGTGACCTCGCCGTCGCGAATGCCCGCGAGGGCCTCGGTCATGGCCTCGACGTTGTCCTCGAGAGAACTCGGTGTCTGCGGAGAACATCGCCGAGAAGGCCTGAAGCACCGACTTGGTGGGAACGACCGCGACCCTGGAGGTCTCGCACGCAGACGCCGCAGCCGCTCGGCGGCCATGCGGATGTTGCCGTTGTTGGGCATGACGATGACGTTGTCGGCGTTGCAGCTCTCGACGGCTGCGAGGATGTCGGCCGTGGACGGGTTCATGGTCTGCCCGCCCGAGACGACGACGTCGACGCCGAGCGACTCGAGGATGGACTCCTCGCCTGACCCGGCGGCGACGGCGACAAACCCCAGGGACTTGCGAGGTGTGGCACCCGCCCCGCCAGCGGCCCTGTCGGCGATCTTGGCGGTACGATCCTTGACCTCGAGGTCCATGTTGTGGATGAAGACCTCGAAGACCTGGCCGTAGCCGAGCATGTACTCGAGGACGCGGTTCGGCTCGTTGGAGTGCACGTGAACCTTGAAGTCGGGGTACGAGCCCACGACGAGCTCGCAGTCGCCGAGCGTGGCGAGATACGTGAGGGCGTCATCGGCCTCGAAGGGCTTCTCGGCGTGGAAGAGGAACTCGTTGCAGTAGCGATACTCAGAGCCCTCCCAGTCGTCGTTGAGCTCGATGGCGACCCTGGAGTCAGCGAGGGCATGAGCCTCGGAGGCATCGATCGTGGTCTTGAACTCCGTGAGCTCGCCCTTGCCCTCGACGGCATTGACGAAGCCCTCGAGGAAGGTGGCGAAACCATATGCGCCGGAGTCGACGACGCCGTTCTCCTTGAGCACGGGCAGCAGGTCGGGCGTGCGCGCGACCGACTCGTAGGCCTCGACGACGAGGGCGTCGAGGACCTCGGTGCAGCTCATCTTGGAACGCTCGAGCTGGTCGGCCTTTGCGGAGACGTCCTTGAGGACCGTGAGGATGGTGCCCTCGACGGGTTTGCGGACGGCCTTGAAGGCGACCTTCACGCCGCGTCGGAACGCATGGGCGATGTCGGCCGGCGAGGGGGCGCTCTGGTCCTTGGCGTCGCAGAGGCCCTCGGCGATGCCGCGCAGGATCTGGCTCGTAATGACACCGGAGTTACCGCGGGCACCCATGAGGGAGCCGTGCGTTATGGCCTTGGCGATGTCTTCCATCGAGGCGGTGGCGGGCAGCATCTCCACCTCGCGGACCACGGTGCCGAGCGTGAGCGACATGTTCGTGCCCGTGTCACCATCGGGGACGGGAAAGACGTTGAGCTTGTTGATTTCCTCTGACTTGTCGGCAACAACCTTGGCCGCCGCGGGGAAACAGGTGCGCATGACTGTTGATATCATCTTCGGTGAACCTCTGTTCCTGGGGTATGCGGATTGGCCTAATGAGCGGTACGCATGCCCTCTATGTGCACGCGCACCTCCACGTTTTCGAGTTCGGCAATCTGCTTGAGCAGGAACTTGACCGAGCTGGTGAGGTTACCCACCACGGACGACATGTTGACGCCCTGCTCGACGACCACATGGATGTCCACCGTGACCGTTCCGCCGACGGCGTCCACGTCGATGCCCTTGCGGAGGCGGTACGTAGGCAGCAGATGCACCACACTGCTCTGCTCGTCGATCTCAGCCATGCCAACGACGCCGTAGCACTCGAGGGCGGCATAGCCCACGAGGTCGGCGATGCAGTCGTTTGACACCCTGAGCGTTCCCGGAACGGTACCAGACATGGAGTCTCCTCTCGCATGATCTCTGGGAGATTGATAACCAATCGAGCCAAGTATACCCCAGTGCGGTGACGGTGCCACGCCTTGAGGCGACCAGCGCGGGACTCTTCGGGTGCGGCATCGGTGGCGCGGAGCCTATGCGTGCTGGAACTGGGAGTTGTAGAGGCGCGCGTAGGCCCCATCCCGGGCGAGAAGCTCGTCGTGCGTGCCCCGCTCCACCACGTCGCCCTCCTCGAGGACGAGGATGACGTCGGCGCTGCGGATGGTCGAGAGGCGATGCGCGATGACGAAGCTCGTACGACCGCGCATGAGCTCGTCCATGGCGCGCTGGATGAGCTCCTCCGTGCGGGTGTCGACATTGGACGTGGCCTCGTCGAGGATGAGGATGGGCTTGTCGGCGAGAACGGCGCGGGCGATGGTGAGCAGCTGGCGCTGGCCCTGGCTCACGTTGGACGCCTCCTCGTTGATCTCGAAGTCATAGCCGCCCGCGAGCGTGCGCACGAAGTGGTCGCAGTGCGCGGTGCGGGCCGCCTCCTCGACGTCGGCGTCCGTGGCGTCAAGCCTGCCGTAGCGGATGTTCTCGCGAATGCTGCCCTGGAAGAGCCAGGTGTCCTGGAGCACCATGGCGAAGTTGTCGCGCAGGTCGTCACGGGCGAGGTCACGGACGTCGTGGGAGCCTACACGAATGGCGCCGCCGCGAACGTCGTAGAAGCGCATGAGGAGCTTGACGAGGGTCGTCTTGCCAGCACCGGTAGGACCGACGATGGCCACCGTCTGGCCTGGATCGACGTCGAGCGAGAAGTCGTTGATGACGTCCTTGTCCGGCAGGTAGCCAAAGCGCACGTGCTCGAACGAGACGGCACCCTCGTCGTTCGCGAGGGTCTCCCCCGCCACGTGGGTGTCGGGCTCCTCGGAGGCGTCGAGAAACTCGAAGACGCGTTCCGAGGCGGCGACCATCTGCTGGATCATGTTGGAGACGTTGGCGAGCTGCGTGATGGGCTGCGTGAAGTTGCGCACGTACTGGATGAAGGCCTGGATGTCACCGACGGCGATGCTGCCCTGCACGGCAAGCGCCGCGCCCACGACCACGACGCCCACGTAGCCGAGGTTGCCCACGAAGGACATGGCAGGCTGCATGAGCCCCGAGAGAAACTGGCTCTTCCACGCGCTCTCGTAGAGCGCATCGTTGCTCTCGTCGAACTCGTCCACCGAGACGTCGGCGCGGGCGAAGACCTGAATGACCTCCTGCCCGGCGAAGTCCTCCTCGACGATGCCGTTGACCTTGCCCAACGTTGACTGCTGCGCCTTGAACCACTTCTGGGAGCGCGAGACGACCGCCCCGACGATCCCGAGCGAGATGGGCAGCGTGAGCAATGTGATGCCCGTGAGCGGCAAGGAGATCGTGACCATCATCACGAGAACGCCCACGAGCTGCGCCGCGGAGGTGATGAGCTGCGTGACGCTCTGGTTGAGCGACGTGCCGAGCGTGTCCACGTCGTTGGTTATGCGCGAGAGGACGTCTCCCTTGGAGTGGCCCTCGGAGTCGAAGTAGGAGAGCTCGATGCGGCTGATCTTCTCGGCGACCTGGGCACGAAGGCCGTAGGTGACCCGCTGGGTGACGCTGGCCATTATCCAACCCTGCAGAAAGCCCATCGCCGAGGCGAGGTAGATCGCGAGCAGGGTGAGCAGGATCGTCCCGATCCGCCCGAGGTCTATCCCGCCCGTTCCCTGCACCTGGGCCACCATGCCCGTGTAGAGCTCGGTCGTGGCCTGCCCGAGGACCTTCGGTCCCACCACGCTGAACACCGTGGAGGCGATGGCGCATACGACGGCGACGAGCATGGCCACCCGATGGCCTCCGAGATAGGCGAAGAGCCTGCTCGCGGTGCCACGGAAGTCCTTTGCCTTGTCCACCGGATGGGCAAAGCGAGGGCCTCCGCCCTGCCTGTGGTTCTCCTGGGGCATTACTCCTCGCCTCCGTCCGGGCCTGCGGGCACGAAGCGCACGACCTCGGCCTCGAGCCCGAGCTCTGCGGAGGAGAGCTGGCTCATGGCTATCTCGCGATAGGCAGGACAGGTATGGAGCAGCTCCTCGTGCGTGCCGTCACCCACCACGCGTCCCTCGTCGAGAACGACGATTCGGTCCGCATGCATGACCGACGCCACGCGCTGCGCGACCACCACGATGGTGGCATCGGTCTCCTCCTGGGAAAGCGCGCGCCTCAGCGCCGCGTCGGTGGCGTAGTCGAGGGCCGAGAAGGAGTCATCGAGCACGAGGACCTCGGGATGGGCCGCGAGGGCTCGCGCGATGGCGAGCCTCTGCCGCTGTCCTCCCGAGATGTTGGAGCCTCCCTGTGCGATGGGTGACTCCGCGCCGTCGGGGCATCCTCGAGACGAACTCCTCGGACTGTGATATGCGCAGCGCACGCATACGTCCTCCTCGGCCATGCCCGCATCGGAAAAGGCGACGTTGGACGCGATGGTACCCGAGAAGAGCCTCCCCTGCATGCGGGCACGTAGCCAACGCGCGAGCGTAGGTCGGCGAGGGGCATGCGGCGCACGTCGACCCCATCGAGGAGGACGGAGCCCTCGGTGACGTCATAAGAGGCGCGGGATGAGCTGGATGAGCGTGGACTTGCCCGAGCCCGTGGAGCCCACGATGCCGACGTGGAGCCGGTAGCCCACGAGAACGAGACGTCAGACACGACGTGGACGAGGCGTCGGGGTAGGCAAAGCCCACGTGGTCGAAGACCGAGCTCGCCTCTCGGGGCGCCCCCGCGCCAGGCATGACGGGGTCGGAGGGGTCGGTGATCGAGAGCGGGCAGTCGAGCACCTCCCGATGCGGTCGGCTGCCAAGGAGGCCCGCGGGAGCATGATCGCGACCATGGCGAGGATGAGGAAGCTCATGACGATCTGCATGGCATACGAGATGAAGGCCATGACGTCGCCCACCTGCATGAGCCCCGCCGAGACGGACTGCGAGACCGAACCACACGATCGTGACCGTGATCGCATTCATCAGAAACATCATGAGCGGCAGCCATGAGCGCCATGGCGTGGTTGGTGAAGAGCATGCGTGGCCAATGAGCTCGGAGGATGCCCCGTCGAAGCGCTCGAGCTCGTGCGTCCTCCCTGTCAAACGCGCGAATGGGGAGAAGGCCGTCGAGCATCTCACGAGCCACGAGGTTGACGCGGTCGACGAGACGCTGCATCTGACGGAACTTCGGCATGGTGAAGAAGAACAGCACGACCATCACGCCCACGAGGGCGAGAACGGCCGCGACGACGTCCATTCGAGACCCGAGTGCCACCCCTACGACCTTGATGACGGCCACGACGCCCGTGATGGGGGCGAGCAATGAACCATGCTCATGAACATGACGAGGGTCATCTGCACCTGCTGCACGTCATTGGTGCACCGCGTGATGAGGCTCGCCTGCGAGAAGCGGCCGACCTCGGCAGGCGATAAGTTCATGACGCGCTCGAAGAGGTCGTGACGGTGTCCCTGGCGATGGCAGCGCCCGTCGGGCGGCCATGAGCCCGCAGCTCACGCAGCGAGCATCCCATGAGGCAGAAGGCGAGCATCGTGACCGCCGTACGCAGCAGGTGTCGGACTCGATGTCGTTGAAGGTCCATGCCGAGGCCATCGTAGGTCTGGCGGACATATTCCACTGCGCGGGCACCCATGACGGTGGAGGCGGTCTGTTCCAAGCGACTCCTCCAGTGCCGACGCGGACGAGACGAGCTGGTCGCGCGTGACGAGGCCTGCCTGGTACGCGGAGCGAAACCGTATCAAGGTCAAGGGTGGTGCCCGGCTTCAGGGAGAGTCCTGGCACCGATGACGCGTCGATGCCACTGTCGAGGGAGAGGACCACGGCCTCGGGTGCGGCGAGGGCGTCCGAAAGCTTGGAATCGTCATCCATGAGCGACGGATTGCCGACGAAGGAGCGTACACCGAGCCGTTGGCCTCCGAATAGCAGGACTCGACGAGGCCACGGTTCCGTGTCATCCATGAACATCTCGAGGTCGGAGAGGTCTTGGGCACCGATCTTCGAGGGTACCCGCCGAAACGATGCCTCCCTGCCCCACGCCCACGTTGAGCGATGTCGCTCATGTACTGCGGCAGAGAGAGGTCGCAGTACGCCTGGACCACAAGGAGCACGGCCACGCACGCAAGTGCCAGGAGATGGCCTCGGAAGAATCTTGAGTATGCCCACACGACCCCCGCTCACAAACGGCAAACACGTCACAGCTTACCCGAAGCGGCGGACGTCAATCGTCACGGAGCGCGTTTCCTCGATGCTCGGTCTTCTGGCCCCTCGGCGGCACCTTGGACCCCAGATACAAAAACCGCCACAAGAAGTCGCGGTCCCGACTTGCGCGGGACAGGTGCTGTGCTATATTCATAGCAGCTTTTGGAATAGCGGGCGCACAAGGCGCCGCGCCCTTTGGGAGGTCGCAATCATGGCGAAGGTCTGTGATATCTGCGGTAAGCATGCTGTTGCCGGTCGCGCTATTAGCCACTCCCACCGCACCGTCAATCGCACGTTCAAGCCCAACTCCAGCACGTCAGCATCATCATCGACGGCAAGAGCCAGAAGTATGAACGTCTGCTCCAGGTGCCTCAAGAAGGGCAACCTGGTTCGCGGCTAGCATGTCGCCCGATCGTGGTTCTGAGGGGGTCGCCCAGCGCGGCCCCCTCTTTTGCGTATATGCACGAATCCGCAGGGCGCTGCTCCCCTAGTAGAGCAGGAACGCCGCGACGGCCCCGGACGAGCACTCCACGGCGGCATCCTCCGACTCGATGACGTTCGAGACGCCCAGGTCATCGAGGAGTCCCATCTCGTGGTGGTCGAGGTCCCACTTCATGCCCGTCTCCGATATCACGGTGTCCGGTGCGACGGCGATGGCCGAGAAGACCCTGCCGACGGCACCTTTCCCCAACCACCAGCCGGCGGTGCCTTCCGTCGAGACGATCCTGAGCTCGTAGCCATCCTCCATGAGGCGTGGGCTCGCATCGGCCGCTCGCACGAGAAGCCCCACCACCCCGAGCGCGTGGTCGGGTCTGCCGCCCGTGGCGCAGGTCACGGTGAGCTGAAGGGACCGTCCGCGTCGCTTGGCCTCATGACGTGCGCAGTCGATGGCGATGGAGAGGTCTGTCGAGTACTTCTCGGGCGGGAAGCCTATCTGGGAGGACGCGACGGTCCTCGCCCAGGCAAGCGCACGCTCGCCGACCGAGTCCGAGTCCCCGCAGAAGACGTCGGGCTCCACACCGGCGGCGTGGAGCGCCTCCGCGCCACGGTCTGCGGCTATGACGTAGTCGGCAGCCAGGGCGAGCGAGCGCACGAGCTCGGGCGAGCTCGGACACGGCGACCCGTCGACCACCAGCGCATGCATGACGCCTTCCACGTGGGCCGGAGAATCGGCGAAGTCACGGATGAGCGGGAGCGAGAGCTCGGGATAGCCGTGGACGAAGATGTCGGCATAGGGTCGGATGGCCTTCTCGTCCCGCCCGTCGTGCTCGTTGAAGATCGCCACCACGTGAAAGCCCGCGCGCTTGGACGTCCGCACCCCAAAGGGGGCGTCCTCGAAGACCCACGTGGTCTCGCGACTGGTACCAAGGCGTCGCAGTGCCTCGAGATAGACGTCTGGGTACTCCTTGTCGCGGCCACCAACGTCCTCGGTGCTCACGACCACGTCGAAGCAGTCCCCCAGGCCATGCGCCTCAAGCGCGCGTCGCACCTCGCGGGCGGGCGTCGAGGAGGCGACGGCCATCGGGATGCCTGCCTCGTGCATCGTGCGGAGAAAGGCCTCGCAGCCCGGAAGGGTCGGAATCTCGTGCTCGTACTTGTCGGTAACGTACGCGCAGATCTCCTCGTAGAGGTCATCCGCGCTCGTGCCCACGTGCTTCTCGTCATGAAGCGCGCGACATTCGTCGCGGAGACTGAGCGTCTCGATGCCTCCGAAGAAGGCGGGGTCGGACGCCACGCCGTATCGCTCGCACATGACATCGAACACGGCGCACATCCCCATCGAGTCGACGATAGTACCGTCGCAGTCGAAGATCGCTCCGCTCATGGGCATGGTGGCTCCTTTTGTTATCCGTTACGGCTTTTTTGATGATAACGGGCTGATGGGAAAAACGTACGGGTAAGCTTACGTCTGAACACGCACGCTATTCTCCGGAGGAATTGGAACAATGGCACGTTACGACTATCAATGTCCCAGCTGTGGCACCCGCTTCGAGGTCGAGCACCCCATGAGCACCCATCCCAAGGTCACCTGTCCCAAGTGCGGACGAGAGGCAGCTCACGTCTTTGAGAGCTCGGGCATCGTCTTCAAGGGCTCGGGCTTCTACAACACCGACCAGCGCAGCAAATAGCCTCCTCCCATCATGCAGCGACTCGGGGTCCCGCCTAACGCGGGACTTTTTTTGGATGGGATGACGGAGCCTGCCGGAAACCTGCAGAGGAAGGGGGCGAATGCGCGAGCTTCTGGGGGCGCTGCGGAGAATCATCTCGCCAATCCGGAAAGCCCAGATGGAACATGGGCGGACATCCGCTCCGCGACCCATCCGTAGCCTGCCGTACATTCGGCACGTTTTCTGCAGGTATCGGCGGAGGCATCATGAGTTCCCAAGAACACCCGGTCGCCTCCTACCGGACGCGCACCATGCGGGCAAGGTAGTGGCACGTCGGAGCGGCCATCATCAAGCCAGAGGCGGGCCGGCTCGTCCGCAAGCTCGAAGTCCGCTCCGACATCGCCTGCCAGAAACGCCTCCACCACGCGCTCGTCCTCCTCCGCGAGGAGCGAGCAGGTCGCATAGCAGAGCGAGCCACCCCTACGGACGCGCGACGCGGACGCACAGAGGATCCGCCGTTGAAGCGCAGGTAGCGCACCGTCCCGAGTGGGATCCACGGCACCGGGCTCGAGCGACCAGGTGATCTCGGGATGCCTTCTCAAGGTACCCGTACCCGAGCAGGGCGCATCGACGAACACCACGTCGAAGTGGTCATCGATCTCAGCGGGAAGGCCCCGGCCAGAGAGGAGCGTCGCGTCCAGCACCTGTACGGACGTATGCGATGCCACCCCCCGCCCGCTCCATGCGCCGACGGGAATGGCGAGCCTTGGCGGCATCGACCTCCACCGAGACGATTCGGGCGAACCCTCCCGCCGCGATCGCCGCTGACTCCATGAGCACGGTCTTGGTGCCTCTCCCCTGCCCGACCTCGAGCATCGTCTGGCCCGGGACGAGGAGCCACGATGGCAGCCACGCGCTGGGCCGCAAGGTCGGCGGGCAGAACGTCCACCGCCTCCACCAGCCCGGACGCAGCGAGCGCGGACGGCCTCCCAAGCGCGAAGGCGCCATCGACCCCACATGCCACGGGCTCGCACCCCACGGCCTCGAGAAGGGCACGCGCCTCGTCCTGGCCATGCTTCGCACGATTCGTGGCCACGTAGAGAGGGGGCGCATCGAGGGCCGAGAGCGCGACCTGGGTCATCATGTCAGATCCGCACGAGGCGACGGCGTCCCGTACGATCCACTCGGGAAGTGCACCCACCCGTGCGAGGTCGGCCTCGCCACCGGTGCCAGCCTCCACGCGCGCACGCGCTTCGGAGCACTGCGGGCAGGTCCTCGTCGGCGATGCGGCGCAGCACCGCGTTGGCAAGTCCCGCGGCATGCGACGAGACGGACCTCACCAGCTCGACGCCCTGGCCTCACCGAGACGGACGTGGGCGTCGCGAGGTAGAGCACCTCGAAGGCGGCGATGCGCAGACCGTCGCGAACGCGCGGCTCAAGATGGCTCGCGCGACGCAGGTGCGCATCGATCACACGGTCGAGCTCGCCTTGTGCGGCGACGGACCCCATGACGAGACGAGTGGCCCAGCGCACGGTCCCGCTCGTCGAGGGCGTCCATGCGAGATGAGCCTCGCAGTAGGTCGCGGGCGCGGGCGCCTCGGCGACGACGCTCGGACGCCAGGTCGAGCGCGGCGGCGCGCGCCGGAGCGAGATCGGCCATGGGCTAGCACCTCTTCCAGGAGAGCTCGCGCTCGCGCAGGCCGGCGGCCCATGCGCCCGCCGTCATCTCCCGTTTGCCATCGGGCCTGACCGACAGCAGCTCGAGAGCCCCGTCCGCACAGCCCAGCACCACGCGGCCCCGATTCACCACGACGTCACCCTCTCCGAGGAATCGTCCGCTCGTCGTGCCGCCAGGACGCGAAGCCCCCTCCCGGACAGCTCGAGGCGAGCCGGTGCGGCGTCGGTGGACGCCTGCACGCGACGGGCATTGGCACGAGCCGTGTCCGAGGGGTCGAGCCGCATCTCCGCCTTGGTGACCTTGGCGGCGGAGGTGACGAGCGCGGGGTCCTGCTCGACCCACGTGACGGAGCCGTCCCCCATCTGGACGAGCGCGGCGGCAAGCTCGCGTGCGCCCACCTCGGCGAGCTCGGACATGAGCTCGGCGCAGCCCTTGTCGCCGACCTCGACCTCGGCCTGGCGACAGTACGCACCGGCATCGACGCCATGGACCATGCGCATGATCGAGACGCCCGCACGCTCGTCCTCCCGCGAGTATGGCGCGCTGGATGGGCGCGGCTCCCCGCCAGCGCGGCAGCGTCGAGCCATGCACGTTGACGCAGCAGAGCGGGGTAATCCCCAGCAGCTCGTCCGGCAGGATGCAGCCGAACGCCGCCACGCAGATGACGTCCGCACGGGCACTCGCGGACGGCGGAGAGCACCGCAGGGGTGATCCGGCTCGTCTCGAGCACGGGAATGCCCAACCTGACGGCGCAGGCCTTGACGGGTGACGGTTCGAGCTCGCTGCCCCGCGAACGCACGGCATCGGGTCTCGTGACCACGAGCACGACCTCGTTCTCGCAGGCGAGACGGTCGAGCGACGGCACGGCGAACTCGGGCGTGCCCATGAAGATGATGCGCATCGTTGCCTCCCGTCAGTGCTCTACGTCCACGTCGCCAGGGCGCGCACCCGCAGCGAGGGCGTCGCGGTAGTCCGTGCATGGCGGTGACGCGCTGGCTGGGCGTGAGGTGGTCGATCATGGTAATGCCGTGCACGTGATCGATCTCGTGCTGGAGGCAGAACCGCCAGAAGGTTGTCGGCGGCTCGTACTGCATGAGGTCGCCGTCGAGGTCGAGCGCCTGCACCACCACGTGGGCTCGGACGCGTGACGGGGCACGGTGATGCCCGGGAACGACAGGCATCCCTCGCCACTCTCGCGATCATCTCCGTCGGCGATGATGACCTTCGGGTTGATGAGGACGTAGGGGTTCCTCTTGCCGTGGCCGTAGTCACAGTCGATGACCACGACCTGCTGCAGGACTCCCACCTGCGGACCCGCGAGACCGCAGCCGTCGGCGGCGTACATGGCGCGCAGCATGCGCCTGACAGCTTCTTGACATCCGCGTCTATGGTCTCGACCGGCCGCACATTCCTCGGAAAGGCGCTGGTCGGGCGAGAGGACTATCTCCTCGAGTGAATCCATCTTTCTCCCATCTGTCATGCACGCGACGCTATGCCATGTCGTATGCATCAATGTCCAGTGCCATGTTAATACCCATTCCGCCGCCCAGGCGAGCCGCGCATGACGAGAGCACATCTCCGAGGGTCGGCATCCACGGGGCCTTGACCATCACGTGACGGCGGACGTTGTCCTTCACGCGCGCCTTGGCGCAGTCGGCGGGACCAAGAACCTCCCAGCCAGGACGTCCTTCCACCTCCTCGCGCACGTACGCGCCATGCGCGCGCTCGCGTCGCTCACCGCCGAGGCGTTCTTCCCCCACACCACCACGTTGGCGAGACGACCGAAGGGCGGGTAGCCCGCGTCGGAGCGCTCGTCGAGCTCCGGCACGAGGAAGGTGTCCCGCTCGTGGTGCACCACGGCGCGGATGGCGGGGTGCGTCGCCCAGTAGGTCTGGACGATGACCTCACCCGTACGATCCCCCCTGCCGGCGCGCCCAGACACCTGCTCGAGAAGGTCGTAGGTGCGCTCGGCGGCGCGAAGTCCGGCAGCTTGAGCATGGTGTCGGCGTTGATGACGCCCACGAGCGTGACGTCGGGGAAGTCGAGGCCCTTGGCGATCATCTGCGTGCCCACGAGCACGGCGCATTCGGCGGCGTCGAACCGCTCGAGCAGGCGCTGATGGGCCCCCTTGGTGCGCGTGGCGTCGGGCATCCATGCGGATGACCTCCACGTCATCGGGCAGGAGCATGCGCAGCTCGTCCTCCACCCTCTGCGTGCCCACCCCGAAGGCGGCCAGATAACGACTCCCGCAGTTGGGGCACCTCGTCGAGGGATCGGGGAATGCCCTCACGGGCCAGCTTCGACCGCAGCTGTGACACATCAGCGAGTGCGTGCGCTCGTGATACGTGAGGGCGGTGGAGCAGTGGGGGCACTCGGGCACGCACCCGCACTCGCGGCACATGAGGAAGTTCGCGAAGCCGCGCCGGTTGAGCAGGAGGACGGCCTTCTCGCGACGCTGCGCCACGCGCCCGAGGGCGTCTGCGAGCGAAGCCGAGAAGACCGAGTGGGCCCCGCGGCGGAACTGCTCGGCCATGTCGACGATGGTGACCTTGGGAAGCTCGGCGGCACCAGGACGTTCGGGCATCGAGACGCGCGTCCACGCGGCACCGCGGAAGCTGCCGACCTCGCAGCGTCGAAGGCTTTCGAGCGAGGGCGTGGCGCTGCCGAGCACGAGCGCACAGCCGCGCTCGCGGGCCATGCGCGCAGCCACCTCGCGCGCATGGTAGCGAGGGGACGAGTCCTGCTTGTAGGAGCCCTCGTGCTCCTCGTCGATGATGATGAGGCCAGGGTCGCGGAGCGGAGCGAAGAGGGCCGAGCGGGCACCCACCACCACGTGCGCCTCGCCCCTGCGAACGAGGTCCCACTGGTCGAAGCGCTCGCCTGCGGAAAGGCGGAGT
>Ga0268359_10248_pt1 | contig 13318 bp, 13 predicted proteins | sample BioMet11_FD_194416 | JGI IMG/M metagenome (GOLD analysis project Ga0268359, IMG submission 194416) | Sewage microbial communities from Oakland, California, United States - Biofuel 11 (PacBio Assembly) | ecosystem: Engineered > Wastewater > Sewage > Unclassified | place: USA: California | collected...
GTTGAACCAAACAGCAGGAGCAGTGTTGCCGTCATGATCATTTCACCGCCCACATATGCCGTACCGTAGCGGATGAGTACATTGTTGTAATGCGACATCAGAAAGCCGAACAGCAGTGCACAGCCGATGATGACACAGTATGAGACATATGCTGGATGCTCCGGCAGAAAGTTCAGTGCGGCTAGACCAATCATCAGTCCAATGGCTGCACCTAATAGAAAGAACGCCAGATTTTTGGCAAACTTGACCAATACAATTGCTAAGACGCCGGCACCGATAGCAATCCAGAATACATACTGATCAGATGGATAGTGCGTCAGGACAAAACGGTAGACACCGCAGAAAGCATAGACAGCCAGCAGGACATTGACCATTTTCTTCCCATAGAGAAGAGACAGGATTCCAGCTACATAGCTGATTACGAAAAAGATAATAATTCCAGTCATTGCAATCCCCTTAGAATGATTTCATTACTTCAGCAGCAGTTTCTCTGCCGTCTTTGATGCATGCGGCGACTGTCATTGGACCTAAGTAAGCATCCCCGCCAATATAGACATGCTCCATCGTTGAAAGATGGACACCTTCCTTCTTGTCCAGTGATGAATCGAGCTCCGCATAGCTGACCGACTGACCAATAGCCGGTACGACAAGTTCACATGGAATCTCATAATCTGATCCTTCTGTTTCAATTGGCCGTGCTCTTCCGGAGGCATCTGGTTCGCCAAGATGCATCTTGATACAGTGTGCACCTACGACTTTCCCAGCAGCGTCCAGACGGAGCTCCTTGATATTTTCTAAGAAAGCAATTTTACGCCTTCTTTCTTTGCTTCTTCAATCTCAATCTGGTTTGCCGGCATTTCCTTCTGAGAGCGGCGGTAGATGACCGTCACTTCGCCTAAGATCCTGACTAGTGATCTTGCACAGTCCATGGCAACATTGCCTCCGCCCCAGACAACAGCACTATGATACTTCTGCTTGTACTTGTCTTCCTCATGCTGAACATTCAAATGATACAGCAGTGACAGTCCCGCTTCACAGCCATCGCCTGACAGACCATATTTTTTTTCGACCTGTGCACCGATATTGACAATGACACGGTCATATTTTTCCTGCAGTTCCTGCAGTGTAACATCTCTGCCAATCTCACAGTTCAAATGGAACTTGACCCCAAGATCCAGTTCATCCTGATAGATCTCATCAAGATATTTCTTATCAAAGCGATAAGAAGGGATTCCAGAATAAATTGCTCCGCCGATGCGGTCAAGCTTATCATAGATATCCACCTGATACCCTGCCTGGCGCAGATCAACAGCCGCCGCTAATGAAGCAACACCTGCTCCGATCATTGCAACAGTCCTGCCATTGTCTTCTCCTGCTTGATATGTTTTTTTGACAGAATCAGAAATGAACTTTTCAATTTTATGGACAGCAACAGGTTCTCCCTTGATGCCGCGGACACAATGTCCCTGGCACTGTCTGGCATAATCGCATAAACGGCATGTCAGCTGAGGGAATGGATTGACTTGATATAAAGTCTCAGCACTCTTCTGCACATCGCTTTCCTTGATATTTTTTATAAAATCGCGAATTTGATTTCCTACCGGGCACCCATTCTCACATCTTGGGACTGGACAGGATAGACAGTAAGCAGCCATTTTTACTGTTTCTTCATCAATATAATTGTCTGACATTGTTATTCCTTCTTTCTTCTTCTATTTTACATTTCTAAAGCATATTTTTCCATTGATTCCGTTATGACATGCATTCGCACGAAAAAAGCTGACATTGTCAGCTTATCGTTCAATCAATGCTTTGCGGAGTTTTTCTTTGCACGTCTGGTAGTTCTCACCGTCTTCAGCTTCATAGATCTTATCATTGTTCAGCAGAACAACCGGCAGTTTTGGATAATCCTTATGATCATCCTTAACATCAATTAAGATCATCTGCAGTTCCTGGAATTCTTCCTCCATGCGCAGGTGTTCCAACGCCTCCTGTGCCTGGTGACAATACGGATCGTTTTCCTGATAGAGAAGTGTGACCTGGACCATAGTACCTCTTTTCTGTTAGAATCACTTCAACGTAAAAACATTTTATAACACGGCAATATAAATGCCAAGTTATAATTCATGCATTTGTCGAAAAAAAAGCAGGATGTAAATCAAGAAAACTATAGTAAACCGATTAATTTATACTGCGAAGATCTACGATGTCTGGCAGCTCTTTCTGATTCATCATCTTATAGACTTTCTGCACAAATACTTCAGCGTCATCGAAGCTGTTGAAGACTTTGACAATTTCCATTGTGTTGTCAATATAGAAGGCAACATCAAAACTGTCTTCATGACCGTACATCGGAGAGATTGAGATCTTTCTGATATGTTCTGGAACATAATACGTTGTTTCATTTTCGCGTGCAACTTTAAATAGCATAATGATGTTCTCCTTGAGATATCTCTCTTCCTATTATCGTATAAAACTCAGCATTCGTGAATCTGTTTTGATCTAACTATCAATTAAAAGGCTGGCGTGCGGTGCTCCGGGTCAAAGACTTCTTTGCAGAACAGGATACTGTCTGGCAGCCAGTTCTTGACCGTGCTGTACAAAGGATCCTGATCCTTCTGAACACAGCTGTCTGCTGTACTGTATCCATGTTTCCCATAGGGATAGATATGGCATTCATACATGACTGCATGTTCTGCCAGAGCAGATGCAAACTGAAGCGTATTCTGAACTGATACAGAAGCATCATTCGCTGTTGCAAACAGAAATGACGGTGGTGTATGTTCATCAACATGTTCTATCAATGACGGGCACTCAGGAACATATCTTTTAATCTCATCTGTCAGCAGAGCATAGCCAAGGATCAATGCCTTCGGCCGATATGGTGTCAGCAGTGCTCCGGCACAGGCAAGATGTCCGCCTGCAGAGAAACCGACAGACACAAGCTGATGAATGTCGATCTGCCATTCTTCACAATGACTTTCAATGATCTTTACAGCTTCTGCGTAATCCTGCAGCGGCAGCGGCCAGGCACCTAAGTCGATGCATGTATAGCGGAGAATAAAAGCTTGATATCCTGCTTTCATAAAGCCAAAGGCAACAGGATCAGCTTCTCTCTGACTGCAGTGTGTATATCCGCCGCCTGGCATAATTAAAACAGCTGGACGTTTCGTCAGATGTCCAAAACCTTCCCCTGTCCCTTGAAGATAACAAGTTAATGTGACATTTCTTTCAGCGTTGATTGTGATGGTCTTATTCTGCATTTTTACCCCTAATAAAAAAGTGATAGATCACTCTTTTATGACATCTTCGACCATTGCATCTTTCGGTGCAGTACGGTCCATGATGGAACCACAGCTTGGACATACTTTCTTTTCCATAGTAGAAGTATATCCACAGTCAGAGCAGTCACATTTCGGCAGAAAGATATATCCGCTGATCGTTTCATCAGTTTTATATGCATGATGAATCCAGTAGGCATGTTTTGTCACCATAAAAGCCTCCAATATAATTGAACTTATCTAGTTTTATTATACCTCATCTTGATTTTCTTTGCTAACAACGAGTCATATAATACAAAAAAATACACGCAGAGTGTATTTTTTAGTATCCAAGGTACTGCCAGATCAGCATGACCTGTTCTACCAGGATGATAATGCCGATACCTGTCCATAAAAGCATTGATGCATTGTTGAGCTTCAATGTTTCTCTCTTATGCCAGAGCCACCATACCCCGACAATCGGCAGCAGAAGGATCAATGCATATGCAATGATGTTCTCTTTCTTCAAGCTGTTTACAATTCTCTCTGAATCTTCTGTTGAACCTGCGTTCTTGGCACGTACTTCCTGACGCAGTTTATTATTCTCAGCTTTCAGTTCTTCTTTTGACAGTTTCTTTTTCTTAGCCATGTAAAGTTATCCCCTTCTCAAAAGTAATACTATTTTATAGCAGAACTATTAAAATATCCACTCCTACAGCAGAGAATCCTCTGATCCGATCAGAAGAAGGTTCTGTTTTTCAAAAAGGCTCCGGTCTTCTTCACACTGCAGGAAGGCAGTATGCTGGAATACTTTCTTCATGACATTGGAAAAATGGCGGTATTCTGCGGAATAAGGGCCTTTTACAGCAGATGCAGAATTAACCATATAAATTCCGTGACTGTTTAAATGCAGCTGGATGAGACGGCAGCTTTCTTCATCTCTTCCCTCGTGTTTTCCGCCGGTAAAAGCATCATTGATAATCAAATCATACGTTTCCTCTGTCCTTTGCAGATACGAAAACCCGTCTTCCATGATGATGCGCATCCGATCATTTTTCACTTGATCCAGGCCGAAATACTGCTCATCGGCAGCCAGAACATCCGGGCTGATCTCGATGACATCAATGGTGCAGTCAGGATATTCGGTCAGATAATACCGAGGATAGGAAAAAGCACCGCCGCCGATCAAAAGAGTCTTTTTAATAGCAGGACGGGCAGCAAAGGCGTAAGAAAAACTCTGCATGTACGGGAAAACAAGCTCATTTTCTCTGCCAGGAACTGTATATACTGCTGATTCGATATGATGGCTGCAGAGAAGAAGACGCCTGTCTTCCAGATCTGCAACCTGCAGAAGTCCAAATTCTGTTTTCTTCTGATAGATCACATTTTTATTCATATCAGTAATCATACCAGAAACCTGCAGACGATAGACCATGGATCAATGGAGCAGTATATTTTTTGCATTGTAGTAAAGGTTCGGAACTGCATCGTCCGAAGGATAGATATGCTTGCCTTTCGGCAGTCTGTCTGCCTTTGCCATTTGGATGACCTGCTGTCCAAGTGCAATGAGTGCATCCACCTGCTGTTCACTTTGACGGCCATCCCCATGACCATAAAAGGCAGTATATCCCTGCCGCAGATATTCTCTGATCACACACGCGCTGTTCAACCATTCCTGCACCGTTGTACATCCCGGCAGCTGCATCCACATATATGGATTTGCGTCATCACCGGTGAACATCATTTTTCTTTCTTCATCAAAGAAAACAACTGAACCTCTGGTATGCCCAGGTACATTTCTGAAAGTAATGATCCGGCCGCCGAGATCAAAGGATTTCTGCTCCTCCAGCTTCTTAACGGATGTATGGGAAAAGAAAGACGGATGACAGGTCACTGTACCGCCGCTTCCCTTGACCATTTTGCCGCTGATGAACCGCATGCACATCAGGTCATAGATTGGTGTACAGTCTTTCTGCGAAGCATAATAGCTGCCAAACTGCCAGGCACCGCCGATATGGTCAGGATGCCGATGGGTTGCAGTCAGGATTACCGGCAGATGAGTCAGCTCACTGATGCACCCTTTGAGGTAACCGGCACCGCATCCAGCATCAATTAAAAGTGCCTGTTTCTTTCCGACCATCAGGTAACAGTTTACAAATCCGAGTTCTTCGATCCGATAGGTATCTGGTGCAATCTCCTCGTATGTATGACATTCATCCAGTTTCTTCATCCTTATCGCCTGTTTCTATTAAGCACCTAAAATTCCCGTCTTTAGACGGTTCAACACACCCAAAACGCCCTTTTCCTCGTCACTATCAACCAGAGTTCTGCACGTAACAGGATCGTTGGTGATGATTGCATTGACGCCCATATTGATCATGGTCTGCATCTCCCCTTCATCATTGATTGTCCACACATAAACTTCCTTGCCGTTCTGACGCATGCCTCGCATGAACGACTGATTGACAAAAGTGCCCTCTACGCTGAAAGCATCCGATGCCTTCAGATCTTCAACATTTCCTAATGCAACTGTCGTTGTGTATACAGTTTTTATTGTCGGATCAATGTTTTTTACTGTGACCAGTGTATTATAGTCCATCGAAGTAATGTCGCAATGTTGCTGAAACTGATTTTCTTTGATAATATCTATGACTTTTTGTTCGATACCATCATCATGTCCGGTGCGTTTGATCTCAATATTCAAATAGAGTTTTCCCTTGCACAGCTTGATGACCTGATCTAAAGTTGGAATTCTTGTATCTGAAAATTCCGGGCTGAAGAATGATCCATTATCCAGATGTTTGATCTCATCATACGTAACTTCCCAGATATTGCCGCTTCCTGTCGATGTGCGGTCAATGGAACTGTCATGCATGACAACAATTGTTCCATCCTTTGTCATCTGTACATCCATTTCAGCTGCGTCTGCACCGTGATCAATTGCCGCCTGAAAAGCAGGCAGTGTATTCTCTGGTGCATCTACCGAATCGCCGCGATGTGCCATGACCATAGTCTGTCCTGCTGCATTGGTCAGCAGCAGCTTGACTTCCTGATATCTTGCCGGCATAAAAAAGAAAACTCCCGCCGCAAGACATGCAGTCAGTCCAATCTTCACCCATTTATTCTCAGTCAGCCATGTCTTTGGTCTGACATATTCCGGCAATACCGTACTATGTTCCTTCATCTGCCTTTCGTAACCGATATATACCCGGCTGAACAGCAGCGGCAGTGTCATAACAATTGTTAATATATATACAATGACAACATCAGATATCACAATCGGTTCAAAGACACTGCTGACATTGACACCGGGATCAAGCCAGACAATTACAGCAGCAGCACCGCAGATAATAGCCAAAGCTAAGATGCCGAAAATCAGAAAAAGAACAAGATAGCAGACAAGGACTGCAAAAACACCCTTCCAGATATGCTTATGCATCAGGCTGCTGCTTTCAGCAGCTGCTTTGCTAAAACTGCGGTGCATGATATTCATATCAGGAATTGCATAGATCCAGCGCAGGACAAGATACATCAGTGCAGCTGTCCCTCCATAGTAAAAGACCTGTAAATACCATTTTTCATTGATGCCTTCCAGGATAAAACCTGGAATCGTAAAGCTCTGTGTCAGTGTTGCTGTTTCAGCAATACTTGCCATCGGCATCACAATAATAACGAAGACAAGGTACATCCAGTTCTTGATATTGAACACTGAGGTGCAGCTGGCAAGACCATTGGCAAACATCTCACCTGCACTGATCTTTTACCGCAGTCAGCGGCATGAAGACCTGCGAAAATTCCGGAAAACTCAATAGAGATCATCACACCTAAAATATAAACAGACACGAGCATCCCAATCCAAGTAGCGGGATGCTTCAGCATACCTAAGAAATTATCGTTGGTAATATTTGAGATGCCGTTGAAATAAAGTACGGCAGAAGAGACTTTCCTGATCAATGGAATCGTAATGCTGAAAGTCAGAAGCTTATATAGGACTTCAAACCAAAAGAAGCCGAAGAAATTTTTTCTGATCAGACGCAGAGCTGCACCGATGGAATTTTTCTCCTTCTGTTTTTTATTGTTCTTTTTCGATTTTTTATCTCTTCAGCAGGCACTGTTCCCTCAGCTGATGGATCAGATTGAACCGTAATTGTGTCTGTATTCATATTCATTCCCCGATCATATGAGCATTATTACAGATTCCATTATATCTTAGGATGGCTTGATCTGACCACCTACTTAAAACAAAAAAAGAATGCCCGCCGAAGCAGACATTCCTTCATGATTTTCAATTACTTATTTAAACCAGATTCTTCTGGTGAAAGCTTCTTCTTCAGCATGCTGAGAATGAGAGCACCTATTACAGAACCTGCAAGCAGTGCAACAACATACATCAATGGATTGCCGATGATGCCGATGACCCAGAAGCCGCCGTGAGGAGCTGGTGATGTACATCCAAATGCTGCAGATAATGCACCGGCAACAGCAGAACCGATGATGCAGGATGGAAGAACTCTTAATGGATCAGAAGCTGCGAATGGGATTGCGCCTTCAGAGATGAAGGAAAGACCCATGATGTAGTTGACAAGACCGCTGTTGCGTTCAGCTTTTGTCCACTTATTCTTGAAGATTGTTGTGGAAAGTGCAATGACCAGTGGTGGAACCATACCTCCGACCATGACAGAAGCCATGATGACCTGACCGACCTGTGTTCCAGCCGCAAGCATAGCAGTACCAAATACATAGGAAGCCTTGTTGACTGGACCGCCCATATCAACAGACATCATACCGCCGACAACGGCGCCAAGAACGACTAAGTTTGTTGTGCCAAGGCCGCTCAGCCAGTTGGATAAGCCTGTGTTGATAGCTCCCATCAACGGGTTGACTGCGAACATGACAAGACCAATCAGGAAGATACCAATCAAAGGATACAGCAGAACAGGCTTGATGCCTTCTAGAGCTGCAGGAAGCTTATCAAACAGTTTTTCTAATCCCTTGGTGATATAGCCGCCGGCAAAACCTGCAAGCAGGGCGCCTAAGAAACCTGAACTTACGACCGCTGCGGTAGGATCAGCAAGAGCGATGAAGTTGTAGCCGGCAGAAGCAATAGCACCGCCGACGAAACCAACAGCCAGACCTGGACGGTCAGCAATGGACATAGCAATGTAGCCTGACAAGATAGGCAGCATGAAGCCAAAGGCCGCGCCGCCGACTGTCTTGAAGAAAGCTGCAAGAGGTGTTCCATACCGAAGTTGCTGGTACCAACTGCCTGGTTATCAACTAAGAATGCCAATGCAATCAGAATACCGCCGCCGACAACGAATGGAAGCATGTGTGATACACCATTCATCAGATGCTTGTAGATGATGTGCCATACAGAATCCTGTTCATCGGAACTTACTGATACTTTCTTTGCGCCGTCAACATGGCATACTGGAGCTTCATTGTTCAGAATCTTGTTGATCAATCCTTCTGGATCATTGATACCCTTTGATACAGAAGTCTGATAGACAGGCTTTCCTTCAAAACGGCTCAGTTCAATATTCTTATCTGCTGCAATAATGATACCTTCAGCATTTGCAATTTCAGCAGCTGTCAAAACATTCTTTGCACCGACAGAACCCTGTGTCTCAGCCTTGAGAACAATACCCATTTCCTTAGCTTTCTTTTCCAGATTCTCGGCAGCCATGTATGTATGTGCAATGCCTGTAGGACATGCAGTGACTGCTAAGATCCTTGGCATGCCGCTAGGTGCGGCAGATGCACTTTCTGTATCCTTTGCCTTCTCAGCATCATCAATCGCTGCTAAGAATTCATTTGTTGTTTCAGCGGAAGTCAGTTTTGCAACGAAACTGTCATCAATCAACAGTGTTGCCAGCTTGCTTAATACTTCCAGATATAAATTATTGGAGTTCTCCGGTGCAGCAATCATGAACAGAAGACTGCTCTTTGTACCGTCTTCAGACTTGAAGTCAACACCGTTCGGAACAGTCAGAGCCGCAAGGCCTGCATGTGCAACTGCACTTGTTCTTGCATGTGGAATCGCAATTCCATTGCCCATTCCTGTTGTGCCTTCTTCTTCACGAGCTAAGATAGCTTTTTTAAATACTTCTTTATCGGTCACGTTACCAGCTGTGTAATGAAGGTCGATCAGCTGATTGATTGCATCATTCTTATCAGCTGCTGATGCATGAAGCTTCACCGCTTCTGGTCTCAACAATTCAGATATTTTCATTTTCCCTCTTATGCCTCCTCTTTCTTCGGCAGTTTTTCTAATAAAGCTTTGACTTCATCCCTTGTAGCTAAGTTTTCTGAGAAGGCACTTGCACTCCCCGTACAGATTCCCATACGGAACGCCTTCTCATAATCATTTGACTCGATCATTCCAGTGATAAATCCTGCGACCATTGAATCACCGGCACCAACAGAATTTATGACTTTTCCTTTCGGTGCTTCGCTCTCCATGACTGCCCCCGTTTCGGAAATAAAGACTGCGCCTTCTCCAGCCATGGAAATCAAAACATTCCTAGCTCCCATTTCCTGAAGCTTCTTAGCAAAGGGGATAACTTCTTTTCTTGTGTTCAGATCTGTATTGAATATTTCACCAAGTTCATGATTGTTTGGCTTGATCAGATATGGATGATACTTCAGTACATTCACCAGCAGATCTCTTGTCGCATCGACAATGATTTCAATTTTCTTCCCCTGCAGACGTTCCATAATGCGCTCATACATATCGTCCGGCAGTGTGTTGGGAATACTTCCGCTGATGACAAGAATGTCACCATCCTGCAGATCATCCAGCTTAGCGAATAAAGTATCAACATTTTCCTGTGTGATCTTTGGACCCTGGCCGTTGATCTCCGTTTCCTGATCAGACTTCATCTTGACGTTGATTCTTGTAAAACCTTCTTTTACTTCAATGAAATCTGTCTTGACGCCTTGTTTCCATAAAAGCTGTTTCAGAGCGTCCCCTGTAAACCCACCTGTAAAGCCTAAGGTGGTGCTTTCATGCCCCATGTTTCCTAATACGATTGATACATTGACTCCTTTGCCACCTCCAAGGATCTGCTCGTAATAAGTACGATTTACTTCACCGGTCTTAAAATCTTTGACTCTTACGATGTAATCCAGCGATGGATTGAACGTTACTGTATAGATCATTCAAGCTCCCCTTTCTGCTTCTGTTTTAGCCCTAGTTGTATGCGCTTTCAATACTTTTATCATCAATTCACTCACATGCTCACCGTTTTCAATCACTTAATCATTCAATTTTATCGTTTCAATCATCATAAATGATTGTTATAATAGGAATAGAATTAGGGGGAATATATGAAGCAGGCACGATGGAATGAAATCATGACAATAGCAAAAGAGAATCGCTCAATTACAGTCGCAGAACTGTGCCAGCAGTTAGGAGCTTCGGAAGCAACCATCCGCCGAGATCTTCAGGAAATGGATGATCTTCATCTGCTTACCCGCTTTCATGGTGGTGCTAAGTTCAATGAAGCACAGTATATTGAACCGGCCATGGCATTTAAGGCGGAGACCCAGAAAGAACAGAAAAAGCAGGTTGCCTACTGTGCTGCAAAGCTGATCCATGACAATCAGATGGTCTATCTGGATGCTGGCAGCACGACCTGTGAAATGATCAAGTATATTACTGCCAAGAATATCACTGTCGTCACGCCAGGTATTCCTCAGCTTTCCATCCTTGGTCAGCGAGGAATCAGTACAATCGTACTTGGCGGAAGCCTTTACTGGTCGACGGAAGCAATCACCGGCAAGCAGGCTCTGGCGCAGCTCAATGATCTATATTTTGATACTGCGTTCATCGGCACCACGGCATCCATGAACAGTTCGGATTCTCGACGTCCAATGAATTGGAAGCGGAAACGAAATCCTCTGCGATTCACCATACCAAAACACCGTATGTCGTTACGGACAGTACCAAGTTCAATTTGATCCGGCCTTGTCAGTTTGCCAAATTGAACGAAGCTGTCATCGTAACTGATTCGATTGATAGTTTTAATGCATCACTCATCCGCTATATCCTGACAAACGGGGAAACTAACATCAAATAAAAAGAACCGCTTAATTGTGCAATGTCATTAAGTTAAGAAACCAGTGAGAGAAAACATTCATACAAAAGTATGAGTGTTTTTTTCTTTTGGGCTTGACAGCAGGGAAAAATTTGGGCGCTCCGTTTCACTCCTCGCCTTCTTTAGGAAGGTGACGGAGGTGAAAAAAGAATGGAAACGTCAATTATTATATTCATATCTGATCTGGATCCTGGAAAGAAAAATGAGAGGCCTGCATATGACTGACCTCTCAACAGAAGTATTGAAAGAGCTCGATCATAAGATCAGTAAACTGGACCGGCTGAAGGCTGTTGACCATCTGATCTCTGATGAAGGAAGAGACTTCACCAGAGACAGGAAGCTGCTGTTCCCTGATATGATCAAAACAATACTCTCAATGGCTGGCAAGCCTGTCAGAGAGGAGCTGCTGGATCATTTTGATTATTCTGCAGATTCTGCCACAGCCTCTGCTTTTGTACAGGCACGAAGCAAGATAGAACCAGAAGCCTTCCGATGCCTTTTTGACATGATGAATAAAGAATATCCGTGTATCAAGACTTTCAAAGGCTATCATCTGATCGCAGTGGATGGGTCGGATTTGGCTGTTTCTTATAACCAGCAAGACGAAGAGACCTATCTGATAAAAGGAACTGATACCAAGGGCTGCAATCTTTATCATATCAATGCCGCCTACGACATCCTTGAGAACAGATATACCGATATGATACTGACCACAAGGGTCCATGAAGGTGAACAGGCCTCGCTCGTCACCATGGCAGAACGCTGTCCAGAAAAGAAGTGCATCCTCATCGCAGACCGTGGCTATCCTACCTGGAATGTCATGGAGCACATCATCCGGTCTGGAAGACATTTCCTGTTCCGATGCAAGGATATCAATTCGTATACGAGCCTTCTTTCCAGATTCAATCTTCCTGACAAAGAATTTGATCTGGATGTCAGTACGATACTCACCACAAGCCAGACAGATAAGGTGAAAGCCAATCCAGCTAAATATCGGTTCCTCTCGAGCAAGTCCGTGTTCGATTATGTCAATAAGGAGCACCAATTTTATACAGTTCATTACAGAACTGTCCGCTTCAGACTGGATGGCTCTGACGAATATGAGTCGATCATAACAGATCTTCCGCGGGATAAGTTCAATACGGAGACAATCAAGAAGTTATATCAAATGCGTTGGGGCATTGAGACATCTTTCCGGAACCTGAAGTATTCAGCAGACCTGAACACCCAGCACGCAAAGAAGCGCAAGTGCATCCAGCAGGAGATATGGGCAAGGCTCATATTGTATAACCTGTCATTCATCATCATCCATCACATCTGGGAGAAATCATCTAAGGGCCGAAAGAAGTACAGGTATGCCATCAATAAGACACGTGCCATCCATCTGGTACGTCAGGCCTTGGGCAAAAGAAAAGGCGGTCACCCGCCTGATCTCGAAGCACTTGTGAAAGCAGAGCTATTGCCCGTCCGCCCAGGACGGAGTGATCTCCGCAAGATCGAGCCCCACTCCTTTGTGTGCTTCAACTACCGCTTCTCATAAAAGCAACTCCAGTATAATCCATTTTTAGAGAATGTGCTCTGAATAAGGATTGTTTTCATAGTGCACTGCCCATACAGAAAATCACCTGATCAGCTTTTATGCCTTTCAGGTGATCCTTCTTGATATCTTAACTTAATGACGTTGCTTAATTGTGCGGTTCTCATATTTTTATGATTGATAAATGACGATGCTGTATGGTGGCAATACCAGCTCACCCTGTTCATAGGTCACTGCATCTGAAGACGTCAGCAGTAAATACGCTGCCTTCTTCAGATCCTGCTGACTGCCAAGTTCCTGCTTCAGAACATCGCTTGAGACTTTCTGTGCTTCTTCAGATGCATTGAAGATTACTAAGATTTTTCCCTCCGCTGATTCTTTTATATAGACACCTATCTGATCATTGTTCTGCGCAATGACTT
>Ga0268359_12125_pt1 | contig 13307 bp, 26 predicted proteins | sample BioMet11_FD_194416 | JGI IMG/M metagenome (GOLD analysis project Ga0268359, IMG submission 194416) | Sewage microbial communities from Oakland, California, United States - Biofuel 11 (PacBio Assembly) | ecosystem: Engineered > Wastewater > Sewage > Unclassified | place: USA: California | collected...
GCCAGGCAACTGCATGCCCCTGTTCGGAGATTCCCGTCCGGTACGACTTTGTGCATGCCGTCGAGTTCCAGCCGGGCAAGGGTGCCGCAATGGCTCGTGCCGCAGGTAACCTCTCTGCAGCTCATGGGCAAGGACAACGGCTACGCTGTCCTTCGCATGCCCTCATCCGAGCTGCGGCGCGTCATGCTCACCTGCCGTGCGACGATTTGGCGAGGTCGGCAACGCCGATCATCACTCCAACATCGTCATCGGCAAGGCAGGACCCCTGGGCAGGCGTCCGTCCCACCGTCCGTGGTACGGTCCTGAACCACTGGTCGACCGACAAAACCGCATGGTGGCGGCAGGGCAAGAACCACACCTCTGGTCGTCCGTCTGTCACCCCCTGGGGTAAGCCGACGAAGGGCAAGAAGACCCGCGACCCGAAGAAGGCCAGCAACAGGCTGATTATCCCGCCGTAAGTCCAAGTAGTCGATACGAGTAGTAGGAGAAGGAAAGTATGAGCAGAAGAAGTCTCAAGAAGGGTCCATTTGTGGAGACTCGCCTCCTCGCGCGGTGTCGCCGCACAGAACGAGGCTGGTACCAAAGGGGTCATCAAGACCTGGTCGCGTTCCTCGACCATCTATCCCGAGATGGTCGGCTGCACGATCGCCGTTCACGATGGTCGCAAGCACGTGCCCGTGTATGTCACCGAGTCCATGGTTGGCCACAAGCTGGGGGAGTTCGCTCCCACCCGCACGTTCCGTGGTCACAAGGCCAACTAGGGGGGTAGGAAAGTAAATGGCTAACAAGAACACTGACACCGTCGAGGTCCGCGCGACCGCCAAGTACGTTCGCGTTGCTCCCCGCAAGGTACGCGCTTGTCATTGCCCTGATTCGACAACAAGTCCGTCACCCAGGCTGCCGAGATTCTCCAGTTCTCGACCCGTGCCGCCGCTGACGACGTGTCCAAGGTCCTTGCCTCCGCAGTTGCCAACGCCGAGTACAACAACAACCTCCGCGCTGATGACCTCGTGGTCAAGACGGCCTATGTCGACGAGGGCCCCACGCTCAAGCGCATTCGTCCTCGCGCCAAGGGTTCCGCTTCGCGTATCAACAAGCGCATGAGCCACATTACCGTCGTCGTCGCTCCTCGAAAGGAGGCGTAGGGAAAGCATGGGTCATAAGGTACAGCCGACAGGCTTCCGTCTCGGTACGACCGAGGAGTGGCGTTCCCGTTGGTACGCCGATAAGAACTACGCCGAGAACCTCGGTAACGATCTCGAGATTCGCACGTATCTCGGGAAGCGCCTTGCCAACGCCGCCCTGTCGCGTGTGGACATCGAGCGCGCCGGCGACAAGGTGAAGATCACCATCTACACTGCTCGCCCGGGCATCGTGATCGGCAAGAAGGGCTCCGAGATCGACGGTCTTCGTGCCGACCTCGAGAAGGTCGCCAAGGTCAGCAAGGGCCAGGTCACCGTCGATGTCATCGAGGTCAAGCGTCCCGAGCTCGATGCCACGCTGGTTGCTCAGTCCATCGCCGAGCAGCTCGAGGGCCGCGTCGCCTTCCGCCGTGCCATGCGCAAGGCCGTTCAGTCCGCTCGCAAGGCTGGCGCCAAGGGCATCCGCATCCAGTGCTCCGGTCGTCTCAATGGTGCCGAGATGGGCCGTCGCGAGTGGTACCGCGAGGGTCGAGTGCCTCTGCACACCCTCCGTGCCGTTATCGACTACGGCACCGCCACCGCTCGCACCACCATGGGAGCCTGTGGCATCAAGGTTTGGATTTACCTCGGCGAGAAGCTTCCCGGCCAGCCCACGCCCAAGCCGGCGCTCGAGGGCTCCTCGCGTCCTCGCCGCGGTCGCAATGAGAGGAGGGGCCGTTAATGCTCGCACCTAAGCGCGTTCTTCACCGCAAGGTCCAGCGTGGTTCCATGAGGGGTCCGGCGAAGGGCAACACTGAGCTTCACTTCGGCGAGTACGGTCTAAAGGCCGAGGAGGCCCACTGGATCACCAACCGCCAGATCGAGGCCGCTCGTGTCGCCATCACCCGTGAGATGAAGCGTGGTGGCAAGGTTTGGATCACCATCTTCCCGGACAAGCCCATCACCAAGAAGCCGGCAGAGACCCGCATGGGTTCCGGCAAGGGTAACCCCGAGGAATGGGTCGCCGTCGTCAAGCCCGGTCGCATCATGTTCGAGCTTGGCGGAGTCGACGAGGCCACTGCCAAGGAGGCCCTTCGTCTCGCCCAACACAAGCTGCCCATCAAGACCAAGATTGTCACCCGCACCGATCAGGACGGGGAGGAATAGCCGATATGAAGTATCAGGACATCAAGGAGCTCACTGACGAGGAGCTTGCCAAGAAGCTGGAGGATGGCCGTTCGGAGCTTTTCAACCTCCGCTTTCAGATGGCCACCAACCAGCTTGACAACACCGCCCGCGTCAAGAGCGTGAAGCATGACATTGCCCGCGTCCAGACCGAGATGCGTGCCCGCCAGATCGCAGCGGAGAAGACCGCCGCGGAGAAGTAGATCGTAGGAGAGATTAGAAATGGATGATACCGAAACCAGGAACGTGCGTAAGATCCGTACCGGCATCGTCGTCTCCCTCTCCGGCGAGAAGACGGTTACGGTAAAGATTGACTACCGCAAGCACCACCCCAAGTACGGCAAGATGATGACCATGAGCAAGAAGCTTCACTGCCACGACGAGATCGGCTGCGGCCTCGGCGACACCGTTCGCGTGATGGAGACCCGTCCCATCTCTAAGACCAAGCACTGGCGTGTCGTGGAGATCGTGGAGAAGGCCAAGTAAGTATCGATTGCCTGTTCCCGCTTATGTGCGTCGCTCGTGTGGGCGCACCTCTGAGAGGATATGAGGTTCGGAGGAACATCACATGATTCAGATGGAGACCATGCTCGTCGTCGCTGACAACAGCGGCGCTCGTCGCGTGAAGTGCATCAAGGTTCTTGGTGGCTCCAAGCGTCGCTATGCGAGTCTCGGTGACGTCATCATCGGAGCCGTCGAGGAAGCCACCCCCAACGGCTCGGTAAAGAAGGGCGACATCGTTCGCTGCGTCATCGTTCGTACCGCCAAGGATACCCGCCGCAAGGACGGCAGCTACATCCGCTTCGACCAGAACGCCTGTGTCTTGGTCGATAAGGAGGGCGAGCCCAAGGGTACCCGCATCTTCGGTCCCGTTGCTCGTGAGCTGCGCGACCGCAAGTACATGAAGATCGTCTCGCTCGCACCCGAGACGCTTTAGGCGAAAGGGAGACAAGATTCATGACCAAGATGAACATCAAAAAGGGAGACCTCGTCCAGGTCATCTCTGGCAAGGACCGTGGTCCTGCCGGTAGTCCCACGCAGGGGAAGGTCCTGCGTGCAATCCCCTCCGAGGGCAAGGTCGTCGTCGAGGGCGTTGCAATCGCCAAGAAGTCCGTCAAGCCCAATGGTACCAACCAGCAGGGTGGCATCATTCAGCAGGAGGCTGCGATCGACGTCTCTAACGTCATCCTCGTCTGCCCCAGCTGTGGCAAGGCAACTCGCGTTGGGCACGCCAAGGACGACAATGGCAGGGCAGTTCGCGTGTGCAAGAAGTGCGGCGCAAAGTTCTAGGCTGCCGACGCTTTCGAGACAGAAGTTGGAATACCAAGGTCGACAACCTGCTCCAGGTTGTCGACCTGTTCAATAATCGGCTATCATATCTTCATGTTCCGATAGCGTCCCCGTGGGCGCCATGACAGTATGGAGGCACTAATGTATATGGGATATGGTTACGGCTATGGTGCCGGTGCCGGTGTCACCGCAGTACTTGTCATCATCGCCCTCATCGCCGCGATCATCGTGGCAGTCATGGGCTACAAGAAGTATGCCATTGACCCCACGGAAGAACGCATGAACATCAATGACCGGTCCACATGGGGCCCGTTCCTGCGCTTTGACACGCTGCTCATAGATAAGATCGTGAAAGCACTCTATATCTTCAATGCCCTCTTCGTGGCTTTCGTCTACATCGCCGTTCTGATTGGCTCCCTCTTCAACGGGTTTGGTGCCTTCCTTGCCACGCTCATATTCGGTGGCTTGGCCTGCCTCGTCATCGAACTTCTCGTGAGGGTCTTTCACGAGAGCATCATGCTGGCGGTTATCGTTGCGCGCAATACCTCCGACATCAAGCGCATGATGGGTGCTAACGGTTCGGGTTCTGGAAGCCTTCCCTCTCCGGCGACGCTCCAGCCTGGTCCCGTGCCCCCTGCGCCCGCGCCCTCCTCTACGTACCCTGAGCCTCCGACCTCGCCCATTCCCCCCAGGGATTTCGTAACACCGGTGGCACCGGTTGCGCCCGTCGAGCCGGTACGGCCAGCACCCGTGGTGCCCGCCGAGGTCGCGCCCGTTTCTGAGCCTGATTCCGACGTGGTGGTCGTTGAGACCGTGGCGCAAGCCGCGCCTGTCCAGCCCGAGCAGGCGCAGGATGCGGCGAGCGTGACTCCTGTTCCGGCTGAGGCGGTCGAACAGTCTGCCACCCGCATCTGCCCGAACTGTGGCGCAGTCATCTCTGCGACGGCACGCTTCTGCATCGTTTGTGGCACCAAGCTAGACTAGCCCCATCCTTGCGTGTGCATGCGGGTCCGGACGCCGAGAGGTGACCGGACCCGTTTCGCTTTTGCTATCTACGAAACGCGCGACCTCGGCATGGGCAAAATGCGCTCATCGGGGGCTGTTCGTAGCGCAGATGCGTCTCGCAGGGCGATGAGTCAGTGTGTACTTCCGGCGAATGATTTCAGGGGCTGGATTTTCACAGGAAAAAGGCATAATATCCTACTTTGCGTCTCTATTCAGGGAAGAGTTCTGTCTCGAGGTGCAGACAAGGTCCCGGGCACACCGCCACGGGTCGTGCGAGGACGGAAACCCCGCACGTAATCCGACCGAGATTCAAGGAGAGTCAGTAATGGCAGAGAACGAGAAGTACGTCCCACGCTTCAAGGAGCAGTACTACGCCACCGTGCGCGACGAGCTTCAGAAGCAGTTTAACTATGGCAATGTGAACCAGATTCCCAAGATCGAGAAGATTGTCGTGAACATGGGTGTGGGCGAGGCCGCCACTGATGCCAAGGCCATCGACGGTGCCGTCGCAGACCTGCGTTCCATCACTGGTCAGCAGCCGCTCGTGACCCATGCGCGCAAGTCCATCGCCACCTTCCATCTTCGCGCCGGTATGCCCATCGGTGCCAAGGTCACCCTTCGCGGTGACCGCATGTGGGAGTTCCTCGATAGGCTCATCTCCATCGCCATCCCTCGCATCCGCGACTTCCGTGGCATCTCTCCGAAGAGCTTCGATGGGCGCGGCAACTTCTCCATGGGCGTCACCGAGCAGCTGATCTTCCCCGAGATCGATTTCGACAAGGTTGATCACACCCGTGGCATGGACATCACCATCGTGACCACCGCCCCCAATGACGAGGAGGGCAAGGCGCTGCTTGCTGCCTTCCACTTCCCGTTCAAGCAGGAGTAGGTCTATAGTAAAAAGTCGGCTCTGGATGGTCTGGAGCCGTCAAGAGTGCAATGAAGGAGGATTTGTGGCTAAGACATCGATGATCGTCAAGGCATCGCGCGAGCCGAAGTACTCGTCGCGCACGCAGAACCGCTGCCAGCGCTGTGGGCGTCCCCACTCCGTCTATCGCGAGTTCGGCCTGTGCCGCGTGTGCTTCCGCGAGCTTGCGAGCAAGGGCGAGCTTCCTGGCGTCCGCAAGGCAAGCTGGTAGGACGCCATGCTCTCACGTTCAGGCGCTCCTGCCATGGGTGTGGGCGAACCGGACGTGCAGGTTCATCAATAACGAAGGAGAAGGATCAATGAAGGTTACCGATCCCATTTCAGACATGCTGACGCGCATCCGCAATGCGAACTCGGCAGGCAAACCCGATGTGTCCATGCCGTCGACCAAGGTCTTGGTCGAGGTCGCTCGCGTCATCAGTGAGGAGGGTTATATCGAGGGATACTCCGTCGAGGACACCACACCTCAGAAGACCCTCCACGTTACTCTCAAGTATGGCGTCAGGCGTGCCCGTGTCATCAGCGGGATCAAGCGCATCTCTAAGCCAGGCCTGCGTATCTACACTGCTGCGGACAAGCTTCCGCGCGTTCTCGGCGGTCTCGGCACTGCCGTCATCTCAACCTCCAAAGGCATGATGTGTGACCGCGATGCCCGCAAGCAGGGCATCGGCGGCGAGATCATCGCCTACATCTGGTAACTCTCGGCAGGAACGAAAGGAGACTACCGTGTCTCGTATTGGTAAGCAGCCTGTCGTGATTCCCGCCGGAGTCACTGTGACAGTCGATAACAGCACTGTTAACGTCAAGGGCGTCAAGGGTGAGCTCACGCGCACCTTCTCGGGGCTCGTTGAGATCAAGCATGAGGGCGAGGAGGTTCTTGTCAATCGTGCAGATGACACTACCGCCTCCAACGCCCAGCAAGGCCTCACCCGTACGCTCATCCACAACATGGTCGTCGGAGTCTCCGACGGCTTCGAGAAGAAGCTCGAGCTCACCGGCGTCGGCTATCGTGCCACGCTCAAGGGCAAGGACCTCGATCTCTCCCTCGGCTATTCGCATCCCGTCATCTTCCCGGCTCCCGAGAACATCAGTTTCGTGGTGCCCGACAATACTCACATCACGGTGCAGGGTATCTCCAAGGAGCAGGTCGGTCAGGTTGCTGCCGAGATTCGCATGAAGCGTCCGCCCGAGCCATACAAGGGCAAGGGCATTCACTACGCAGGCGAGCACATCAGGAGGAAGCTCGGCAAGGCCGCCAAGTAGGTCTAGCCTCCAGCCAAGACCATCACCCCGTTAGGTGATGGCATGTCAAAGGAGAAGGAATGAACAAGTGCCAAGCGAAGAAGGCGAACCTCAAGCGCCGCGAGCGCCGCGTTCGCTCAAAGATCTTCGGTACCGCCGAGCGCCCGCGTCTGAGCGTGCATCGCTCGAACGCGCATATCTACGCACAGTTGATTGATGATGCCGACGGTAAGACCATCTGCTCCGCCTCGACCCTCGATGCAGAGTTCAGGGCAACCGGCAAGATTGGTTCCAACAAGGAGGCCGCCGAGTTCGTGGGCGAGCTTATCGGCAAGCGCGCCGTCGAGAAGGGTGTCACCACGGTCAGGTTCGACCGTGGTGGTCGCATCTATCACGGACGCGTCAAGGCTCTGGCAGACGGTGCCCGCAATGCGGGCCTGAAGTTCTAGGAGGAATCAGAATGCCTCGTGATCGCAAGCGCCAGCAGGAGACTGACCTCCAGGAGCGCGTCGTATACATCCATCGCGTCACCAAGGTCGTCAAGGGTGGCTCGCGCATGTCCCTTGTCGCCCTCGTCGTCGTTGGTGACGGCAAGGGTAACGTCGGCCTCGGTATGGGTAAGTCCGCCGAGGTGCCCCTGGCCATCCAGAAGGGCGTCGAAGACGCCAAGAAGAACATGTTCCACGTGCCTGTCACCGAGGGTGGCACCGTTCCCCATACCGTCGAGGGTCACTTTGGTGCGGGCCGTGTCCTTATCAAGCCGGCCGTTCCCGGTACCGGCGTCATCGCCGGCGGGCCGGTCCGTCCGCTCTTCGAGCTCGCTGGTATCACCAACGTGCTCTCCAAGTCTCTCGGTACCGATAACGCCCTCAACATCATCAAGGCTGCCGCCGAGGGCCTGAAGTCGCTTTCCAGCCCTGCACAGGCGGCGGAGCGCCGTGGTCTCACCGTTTCCGAGATGTTCGTCGGGAAGGAGAACTAGTCATGGCAGACAAGACCCTCAAGGTCACGCTCGTTCGCAGCGCCGTGGCCTCCGTCAAGAAGGATCAGACGGCCACCTGCCGTGCCATGGGCCTTCGCAAGATCGGTGACTGCTCGGAGCTGCCCGACAACCCGAGCGTCCGTGGAATGATCTTCAAGGTCAAGCACCTTGTTGATGTTGAAGAGAACTAGGAGTCACGCACATGCAGCTCAATGATCTCCGCCCGGCGGAGGGTTCCAAGAAGAACCGTAAGCGCATCGGTCGCGGTAACTCGTCTGGTCACGGCACGACCGCTGGCCGCGGTACCAAAGGACAGCTTTCACGTGCTGGTGGCGGCAAGGGCGCAGGCTTCGAGGGTGGTCAGCAGCCACTCGCGATGCGTCTCCCCAAGCTTCCCGGCTTCACCAACCATGGTCGCGTTGAGTTCGCTCCGGTCAACGTCGCCCGTCTCGAGGACCTCTTCGAGTCTGGAGAGACGGTTGACTCCGAGGCGCTCGTCGCGAAGGGCGTCATCAAGCACGCCTATGTTCCAGTAAAGGTCCTCGGAGACGGTGAGCTCACCAAGGCTCTGACCGTCAAGGTGGACAAGGTCTCCGCCTCTGCCAAGGCAAAGATCGAGGCGGTCGGAGGAAAGGTCGAGCAGGCGTGCTAAAGGGAATCGCCAACGCGTTCCGCGTACCTGAGCTCAGGCAGAAGCTGCTCATTACGGCAGCCATCCTGCTGCTGTATCGCTTCGGGGCCTACCTACCCGTTCCGGGCGCACCGTTCCAGGACATGCTCTCTGCCTACCAGACGGGCCTGTCAACGAGCGGTGCCATGGCGGTGCTCAACCTGTTCTCAGGTGGTGCCCTTTCTCGCATGTCGGTGTTCAGCCTCGGTATCATGCCGTACATCACCGCGCAGATCATCCTGCAGATGATGCAGGCCGTCATCCCCTCCCTTGGCGAGCTCGCCAAGGAGGGTGAGGTCGGCCAGCGCAAGATCACGCAGTACACGCGCTATCTCACGATTGCCCTCGCGCTACTCAACGCCATCGGCTACCTGTTCCTCTTCAAGAGCTATGGCGTCAGCTTTGCCACCATGGGCATCCCAGAAGGCCTTGAGAACGCCATCGTCGTGTTCTGCATGCTTATCGGCGCCATCATCATCATGTGGCTCGGTGAGGTCATCACGCAGCGTGGCGTTGGCAACGGCATGTCGCTCATCATCTTTGCGAACATCATGGCTGGCCTGCCCTCCGCCCTCATCTCGTCCGTCACCACATCCGGGAACGTCCTTCTCACCGCCGTCACGCTCATCGTCATCATTGCGATCGTCCCGCTCATCGTGTTCGTCGAGCGCGGGCAGAGGCGAATTCCGGTGCAGTATGCCAAGCGCGTCGTCGGTCGCAAGATGATGGGTGGTCAGTCGACCTACCTTCCGATTAAGGTCAACACCGCTGGCGTCGTGCCCATCATCTTCGCCTCGGCGATTCTGTATCTGCCGGCACAGCTTGCGGTGTTCTTCCCAAACATCGGATGGGTGAACGTGGTCGCGAACGCCCTCTCTTCCGGTTGGATCAACTGGGTGCTGTCCGTTGTCTTGATCGTGGTCTTCGCGTATTTCTACACCTCGATGGTCTTCAATCCCGAGGAGACGTCCGATCAGCTCCGCAAGCAGGGTGGCTTTATTCCGGGGGTGCGTCCCGGCGCGGCCACCGCAGCCTACATCAAGAGCACGATCGATCACATCACGCTTCCTGGTGCATTGTTCATGGCCGTCCTTGCCGTCGTGCCTACGATCATCTTCTGGTTCACGGGCGACTCGCTTATCCAGGCCTTTGGCGGGACCTCCGTCCTGATCATGGTCGGCGTTGCCATGGATACGCTCTCCTCCATCGAGAGCCAGCTCAAGATGCATAACTATGAGGGGTTCTTCAAGTAGCTCCACAGCGCTTTGCAGTAGTGGCACCACGCGGTCCTAGGGAAAGGCGGTTGTGACATGAACATCGTTCTGCTCGGCGCTCCCGGTGCAGGCAAGGGCACGCAGGCGCAAAGGCTTGTTGCAGAGTATGGTTTTGCGCACATCTCCACAGGCGATCTCCTCCGTGCCGCCGTCAAGGCCCAATCTGCACTTGGCAAGCAGGCAAAGTCCTTCATGGATGCCGGGAAGCTCGTTCCCGACGAGCTTGTCATCAACCTCGTCAAGGAGCGCCTTGAGGACGATGACGCCCAGAAGGGTTTCATCCTCGATGGGTTCCCACGGAACACCGCTCAGGCCGTGACGCTCGATTTCGAACTTGCGGCCATGGACTGCACGCTGGATGCCGCACTGCTCGTATCGGTTGAGCCAGCCGTCATCGTGGAACGTCTCTCGTCTCGTCGTACCTGCAGATCCTGCGGATATACTGCACCTGCCGGCGTCGATGTATGCCCGAGGTGCGGCGGCGAGATGTATCAGCGCGACGATGACAGGCCGGAGACGATTCAACATCGCCTTGACGTGTACCGGAATCAGACGGCACCGCTGGTCGAATACTACAAGGGTCATTCCATTCTCAAGGAGGTTGATGGGGACAGGCCGGTCGACGAGGTCTTCGCTGACGTCAAGACCCTCCTCGAGCTCGCATGATTCACATCAAGAGTGCACATCAGATCGAACAGATGAAAGCTGCCGGGGCGCTGTCCAAGGCAGCTCTTCGTCGTGCCGGAGCCATGGTCAAGCCTGGGGTCACCACACAGGAGATCGACAGCGCGGTAGAGGGTTTCATCCGGCTCCATGGGGCCACCCCCACCTTCAAGGGGTACGGCGGGTTTCCCGCGAGCATCTGCTCGTCAGTCAACGAGCAGATCGTCCATGGCATCCCGTCACCTGCGACCGTCCTTCAGGAGGGTGACGTCATCTCGATCGACACCGGCGCCACCTACCAGGGCTGGGTTGGGGACAATGCGTGGACCTTCTACGTGGGCGCGGTATCTGATGAGCTCAGGGGCCTTTGTGAGTGCACTCGCGATTGTCTTAAGGCAGGTATCGCCGAGGCCGTTCCCGGCAACCACCTTGGTGACATCGGGGCGGCAGTTCAGGAGCTCGCCGAGTCTCACGGCTATGGGGTCATCCGCGAGTATGTCGGCCACGGTGTCGGCCATGTCATGCACGAGGATCCCAACGTCCCCAACTACGGCAAGCGCGGTAGGGGCGTGCGGCTGCAGGCGGGCATGGTCATCGCAATCGAGCCGATGATCAGTTTGGGGAGCTTTGGTACCGAGGTGCTCGCCAACGGCTGGACCGTGGTCACCGATGACCACAAGGCGGCTGCTCACTACGAGAACACCATCGCCATAACAGAGGATGGGCCGGTCGTTCTCACCCAGGACGAGGTCGGGCCTTGGCTTCCCATGCAGGGTGGCGAGTAGGAGAGACGCACCTTGCATGCGCCAACGTTGTGTTCATATGATGCGACCTGGACGGGAACTACCTTTTTCTGTATGATAAATGGTCGCTGTCAAAGTGTGGAGAGGGAGCAATTTGAGCAAGCAAGACGCAATCGAGCTTGGGGGCAAGGTCATAGAGCCTCTGCCAAATGCCATGTTCAATGTGGAGCTCGAGAACGGAAAGACCATTCTCTGCACCATCTCGGGCAAGATTAGGATGAACTACATCCGTATCCTGCCTGGCGATAAGGTTGTCGTGGAGATTTCCCCGTACGACCTGACGAGAGGACGCATTACCTACCGCTACAAGTAGGGGCTGCGTTTTTGGGAGCGGATATTCACGCCTGCGGCTGGGCGAGGACATAATGGCGAGCCAGCACCACCTGACACGCCTAGGTACCACTAGCTCGTACCAGAACTACCGGAAGGAAATGACGATGAAGGTACGTCCTTCGGTTAAGAAGATGTGCGACAAGTGCAAGATCATTCGTCGCCATGGCAAGGTTTACGTCATCTGCGAGAACCCACGCCACAAGCAGCGTCAGGGCTAAGAGAGGAGCACCAAGTTGGCCCGTATCAACGGCGTCGACCTGCCGCGCGACAAGCGCGTTGAGGTCGGACTCACTTACCTTTACGGCATCGGCCAGACTCGCGCTACTAAGATTTGCGCAGAGGCCGGTATCGATCCATCCACACGTGTCAAGGATCTGACCGAGGACGAGGTCACAAAGATTCGTGACTACATTGACTCGAACTACACCACCGAGGGGCGACCTTCGTCGTGAGGTGCGTACGAACATCGCGCGTCCTCATGGAGATCGGTTGCTATCGTGGTCTGCGTCATCGCAAGGGACTTCCCGTCCACGGCCAGCGTACCCACACTAACGCTCGCACCCGCAAGGGCAAGAAGCGTCAGATCGGTGCTAGAAGAAGGCCCTAGGGAGAGTAAATATGCCGCAGAAGAAAAACGCTCGTACCACGCGCGTACGTCGTTCGGAGCGTAAGAACATCGCAGTGGGCCAGGCCCACATCAAGAGCACGTTCAACAACACCATCATCTCGATCACCGATCCTCAGGGCAACGTCGTCTCCTGGCAGTCGGGTGGTACCGTCGGCTTTAAGGGTTCCCGCAAGTCCACGCCGTTCGCCGCCAGCTTGCCGCCGAGGCTGCTGCAAAGGCGGCCATGGAGCATGGGAAGACTGAAGGTTCGCGGTCTTCGTCAAGGGCCCTGGCCTGGACGCGAGACCGCCATCCGTTCCCTCCAGGCTGCCGGCCCCTCGAGGTTTCGGGAATCCAGGACAAGACCCCCACCCCGCACAACGGTTTGCCGTCCGTGCAAGCGTCGTCGCGTGTAGCTAGGAAGGACACCACTAATGGCAGTTGACAGGACCCCGGTCCTCAAGAGGTGCCGCCAGCTCGGCATCGACCCTGTGGTTATGGGCATCAACAAGGAATCTCACCGCCAGCCAAAGCAGCGTAGGCGCCAGGAGAGCGAGTATGGCCAGCAGCTTCGAGAGAAGCAGAAGGCAAAGTTCATCTATGGCGTCCTCGAGAACCAGTTCCGCGGATACTACGATCTCGCTAAGGCACGCGGCGGCATTACGGGCGACAACCTGATGAGCATTCTCGAATGCCGTCTCGACAACGTCGTCTTTCGTCTCGGCTTTGCACGCACTCGCAAGGAGGCTCGTCAGACCGTCCGCCACGGCCACATCGTCGTGAACGGCAGGCGCGTTGACATCCCCTCCTATAAGGTGAAGGCTGGCGACGTCATCGCCGTTGCTCCCAAGGCGAAGGACCTTCTCCCCATCAAGGAGGCCCTCATCTCCTCCGAGCACATGGCTGTGCCGGCTTGGCTCGAGGTTGATATCGAGAAGCTTCGGGGCACCGTTCTTCAGGTTCCCACGCGCGACCAGATTGACCTCGACATCGACGCGCAGCTCATCGTCGAGCTCTACTCCAAGTAGTTCGACCCGGGTTTGGAGGTATCAATGTCCGAATTTATCCGACCGCAGGTGTCGGTAGAGGAGATCAGCGAGACCATCGCACGCGTGAGTGCCGAGCCACTCGAGCGTGGCTATGGTGACACGCTCGGAAACTCGCTGCGCCGCGTTCTGCTCGTCTCTTGAGGTGCTGCGGTGGA
>Ga0268359_10811_pt1 | contig 13295 bp, 13 predicted proteins | sample BioMet11_FD_194416 | JGI IMG/M metagenome (GOLD analysis project Ga0268359, IMG submission 194416) | Sewage microbial communities from Oakland, California, United States - Biofuel 11 (PacBio Assembly) | ecosystem: Engineered > Wastewater > Sewage > Unclassified | place: USA: California | collected...
CGCGGTACTGTTCGCAGATTATTTCTGCTCGCTGTTCCCGGGACTTGCAGGCAGAGAGAGAATGGTCGCGGTCATCATACTTCTCGTTTATGCAGTAATGGCATATATGGGGAATTACTTGTTCGCATCTATCAATACGATCATAGTAATAGTGATGCTCGTGGCGGTATTCCTGTACATAGTAGTCGGACTGCCTCACATGAATGCCGGACAGATCACCGTGTCGGAAGCTTTCGGCAACGGCATCAAGTTCAGCTCGATAGGAGCGGCGGTTTCCGTCTTTGCTTCCTGCCTGTCAGGAGGTTCGTCAGTATCGCAGATCGCGGATGACGTCAGAAATCCAAGAAGAGATATTCCTCTCGCACTTATTCTTGCGCCGGTCATCGTCGCAGTAATATATATTCTTATGGCGGTAGTTACTCTCGGATGCATGAGCGGCCCTACGGTCACGACTCTTTCTGAGGTTGCTTCTGAGTTCCTGCCGCACGGACTCGTTGTATTCTTCATAGTCGGCGGACCTATCTGCGGAGTACTGACTTCAATGGTGCCTGTCATCATGCTCACATGCGCTCAGATACAGGCTGCTGCCGAATGTGAAGTATTCCCGAAGTTCCTCGCGAAGAAGAACAAGCACGGCGTATCCACATGGATACTTGTATATGTAATGGTGTTTGCCATCGTCTGTGCGGCCACAGGTTCGTCGTTCGGCGTGCTCATGACGGTATTCTCGGCAGTCAATGCTCTTTCGGATATCCCGACATGCATCGTGCCGTTCTTCCTGAAGAAGAAATATCCGCATGCATGTAATTATGCCGGCATCAAGTTCAACTTTATCTTTGTTTCGATCATGGCTGTCTTTGCGGCGGGAGTTGCCGTATGGCTGGCAGTTGCAGCGTTCAAATCGCTGGGCGCAAGCGTCTACATGCTCATCTTCGGATTCATGGCCTGCGCTGTAGTTTACTTCATCATCAGAATTTTCTATCTGAAGAAAAACGGCAGAAATCTCTTTGCGGAACTGAAAGTGCCATATGATGAATGGGAAGCTCGTGAAACAGAATGCAAAGCACTCGACGCGGCGGAATAATATGGTGAATTCGCCAAGGATACAGCAGGTTATCGACAGCATGAAAAGGCGTTCTCTGAAGCAGATAATCGTATCGGAGGACAGGGCGCTTTCATATCTTACGGGACACAGGGCGAACAGCATGGAACGTGTCGGCGTACTGCTGATCAAAAGCAGCGGGGAGATACATTCTTTCATGAATGTACTCTTCCGCTTTCCCGAAATAAGCGGGGCAACAACACATTACTACAGAGACGGCGAGGACCCGTACAGTCTGATCGCGGAATGTCTTGATCCGGGAGAAGTCGGTTTCGACGATACGTGGGAATCGAAGCACACGATATCTTTGCTGATGAAAAGGAATGATATCACGCCGGTGCTCGGGTCATGGCCTGTCAATGAGGCGCGGAAAATAAAAGACGCCGAGGAGCAGACGCTGCTCAGGACAGCCGCAGCAATAAACGATGATGCGGTATCATACGGTTTTTCCTGTTTCGGCGCGGACGTGACCGAGACTGAACTGGCCGGCATGATCGAAGAACATTTCTGCCGGAACGGCGGGGTCAATGTGGGACAGTATCAGGTGGTCTGCTTCGGAGCAAACGCCGCTGATCCTCACCATGTGCCTGACAGTACGACTGCAGAAAAAGGCGGCGCGGTCCTTCTGGATCTCGTGGGTCTTATCAACGGTTACTGGTGCGACATGACGCGTACAGTGTTTTACGGGAGCGTAAGCGATGAGAATCGTTTAGTCTATGATACGGTGCTGAAGTCGCAGACTGCCGGCATTGCCGCAGTCAGACCGGGAACGGCTATGAGAGATATCGATGCGGCGGCCCGCAAAGTCATCGAAGACGCGGGCTTCGGCCAGTACTTCATTACCAGGACAGGGCACGGCGTGGGTCTTTCGATCCATGAACCTCCTATGTGCGCGCCTGATTCAGATGAGATATGCAGAGCCGGCATGTGCTTTTCGATCGAGCCGGGAATATACCTGCCGGGAAAAACCGGTGTCAGGATCGAAGATCTGGTGATAGTGACAGAAGACGGATGTGAAGTCCTGACACATTACACCAGAGAACTTCAGATAATATAATAAAATGATAATGCGGAAAAGTCCTTCTTCGGCGCTGAAGAGGGACTTTTCTATTGATGTCAGTGACGTGTCTGCGCAGGTTTCGGACCGGCGTAACCTGCTGCAGAAATAATGAGAACTTCTATTAAGGAGTCAGCAGCATCTGAACTTCATACCAGGCGTCAGACCAGTCCACCAGGTTGTCTTCGTATTCCAGGGCCAGGGCGAAGGAAGGACGTTCCGGATGCGCGAACGATTTTTGCAGGATGTTGAAATCCCAGTTCTCATGCAGAAGCTGTGTCTGAAAACAGATATAATCTGCCTCAGGAAGCACAGTGTAAAACTCCCGGTCAAGTTTATGCTTTTTGTCCAGATAGATAAAATAATATTCAGGTATAAAGGCTCCGTCGAACAAAGCATCGACATCCAGAATATATCCGTACTGACGGTAAAAGTGCAGGTCGCTGCATTCGTTACTGCCTTTAAGATCAGCCAGCCGGATCTCCATATCCTCCAGCGACTCTCCATCTTTGCAGCGGATCCTTACGATATAACGTTCGGGCTGGTGCAGGGTGTAGAGGCGGCTCTTCTCGATGAGGGGATCGTCGCCGGCGTTGTTGATATAGGTAAGATAGTTGATAGTCCAGTCGACCGTCTTCATCTGACGTTTAAGTTCTGCGATCTGGCCGGTCAGTTCTTCCTTCCGGACCAGCAGGCTTTCAAACATTTTCTCATTCTGCCCGCTGCGGATCACCTCAGTGATATCATCCAGCGACATCCCCATGTCCTGCATATACCGTATCCGGTCAATGGTGTGGAACTGGCGGTAGCTGTAATAGCGGTAGCCGTTGTTCTCATCGATCCGGACCGGATTAAGCAGCCCGATCCTGTCATAGTAACGCAGAGTCTGGGTTGAGATTCCGAGAAGCTTCGCAGTTTCTCCTATTGTGTAGTACTCTTTCATGCCGATCCTCCCTCATCTGTCAGCGATTCATTGAGCACAGTCTGACGTTAATATTATACAGGAACGGGAGCGCGATGTCATGTTCAGGTACTGCATTTTTAAGAGGAAAATACGGCTTTTCATGTTCAAAATAATACAAATTTTTATTTAAATTGGGTTATTGACATTATTCTAAGTATAAGATTTACACTGAAAAAAATAAAAGGATCAAAATATATAGAAGGAGATGTAATACATGACTTACAGAACTGACACAGAGGTACTCTATCAGGGAACTTCCCCGCAGGGTATCATCAGAAATCCGGAAACACCGGCGATCTATCCGTCGACTGCATACATCCTTGACGATATGGAGGATTATGTCTTCGCGGACAATGGCGGCAGATACTATTACAACAGATCGGCCAATCCGAACCGGGATGAGCTCGGTGCAGCGATTTCATTTCTGGAGAAGGGGGAGAAAACCCTGATCTGCTCCTCCGGCATGGCAGCAATTTCAACTGTTCTGCTTTCTCTGCTGAAGAGCGGAGATCATGTCGTAATGAGCAAAGCCATCTACGGCGAGACGATCGAACTCGTCCAGATGATCATTACGGGATTCGACATCGAAGTCACTTTTGCGGATTTTACTGATCCTGAAGAGGTGAAAAAGGCAGTAAAGGCGAACACGAAAATGTTCTATACCGAGATCATTGCCAATCCGCTGACTCTGATTACTGACCTGGACGCAATTGCGGCGATCGCCGGAGAAAACAATATTCTCACGATCGTTGACAGCACTTTTACCCACACCGTTTGTCTACCGGCCGCTGGAGCATGGAGCCGATCTGGTCCTGCACAGCATGACCAAGTATTTCGGCGGGCACAGCGATATTACCGGCGGATGCATTACTGCCTCCACAGAGCTGATCGACAGAATCTATCCTAAATATCTGTTGCTGGGCTGCTGTCTGGATCCTGTCAGTTCCTGGATGACCCTGCGTTCTATTAAGACCATGAGCATGAGGGTCAGGACTCAAAATCAGAATGCTGTCAAAATCGCACAGGCTCTGGCGCAGGATCCGCATGTGAAAGCTGTCTACCATCCGAGTCTGCCGGATCATCCTCATCATGAGCTGGCTTCCAGAATTTTCGATACAGATTATGGATATGGGGCAATGCTGAGTTTCTGCCTGGAGGATGACCATGAAAAGGTCGCCAAATTCATGAAGAGCCTGAAGCTTATCTGCTACCTGGGGACCCTGGGCGGAATGCGTACTACGTTCACTCATCCAAGGACTGCTTTCGTAAACAATTTCTCAGGCGAAGAACTGGACCGTATGGGTCTGGCTGAAGGACTTATCCGGATCTCTGTAGGGGCAGAGGACAGCCGTGACCTGATCGCAGACTTTACGCAGGCACTCGCCGCCATGGATGCCTGAGAGCAATGACAGACTGACTATTTGATCGATTCAAAAGAGTACTGCGGCTGTTGCCGCAATAACAGGGGTATGAAGATTACTGCCATTTCATTGTTATTAAACAGAAGGAGTATCATATGAAAAATAAGATCAACTGGAAATCCGTTTTTACCGTAATGGGGGCGGTACTCGCCTTTAACATTGGTACCGGTTTTGCTACCGGACAGGAAGTAATGCAGTACTTCTCGGTCTTCGGCTGGTGGTCGATCCTGACCGGCGCCGCATTTGTCGTCACCATGGCATACGGGATCTACTGCTTCGCTTATGCGTCTGAGAGATTCAATCTTACGACAGGCGAAGCAGTTCTGAAATATTATCTGGGCAATACGGTCGGCACTATCATCAATTATTTCTACATCTTCTATCTCTATATGTGCGTCATCGTCATGTATTCCGGCGCTGCCTCTTCACTCAATGAGCAGTACGGAGCTCCGACGTGGGTCGGCGCGGCGATCATCGCGGGCCTCTGCTGCCTGACAAGCCTGTTCGGTCTGAAGAATATCGTCAACGTCATCAGTAAAATCGGTCCTGTCCTGATCCTCATCGCCCTCGTCGTCTCCCTTATAACGGTCGTACAGGGCATCACCAGCGGAAGCCTTATCGAAGGCGCGAGAATAGTTGCCGAAGGCAAGATCAAGCACATGCAGGCTTCAAACAGCTGGCTCATCGCCGGCGTCATCTTGGCCACAAGCACGATCCTCTGGTATCCGAACTTCGCCGTAGAGCTCAAGCAGGAAAACAAAATGAAAGACCTGATGATCGGACAGATCATCGGCAACGGCCTGGTCGGCGGAGCTGAAATTCTCATGGCTCTGGCAATGATCGCGAATATCGCGGTGGTAGCAAAATTGAATGTTCCGTTCCTTTATATCGCCAGCCAGATATTCAGCGGATTCGGCGCGATCTATGCAATCATGATCTTCATGGCGTTGTTTACTACGACTTGCCCGCTGCTCTGGTCCTCGATCACACCGTTCGCTAAAGACGGTACGAAAAAATACAAAATACTCATCGTTGTCGGCACTGTGATCGGATTTGTCGTCGCGATGGTGGTTCCGTACGATGTCATCATGAACTATGTATGGGTCATCTCCGGCTGGGTCGGCCTGGGTGTAACGATCGTCATGGTTCTCCGTGTGATCTACAATCGCGTCAAGTACGGAAAGAATTATAATCTGCCGTCGGCTGAGTGATCGGCGGGCAGAAAATACCGCTGTAAAGCGGAACATACATGATATAATCGGGGCTGCTGCATTAAGGAATGAACTATTCCTTAATGCGGCAGCCCTTTGCTTTTTCCTGCCGGAAATATGTGAACTGTTTCTAGACGGATGCGGCAGTGACTTCTGCTGATGTCTGGCTGCCTGTGAAGTATCCCGAAGCAGTAACTTTGACAGTAATTTTGTGTCCTGCATTAGACGAAGTTACTTTGTAAGAACCGGATGTTGCGCCGCTGATCGGCGTTCCGTTTTCATACCATTGATATGAAACTGAATTAGATGCGTCCGCAGGAGTGACCGATGCGGAAAGTGTGCTGCCGATCGCAGCTTTGCCGACGACCGCTTTGCCGTCGATAAGGATCGCTACGGATTTTACTGGTGCAGTAATGCCGCTGATCGTGTTGGTCGTTACATTTCCGGAATATGTCCGGACGCCTGTTATTACCGCATATACCGAAGCACCGGCATCAGCTGTCTGCAGTGTGTAAGTGTTTCCTGTCTCACCGGCGATAGCTGAACCGTTCCTGTACCACTGTACTGTGTAATCGTTCGCTGTACCATATGTGAGTTTAGTGCCCGAGTTCCATGCTGTGACAGTGAGCGTATCGTTCGCCGCATAAACTGATCCTGCGCTTCCTGTCAGAGATGCGCTTGTGATTTTTCTGCCTATATTAACTGAAGCAGACGCTTCTCTTGCAGAATATTTTGTGACGCCTGATTTTACAGTCGCGGTGACTTTGTATGTTCCGGCAGCGGAAGGGGTGTATGAAGCGGATGTGCTTCCGGTCAGCGCCGTGCCGTTTTTGAACCACTGGTAAGTAACATCTCCGGAAGCTGCCGAAGGCTCGACTACAGCAGTCAGCGTATCGCCGAGAGCCGCAGTGTCAGAATTCCTGATAAAAATGCTGATGCCGTTTTTGACAGCTCTGGCTGCCGGACTGGTGACTGTGCCGGCATAGCCTTTTGTGCCTGTGACTGTGCAGGTAATGATCTTGCCTGCTTCAGCTGAGGTCAGAGTGTATGAAGCGGAGGTGGCTTTGCTGATAGCTGTGCCGTTCGCGTTCCACTGATAAGTGACTGAAGCGCCGTTCACATCCGCAGTCAGTGTGTCGCCGACTACAGGTGTGTCATTTTCAGCAGATGTCCTGCCGCTCATGCCGGAAACCGTAACTTCAGAAACGATTTTTTGCGTTACTGCAACAGTGGCCGCTGATGTTACTGTACCGGAATATGATCCGGTTCCGGTTGCCTTGACGATGATATGTCTGCCTGCTGCCAGGGCACCGTCAACTTTGTAGACATTTTCGTCTGCACCGCTGATTGCAGTCTGAGTCGTTCCGGAAAGAAGGTACCACTGGTATTTGACCGTGGCTCCCGCAGGTTTGACCTGCGCTTTGAGAATATCGCCGGTCTGTATTTTAGTGTTTACGCCGGTCGAAAAATTGTTTACGGAAACTGATGTGAGTGCTGTCACGGCGGCAGCGTTTTTAACAGTGATCTTTACTTTTTTCAATTGCTTCCCGTACGTGGCCTGAATAACTGCTTTGCCGGGGCGTATTGCTGTAACGACAGTTTTTTTGCCTTTGGTTTTGGAAATCGAAGCGATTTTGCTGTTGCTTGTAGACCATTGTACTTTTTTGTTTGCCTTGATGACTTTTGCTGATCCGACATAAACCGTGGCTTTGGCCGGCGTAATTGTAAATGCTGCAGCATTTGCAGCCTGAGTATACGCCAGTGCAGGCGTAAATGCGATCGTGCAGGCGACTGCCAGAATTATGGCAAGAGTGCGTCTGGTGACTGAAGTTCTGGTATGAACCATTTCTTTACCTCCCAATTATTATGTAATGACTTATTTTGCATGGTAAAACCAGTCTATCACAATGATTGTTCAGTGAAATGACGTACTTGAAATATTAGAGTAACAATATCGTCACTCAAAGATCATTAAGATGTTGATTTTCTTTTTCTTCGGCGGCAGCCTTTTCCCTGTCGGAGCATTTAATCTATTCTTCAGGTACAAAAGCTTATACGCGATGAGAGGTGATGTGTTATGATGTTTCGGGTGAGAGCCTGCAGAAGAGGTTAATAAATATTGCGGCAGCAGTTTATAGAGAGAGGAAGAAACAAACATGGCAAAACTTGAGCAAACTATAACCGGCGATTTTGATACGCTGATAAAAATAATAGAGGACGGAATCGTAGCAGGAAGTACATCGGCTTCGCTGGAAGATCACAGCGATTTTGTCGAAGGAAACACACGCTGCAGCGTTCGTGTATTCGAAAGATACAGTGCTGTCGGCGGGAACAGAGTAAGCATGAATGTTACGCTGTTCCAGGACGGCGATAAACCTGTTCATTTATCGGCTATCACTTCCGGAGGCAGTCAGGCGATCTGGTACAAAATTAATACGCTCGGTGAAAACGCATTCCTCAAATGCATTGTGCAGCTAATGCAGGAGTATGAATCTGCCCAAAAGGATAAATAAGTAAATACTGGTATTTCTGTTTTCACGTGCACACCCGTTTACTGTTCAGTGATAGACTATATACAGGGTGTTTTATATATGTTCGGGGTATTTAAATCATTGAGAGGAATGAGATGAGTATTAGATGCAGGAAAGGAAGTATCATAATGGCTGTCATGACGGTGATAGCCGTTGCTTTCCTGTTTTCGGATCTGACGCGGCTGCCGCATCGCAGCCCGCAGAGATAAGTGGTGCTCTGTTAATGAGAAAATTGATTGTTGAGAAAGGCCGGTGATGAGATGAAAGATTTTCTGATCGATAATGTCAGCAGTATTCTTCTGGGTGTGATCCTGGCTATTGCCCTGGTGATATGCGTAGTACAGCGCATTAAGATGCACAGGCAGAACAAGAAATACGGATTCAATGAATACGTAAATGAGGATCATGGCAAATCTGAAACAGCAGCGGATATTATGAGTAATTCTGTATTAAAGGATCTGCCGCCGAGCGTGACAGGGGTCCAGCCGATGAAAGCATGTATGGATCCGGATATTTTGTCTGACAAAGAACCTGTCGTCAGGCAGGTGGATTATCGTACAACGAAATGAGGTGAGGGCAAAATGTCCAAGAAAATAACTAAAGCTATACAGAGCATGTCGATCAAATCGTTCCGCGATGCACGCATGGAAAACGGAACGGTGATCTGCGATGTTGCCGTACCTGAGGTTCTCTCCGGAGAACTGATGAAGATGACAGGCGGACGGGCATATGCTTTGCGCGCAGTATTCGATCCTGCGGAAAAAGAATACCATTACTGCCTGATCACAGACCGCAATACAATAAAGTGCGACGATAAAATCAAGTGTCCGATGATGGATGATCTTATGGCGGCATACATTATAAGCTGCAAGGATCCGGATTTCCCGGAACCTAAATTTTCGGAGAGGAGACTGCAGGAAGAGAAGCCTATGTCTGATGACCTGCGAAGAGCGTTCATAAGTGAATCCGCAGCGGCAGGGAGATGGCGATGAAACGGAGACTTTTGATTCTTATCCCCTTGATTATTATTTGCATTGCAGTCGTCCTGGCGTTTACTGCCGGGAAGGATAATGTTGTCAAGCCGATCAAGCTGAGTAATTCTGAGCAGACTGTTTTCGATCTTTCCTCAGGATATAATGATTCCGGTATTTACTCTTATTCCGCAGATACGAAAAACGATCAGCAGGGGCATAATAGCTCTGGAAGTATTGTCCGGCAAGGGCAAGTGGCAGGTACAGGATCAGGCTGAGTGGAAAATAAAAAAAGGTGAAGGGAATGCCGATTTCTACGTGGGATACACGCCGGGCAAAGGCGGGTTCTTTAAAATGAAAACGAAGAAGGTCGGGCAGCGTTTCGATTTCCCTGTCCGCGGCACATCCGGAAAAGGGTTCCGCCTGGTTCAGGATCAGACCTGCAGGATAAAGAAGGGCAGAAAGATCGCGTTGATGATGTTCACGGGCAGCGATGCGGGCACGGACAGCGGTATAATCAATGAATATTATAAAAGTAAAGCTTTGACGAAATACGGCAATATAGTGGCTGTAACAATAGAATTTGAATAACGCATCCGATTGGCGCGAGCCTAAGGCAGCAAGGAATCGCAGGTACGTTTTTAGCCGGATGAATCAGATCGCGCAGCAATCCGGGGACTCCGGGATGCTTGATGGAATGAGTGAAGTCGAATGTTGCATGTTTGGGCGTACTAAAAAACCCTCATGCAGACGAGCTTTTACGCCCGCCTGCATGGAGGGTATCGGTTCAGATTATTATTTGAGTGCCGCTGTGATGATCGCCATCGAGTAAACTTCCTCGGCATTGCAGCCTCTTGAGAGGTCGTTGATCGGAGCGTTCAGGCCCTGAAGAACAGGTCCGAATGCATCAAATCCGCCTAATCTCTGGGCAATTTTGTAGCCGATATTTCCTGCGTTGATGTCAGGGAATATGAATGTGTTTGCCTGGCCGGCAACTTTTGATCCCTTACATTTTGTCTCTGCAACGACTGGGGAAACAGAAGCATCGAACTGGAGCTCTCCGTCTACTTGCGAGATCAGGAGCCGCCTTTTTGATCTTTTCTGTGGCATTTCTCATTTTGTCAACCGAGTCGCCTTTGCCGGATCCCTTTGTTGAATATGAAAGCAGGGCAACTTTTGGATCCAGGCCGAATATTTTCGCTGTCTTTGCGGATTCAATGGCCGTTTCTACGATTGCATCTTCATCGGGATCGATGTTGATAGCGCAGTCGCCCATAGCGAGTATTTCTTCTTTTCCGTCTTTTTCTCTTATCATAATAAAGCAGGATGATACGATGTTGTTGCCCGGCTTAGTTTTGATAAGCTGCAGAGCCGGTCTAACTGTATCTGCTGTGGAGTATGTTGCACCTCCAAGCAGTGCATCGGCAACGCCTATTTTTACGAGCATTGTTCCGAAATAATTGCCCTTCTTAAGAGCATCTCTGCACTGTTCCTCGGTCATTTTCCCTTTTCTGAGTTCAACCATCTGGCTGACCATTTCGTCCATCTTCGGATATGTTTCCGGATCGAGGATGTCAAGACCTTCGATATCGAAACCGCCTTCTTTGGCAGCTTTGTTTACTTCGTCAACGTTTCCTACCAGGATAGGTGTAAGGAATCCACCTTTTTAAGTCTGTCAGCTGCTGACAGGATCCTTGGATCCGGGCCTTCTGTAAATACGATCTTTCTTGGGTCGTTTTTAAGTACTTCGATTAAGTTTTCAAACATTATTTGCACTTCCTTTTCTTATATAATTCGCAATTTCATACGTCAGATTATATATCATTAATAGCCGATAAACAAGTAATAATGTCAAAGTCCGGCCCGCGGAGGCTTTGCACCGCCGTGTCAATACAATAATAAGATAAACTGTAATGAAGTAATAATGAGAATCGATTCTGTTGATAAGGCGGGGAATATAAATCGGGCCGCTCACTGTTCAGAAGTTCGCATGACTCCTGAACAGTGAGCGTTTGTATAATGATGGGCAGAATACTCCAAAGGCCATCGCAGCAGCAAAGGACGGAAAATTGAAAATACTCGATCCGAACTTTATAAGGAATTTTTGGGGAAAGCTAACTACCAAAAATAATTCATTTAGACAAAACCGTTGACTTTTACACAAAATAGTCACATTATTGTTTTGAAAAAGGGGACGATAAGAATGAAATATGAGGACGCATACAACAAGCTGAATGCAATCGAACGGCAAAAGATATCACAGGCGGTTTATTTCGGACATGAGAATCCGGTAGACGGAGAAGCAGCGTATAAAGTATTTGACGAATGGAACAGAAAAGGATCTGAAGAAAAATATTCAATAATGGAAGAAATGCAAGAAGAGCTTAACGAGAAGATTGCAGCAGACAATCCATTTCCACTAGAAGATGATATATACTTTGTATAGATGGGCAGACGCCACACGGCGTCTTTTTTCGTATGGCTTATAAGCCTATTGAGCGCGCGAAGTGCGCGAAACAAAACCCACCCGCTATGCGGCAATGTTGTTAAGTTAAGAAACCAATCGAAGAAAGTCTCTCGTATTAATTATCATAAGAGAGGCTTTTCGTTAATTTGCTCATTTTAGCAGATTTCATTGTACGACAAAATAGACAGCAAGCTGTTGCCTGACTTTATTTTTCTTGATTTTTATGATGTTCTATACATGAAATTCACTGGTGCTTTTACAGATTTCTTTTTGCGAGGATAATGCCTATTGGGGCGAATAGGTGATATGTTTCTCGCCAGCAGAATTTCTACAGATGGAGGGTCAACCCCTCCAGTCAAGAGTTTTTAACAATATTTGCAGCCGTAGAAATCTGTATTTGATATTCATATTTTATACTTTTTTTCTTTATTGTAATGCAACCTGATATCACGATTGTCATATTGTACATTATTATTCCGGCATATATTTCCTGCGTGACAAACTTGCTTTTTCTGGAATGAAATTTCAACAATCTAGGCTTTGAGTTATCTTCCCACAAGTTACGGCACAATTATGCAACTAATTATCTGCTAGATCACTATGAAAAATACGGGTATTTTGATACGTACACGCTCATGATATTACTAGGGCATGAAGAAATCTCTACTACTGATAGATATGTCCATTTTGTTAAACAATATATCGCAACTCGTCAACGTGTTTCTCATTTAGATAAAGTGTTTCTAGATTGTGATGATAGCAAACAAAAAAAAACCCTAGAAGATTGATATTCTAAGGTTTCTTATTTGGTACACCAACAGGGGTTCGAACCCTGGACACCCTGATTAAGAGTCAGGTGCTCTGCCAGCTGAGCTATTGGTGCATATTGCCGGCGCGGAACGGGGTTTTTCTCGTTTCAGCGCATTAAAAAATATATCATTAAGAAAGGTGTATGTCAACCGGAAAATCGGAATAATATTATCTTTTATGCGGGGTTATTTTAACTATTTACAAAAAAACACCCGATGCTATAATCAATTTATAACAGGGTTTACGGGGAGGAAACAGCTGTGAACATGAGAATCAGACGATGTGCGGATATCGCGTGTGCAAGTCTGCTTGCCATACTGATAATGTGTTTATTGATACCGGTGCATGCTGATGCGGCGTCAGATGCGAAGACTGTGCGCATCGGCTTTTTTGAATTCTCGGGATATCATATGATTGCAAAAGATGGTACGAAAAGCGGATACGGTTATGATTTTCTGCAGAATATGGGCCGTTATACCAACTGGAAATATAAGTATGTAGGATATAACAAAAGCTGGGCAGAAATGCAGGAGATGCTGAAGGACGGCAGGATAGATCTGCTGACATCGGCGCAGAAAACTCCCGAGCGTGAAAAATATTTTGCTTTTTCCAGCAAGCCGATAGGTACGAGTTCAATTATTCTGACTGTCAAAAGCGGAAATGATAAGATCATTGCGGGCGAATATTCGACATATGACGGCATACGCGTGGGTCTTCTGCGCGGGAGCAGCAGAAATGAGACCTTTAAAAAATATGCCGCG
>Ga0268359_13082_pt1 | contig 13292 bp, 9 predicted proteins | sample BioMet11_FD_194416 | JGI IMG/M metagenome (GOLD analysis project Ga0268359, IMG submission 194416) | Sewage microbial communities from Oakland, California, United States - Biofuel 11 (PacBio Assembly) | ecosystem: Engineered > Wastewater > Sewage > Unclassified | place: USA: California | collected...
CAGCTGGTGATGGAGAACTTGATGAGCTTCACGCCCGTGGGGGCGGCAACGCCTTCGGCCTTGGCCTTGGCGGCAGCTTCAAAAGCCTTGGCGGCTTCCTTGGCCTTAGCCTTGGAGCGCTGGCCAGCGGGGGAGGTTTCCCACATCAGGTACAGGCCAAGCACAAGCACGAACAGACCAAAATAGCCCTGATAGGACGAGAAGTTCAGCTTGCCGGCGGTAAGAGAAACAGCACTGAAAGCGCCCACAATGGAGCCGAGACCCAGAGCAAAGCCCAGGGGCAGCACAAGGCGCTTCATGCGGTAGTAGCTGAAGGTACTGATAACAGCGGAGAGACCGGCCAGCATCTGGTTGGAGGCGCGCACCGAGTCGGTGATCGACTTGTTGAGCGGGGTCTTGCCAAAAGACTTGGCGTACGCGCCAAGACCGTGCACGCTCATGTGGCCCACGCCAGCCATAACGCCGCCAAAAGCGCCCACGGTGGAGAAAATCCAGCCCACCCACAGGGCCCAGCCAAAGGCCAGGATCATGTTGACCTTGGGGCCGCCGGGAATACCCAGATAGCCGGGTTCTGCCTGCATATTCAGGGTTTCAGGGGCAGTTTCCACCTGCTTGGCAATGGCATTGGCAAGCACGCTGCCGTCCGCCGCCATGGCGGCACTGGCGGCCAGCACCACCAGCGTGGTCACTAGGCCCAAGAGTATCCATTTGTTTTTCATTCCAACTCCTCCCGATCAACGTCGCGCACGCGCAACGGATTATAATGCCGGAAAACGCCCCTCAGAAGCGGATTCCTTAAAAAAACACATGTACCCACAAAAACAGCGTCTGCGGAAACACGCCCCACAGCACCGCACCTGCCAGACAGCACAGAAGGGCAGCCCTCACGCCCGCACCACCCGAAGCTGTCTGCACGGGTGCGGTGTGATTTGCCGGGGCTTCCTGCGTGTACATGCGCCTTGCCACGCCAAGATAATACCAGACCGAGATGGTGCTGCTGACCGCAGCCATAAGCCCCGTCATGGTATAAGCTGAAAAAGGCCTCTTTAAAGAGCATGAGTTTGCCCATAAAGCCCGCCGTCGGCGGGATGCCCGTCAGCGAAAAAAGAAAAAACAGCATGCCTGCAGCCAGGGCCGGATGCCGCGCGGCAAGTCCCGCGGCGTCGGCCAGGTCTTCCCCAGCGTCGGCCAGGGGGTTATTGCCCAGTTTTTGCCCGTACACGGCAAGGTAGCCCATGATGGCAAAGGCCCCATGTTCATGCACAGGTAAATGGTCAAATACGCTGCGGTCGCACGAAGCCCGTCGGCGGTGCAGACGGCTATCCCCAGCAGGGCTTAGCCCGCATGGGCTATGGCCGAGTACGCCAGCATGCGCTTGAGACCTGTTTGCATAACGGCGGCGATATTGCCACCAGCATCGTCAATACGGCCATAAGGGCCAAAGCGCCGCTCCTCTGCTCACAAGCGACGGCAGGGCCATGACCAGCACTCGCGCAAGCACGGCAAAGCTGGCCGTTTTGGCCGCCACAGACATAAAGGCCGGCACGTTTGTGGGCGCACCTTCATACATGTCGGAAACCCAGACATGAAAGGGCGCGGCTGCCGCCTTGAATCCCATGCCTGCCAGCATGAGCGCCAAAGCAACAACCAGGGCGGGCATCTGCCCGCTTGCAGCAGCAGGCAGCGCCGCGGCTATCCACGCCAGCTCGGTGTGCCTGGTAAGCCCATACAGCAGGGACATGCCAAAAAGCAACAAAGCCAAAGCGAAACTGCCCAGCAAAAAATATTTGATGGCCGAATCGCTGCTGCTCAGGGCTGCCAATGCGTAATATGGCAAGGCCAAAAGCTCAAGGCCCAGATAGAGCACAATGAGATCACCAGCCGAGGCCATAACGCACATGCCCAGTGTTGAACATACTGCAAGACAGTAATATCCCCCCTGACGCATTTGGGCATGTGAAAAAAAAACTTTCGCTCATTAACGCCTTAAAAGCAAGTGCCATTACGCAAACTGCTTTAAGCAGCGCACCAAAGCCGTCAGCGCAGAACATTCCGTCAAAGACGGTCACTTCACCGCCTGCGGAGACAGCTACTATGGCAGCAAGCGCCGTTATTGCGCCAACTACGGTCAACCATTGCAGAAAAGCCCTTTCATGCGGAAGGAACATGTCTCCGCACAGCAGACCGATGGCCGTGACCAAAAGCGTCAGATCCTGCAGCAGGGCCGAAAGAGGCGCAACGGATATGGCTGCCATGACAGCTCCTAGGGCGTTGCCCTTGTGCCGCAGGCACGCGGCCCTTCGCCCGCCCCCCGGCCGGGGACCGAAATACGCATTACGCTGGCGACCATCGGCCGCCCTGCCTGGTTTGCAGAAAAAGCTGCAAAAGCCCGCTGGGTCTCTGCCACCAGAGGTTCCACCGAGGCGTGCATGTATTCCAGCAGCGCATTGGGGAAAAAACCGATGCCGACAATCAGCACGGCTAGGGTCAGCAGTATGGCAGCCTCGCGCTCGTCCAGCCTTTTACCAGCCAGTCCGCCGTACGCCCTGATTTTGCGTCAGGGTAAAAAAAAGCCCCGGGGTCACAAAGCCCATATGGCTCACCGAACTGAAGGCGATGAGCCGCTTTACGTCCGTCAGCGCAAGGCAGACCAGCGCGCCGACAGACAACATGGCGCGCTATGATGCATTACAGACGGCAAAGGAGAGTTGCGCGGAAGAGACCACGTGGGCTGCAGAGAGGTAAGCCGCCGCAACGGTGCGGCGAGAGCGAAAAAAATGCGAAAGAATCAGCCGACAGTGGAGGCAAGGGCGACGATTTCTTCAATCTGGGCAGACGTCAGCTCCTGCAGGCTAAAGCCTGGTCTGGCCAGATAAAACCCCTGGGCCAGATCAAAACCCAGGGCAATTACGGTTGCCAGTTCTTCGTGTGTTTCAACGCCCTCTGCCACCGTCAGTATGCCCTTGGAGCGGCAGTAGACGAGGATGTTGGACAAAAACTCACGTTTGGAGGCAGAGGCCTTGTGTATGGAGCGGATAAAAAAGCTGTCGATCTTAAGAATTTCTGGCGAAATATTGAGCAGCCGCAAGGCGTTGGAGTGGGCGCAGCCAAAGTCGTCAATGGCGATAAAGGCCGCAACCTGCGAGCGCAGCTCGCGTATTTTACGCGTAAGGCCGTCCTCGCTGGTGGCTGTCTCAATGATTTCAAACACCATGTTGCGGCTTATGGCCTCGTAGCGCGGGTGCAGCTTGCTCAGCTCCGCCACGTCCAGGTATTGCGCGGAGATGGCGTTGAAAAAAATCCTTTTGCAGCCCAACGAATCGAGGTGCTCGCCCATCCAGTTAAAAATCATCCTGAAGGTCAAATACTCCAGCTGGGGCAGCTTTGACTGCGCCTCAGCCAGCTGCAACATGTCGAGCGGCGAGGCAAAATGCGGCGTCGTGGAGCGCATGAGCGCCTCATAACCGTAAATGGAGCCATTTTTGAGGCTGACTATGGGCTGAAAGGCAAACCGTATCAGCTGGTTTTCAAGCAGTTCGTCCAGGCGCTCCTGACGGCTGAGAATATTGGCCTTGGCCCGGTATACCTCGGGGTTAAAGCGCATCAGAGTGCCGCGGTTGAAGTTTTGCACCTCAAACATGGCATGGCTGGCGTAATTCATCAGCACGTCGGCGGTCATGGCGTCGCTGGGGTACACCGCCACACCAAGAGACGCGCGGATGCGCACAATTTCGTTGGGCAGCTCTATGGTGGTGTTCAGCAGAGTTTTGCGGTTGTCCTGCGCAAAGCGCAAGGCGCTTTCTTCGTCGTCAAAGCTGTGGGCGTATACGGCAAACTCGTTGCCAGCGGTACGGGCCAGCAGCACCGAGTCGTTTTCGCACATACGCAGGGCTTCAACCACCTTGGCAATGTACAGGTCGCCGCAGTCATAGCCGTGAGTGTCGTTGACGTATTTAAGATTATCGAGTCCACACGAAAAGAGCACGCCAAACTTGCCCGGCTGCATCTGCAGGGCATCGCGCACGCCGCTGACAAAGGCCTTGCGGTTCATCAGGCCGGTTTCCACATCGTGGTTCTGGTCATGCTCGACCTGCCGTTTGCAGGTCTGCGCCTGATTGACAAGAAAATTCAGGCCGTCGGACAGGTCGCCCATGTCGTCCACTGCGGACATGGGGTACCCGGTACTGAAAATAAGCAGCTGGCGCGCCAGCCGTTTAAGCTTGGCGTGCAGGCTCTCAAGGTGCGTCGAAAGATTGCGGCACGATTGCGGCGGGCGGACAGACAAATTGCCATCTGCCAGCTCGGCGGCGTAGGCGGAAAGGTCGGCGCAGGCGCGCGTGAGTTCGCACAGCTTGGCCGCCCCCGGTTGCTGCCTGCAGGCCTCAAACTGGGCCAGGGCGGCAGCAAATTGCCCGTGCAGCAGACTATCAAGCCCGGTTTCAATATCCATGCACGCGCCTCAATAATGAGCCTCAATAACTGTGGGAGCAAACATCTGCCGCATCCGGCCCGGGCACGGGCTACACATCAAGTTCAGCAAAACCGGTTACCTGTGCTTTGGCTATGCTCGTGACCACCGCCGAGCATACGGCATCAGGATCGCAACCCCTGGGCAGGTGCGCAAGCACCTCGTCGTTGAGCGTTGCGGCGGCATCAAGGCTGCCGCGCGCCAGACAGTTAGCCGCTGCCAGCAGGTGCGACTCCATCCTGTAAGTAGTGGCAAGCTCTGGCGAATGGTGCAGATTTATGGGTTCAGTAAGCACCAGTGGCAGTTTCCAGTGGTGCAGCACCGCCGCTCCGAGGAGCGCGTGGTCCATGCCCCACTCGGCATTTTCCGCTTCAAAGCTGCTCATTGATTCCGCCTGCTCCATCTCGACTACTTTTTCCCATATGTCTGGGCGGGCAGCTGCCAAAAAAACCTTGCCCACATCATGCAGCAAGCCCGCTATATAGGCCTCGTCCGGCACCATGACCAGGCGCTCGCCAGCTCTGGCGGATGGCCCGCACACGCCTGACGCGCCGCCCAAAACCTCAGTGATGGCTCTGGCGATGGTCGCCACAGAGAGCAGGTGATTCCAGAACCTTTCCGTGTCAAAGGCCTTGGGAAGCTGCGCTTCGCGTATAAACGACGACATGCCCACCATCAAAACCAGCAGACGCACCTCGCGCAGGCCCATGATGCTTATGGCCCGTTGCAGGGTGGAAACCTTGAATTCAAGCCCATATGCCGCAGAATTGGCCACGGCAAGCACACGCGTCGTCAGCCGGGGGCTTTTTTCAATCAGGGCAACAACAGACTTTACGGAAGCGTTGGAGCCCTCCTGGGTAACCGCAAACAACAAGGGCAGCAATTTGGGCTCAAACGGCAGCATTGGTGGATTTTGCAAAAGCTTTTGCAAAAACAACCTGGAATCTTTTTGAGACTGCATAACAAAATCCTGCCGGTTTGCTGCCCGTGCACTTGGTAATACGACCTGTCCAGCCTGCTCGCCTGAACTCCATAGCTCTCATATACGAAAACCCGGGGCAAAGACAATAGGCACTTAATTTTTAATAACTAATACCAAATCGTCCTTAAACTGGCAGGCCAAGATATAAAAACAGATATTAAGCCTACGTCTGCACTGCCCGTAAAAAAGGCATGGCCCAGCAAAATCCTGGGCAACATATCCTTCAGTCCCACTCAAATCGGCTTTCAATAAAGCCTGCCCTAGCCATCTGTGTAAGGCGCGTGGGCGAGGCACACAAAACGATTACATGTTCACTGTAGCACAGAAATAAATAATTCCATTTACTCACCACCACATAAGCATGACAACTCTAGCATGGGCTGCGCTCCGGCCTGTCGGCATGCGGGCATAAAAAAATCGGGTCATGCACGCTCACAAGGGTGTGGCGTTTTTTACATATCCTGCGGCAGGTTGCCGCCGCTACGTTTCGTGTAGAGTTTTAAGGCTGTACCCCGCATTTTCGTATCCGGCCTGGGGGACAAAAAATAAAAAAATGCCGAAAAAAAACAGTCTTGCAGACGTAAGGACGACTGTTTCACTCCGACAAATAAAATTCAAGAAAAAACTTTAGGGGAAAACAAAAAAAAAATTCACCACTCTTCTGAACAGTTTTTTGGGCGTTTCTAGCGCGCATTTTTTAACCAAACGAGCAAAATTCTGCACAAACTGAATCAAAATGCCACATTTTTTGTATCGACAACAGTTTTACAACATTATCAAGAAATACCCCGAAACATTTTCTAAATTTTTTGTAGATACTTTCTGAGCGTCTATTGCCGCTCCAGATACTCCAGAATCAGGGTCGCCACATGGGGGACCAGCCCGGCTGAAAGCATGGACTCGTGGGTTCCCTCCGTCCAGCGCAGGTCAATATTTTCCTTTTTCAAAAAGCGGCTCCAACCCTGGTAATCGTCCTCAATCAATATTTGCGGATTGTTGGCAAAATCCAGCGCCCGCACCAGCAGCACCCTGCTGTCCGATGGCGTTGGCCGTTCGTAACGCGCCGCCGCCAGCGCGTTGCCTCGGTAGGTCAGCAGCAGGTTGTCCATCTGCACAGAGCTGAAACCCGCTGGCAAAAGACCACTTTTTTCACCGCATTCCACAAGATACTCGAGCTGCCGCGCGCGCGGCATGACGCGCAGTTTTTCCGGGTCAAATGCCAGCCCCTGCTGCAGTATGGTCTGCAGCAGTTCTATGTCGTCCTTGGCCGCCATCTGCTTTGCCCGGCTGTTGTCAGCCACGGAATCAAGAATGATGACCGGTTCAGGTTTGTTGCCCATGGCGGCGTACCTGCAGGCCGTCTCATAGGCCAGCACCCCGCCAAGGCTCCAGCCGCCAAAAATGATGTTCTGGCTTTCTAACCTTGAGTATTTCGGCAAGGTAATACTCCGCAAGCCCCTCTACAGTGTGCAGTTCGGTGGAAAGGGCGCTGCGCTTCTGGCTGAACCCGGCCGCCTCGACCGCGTAGACAGTGTACTTGTGGCCCAGCAGCCGAGCCAGATCGCTGTAGCAAAAAACGCTGCCCCCCAGGGGGTGGAACAAAAACAGGTTTTTGCCGCCCTCGCAGTGGCAAAGCCTGATGACGGGGCTGTCGCGCTTTTCGGTTTTGCCGTCCAGCAGTTCGGCCAGCCGCGCTATGCTCGAATGCGTAATCAGCTCATTGACCGCCACATGTACGCCCAGCTCTTTTTCAATCATGGCGATAAGCCTGATGGAAAGGATGCTGTGCCCCCCAAGGCTGAAAAAGTCGGCGTCGGCGTCTGTTACATCCACACCCAGCAGACGCTTCCAGATTTCGGCCAGTTTTTCTTCCACCGGTCCGGCGGGTTTGCGGCCGCCCTGCGTTTTTACGCCGCCAAGGGGCGAAGGCAGGGCCTTTTTGTCTATCTTTCGGTTGAGCGAAAACGGCAGCTCCACCATGGGGACAAAATACTCCGGCACGCAGTAGGCGGGCAGCTGCTGCTCAAGGTAGCTGCGCAGCACGGCCATATCCACCTCGCCGACCACATAGGCGGCAAGGCTTTTTTCCACCCCGGTGCGAAAGCTGTCCGCCACCACGGCCACCTGCCGCACGCCGGGAAAATCCGCCACGGCCTTTTCCACTTCGCCAAGTTCTACGCGGTTGCCGCGTATTTTTACCTGCTGGTCTTCGCGCCCTCGGTAAGTACACAAGACCGTTCTGCACAAAGCCGTTGTCGCCCGTGCGGTAATGGCACTGGCCGTCTTTTTCTACAAACGCGCCGGGGCCCGCGTTGTCCAGATATCCCCGCGACACGCCGTCGCCAGAGATCCACAGCTCGCCGGTGACGGAATCGGGCACCTCACGGCAATTTTTGTCCATTACAGTGATGCGCACGCCCTGCAGCGGTCTGCCGATGGGATAGGCGGTAAAATCCTGATAATTGTGCACGTCAATACGAAAGGCGCTGCTGTCAACAGTGCATTCCGTAGGGCCATACACGTTGTACAGCACCACGCCCTCATGGCCGGGCATGGCGTAAAACTTGCGGATAACGTCGGGCCGCAGCACCTCGCCCGCCAACAGCAGCGTCTTGAGCGACAAGACTTCGCGCCGTTCGGCCAGCCAGTCGACAAGCACGTTGAAAAAGGCCGGGGTCATGTCGCACAGGTCAAGCCCGCGCTGACGCACGCAGGCGCAGAAAAGCGAAGGATTTTTGCGCTCCTCGTCGGCAAGCGCATAGAGGCTCTTGCCGCAAAAGATGGAAACCGCCAACTGCTGCACAGAAGCGTCGAACGAAAGCGGCGCAACCAGCCCCACGCGTGCGCAGCCCGCCGCGTAGGGCCGTAATGCCCGCAAAATATGCATAAGGTTGCGGTGCTCGACCACCACGCCCTTGGGCGCGCCCGTGGAACCGCTGGTGTACACGATGTACGCGGCCTGATGCGCCTCGCAGGCAGGCAAGCGGCTCACCTGTGGGCAAGGGCAGATGCCGCGCCGCAAAGCGCGAGGGCTGCACGGGCCTGCGCCCGCCGCCACGGCGAATGACCACATCGTACCGGAAAGCCTGGCCGCCTGCAGGGTCACAAGCCTGACCCAGGACGCAGGGCGTAAAGGTCACTTCCACCGGCTCGGGGCACTGGGCGGCCCATTCCGCAAAAAAAACGGCGGGGAACAAACAGCTCGCCAGAGGCGTCGTGTCGCAGCAGGCCCGTCTGGTTGCCCGTGGCAAGACCGTACGCCTGCAGGGCGGCCCGCAGGTCGTCCTGGGTTTCCAGATCGCGCACCGCGCCCACAAACAGTGTGCCGTCCGGGGCCAAGAGCCGCAGAGCGGCCCCAAGTACCCTGCGCAGATAGTTGTAACCGGGAAAGTTCTCCACAACGCCATTCAGCACGACAGCGTCGAACTCCTTCCCTTCAATAAACGTATGTCCGCCGCTTCCATGCGGCGGGCAGTGACCTTTGCCCCCGACTGGCGGCAGGATACCCGCTCAAGCTCGTTGCGGGCCAAATCCACAGCAGCATATTCCGTCGCCGCCGCTGCAAGGGTTTGCGCAACCAGCCCCGAGCCGCTGCCCACATCAAGCACCCGCAGGTTGCGGCTGTGCGCAAGCCCGCATTTTTCAAGCACGGCTGCGGCCATGGCAGCCAGATGATCCGCCGGGCAGGGGGGTAGCGTCAAAATCGCTCTTCCAGCCCATGTCGCTGCCCGCTTCAGCCACCTGCTCCCAGTATTCCGTGCTGGCAAGTCCTGAGCCTTTTTCGGCGGCGTCCTCGTATTCCTGCTCGTCAAGGCAGAGCACATGCCGTATGCCGGGGTTGCGATAATGGAAATATTCGGCGTCCCGCAGGCAGGCGCTGTCGGCGATGATCAGGCTTGCGGGCCGCAGCATGGCCTCTTTGCGCACCTGCGGCTGTTCGCTCTCGACCGGCAGGTACACGGCCCCGGCCCTCATGACGCCAATAGCGGCCGCCAGATACCGCGCGCCCCGCGCGCAAAGCACGCCCACCACAGCCTCGGGCCCATAGCCGCGCTCCATAATAAACCGCGCTATGCGCTCAGAAAGGACATCCAGCTCGCCAAAACTCAGGGTGCAGCCCCCGCCGGCAAGAGCCTCGGCATCGGCATTTTCTGCGGCAAGACTGCGAAACAGGCTTTCAAGCGAGGCGTGCTCCGTTTCGGCCTGTCTGGTCTCTGCGGGCGCGGCGCTGGCTGTTTTTTTATCCGGCGCGGTAAAAGAAAAATCAGATAGTTTCATTATGCAGTCTCTTGGGTGATACCTTCAAGAAAACGCCCGTAATACTCCAGCCAGTCCCCGGCTGTTTCTGCGGAAACCTGCCTGGGGTCGTACGCAAAACTCAAGGCGAAGCCGTCGCCCTGTTCCTGAACCTGGCAAAAAAGGCCATAGCCAGCGGAGGGGAGGTCTGTGAGGGGAGAATCTGCGCAGGCGTAGCCCGCCCCGGCGACCGCTGCGGCGGACGCAACTGGCGCGGTTGATGCCAGGGGCGTGCAGGCGAACCCAGTCGCAGACCGGGCCGCGCCGCCGCGCTGGGTTCTGTGGAACCAGCGGCTGCGGCCCCCGACGCCAGACCCGCCTGGGTATGGGCCAGCAGGTCGTCAAATTCCATACTGTCGTTGAGCTCAAAGGCGACGGCACGGCCTGGCGGCACGTCGATCGTCAGTCGCGCGCGCTGGGTGACCCTGCCCACCAGCACCGCAAATACCGCCAGCATCACAGCCTCATGGCTCGCGCCCTTTTGCGCCGCCAGGGTGCATATCGCCCTGCGCAACGAGGCCGCAACCGTAGTTTGATGCCGGGCAAGCCCGGCCCTGTCGCCATCGGCGGCAGGCAGGGGCGCAGGGGCAAAGCGCAGCGTTTCGTCCAGAGCGCTGGTGGTCATGAGCTCAAGAATGCGCACATAGTCGCTGGCCATGCGCCGCACATTCGGCCTCGCTGAACAGGTCGGCGTAGTACTCAAGGGCAATGCCTATGCCTGCGCCCGTGTCGCTTGCAAAGACTGAAAGATCCGTCTTGCTGGCGTGTTTGCTGAAACGCAGGGTTTCAAACAGGCCCTGCCCCTCGGCGGCAAATTCAAAATTCATGTACGAAAGTATGATCTCCGACAAGGGCGATCTGTCCGGCCAGCTTGTCTGCCGCAAATCGGCCAGCAGGCTGTTGAGGATATAGCCCCTGTGGCGCATGGCCTCGTTGCTTATCTGTCTGGTGGCCCGCAGATGCTCGCCCAGCGGACGGGCGGGGTCCAGGCTGAAGCGCAGGGGCAGCACAGAGGCCAGCATGCCCGCGGTATTGAGGTGCTCGCCGCGACCGTCCACCGACACGGCGACAACCACATCCTGCGAGCCTGTGTAGGCTTGCGCCAGCAGGCTCCAGGCGCAGAGCGAAACCTGATAGTTTGTCAGCCCCTCTTTGCGGGCCAGCGCCTTGATGCCCTGCACCAGTTCTGGCGCGAGCTCAAACTCGTACATGCCGCCCCGGCCCGTATGCACACGCGGCCTGGGATACGACGCGGGCAGATCAAGGCGCGGCAGCTCTCCGCTGTAAATTCCCTGCCAGTAGGCCGCCGCCTCGGCATCGGGATGCGTGACCTGCCGCCAGGCGATGTCCTTCATCTGCGCGGTCACCGGCTCAAGCGGCAGGCCGTGATACAGGCGGTAGAGATCAACGTTGAGCAGCGACATGGTTCTGCCGTCGCCAAGGGCATGGTGCACGTCAAGAAACAGCACTCTTTCGCCTGCGTCGGTCAACAGCAGGCAGGCGCGGAAGCCCCCCTCCCTGCGCAGATCAAAGGGCCGGATAAGCGCATCCTTGCGCGCAATATCTGCAACACGCCTCTGCTCCAGCTCAAAACCGGCAAATGGATGAATAACCATGGCCGGGCGCTCCGCCTCAAAATCGCAGAAGGTGGTGCGCAGCACTTCGTGCCGTTCCACCAGCCGCGCCAGGGCCTCCTGTAGCCGGGCCACGTCCACATCGTGCGGCATAACAAGAAATACCGGCAGGTTAAAGCCAAGGTCTCCCTCGCTGACCATGTCTGCATACAGGATGGCCAGCTGCTCGTTGCCCACGGGATACCTGTCGAGCGCGGGCGTTGCCTCCACGGCTTTCTGTTTTTGCTGCGCGGGCTGTTGCAGAGCCTGGGCGCGGTCCACAATATCGCCCAGGGTATCGCTCTCAAGCAGGTCAGACACGCTCAGGACCAGACCAGCCTCTTTTTCCAGCCGGTTGACAATACGCGTGGCGGCAATGGAATCGCCGCCCAGATCAAAAAAGTCGTCCTCCCGGCTCAACGGCTTGTCATAGCCCAGGCAGTCGCGGATAATTTCAAGCAGCGCGGCCTCGCCCACGTTGGCGGCGGCCCGCGACGGGCTGACCGAAGCGGCGCTGCTGGCGGAAGCAGAACCCGTAGCCAGGACGGATTCGCCTGCTTCCGCAGACCCGCCCTGCCCCGCGGCCCGGCCCTGGCCGGGCAGATTGTTGAGTTTGAAATCCGCCGCGTTTTCGCCGCTCATGCCCACGACCACGGTTGCCTCGCCGCTGGCAAGGGCTGCCGCCAGCACCTCAAAGGCCTGCTGCGGATCAAGCATGCCCGAGGCTTCCGGCCCCTGAGCCAGACCCTCGCGGGCAGCCATGCCCACGCCCGACCAGGTATTCCAGCAAATGGACAGGGCGGGCAGGCCCAGGCTGCGGCGATAGCGGGCAAAGGCGTTGAGATAGGCGTTGGCCGCCGTATAGTCGCTCTGCCCCGGCGCACCCGTCAGGGCTGTGCGCGACGAGGCCAGCACAAAAAAGGCAAGTCCATCGCCAAGGGTGGCCTTGTGCAGGTTCCAGGTTCCCGCCACCTTGGGGGCCAGCACAGCCTCGTAATCCTGCCTGCGGCTGGTGAGCAGATATCCCCTGCCCGCCACGCCCGCCGTGTGGATAACACCCTGGATGGGCCCCACTTCACGGCGTATCGCCGCAAAGACGGCCTCGACCTGCGCGGCGTCCGTCACGTCGCACTGGTACGCCGTAAATGGTCTGCCGGAAGATTCCCCGGCAAGCATATCGGGCGGCAGCTGACCGCTGCGGTGCAGCAGCACCACGCGCGCGCCGCAGTGCCCGTTAATCTGCCGCGCCAGCGTGCGGCCCATGCCGCCAAGGCCGCCGGTAATCACCACGCAGCCCTTGCCGGTAATGACCGGTCCGGCCCCAGGGCCGGATGCAGGTGCAGACGGCAATTTGACAAGCGTGCGCACGCGCGCCGCGCCCTCGGCAGCCGCCACATAGGGCCCGTCAATGCGCCCAAGACCTGCCGCCAGAGCCAGCGCTGCAGATGCCGCGTCGGCCGGTGCCTCAAGCTCCACATAGGCGCATGAAATACGGGGTTCCTCCCACGGCAGGCAGAGCAACGGCCCCTGGTGCAGCGGCCCCTGATGCAGCGTGTCGGGCGGAGTATCCGGCACAAAGGCCCCGCCGCCCACAACCGTCACCCGCAGGGGACGGCGCGCACCGCCGCGGCAAACTTCCTGCAGCAGGGCGCAGAGCGCCCAGGCGTTGTCCTGTGCTGCATCCGGCGAGTCGGGCAGGCAGAGCAAATGATCAATATCCGCATCCAGGACTTCATTGGCAAGCGCGCGGGCATCGTCCGCCTGCACGGGCCAGATGCCCTGCGCCGCAACCTGCGAACCCAGAGCCCGCTTCAGGGCTGGCGCAAGCACCCCGCCCTGCCCGCCAAGCAGCATGATTTTGTATGCCCGGCGCTCAAAGGGGCAAGGTCGGCATTTTCCCAGCCCAGCGCGTACAGCTCAGGCCTTGGCCGTT
>Ga0268359_11113_pt1 | contig 13185 bp, 15 predicted proteins | sample BioMet11_FD_194416 | JGI IMG/M metagenome (GOLD analysis project Ga0268359, IMG submission 194416) | Sewage microbial communities from Oakland, California, United States - Biofuel 11 (PacBio Assembly) | ecosystem: Engineered > Wastewater > Sewage > Unclassified | place: USA: California | collected...
AAAGCCCGCCGGGCAGGATGCCGACACCGTGCACTCCACCACCTCCGTTTGCGCGCACTGCCGTATTTCGCTGCCCGCGCCCAGCCCGCAGTTGTTTTCATTCAACGGGCCGCAGGGGGCCTGCCCCCGCTGCGTGGGCCTTGGCGGGTGGATTATTTTGAGCCGCGCCTCATCGCGCCCAACATGGGCCTTTCGCTGAACACGGGCGCGCTGCTGCCCTGGGCCACGGACAAGATGTTCAGCCGCTACGAGGACGCCCTCAAGGCTCTGGCAAACGCTTCAAGTTTCAGCTTTCCACGTCGCTTGAGCAGTTTAGTGAAGACGCGCTTTCCGCCCTGTTTTATGGCGAGGACGAGCAGGGCCGCCCCGCGCGGGCCTCGCTTGGCCTGCGCCGCAACTGGATGGGCGGCAGCGTGGCCCTGGGCGCTGGGGGCGATTATCAGAGCGAGCATTTTTCTGATGCTTTACGGGCGCAGGGGCAGGTGAGCGTGAGTGAAAAGCGCTGGCCCGGCGTTATCCCCCTGCTTGAAAGCGGCATGCAGTATGGCGACGCCTGGCGCGAGGCGCTGGCGCGTTTTCGCCAGACCATGGACTGCCCCGACTGCCACGGCGCGCGGCTGAACGCCAACGCTCTCTCCGTGCGGGTGGACGACCTGAATATCGCGCAGTTTTGCAACCTCTCGGTGGAGCGTGCCCTTGAGTGGCTGGGCAAGCGCGAATTTACGGGGCGGCATGTGGTCATAGCCGAACCGCTGATGAAGGAGCTGACCCACCGCCTGTCGTTCATGCGCAGCGTGGGGCTTGAATACCTTTCGCTCGGGCGCTCCATGTCCACTCTCTCGGGCGGCGAGGCGCAGCGCATCCGCCTGGCTTCGCAGCTCGGCTCCGGCCTTGTGGGGGTTACCTATGTGCTCGACGAGCCTTCCATCGGCCTGCATCCCCGCGACAACGAACGGCTGCTGGGCACGTTGCGCTCGCTGCAGGCGCGCGGCAACACCGTGCTTGTGGTGGAGCACGACGAGGCCACCATCTGCGCTGCGGATACGGTCATCGAGCTTGGCCCAGGCTCCGGCTCGCAGGGCGGCGAAATCATGTTTCAGGGGCGGGTGGACGATCTGCTGGGCAAGGCTGACACGCTTACGGCCCGCTACCTGCGCGGCGACGACGTTATCGCCCTGCCGGACGAGCGGCGCGAAGGGCAGGGAGCGCTGGTCATGCACGGCATAACCACCAACAACCTGCGCAATATCGACTGCCGCATCCCTCTGGGCGTGCTGGCCTGCGTGACCGGGGTCTCCGGCTCGGGCAAAAGCTCGCTGGTGGTGGATACCCTTTACAAGCATCTGGCGCTCAACCTCGGCCTGCGCGTGGACCAGCCCGGCACCATCGCCGGTCTGGAATACGAAAAAGGCTCCGCACCCGTGGAGCGTATTGTGGCCATCGACCAGACCCCCATTGGCCGCACGCCGCGTTCAAACCCTGCCACCTATACCAAGATTTTTGACGAAATACGCAATATCTTTGCCATGACTCCAGGACGCCCGCAAACGCGGCTACAAACCGGGGCGGTTCAGTTTTAACGTGCGCGGCGGGCGTTGCGAGGCTTGCGGCGGCGACGGGCAGATCAGGGTTGAAATGCACTTTTTGCCCGACGTGTACGTTACCTGCGACGTGTGCAAGGGCAAGCGCTACAACCACGAAACTCTCGAGGTGCGCTACAAGGGACTGAACATTGCCGAGGTGCTCGACCTCACCGTGCATCAGGCCCGCCAGCTATTTGAGAGCTACCCCTCGCTGGAGCGCCGTCTTGCCGTGCTGGAAGAGGTGGGGCTCGAATACCTGCGCCTAGGGCAGCCCGCCACGACACTCTCGGGCGGCGAGGCGCAGCGCATCAAGATTTCGCGCGAGCTTGGCAAGCGCTCCCTGCCGGGAACCATGTATATTCTCGACGAACCCACCACCGGCCTGCACATGCACGAGGTGGGCAAGCTTATCAAGGTGCTGCACGCCCTGGTTGACCGGGGGGCCAGTGTCGTGGTTATCGAGCACAATACCGACATGATTCTTGCCTCCGACTACGTGCTGGACATGGGCCCCGGCGGCGGCGAAAACGGCGGGCAAATCGTCTCTGCCGGTACGCCCGAAGCCATCGTGGCCGATCCTAACTCCGTCACCGGGCGCTTCCTCATGCAGGAGCGGCTCGACAGGCTCAAACGTCGGCGCTAGCGCAATTGCGGCTACCAACGTCTGACAGCCCCGCGCAGGGCTGTCAGGCTCTTTATGGGGCGCGTCCGGCTTGCCGGGCGCGCTTTTTTGTTAGTTCTGGTCAAGATTGCCGGTGGCCAAGACTATATTTTTTGTTGACGAGGAAACAATCTCGTCATATTGTTTCCTCGTCAACAAAAAGGAGCGCATATGGACCAGCCGCACAAAATTGTAGCCGAGCTTATCAAAATTTCCGAGCATGCCGACGCCTTCAAGCACGGAAATGAAGATTTTTTGATGAGCTGAACATTACAGAGGTTCATTGCATCCACTGGATAGGCTCCCTCGACCACGCCAATGTGACCAAGGTTTCCGTCGAGATGGGCATGACCCGGGGGGCAATAAGCAAAATATGCAAAAAACTGCTGCAAAAGAATCTTATTGAAAGCTATCAGGAGCCTGAAAATAATAAAAATATTTATTTCAGGGTTGCAGAAGGCGGCAAAAAAAATATTTGAGGCCCACAAAATAACGCACAACCGAGCGTTTGGCGAAAAGCTCAACATTGTAGGCAGATACGATGAAGACGAACAGGCGGTGATACTTCGTTTTCTTATGGATATTAATAGCTTGGTTGAAGCTAGCTTTGAAAAATTCTACGCAGATCACTGCGACAGAAAGTAAGGCTCAAGAGGTCTGACATGAGTGCAAGCACTATCAGAAAAGATGTTGTCTATTCCATATCATTCGCGCATATGCTCAACGACTGGTATATGAATATCATTCCCATTCTTACGCCGTTTTTCATCGCGGCGGGTTTTGGCATTGGCGAGGTGTCGTTTGCCATCTCGGCCTTTACCATTACCCTCTTCACTTTCCCAGCCGCTCGTCGGCTATATGGTGGACAGAAAAAACCAGAGCTGGATGATTTACGTGGGCACGGCCTGGTTGGCTGTTTTGCTGAGCTGCATCGGCCTGACGCACAGCCCGGCCATGCTCATTGGCCTTGCGGCCCTGTCGGGCCTTGGCGCGGCGGCCTTTCACCCGCAGGCTTCGGCCATGGTCAGCGCGGCGGGAGGAGAGAAAAAGGCCTGTATCAGGCGGTGTTTGGCGCGTGCGGCAATCTGGGCTGGGCCTTGACGCCCCTGTTTGTCATCCCGCTGGTAGAGCGCTACGGCCTGTCGGTAACGCCGTATTTTGTTGTACCAGGCATTATTGTAACGGCCTTGCTTGCCGTTAAGGCGCAAAAAACTTCGCCGAGAGCGCAGCAGGCGCAGGCCGTGCCGCTGCTGGAAGCCCTGCGGCCAGCAAGCCGGGAGCTGACCAAGCTTGTGCTGATTATCGCCGTTCGTACCCTGACCTATTCCGGCCTTGTGGCTTTTTACCTCTGTATCTGCAGCAGCGCGGCGTAAGCCTGGGCACGAGCGCGCATCTGTTGTTTATTTTGCTTTGCGCTGGAGCCGCAGGGGGCATCGCCGGAGGGTATCTGTCTGACAGGTTTGGCAAAAATATCGTCATTTTCCTTTCTCTGGCCCTGTCCCCTCTGTTCTTTTATCTCTTTATGCATGTGGGCGCGGGCATGCAGCCTGTGGTCTTCGCCTTGGCGGGCGCAACGCTGCTTTCGTCCTTTTCGCCCATTGTGGTGCTGGCGCAGGAGCTGCTTTACCGGCAGGCCGCCATGGCGTCGGGCTTTACTCTGGGGTTTGGCATAGGCGTCGGCGGTCTTGGGGTGGGCCTCGTGGGGCTTGTTATCCAGTACGCCGGACTTGGCTTTGCCATCAATATGCTGATCTGCCTGCCTTTTGCCGCCGCCGTGGTCGCCCTGACCCTCAAGGGCCGCAAAGCTGCGCAGCCAGTGCCCCAGACGCTTTAGAGCGCGCGCCCGGAGCTGACCAACCGCAGCGGCGAGCCCCCAAAAACGCAGTCCAAAAAGCGCAGCCGAAAGCCAGACAAATCTGGCTTTCGGCTGCGCCTTGGGTTGAACCGGTTCGCTTTCTGCCGCAAAAGCGAACCGGAGGAGGGGCCGTAATGATTGCAGAACTATTTTTTGGGTTCGAATTTGAGCCGTTTTCTTTCAAGCCGTTGCGATTCGGCATCGTTGGACGTGCAGCCGCACGAGCTTTTTTTTGCACTGTCGCAACCGCCTTCGCAACAGCCGCACTTGCCCTTGCGTATGGATGTGTAGACGCGGCGGCCAAAATAATAGGCAGCTGCCCCAACGCACAGTATGACGATTATAAGCTGGGTATCCATTGTTCACCTTCTTGTTCCCGTTAGGGGGCTCCAGCCCTTGGGCTTTACTTGTTCATAGCTTGCGCCAGCAGAAAATGAATGTCAACTTCATTTATGCGCCATAGCAAAAAAGGTCGTATGCAGTCGGCTGGCCTGTTTCTGTCAGCAGCGGGCCATGGGCAGCGATCATCGGTTTGGCAGCCGCATTATGGCGAGCGCAGCACGCAAAAAAGGCCGCCCTGAGGCAGCCTTGAAAATTGCTTGTCCGGTCTTGCCCCATTGAGGCAAAAACATGGATGCAGGGTGGCCAGCAGCGTAAATCAGCCTTCCTGCGCGGCCTTGTCGCGGCATTCCTTGCAGATGCCGTACAGGTTGTGCACATGCCCGCGCAGTTTGAAGCCATATTTTTCGGCCATTTCACGCTGCAGTTTTTCGATGCGGGGATCGCAGATTTCGACAATTTTGCCGCAGTCAAGGCAGACAAGATGGTCGTGGTGGCTGTCGGGCTTGGCAATTTCGTAGCGAGTGATGCCGTCGCTGAAGTGGATTTCCATGGCCAGACCAGCATCGCACAGCAGCTTGAGCGTGCGGTACACCGTGGTTTGCCCGATGCCCGAATCACGTTTGATCACATGCTGATAAAATTCTTCAAGCGAGTGGTGCCCGGGCAGTTCAAAAAAAGCCTCGGCAATGATGCGCCGCTGGGATGTGGTGTTCAGCCCTTTGCGGTTCATAAAATCCAAAAATTCCGCCAGGCAGGCGTTATTTTGCTGCGTTGTCATATGGATGCCCACCCCTGGTTGAACAAGTGTGCAATTGGTAAAAACGACGGCGCGCGCAGAGCTTGCAACCGTAACCATGAATGCCTCTTGTCGCCTAAAAAACAGCAAAAAGCAATGAGCGAAGCCCATTCCGACAGCGCATGATTTTTTTGGGCACAACATTGTGCCCGATTTGCTCTACGGCCGGGGGTGTAATTTCAATAAATCTGAAAGAGTATTTTTTTGGGGATATTTGCTTGACAGCTAAATTAGGATTGAATACTGTTTTCAAAGAGAAAATGAAAATAACCTTTGCCGAAGCCAATTGCTTCGCTGTAAGGATCAAATCATGGAAAATCTCATCAATAAAGCGGTTGAGCCCTTCAGTGTAATGGCCTTTCACGCTGGTGAGTTGAAAACAGTGACGGAGGCGGACCTCAAGGGGCATTGGTCGGTATTCTTTTTCTATCCGGCCGACTTTACTTTTGTGTGCCCCACCGAGCTGGAAGACCTGGCCGAAAGCTATGAGCAGTTTAAAAAGCTCAATTGCGAAATATACTCTGTCTCCACCGACAGCGCGTTTGTGCATAAGGCCTGGGCAGACGCTTCGCCCAGTATCGCCAAGATACGCTACCCCATGCTGTCTGACTGCGCAGGCGCGCTGTCAAATGCGTTTGGAGTCATGATTGACGGCGCTGGACAGGCCCTGCGAGGCAGTTTTTTGGTCAACCCCGATGGGCTGATCAAGGCCTACGAAATTCACGACACGCCCATTGGCCGCAATGTTGAAGAATTGTTGCGCAAGCTTGAGGCCGCGCAGTTTGTGGCCGAACACGGCGATCAGGTTTGCCCTGCCCGCTGGAAGCCCGGCAGCGCCACCCTGAAGCCCGGTCTTGATCTGGTGGGCAAGCTGTAAGCAGATGCAGCGTGCATGCAGATACTGAACAATGTTTGATATCCCTTCCTAATGCCCTCCTCAGGCAACCCCGCTGAAATGGGGCCCGTACGCAAGTGCGGGCCCCATTTTTATGACTGCTCAGCCCCCCCAAAAAAAAAATTCAGGGGCAAGATGTTTCCCGCGGTCAGGCCAACGGCTTGAGCGAGTTGGCGTAGATGCGGGCCACGCGCTCGCGCGTGCCCTCCAGCGGCGCAACAGACAGCAATAGCCCAAGCGAGGGGGTCTGTTCCACAAGATCGCAGAAATTTTCTATGTCGGCGGCAGTAACGCCGATGTCCGCAAGCTTTTGCGTCACGCCCACGCTGGCGAGCCAGTTTTCCACCGCCTTGGCCGCCTTGGGGGCCTCATCGGGCAGGCCCTTGAGGTCAGGGGCCATGGGCGCAAGAATATGCGCAAGCACGCCAGGGCATGCGGGGTAGCATTCAAGAATTACGGCGGGCAGCAGCACTGCCAGGCCCAGACCGTGGGACAGGTCAGGGCTGACCGCACTCAGGGGATGCTCCAGCGCGTGGGTGAAGTGCAGTAGCCCGTTGTCAAAGGCCACACCAGCCTGCAGGGCCGCATAGCACAGCTGATGGCGGGCCTTGAGGTCGGCGGGGTCTGCCAGGGCGGCGGGCAGCCACTGGTGCACGAGGCGGATGGTTTCTGCCGCCAGCCCGATGGCCAGGGGGTTGGTAACCGTGGTCGTGGCGGCCTCGATCACATGGTTTACAGCGTCAATGGACACATAGCGCGTCTGGTCGGGCGAAAGCCCGGTCATGAGCGCGGGGTCGTCGATGGCGTAGCGGGGGTAAATGCAGTCGTAGGCAATGGCGGGCTTGTAATTGAGCTTGGTGACCGTGGCCACGGCAAAGCGGTTGACCTCGCTGCCCGTGCCGTGGGTAAGGTTGACGGCAATAACCGGCAGGGCTGTTTGCGGAGTAAAGCGGTAGCAGTACAGGTCGTCGCCTGTTTTACCGGGGTTGGCCAGCAAAATGGCGGCGCTTTTGCCGCAGTCTATGGGGCTGCCGCCGCCTATGGCCAGCACGGCTCCCGCGTTGACGGCGCGGCCCATGGCCGCAGCCTCGTCCACGCTGTCGGTGGTGGGGTTGGGGGTGACGCGGTTGTAGAGCGCCAGCGTGATGCCGTGCTTTTGCGCTGCGGCTTCAACCTTTTCCCACGCTCCGGTTATTTTGTACGAGCGGCCGCCGCACACGCACAGCACCGCATGGATGCCCTCGCTTTTGAGCTGACCGAGGATGTCGTCAATTTTATTGATGGCCCCCCACGCCCAGATAGGCCGTGGTTTTAACACGTATCTCGCGCACGTTGGCGTAGTCGTCTGCCGGGTTCCACATGGTTTTCTCCTTTGTGCTATGATGGCTCCTGACCGTATGGCGGTCCGGACATTTGTTGTTATTTTTTTCACATGGATTATTTATAAGGAGAAACGCGCAGATAGTAAAGCTCTTTGAGCGCACAAACATTTTTTTCACGCTGATGTTGAAAGCGTGAATTTTTTACTTGCCGCCCGCCAGGGGGCATTGCGCTGCGGAAGCTCGCATGGCGCCGCGCCCAAGCCTTGCGGCCTGTACCTGTTTTATGGATACAAATGTCCGGGGGCGTGCGCCGGGGCATGCCCGTAAGCCATTAACCAGCGAGAGCAGAAAAGGTAAACGGCCAAAAGGGTATGCCGGGTGTTGGACGGGCTATAGATATGGTGGGGCTTGCGCGCGATGACGGGTGAGTGGCCGCACGCGGTTTCAAGTGGCTTGGTGCCAGGGCGGGAGCTGGACGCAGGCAGGAGCGGCGGCGCGAGGTGCTGGCTGCATTGCGCGACCTCTCAACATGCCGGGCCCGTGTCCCTAAAGCAAGGCGGGAGGCCCCGCAAGGAACCTCCCGCCTGTATGGCAGATGGATGTGCCGCAGGGTTTAGTGGCCGCGCAGCATTTTGACGGAGCAGAATTTGCCGCACATGGCGCAGACTTCTTCCGTCTTGTGATCCTCGCGGCGTTTTCGAGCATCTGGGGGTCAAGAGCGGCCTTGGACATGGCGTCCCAGTCCAGAGCCTTACGGGCGGCGTTCATGGCGGCCTCGCGGGCAACGGCGGCGGGACGGCCCAGGGCTACCTCGCCCACGTGGGCTGCCACGCGCGAGGCCATAACGCCCGCCCGCACGTCCGCCTCATCGGGCAGGGTAAGGTGCTCGGCGGGGGTCAGGTAGCACAAAAAGTCCACGCCAGCCTCCACGCCCATGGCGCCGCCTATGGCTCCGGCAATGTGGTCGTAGCCGGGGGCGCTGTCGCAGCACAAGGGTCCGAGCACATACAGGGGCGCGTTGTTGGTCAGTCGCTTGATGCCCTGAATCTGCGTGCGAACCTGGTTGAGCGGCACGTGGCCGGGGCCTTCGATCATGCATTGCACGCCGCGCTCAAGGGCGTACTTGGCCAGCTGGCCCAGATTGATGACTTCTTCCCACTGCGCGGCGTCGCCCGCGTCCACGCCAGCGCCGGGGCGCAGGCCGTCGCCTAGCGAAAGGGTGACGTTGTAAGGACGGCAGATTTCGAGCAGGCGGTCATAATACTCAAGCAGCGGGTTTTCGCGGTTGTTTTCGAGCATCCAGCGGGCGAGCATGGAGCCGCCGCGCGATACGATGCCCAGTACGCGGTTGTTTTTGACGGCCATTTCAGCGCCGCGCTTGGAAAGCCCGCAGTGCACGGTGATAAAATCCACACCCTGCCGCGCCTGCTTGGCGATTTCGTCAAACAGGGCGTCGGGCTGCATGGTGGCGATATCGAGTTCCGCATCCAGAATCTGCTGGCCCACGGCATAGAGCGGCACAGTGCCGAGCGGCAGGGGGCAGGCCTTGAGCATGCCCTGGCGCAGGGCGTCCAGGTCGCCCGCGATGGAGAGATCCATCACGGTATCAGCGCCTGCCTCAAGGGCGGCCTTGATTTTGCGTTCTTCGGTGGACGGGCAGTTGCACAGGGGCGATGTGCCGATGTTGGCGTTGACCTTGATGCGGGAGGGCTGGCCCACAAGGATGGGCTTGAGGTTGGGGTGGACGGGGTTGCCCAGCAATACCATGGTGCCTGCTTCAAGGGCATCGACAATGGTTTGCGGTGCGAGTTGTTCTTCCTCAGCAAGACTGGTGAGGTATTTGTCCAGCAGGCCGCTCAGGGCGGTGTTCTGCGCAAGGAGAGATGCAGACATGGTGTGTGCCTCGCGGGTTGCGACGCAGGGCGCAAAAAAAGCCACAAGCAGCGGTTACAGCGTCGTGGCCGCGGCTTCCCTACGGCAGTGCGAACTGCGTCAGGTTCATAGGGTCTGGGTTTTTCCCACTCTCAGCTGCCAGACCGTATGGCCCGCAGCTCCCCTAGCACTGTTTGCATAAATAGCTCTTTAGCCAGCGGCTGTAAAGCCCGCGCGGCGGTATATTGCATTTGCGTGCACTGGCTGGCATAGATAACTCATGGCAAGAAAAAGATTTTTGAGCCCGTTTACCTGGCCAGTGTTGTCGTTTCTTGCGGTTATTGCCGCAGGGTCCATCCTGCTCGGCCTGCCCGCCAGCTGGCCCCAGGGGCAGAGCATAAGCCCCATCGACGCCTGTTTTCTGGCCACGTCCGCCGTTTGCGTTACCGGGCTGTCGCCGGTGGATATCAGCGCCGTGCTCAGCCCCTTTGGCAAGGGAGTGCTGCTGTGCCTTATCCAGACCGGCGGCCTTGGCGTGATGACCTATACCAGCATCATTTTTTTGCTCTGGCGCAACAACGTGCCCTTCAACAGCCGCGAGGCGGTGAGCCAGGCCCTGCTGTGGGGCGACTTTAGCCTGGCGGCCTTTTTGCGGCAGGTGACTGGGGCTGGTGTTTGGCATTGAGGCCCTGGCCGCCCTGCTGCTGTGGCTGCACGACCCGGTTTTTTTCTACCCGTTCAGCGCCGTGTTTCATGCGATTTCCGCTTTTTGCAACGCGGGGTTTGCGCTCAGCACGACCAATCTTGCCCTGTTCAGGGACGATATCGCCGTCAACGCCATTATTGCGGGCAGCGTCATACTGGGGGGCATTGGTTTTGGCGTGCTGCGCGAGTTTCTGGGCATCTGCACCGGCGGGCGTCTTGGAGCGCCCGTGCGTCGGCTGAGCCGTTTTAGCCGTATGGTGGTAAAAACCAGCCTATTGCTCATTGTGGTGGGCTGGGCAGTCATGTTTGCCATCGAATTTTGCCGGGGCAGCGTGCCCAGAACGCCGGAGGGCTGCGCCGATCTGGCCATCACCATGTTTTTTCATTCTGTGGTGGCGCGCACTGCGGCTTCAGCACCATTGATTTTGCGCTGTTGAGCGACGCGGCCCTGCTGGTGCTGATAGCCCTGATGTTTATAGGCGGCGCGCCGGGATCATGCGCGGGCGGCATAAAGGTGGTAACCTTCAGGGTGCTGGCGGGGTACATCGCGGCCCAGTTTCGGGGCGACGCCCAGATAGAGCTGGAAGGGCGGGGCGTACCGGCGGAAAATGTGCGCCGCGCGCTGACCCTGTTTTTTGCCTACACCCTGCTTGTGGTTTTTTCGCTGCTTTTGCTTACAGTTACCGAAAGCGACATCCTTGGCGCAAAGGATTCGCCCGGGCCATCGTTGCTGCGCCTGCTGTTTGAAGAGGTGTCGGCCCTGGGTACTGTGGGGCTTTCCGTCAATCTGACGCAAGACCTGAGCACAGCGGGCAAGGCCATTATCATTTTCAGTATGTTTGCGGGTCGGGTCGGCATTTTGAGCCTGTTGATGGCGGCGCAGAGCCTGCGGACCAAAAAGGCGTATAGCGTGGCAGAGGCCCAGCTACCCATTGGCTAGCGGCCTGTCGGGCAACGAGGTGCTACATGGCGGAAAAGAAAATGGAAATCGGCGTGATAGGTCTTGGCAAGTTTGGGCTGCGCATGGCCTCGACCCTGGTGTCCCTGGGGCATACCGTGCTTGGCATCGATATGTCGGAGGCCCGCGTGCAAAGGGCGGAGGAAGCCCTGGATACGGTGTACAAGGCCGACGCCACCAATATTGCTGTGCTGCGGCTCGCTGCATGTGCAGGATCTGGACTGGGTGGTTATCAGCGTAGGGCAAAGCGTGGAGCAGTCGCTGAGCATAACCCTCAACGTGCAGGAACTGGGCGGCCCCAAGATATGGGTCAAGGCCTCCAACGAGGAACACAAAAAAATTCTGCAACGCCTGCACGTCACCCGCGCCATGGTGCCGGAAACCGAGGCAGCCGTCATGGCCGCCCACCAGCTGACCCACCCCGGCATGCTCGACCTCATCCCCAAGTACGGCGGCATCGCCATTCAGGAGCTGCGCGTGGAGCAGTGGGACGGCAAAACCCTGGTGGAGCTTAACCTATGCAAAAATACGGCGTTATGGTCATGGGCATTCGCCCCGCCGGTAAAAACGAATTCATGTTTGTGCCGCCTGCCATGACCGAGCTGCGCAAGGGCGATGCCCTTGTGGTGGCCGGAAAGGCCGATTCCATGAGCCAGCTCAACCCCTGACAACCGCCGCTGGTTTGCCCCCGTCCGGTGCCGTTTGGCGTAGGTCCGGCGCAGTTTGGCGACGCCCTGCGGCTTTGACCTGAGCCTGATTTTACCCGTGCTGCCTTCGCCTCAATAGCAGGAGATGGCCGCACGGTTTTTTGCGTCCTGGGCGTCTGGTCTCATTTATCTGGCTGCGGATAGCCCTGGCCGCTGGCGTCGTCGCCGGGCAGGGCCCACCAGGGCAGCCCGCGCCATGCGGCATTGAGGGCTTTTTCCTGCTCGGGCCAGCGGGGAGAAAAACGCGCGAGCTCCGCCCGGTAGGCAGCGGAGTGGTTCATGTGGCGCAGATGGCACAGCTCGTGCCAGCACAAATGCTCCAACAGGGGGACCGGCAGCAGCAGTGCGCGCCAGTTGAGGCTGATGCGACCCTCCGGGCCGTTCGGGGCCGGGCCGGGTCCCTGGGCCTCCAGGTCGGCATCCTCCCTCCAACCCATGCCAAGGGGCAGCTGGGCGGAAAAAAGATTGCGGATGCGTGCGGATATCTGGTGGAGCACCTTTGTGCGGTGGCCTCCCGGCCATTGCGTTGTCTGCGCGGGATGCTTTTGAAGGCGTTGGCGCGAGCAGCTTCCCCAGCGTGCGCGCTGGTCGCGCACGCTTACCCCGGCAAGGGCAAAGCCGCCGCTGACGGCCATATGCGCAAGAAAGGGCGGCAGCATGAGCGCCGCTTTTTTGCGGCCCCACTGGCGCAGGGCCTGCGCGCACAACGACAAGTCGTCCACGCTGCCAAAAGGCTCAGCTGGTTAGCGCTCTCCACGAGCAACACGCGGCGCGCACCCCTGGTGAGCTGCAGCGTGCCGGTCGCCGGGCTGGCTGTGGCGACCTTGCGCCCTGCGGCCATATCTCCCCCGGCAACCACCATGTAGTTTTCGCCCGCCAGGGGCAGGTCAACGCGCGCAGGCAGTTGCGGGGTCGGCAGCTTGCGCAAGCTGGTTGTTTTTTGCCCGCTCGAGCCAGGGCACAAAGAGCTGCAGGCTTGCCTTGAGCTGTTGCGGCCCCATGCCCAGAGGTATGGCAAGCACAAGATCGCCTCGGGGAGAGAGCGAGAGCCGGGCTCGCCGGGCGCGTGGCGAAATGCGCACAGCCGCCGTCAGGCGCGTGCCGTCGGTCAGGGTAAATTGCACTGTTGAGGGAATGTCGTGCAACGCGGCGACAGGGGCTTTTGAGGCTGGCATTGCGCAAGGCTGCCACAGTGGCCGGGGACTGTAAAGACTGCCGTCGGCATGCTTGTTGCTTTACCTCCTGCGGAAAGATGCACCCGGCAGTTTTTGCCTGCGCGCGGCTTTGGCGGCGGACGTTCTGCCGAAACAGAGCAAATGCCGTGTGCGGCGTTGTCAGAAAACTCTGCCGCAGGAGGTTATCATGGGCATATCAGGTATTGGGAGCCTGTTGGGAACACGCGGCACGGACGCGGTGTACAAGGTAGGCCTGGGCGCAAACACCATCCGCACCCGCAGCGACGATTCCGACTCCGGTGATACTGTTGATA
>Ga0268359_11540_pt1 | contig 13179 bp, 13 predicted proteins | sample BioMet11_FD_194416 | JGI IMG/M metagenome (GOLD analysis project Ga0268359, IMG submission 194416) | Sewage microbial communities from Oakland, California, United States - Biofuel 11 (PacBio Assembly) | ecosystem: Engineered > Wastewater > Sewage > Unclassified | place: USA: California | collected...
CCTATTGCTTTTGCCATGCTCATGATATCGGGTTCTACGCCGAACTGATCTTTACAGAACCATGTGCCTGTCCTTCCAAAGCCTGTCTGCACTTCATCAAAGATAAGGAAAGTTCCGGTTTCGTCACAGATTTCCCTGACCTCTTTAAGGTATTCGGGATCCGGGATATTAACTCCGCCTTCTCCCTGAATGGGCTCAAGGATCACGGCTGCTGTGTTTTCCGAAATAGCCTGCCTGATAGCATCAGCATCGGAATACGGGACAAAAGTAGTTTCGGAACTCACAGGAGGCATGAAAGGGTCCCTGTACATGCTCTTGTGAGTTACGCTGAGTGCCCCTATAGTCCTTCCGTGGAAGGAGTGTTCAGCAGCTATAAAGGCACTTTTTCCGGAAGCCATACGGGCCAGTTTCATTGCAGCCTCTACGGCTTCAGTTCCTGAATTACAGAAAAAAACGCGTTCCATTCCTGTAACCGAGACCAGGGCTTCTGCAAGTTCAGCCTGAATCTCAGTGTAATAGAGGTTAGAAACGTGCAGCAGCTTCTCAGCCTGGGCCTGGATTGCCCTGACTACAGCTGGGTGGCAGTGCCCAACATTATTTACTGCAATTCCTGCTACACAGTCAATATATTCTTTTCCGTAAATATCCCGGACAACCGCTCCCTTTCCTTCTGAAAGTACAAGGGGCTGACGCCCATAAGTCTGCATTACGTATTTTGAATCTTTTTCTATAATTGAATCGTATTTTGCCTGTAAATTCTCAGGCTCTGTAACCTGTAGATTTTCAGGCCCTATGAAATTCTCTGTCAATTGGATCCCTTCATGAAATTTGTTCCTTTAAACTGATCGGAAAGTTTAACGAGTAAAGTCTGGAATATTTTGAACTATTTCTGGGTTTTTGAACTATTTCTGGGTTTTTGAACTATTTCTGGTTCTTTTAAATTATTTCTGGTTATTTTGAACTACTTATTGATTTTTGAACTACTTCTGGGTATTTTTGAGTTATATCTAAATCTGGAGACCGAATAGCTCAAAATGAATGTATTATTAAGATATTAAGATATTAAGATTTTTGAGAGCATTTTCTTTTGAGGGTTCAAGAAGCTTACAATTAAATTTCAGAATTGAGTTCTGCTCTGTCATCTCCGAAACCCAGATAATTCCCTGATTCCCTATGAATGTTACTGCTCCTTCTCAAAAAAGACATTTTTTTCAAGACATTTTTTCCGCAGTTCTTTCTCCCAAAGCATTAGCTCACATCCTTTAGGGATAAGATTTGCCATATCTTGAACAAAAATTCAGCAGAAGGTCTGGTCAGAAGAAATTCGGGATTTTCCTGGGCGTCAAAGACATACGAAAGGATTCGAGTCGGATTAATCACTCTTAGATTACTCTCCGGACTTATGTTCTTTTTTGTAAGTCCTGGCTCCTGTGAAGCGTCTGGTTCTTTCCAGAGCCCTTGTTCTGGCAGTTTTTCTTTTTCTGCCAGGTAATAAAATATTACTGACTTCTTTTGCACTCAGCTTGACAGGTGAAGCAATTTCCATTACATTCAGGGGCTTTACGGGTTCATTCGGAGGCTCTTTTTCGGTTTTATCCTGAGGTTCATTTTCAGGTTCGTCCTGAAGTCCATTTTCGGGCAACTTATGAGTTTCGCTCATAATTAATTTCCCTAAAGCATTGACTTCTGCAAGAACAGGCATTTCTGCAGCGTCCCTTAAGAAAGATACCCCTGAAGGAGCTTTTATTGTACTGTCTACCCGTGCGTTTTCAAGCAGTAAGACCGAGTTGGCTTTTACTCCACCGAAAACTCGACTGTTCCTGCCAATCTGCACATCTCCTTTTGAATAAAGATTGCCATAGACAGTGCAATTTTCACCGATAAAGATCTTGCCTTCTGAGTAAATGCTTCCCTTAAGGATCAGTTTTTCCCCTGTAGTGACAGCCTGTGCCCGAATATTTCCTGTTAACAGGCAGTTGTTCCCAATAGAGGCTTCCCCCTCGACCTCAATAGTATCATGTGAAAGCTTTGAGCCGGCTGGTATAATCAGTACTTTTTCAGCGGGTTCTTTTCCTTCAAAGCTCTGTATGTCCTCAGAATCATCAAAAAGTTCTTCTACGGCTTTTTCAATTTCCTCACCTTTACCGAGGCGCATCATTTCCTTTATGTAAAGAAATAGAAAGATTATTACAGGGATCGGGTTCCTTACTAATATCCATCCCTTGGCTTCGAATCCTCCCTGGATTTTAACTTCTTTTCCTACGTCCAGGTCTCCCTGTACGAGCAGTTTCCCATCAATGGTTACAAATTCTCCCAGGTAGGCGTTTCCTCCGACCTCTACCCTGTTCCCCAGTTTTGACCACATGTCAATCCGGATATCGTTACTTGCTGCAATATCCCCTGAGACAGCCACCCCTTCTCCCATAATAACGGTATCGCCAATTATGCTGTATTCAATATTAGAGTAATTGCCGACAATAACGTCTCCCTCGACTGTAATTCTGTTTGCTTCGATTCTGGTGTTATCTGGAACCAGGAAGTATTTTAGAATCTCTTCTGACTCTGAAATATTGCTCACTCTCCGGGAAACTGTTATCTTTTGGCTTTATTTCTTGAAATTTTTATTTCTCGAAACTTTACTTCTTGAAACTTTATTTCTCGAAACTTTACTTCTTGAAACTTTATTTCTTGAAATTCTTATTTCTTTAATATTTGGACTTCAGGATTGAAGCTGCCTTTTAAAACACATTTTTCTAAATGGCATTCATTCAAAAATTACTATCTATGATATATCCTTATTCATTTTATCCGCTCATTATAAGAATATTTGAGCAATATAAGTAGCGTTTTATATCATATTTAACTATATGTAAATTTGTGTGAAATTTAAAAAGCTTCGATATTTTGAATAAAACTTAGCATTTTTTTCTCTTTTCCAATGTCTCTTTTATATCTCATAAGTTTTTCTAAGTCTCTGGATTCACTTTTCTTTTTTCGAAGCCACTCCTACTCTTACATCCACGGCTGCGCCACTGTTAAGAACCAGAATCTCTGCAGGAGACAGAAGCAGTTGCCCTGTTGCAAGCAGCCTGTCAGTCTCATCTGTCACAAGTACTTCTTCTCCGGCCCTCAGTTCAGGATCAATTTCAACTACGTGTTTTATAAAAGCGGTTTTACCTTTCTCCACAAAAGGAGCAGCTTCCTCTGAGATAACGACTCTGAGCTTCTTTCCTGGCAAAAGCCTGTGGACGATGGAAGCTCCTTCAATACTGAGGGTAAAAAACCCATCCTTTGCTCTTGCTGTAGCCATACGTTTTCCAGAGTGTAAGACCTGGCGTACCCTTTTTGTCTTGGATAACTGGAACGTTGAGCCATCAGGAAAAAGTTCTTTTCCGATGCCTTTCCCAAACTGGTAGTCTGCTATCATGCGGACTCTAGCAAGTCTTTCTGTGCCATTATTCATGAGAGTACGTAATATATGCAGGCCTTAAAGCCGTTCCGGTTATCCTGATTTTTTGGGGCCATAATTTTACATTTCATATTTATAACATATAATAAATTTTTATTCTATTGTCCTCCTATTCGAGCTTCTCATCTTTCTCTATATAGTTTCACTTTTTGGTCAAATGCATTTGTTTTTCTTTTTAAACTCTTTAAACTTTTTTATTTCAACATGTATTTTTTTGCTTGTAAATCTAGCAAAAATATTAAGAAGTATAAGCAACAATCTATTATCGGGTTTACGAAAATGAAAACATGCGTATATCAAGAACTTTGAGCTGCTTACGGTCTCAAGAAGGCAGGAGAGGGAATCCGCTTGATAGTCCGAAAAAATATCTCTATTGACCAGTGTTATGTGGATAAATTAAAGCCCTTTCTGGAAAAAAATAATGGAAACTTAAGTGCGGCAATAAGGGATACTATCGAAACTGCCTCTCTCACCCTGGATGGAACCGGTGAAAACGGGGGAAAAATCTTCAGGTAAGGCCTCACAGAATGCAGAATTTCGTAATGGACTGATTGAGGAAGAAGAATTCCTGCTTGTTCATCATACTCTGCTTGAATGGCTTATTAATAATACTTCTGGGTTATTGATCGACGAATCAACTGTATATGAAATAATTAACCCTTATAAAATTAAACGAATCCCTGATGTTGTCAGTTATATGAATTCGCTCAATGAGAAAATGAGCTGGAAAATTAAGGTTGATGTGGAGTACAGTCAGGGTCCTGATCCGGAAACTGCAAGTCTTACTCTCTCAAACGGAAATTCCTGCTTCAGGGAAATTATGGCCCACAGCCTGGCTCTTTATCTGGCAAAACAGATGAAACTGGATGTTCAGGGTCTATTCTGCAAATCAAACGTAACAAAGGTCTACTTTAAAGGTTTGAGTTTCTTGATTTTCAAAAAGTTCCTAAGGGCTTGAGGAACACTTCGGGTCTATGGAAAGTACTTTCCGGGAAATTCAAAAAAAGCCAGAGTTCTGGAAGACTCTTATCAAAACCTACAGGCAGCAGAATTACCAGCGTCTTAGCGTGCAAAGAAAACTTTCGAGGCTTTTGTTTCAGGAGATCTTCCATCCGTGGCTGAATTGAAACGAAATTTTGAGTGATTACAGGAAAGCCCCCAGCAGCTTTCACCCTTGCCGAGCATATAATGAATTTTCAAAGAAATTTACCTGACTGACAGCATAGGAAGTGATATAGAAATTTGCACGGAAAGGGCAGAGAATATGTGAAACTTAGTTCATGACTATTCTGACAGAAAAGTATGTGAATTTCTTACAAAATATTACTCTAATGTTCTCAAGTCAATTAACTACTCTTTAAAGTCACCACCAGCCCCAATATGATTCTTTTTGAGTTCGGAAAAAGCCCTGGTTCAGACGATGCTTTTCTGGAGTAACGAATCTCGAACACTGAATATCGCGCTCTACTTCTTGATTCTTTGGTATTCAGTAAGATAGATAAATTCATATGTGGGATTCTCCTATCCTTTTTCATGAGTGACGTAATTTTGCTCTGGGACTGCCCTCTTCTCTTTGAAAACTGTTTGTGGAATATGGGCTTGAATGCACTCGTGCGCTTTCAACGTCCCTTGTACTCCTTATCTTCCTGCCTGCAAGGTTCTGATTTTGCCGACAGGTTTTTGCAAATAAACAGTATACGAAAACAGGCGCAGGACTTGAACGCGGTAAACGTTCCCTTGAAAAGTTTGTGACAAAAGGAGGGACTCTTCTTGTTTTCAGCCCTCTTGTCCCGGAATACGAATATGAATGGCTTCCTTTTTCTCTGAAATACGTAATGGAAGAAAACTCATGCACACCTCAACCTGTAGGTAAGCACGAAGCCCAAAAGCTTGTGGAAAACATCGACCCTCCTGTAGGATGTGATGGTTACTTCGCGGAAACCGATGCTGATGTGGTATTAACAGATGACAAGGGCAGGTCTATAATGGTCGTAAAAGAAATTGGAGAAGGCATGATCGTTGCAACCACAATACACGAGCTCCCTTCAGCCGGATTCTTTGAGTGCAGAGTTGCATGTACAAAAAAGGTAAAACCATAAAGAAAATTTAAAACAAAAAATCAGAACTAAACATAAAGAGAATTTTAGGGAAAAGTAAACGGCCACAGGCACAATTGCTTTTGTTATCCCTCATTTTATCTTTTTTACATTTTTATCTTTTTTGTACTGGTTCCTAAGCCTCTCTATTTCTTCGGTTTCGTTTTTCAGTTTGACCACAAATAAGCCGAAGCAGGGCTTTGTGAACTGAAATATAATATCGTTCCCTGAAAAACCAACAGGGGCAGCTGTACCCATGAGCATGAGTTCCCTTACTTTGTATCCACCAGGTACAAGGTATACCTCTTCCGAATTTTTGATAATAAAACTTTCACATTCTTTAATAGTTGTGTTCTTTAGAAGAACCCCATAGTCATATTCGCTTAAACATACCATTTTTGTACCCTTTATAGTTTTTTTCTTTAGATATATTCAGAAATATTCTGATAGCTGTTACTGCTTCAATGGTCACTAATTTAACTACAAGTTAAATTATGAGTGAATGGTATAAGATATAATTCATTCTGAAAAAAGAAAATTGTATATGAATCTTGAATATAAATCACTTATATCTTTCGTTTATGCTTTTTGGAACGCTTGCAGGAGACTATATATTCGCAGTGACTAAACAGTTTTTAACCTGATTGACAATTTAATGCAAATTTAGTAATATGGGCTTGTTAAATCATACTTTAGATAAATTGGGAATAGAAAGTATGGAACACATTGTCGAAGCTGACTTCAGGACTCAGAGCCGGTTCTCTGAATCCCATATTTTGAATCGTTAATCGAGCTTCATATTATGGAAAATAGTTCTGAAACTTTTAGAACTGTAAACATAAAATTGGTTTTGGGAAGAGTTCTTAAGCTATAATACTGTCCCGATTTCAAGAATTTCCATCTAAATATTAATTGCAAAGATTAAAATTCAGGATAAACCCTACATATTACAGATAAAATACCTAAGAGATGAAATGTTATGACCGGCGCAAAAGTGCTCCTCATGATGGGATGTCCAGAGGTTCCGATTCAAACCAGTATTGCATTATATCTTTCCCATAAGCTGACCAAGCTGGGATTTGATGTAACCGTTGCCGGGACAACTGCCGCAAGCAAGCTTTTGAAAGTCTCCGATTCCGACGGTTATTATGTAAAAAAGCTGGTAGATCTCGACAAAACCATAGTAGATATCATTGAAAAAAGAACGGATTTCGACATGTGCTTCGCCTTTATGCATAACGATGCCGGAATGACTTATGCAACGACTATGAGCTCCATTTCTCAGGCCATGATGTACTCTATAATCTTTGGCAGGAACGCCGAGGCTCTGGCTGAAACCATAGAGTTCGATTGTGAAAAGATTGTCGCACAGGACGTTCACAACCCTGTTCGCCTCAAAAACAAGCTGGATAAGGTGATGGAGGAGATCATGAAATGAGCTGTATTGAGCAAATGAAGTATCAGATTCACCTGGAAAGAACAAGTTTCAAGGATGCCAGAGCGTATATTGAGAAAAATTCTGACGAGGTTTACTACGTATCTCCCGGGTATAAAATCTTCAAAGATTACTATATAATAGGAATACCACCCATTGCGATGGGGGCAAAAGGCAATGCTCTAATTTTCCCTTATACAAAGCCCTGTCATGGAAGCTTTGTCCTGAGCATAGACAATGAGGACAGCATAAAAGAGATTAATCGGCTCAGGGAGACAGGAAAAGAAAAGGCAACGACTTCAGCGAAGAAAAGTAAACCTGCTGAAAGTTCCAGGGCATCTTTAACCAGCTATGGGATATGTGGAAAAAATGAACTCTGAAAAGTTGGCGTGACAAGATTAAGGAGAAGATCTCGACATCGAGGAAGTGAGAATTTCAATACTGAAGATTTTAACACTGCGGAAGAAAAGATTTTCAACATAGAGGAAGAGAATCTTATTCTTCCTCTAAATTGGTTTTCAAAATGGAATCTTTTCTAGAATCTTTTCTAGAATCCTTATAGAATCTTTTCTAGAATCCTTTATAGAATCTTATACATTTACTCTATTACCAGGTCTTTTACCCTGATACCGCTTTCTACAATTTTTCCTACTATTTTTCCACCGGTAATTTCTACAGCTTTTGCAGCATCTTTTTCCGGCAAGATAACAAGAAAACCCATACCCATATTGAAGGTTCTGTACATTTCAAGATCCTCGACTCCCCCTTCTTTCTGCAAGAATTTGAAAATTTCCTGGGGCTCAAGAGGATCGTAAAAATCAAAACCGAGTTTTGTCACTCTTCTCAGTTTCAAAAGTCCGCTGCCTGTTATATGGGCAAGCCCATGGACTTCACATGCCTTCAGGACATCAAGAATCTCAATATAAATTCTTGTTGGAGTCAGGAGCTCGTCTCCGATCGTTTTTGAATTGTCATAGGGACAGGGGTCGTGATAAGAGTACCTGGATTCCTCAATGATTTTCCTTACAAGGGTATAGCCGTTGCTGTGAACGCCTGTGCTTGGGACACCTACAATCACGTCCCCTACCCTTACTTTCTCTCCCTCGACAATCTGATCTTTCCGGACAATTCCAAGGCATGTACCTGCAAGGTCAAAGCCTTTTATTATCTCGGGCAGGGTTGCGGTTTCTCCACCAACGATGGACATTCTGGATATTTCCGCGCCCTTTACTAGCCCTTCTCCAATCTGGGCGGCAAAGCCTTCTTCATGCTTTTCCAGGGCAAGATAATCTACAAAGGCTACAGGTTCAGCTCCTATGGCTAGAAGGTCATTTACATTCATTGCGATACAGTCTATGCCTACCGTGTTCCACCGCTGCATTTCGTTTGCAATAAGAACTTTTGAGCCTACCCCATCAGTTGTCAGGGCAAGGGCATATTCTCCGAAGTCCAGAAGCCCTGCATAATGCCCTATTCCTGTAAGGGGAGCTCCTATACCTTTTCGAACGTAGCTGAGTTTCTCGATAAGGGTTTTGACGGTTTTTTCTTCCTTTGTAATATCTACGCCTGAATCTGCGTATGTTAAGTGCTTCTCGCTCATTCTTTTGCCCCTCCCTGCCTGCTTTATAGCTGTTTTTAATTCCGTTTCCGTTATATAGTTCGAATTCATCATGCAGGGTTTTAACCGCGGCAAATGCATCGCCTTCCCGCACTACGAAAGAGATATTGTACTGGGAAGAACCCTGGCTGATCATAATAATATTAATAAGCGAGTTCCCAAGCGCTCCGAATACTCTTTTTGCCACGCCCGGAGTCCCTGCCATACCTGCACCCACGACTGCAACTACGCAGACATTTTTGTCTGAAGTGATTTCTTTTACGATTCCGCGGTTGAACTCTTCGTGCAGGGCTTTTAATGCATTTTCCACATGTGCCTCACTGATCACGAAGGATATATTTGATTCGGACGAGCCCTGGCTGATCATAATAACATTAACGCCTGACTTTGCAAGTACTGCGAAGAGCCTTGCTACAGTTCCGACCGCTCCTACCATCTCTGCGCCTGAAATATTGATAAGAGCCACATTTTTGATCAGGCTTACGGCTTTTACTACATTCTTGCACTGGAACTTTTCAGCAACTACGAGTGTGCCAGGTAACTTAGGCTCAAAGGTATTCTTGACACGCACAGGAATGTGTTCGCGCATAGCAGGCTCAATCGTGCGCGGGTGCAGTACGTTTGCCCCGAAGTAAGAAAGTTCCATGGCTTCGGCATAAGAGATTTGCGGGATAGTTTTTGCCTCGGGCACGATTCTCGGATCGGTAGTCATGATACCGTTTACTTCTTTCCAGAGCCAGATCTCATCGGCTTTTAAAGCTGCGCCCAGAATGGAAGCTGTAAAGTCAGATCCACTCCTTCCCAGAGTGGTAATAATTCCTTCCTCGTTTTCTCCGATAAATCCCGTAACTACAAGAATCTGTGTCTCGAGTCTGCATCCAAGCCTCTTTTTCACAAGTTCGTAAGTTTTCTCAAGAGGCCTTGCATTTCCGTAATCCGATGATGTTATAATCCCTGCTTCTCCACCTGTGAATTCAGTTGATTCAATTCCAAGGGAACGGATAGCTCCTGACACAATTGGAGCAGCCAGGCGCTCTCCGTAAGAGCAAATGTAGTCAATTGACCTTGAAGTAAGCTCACCAAGATAGCAGATTCCAACCAGGGCTTTTTCGAGCTCATCAATGCGGAGGTCAAGTGTTTGGATAACTTCTTTCGCTACTGTGGGGTCATCAATGGCGTCTTTCACAGCCTCGTGGTGTTTGTTTGTAATTTCGGTTTTAAACTCTTTCACAAGGGCGACTTTGCCTTTGTTGAGGCAAAGAGTGCATTTTCCAGAAGCTCATCGGTTACCCCACCGAGCGCTGAGGTTACTACCACGATCTGGTTGCCTTCTTCATGGTACCTCTTCAGAAGCTGGGCAACATGACGGATTTTTTTTCCGTCCCCAACGGAAGTTCCTCCAAATTTCATTACAATTTTCATGATCGGATCACGTTTTGTCGTTAACTGATTATTCTCACACCATTTACTTAAACTGTTGATAAGAGTTTTAGTTATCCTCACTAATTATTCGGATTGGAATTAATAATTCTCCAAAATTCCTGTAGTTTGAAGATTGCTTTCAACAACATGTTTTTTGTAGAGAAAGCTATATATCGGCTCTTTCGCCACTTCATACATTTTACGCTGAGAACCTGTTCTGTATAGGATATGGATACTATATTATAACGTTTGTGTAAAATGGATTAGAAATTAATCTCTGGATCAGCGGAAAAACTTGCTGGCAAATACTCGATAAATCTAAGTAATCGGGATCTGGTAGAAAATATTATATTTAATTCCCGAGATGAAAGACTAAGATAGTTGGAAAGAGATGAAGCAATGAAATATGCTGTACTTATAGGAGATGGAATGGCTGATTACCCAATAGAGAAACTGGGTGGAAAGACCATTCTCCAGGCAGCCCGAACCCCTGCTATGGATTATATCGCAGCCCATGGAAAAATAGGGCTTGCAAAAACTATACCTGATGGGCTTCCCGCTGGAAGCGATGTCGCAAATATGTCTATTCTCGGGTACGATCCGGCAGTATATTACTCTGGTAGGGCTCCTCTGGAGGCTGCCAGTATGGGTGTCGCTCTTGCATCTGATGATGTGGCTTTTAGATGCAATCTTGTGACTATTGAGCATGGGAGAATTAAAGATTACAGTGCAGGGCACATCAGTAGTGAAGAAGCCAAGATTCTCATCGAAACCCTTGACGTGGAACTCGGTAATGAAGAATTAAGCTTTTATCCGGGAATCAGCTACAGGCACCTTCTGGTCGCCAGAAATCATCTGGGAGCTGAAGCGGAGTGCACTCCCCCTCATGACATTACTGGAAAGAAAATTGAAGAATATCTGCCCGGAGGAAAAGAGGGTGATTTCTTTTCCGACCTGATAAAAAAATCTATGATCGTTCTTGAACTGCATCCAGTTAATCTGAAAAGGATTGAAGAGGGTAAGAATCCTGCAAATTCAATCTGGGTCTGGGGCCAGGGATCTGCTCCGAAGTTTACGCCTTTCCGGGAATTGTACGAGAAAACTGGAGCAGTTATTTCGGCAGTCGATCTTCTGAAAGGCATTGGAGTTTATGCAGGAATGGATGTAATTGAAGTTCAGGGAGCAACCGGTTATCTGGATACCAATTATGAAGGAAAAGCCAGTGCTGCAATCGAGGTCCTGAAAACCAGGGATCTTGTTTTTGTTCATGTGGAAGCTCCGGATGAAGCCGGGCATGAAGGGAGTATTGACAAAAAATTAAAAGCCGTCGAAGATTTCGATAGCCGAATTGTGTCTCCTATTCTTAAGCATGCTAAAGCTTCAGACGAGCCTTTTACAATTCTCGTACTGCCTGATCATCCAACCCCTATTTCCATAAAAACCCATGCCAGAGATCCAGTTCCTTTTGCAGTCTACAGAACTGATAACTCGGACTCTGATAGTGCAGAGACTTTCGATGAGGAATCGGCTAAAAAAGGTTCTCTTGGCCTTGTAAAAGCTTCGGATCTTATAGGAATACTTGTGAAGGCTAAATAACTGCTTTTGCTCGTTTTCCATTCGATGCTTCTATTTGTTCATCATCCGAATTTCCAGAAACTCCTCTGCTCTGGATTTTCGGAAATTTTTCTTTTATCATACTGGTTCTTTTTTGTACTAAGTTTGTGTGAAATTGCTCAGGAAAACATATATATCCTTTCTCAATATATTCAGAATAGCACATAAAATCTGTGTTATCATTTTAACGTAGGGGGTATTTTGTATGAGATGGCCTATGAGAAGATCATTTTCGGGACCTGCACGCTGGGATCCTTTTGAAGAAATAAGAAGGACACAAGAGCGCCTCAACCAGTTGTTTGAAGACTTTATGCCGATGGAAGAATGGGAGGGTGGAAAGGTCTACACTCCTGCTATCGACATTAAGGAAGAAGACGACAAGCTTGTAGTCACTACCGATCTGCCTGGCATTAATAAAGAGGACGTTCAGATTAACCTTAAAGAAGACATGCTTGAGATCAGTGCAAAGGCCGGAAAGGAAAAAGAGACTGAGGAAGAAGGATACCTGCGCCGGGAAAGAGCATATACTCAATTTTACAGGTCAGTCCGCTTACCTGCCAGTGTTAAGGAAGAGGGAAGCACTGCAAAAATGGAAAATGGTTGTTCTGACAATAACGCTGCCGAAAATGAAACTGGAAGAGCCGGCAAAGAAAATAGCTATCGAGTAAGCTTTTCGAAGGGAAAAGAATAATATCAAATTTAATTTCAGACTGCAAAAGAAAACCGCAGCCTGTCTATTTTGAATTTTTTTCCTGTCGATTTTTCAACTTATTACAAAGAGATTTTCAATCAATCTGATTCTCAATCAATCTGATTCTCAATCGATTTGATTTTCAATCAATCTGATTCTCAATCGATTTGATTTTCAATCGATCTGATTTTCAATCGATCTGATTTTCAATCGATCTGATTTTCAATCGATCTGGTTTTTAATTTTCATGATCTGGTTCTATTATCTGTTCCGGATCTGTCCTTTTTATGATACTCGGAATCAGAACATGGTTCGACATGAATTGAAAAGTGACCATTACTGCCGCAGATTTCTTTTAGCTTGTTTTCTATCTGCGTTGATATTTCATGTGCGTCCACGATATTCAGATTCCTGTCAACCTCGATATGAACATCTGCAGCCATGGCATTCCCTATTTTTCGAGTTTTTAGCTCATGGAAGCCTAAAACACCATCAGTAGAATTCAGGACTCTTTCAATATTTCTGTAAGTTTCCGAATCAAGTGAAGCCTCCAGAAGTTCATTGAGGTTTTTGTAAGAGATATCAAATGCCACTTTAAAAATAAAGAAACTCAATATTAATGCGGCTATTGGATCGAGCACTACCCATTTTGCCTCCAAGAAGTATGGCACCTCCTATTCCTATCATGGTTCCTAAGGACGATAAAGCGTCCGAACGGTGGTGCCAGGCATTTGCAGTAAGTGCATCACTCTTAAGCTTCCTGGCATATATCGTGGTATAACGGTAGAGCCATTCTTTTGACATTATTGACAGAACTGCCGCAGTAAACGCGAT